>Ga0187809_10000353_pt1 | contig 25715 bp, 17 predicted proteins | sample NC_wetland_sal_i_8_FD_132415 | JGI IMG/M metagenome (GOLD analysis project Ga0187809, IMG submission 132415) | Wetland sediment microbial communities from Neuse River Estuary, North Carolina, USA - ASW_4 | ecosystem: Environmental > Aquatic > Freshwater > Wetlands > Sediment | place: USA: North...
CTTACGTGGGTGGCGAAGTAGAAGACTACCAAATGAGCGCCTGGGCAATGGCGGTCTGTGTCAATGGCATGACAGATGAGGAAATTACGGCGCTGACTCTGGCAATGAAAGACTCTGGCGATGAAATCGACCTGTCCGAACTGGGCAGAACTGTAGATAAGCACAGTACGGGCGGAGTTGCGGATACCACCACGCTGGTCCTTGCTCCGCTGGTGGCAGCGGTGGGAGTTCCCGTGGCAAAGATGTCCGGACGAGGTCTGGGTCACACCGGTGGTACCGTGGACAAGCTGGAATCCATTCCCGGATTCTCCACACAACTGAGCAAGGAACAGTTTCTCAACCAGGTCAGGCAAATCGGCATTGCCGTCACTGGACAGACCGGGAACCTGGCGCCGGCGGACAAGAAACTTTACGCCTTGCGGGATGTTACGGGAACGGTACAGTCCGTGCCGCTCATCGCCAGTTCCATTATGAGCAAGAAACTGGCCAGCGGTGCCAGCGCCATTGTACTGGATGTGAAGGTCGGCGACGGTGCCTTTATGAAAACCCTGGACGATGCGAGGATTTTGGCTGAGACCATGGTGCGCATCGGGGCTAGGGCCCAGCGACCCGTGACCGCAGTGTTGACGAGAATGGACGAGCCCCTCGGCAGAGCCATTGGCAACGCGCTGGAGGTCCGGGAGGCGATTTTGGCGCTGCGTGGACAGGGATCGCCCGCATTACGGGAGCTTTGCCTGGTTCTAGGGGCAGAAATGGTGGTGCTGGCCGGGAAAGCCGCCACGGCGGAAGAGGCCCGTTCCATGTTGCAAGAGGCGTTGGATTCAGGCCGTGCCTTGGCCAAGTTCAAGGAATTCGTCGCCGCGCAGGGCGGGGATCTGCGGGTTGCAGACGACTTGAGTTTACTTGCGCAAGCTCCGGTTGTGAAGGGAATTCGAGCGCAGTCAGACGGGGTGGTGGAGCGGGTCGCGGCAGAGCAGTTGGGACTTGTGGCTATGCATTTGGGTGCCGGTCGGGCGCATAAAGATGATACAATTGATACCAGTGTTGGCTTGATTCTCTACCGCCGCGTAGGTGACCCTGTGGTCAAGGGTGAAATCCTTGCGGAAATTCACGCTCGGACAGAGGGGGATGCCCAGCGAGCGGAAGCAGGCGTGTTGGATGCCATTAAAGTGGCTCCGCCTTCATTGGACATTGGCTCCAAGCCGCTGGTGCTGGACATTGTCCGGGACAATGCGGCTGCCTCAGTGCGGGACGCAGGCGAGTGTGTAGGAAACCATTTGATTCAAGCAGCCCTAGACGCGAGACGGTTGGCGTACGTCCCCTATTCCCATTTTGCTGTGGGAGCGGCCTTGGAACTAAGTGACGGTTCGGTAGTCACCGGTGCGAACATCGAAAACGCTTCATATGGCCTCACCAACTGTGCCGAACGCACCGCCGTGTTCAAAGCGGTCATGCAGGGCATGGGCAAGGATAAAACGGCCATCGCCATAGCCGTGGTTGCAGACAGCGAAGGTCCCGTTTCACCCTGTGGCGCTTGTCGTCAGGTGCTGGCTGAATTCTGCCCGCCGGATATGCCCGTGTATCTTGGAGATTTGCAAGGTCACCGGCGGGAGACGTCCGTGGGCGAGCTGCTGCCGGAATCGTTTCAAGCGCAGCAAATGAGATAACAGGAGGTTGATAGAGTGAATTCCCTGGAGAGATGCAGTCGTCATTGCCACATGCAGGCCATTCCTTTTGATTTGCAGCAGACGGGTTCGTCTTTCGCTGCGGACGCAGACTCATCTGGGTCGTTGTCCACCGTTCCTGAACGCTCTGACATCGACGAGGAGTATCAATGGTGTTTGGAGGACATGTACCAGCGCCTCGAGGACTGGGAGGACGACGCCAAGACCGTGCAGGCTCTGGGACAGGAATTGGCAGCCTTTCAGGGGAAGCTGGGAGACTCTTCCGATGCGCTGCTGAGGGCCCTCAAGCTGGAGGATGCCATCGGTGAGAAGCTGGGGCGGCTGTTTGCCTTTGCCAAGATGAAACGGGACGAAAACAACAGGAATGCCACGTATCAGGCCCTGACAGACAGAGCCATGCAACTCCTGGTTCAGATGGAAGCGCTCAAAGCATTTTTTACACCGGAAATTCTCGCTATCGACGAAGCTCGGCTGAAGGAATTTCTGCAGGAAAACGACAAACTTCGTCTGTACCAGTTTGCTCTAAATGAAGTCCTGCGGGAGAAGCCCCACATTTTGTCCACTGAAGAAGAGGAACTTTTGGCTCAGGCCGGCGAGATTACTGAAGCTCCCAGCCAAATCTTTACCATGTTTAATAACGCCGACTTGCAGTTTCCTATTGTTCACGACGGAAACGGGAACGAAGTGGAACTGACTCATGGCCGTTACATACAGTTACTGGAGGATACCCATCCCGAGGTTCGCCGCGAAGCCTTTCTGGCAATGAACGGCACCTACGAGAAGAACCGCAACACCCTGGCGGCTATCTACGCTTCCAGTGTCAAGAAGGATGTGTTTTACGCCAGGGTTCGCCACTACGCGTCGTCCCGACAAATGATGCTGGACAGCGACAACGTGCCACTATCGGTGTACGACAACCTTATTTCCACGGTTCACGAGGCCTTGCCTGCTCTGCACAAGTACATTGGCCTGCGCAAACGTGTTTTGGGTCTTGAGGCCGTTCATCCGTACGATTTGTTTACGCCCATCGTCAGTGAACTTAACGTGAAAATCCCGTATGACACGGCTCGCGATACGGTGGAAGAGTCGCTGTCCGTGCTGGGGCAGGAATACCAGAGCATTGCCCACGACGGCCTGCGGGGAGGCTGGGTAGACGTCTATGAAACCAGAGGCAAGACAAGCGGCGCTTACTCCTGGGGCGCCTACGGTGTTCATCCCTACATTCTGCTGAACTATCAGGACACACTGGACAACATGTTCACCCTCGCCCACGAACTGGGGCACGCAATGCACAGTTATTTCTCCCATGAAACACAACCATATGTCTACGCGCACTACACCATTTTTGTGGCGGAAGTGGCGTCCACGTGCGACGAGGCGCTTCTGTTGCACCACTTGCTGCAGACTACCAACGACAAACGGCGCCGGGCCTACCTTATTAACCACCAGTTGGAGACCCTGCGCGGAACCCTGTATCACCAGACCATGTTCGCGGAATTTGAGAAGGTGACCCATGAGAAGGTGGAGCAGGGAATTCCGCTGACGCCCGAGGTTCTCTCGGAGGAATACATGCGGCTGCAACAGCAGTACTACGGTGGCCAACACGGTGTCATTGACGAGGAAGCCGCCATTGGCTGGGCGCGCATCCCGCACTTCTACAACGCCTTTTACGTCTACAAGTACGCCACGGGCATCTCAGCGGCAACGGCACTGTCGCAAAAGATTCTCAACGAAGGTGAACCTGCCGTGAAAGCCTATCTGGACTTCCTCAAGAGCGGGGGGTCAGACCATCCCATCGAACTCCTGCGCAAGGCGGGTGTGGACATGGAGTCGCCGCAGCCGGTGCGAGCTACGTTGGATGAATTTTCGCGGCTGGTGGATGAGTTGGACGGTCTTCTCGCGGACTGAGACTTAACCTTCATAGGAAATGGTGTCAAAGCCAATGGTGAAGGTTGTGCCGACACCAGGAGAGCTTTGTACGGAAATGGATCCATCGTGTTCCTCAATGATGCGTCGGGATATGGTCAAGCCCAGTCCCGTTCCACTGTCTTTGGTGGTGTAGAAGGGCTGGAAAAGGTGTTGAAGTTGCGCTTCGTCCATTCCCAATCCCGTGTCCCGAATGGAAATGACGGCACGGGATTGTTCCTGTGCCAGACGAATCATGACACTGCCCTTCACCTTGCGGCAGGCCTGTAAGGCGTTTTGCACGATGTTCAGGAGAACCTGTTTCAGCTGGTTTTCGTCGCCCCAAATCCAGAGGGAAGTATTGGGCAGTGTCACCTCGAAGGGAACTCCATATAGAGCCGCTTCCGGCTGGATGAAGTGCACTAGGTTCTGCACCACTTCGCAGAAGTTGGTCTGAGTGTAGTTGGGAGCTTCCGGTTTGGCGAGGGACATGAAGTCTTTCACCAGAGTGTTGATTCTGTCCAGTTCTCTCAGCGTCAAATCGAGAAAACCCCTGTCGTCCGGATTTTCGATTTTCTCAGAAAACAACTGCAGGAATCCTCTGGCAGCCGTCAGTGGATTGCGGATCTCATGGGCCATGCCGGCAGCCAGGGAGTTCAGTGTCGCCATTCGCTCAACGTCTTTCAGTTGGGTTTCCCAACTTTTCTGTTCACTGATGTCGTGAAACAGCCCCAGAGTTCCCTTATAGTTGCCCCGCAGATCCGTAAGCTGTCGGACATGTATCCGGTACAGGTGATTCTCAATCCGCTGCTCTCCTCGAACAAAATCGCAGGACGTCACAATTTTTCGCATGATTTCCTCTGTGTCCGGCGTCACGGCGGCGGGGTGCCGGACGATGATGTTGCCTGTGCCGGGATGCACGAAAAAGAAATGATCTTCCAACTGGCTGACGAGCGCCTCGTTCATTCGCGCCATATCTTGGCGCTGCTCTTCCGCAGCCGCGATGCACGCAATGGCCGTACAGGAGGCCTCCATAACGGCGCGGACGACCGGCAGCAGAACGCGGTCTTCCATGGCCACCGCGCAGGCACCCATGACTTGCGAGTCGTCCACCATGATGGGTGATGCCACCCAGTTCCAGTGTGCCCAACAAGGCTGTTCATGCTGAGAGTTCCACAGTTCAACGGTGGTGCCGTGGCGCAGGGCGAGGTCCAGCACATTGTTGCCACTGTACTCTTCCTGTGTGACAAGACCCGCGTCGAGGCGGTACTGAGACATTTCCCGCAGAAGGGTACGTTCGCCGTAAGCGGACAGAACAACTCCACTGGCGTCACAAACCAGGACCCCAAGACGGTGCGGGTGGAATCGGTCAAAAAAGTTACAAAAAAAATCCTTTGCCGATTTCATCAGGATATCCTGTTCACGTTGCAACTTCAGCAGCCCTGATGAACTCAGGTGCTTCGGACACGACAACGCCTGGTGTCCGCGAGACTGGGTCTGCTGCCGGCCATCAGAAAGACTTTTCCGGTTAACAGCAAGAGGAAGTTGTTCAGCCATGCTTGTCCACCTTATCCGTTTGTCGCCAATTGTAGAATCGGAAGTCCTGCGAGAGTTTCACAATTGTATTATTGAGGATTTTTTAACAAGGTACAAGAGAGAAAGATTAGAATTGTCAGGATTCGACAAAGGTTATCATGCTTCGTCGAATCCTGCAGTCTTGGGTGGCGACGTTATGCGGTCGTGAATTTGATAATTTTCGACGACCGCTTGTGGTTGGATGTGGACTCATGCAAACGCGAGAAGAGGTCCCTTGTATTTCGGTTCAACGATGTAATTCCAGACTCGGTGACACCTCCAGGCACACTCACTTTGCGAATGATGTCACTGAGTGTCATGCCCTCTTGCAACAAGTCGGCCAGACCAAGCAGCATTTGACTGAGCAGGAACTCCGCTTCTCCCGTGCTGAGTTCGCCTGTGTTGGCCGCAGCCTCCGACCACTTGGATAACAGTACGGAGAGAAACGCGGGACCGCAACTGGACAGGTCCGAAGCGACGCGCAACTGGCTGGGACGAACCACAAAGGGGATAGCAATGCGGCGTAAAAGTGCGTCCATGGTGTCCTGTGCTTCGTCACCGAAGCTGCAGCCATAGCTGACGAGGATAACTCCACTGTTTACGGCCTGGGTAATGCTTGGAATCACTATCGCAGTCTTCGCGTTCGTCAGGGACTCCATTTTTTCCAGAGGCAACGAGCTGATGGTGGTGGCCACCATCTGTCGGGAAGTCAATCGCGATGCGAAGGTCTCAAGAATCTCCAATCCATCTGCAGCTTTGGTACAAATGAACAGTACATCGCTGTCCCTGAAAATTTCATCCAGGCTCCGGGAAATTTCAAGGGTCGGGACTTCTTCCTGGAGGTCCCTAGCCTTGGAGAGTGTCCGATTGATAATTCTCACTGTGAGGTCACGGTAGGCTGAGAAGGATTTCGCCAGCATGCCGCCCATGTTCCCGGTGCCAATTACGCCGATGTTCATTGCTCTCCCTCCTTCAGCGAAAGCCAACGATACAGTATATCTATTCCATTCGGGCTTGTTTGCTGACAATGGATTTGACCTTTGTGAAAATTCGGATGAGACAATCTGAGGTCGCGCACATCCCTCCTAGCAGAAATCGTGCCAAATCGAGTAGAATAGAGAGGGTTAACACGCAGGCCAGTGCCTCGTGAAGTTTGTTCAGGGATACAGAAACCAGCATGAGTGGGGAAAGGGGGGGCCGCGGTGAATATGGATGTGGGGATGTACCAGGAGCAGACACAAAAGCTGGTCATGACGCAGCAGATGAAGCAGGCTATTCAGTTGTTGCAGTGCACCTCGGAAGAACTAAACGAGTATCTTCTGTCCGAAGTCATCAACAACCCCTTGGTGGAGTATCAACCCCCTTCCGTCTTGAGGGAGGCCCTGTGGAGCACAGGGCGAAGACAGAGAAGCCGGGAAAGGGGCATGGGCTTCAGTTCGCGCAGCCAGGGTAATCCCGTTGAACAGGTGGCTCGTACGGAGCTGGGGATGGCGGACGAACTGGAGCAACAGTTGACCTTGATGAACGCGCCTAGAGAGGACATCGACGCGGCGGTGCGACTGCTTGGATGTCTGGATGAAAGCGGTTACCTGGACTGTACCGAAGAGGAGCGCATCGCTGTCTGCGGCAGCTTCCAGCGGTACAGGGCGGCGCTGGAGTTGGTGCAGCAGTGCGATCCCGTTGGAATTGGCGCCACCAGCCTGAAGGACTGCCTGTTGCTGCAGGCGAACCTGCTGGAGGAGCCTTTACGCTTGGTGGTTCGCCTGGTGCTTGAGCACCACTTGGAAGACGTGGCAGCGGGCAAGTTACAGTGGACGGCCAAGTGTCTCGGCAAGCCGGTTACAGAGATTCAGGCTGCTGTCGATGCCATTCGGGCAATGAATCCGCGGCCAGGTGCGAATCTGGGAGTCAACAGGGCTCAATACGTCGTCCCGGAAGTTTTGGTGGCGCGTGTCGGCAACGAGTACCAGGTGATGCTGAACGATGACACTCAGCCGAAAGTCTCTCTCAACAGGAACTATGTCCAGCTCTGGGGAAGCAGGGAAGGAAGTGCTTACCGATACCTGAACCAGCACCTACAGAGCGCCCAGTGGCTGATGAAGGCACTGGAGCAACGCAGGCAGACGCTGTACCGCGTCAGCAGCGAAATTGTGCGCGTGCAGCAGCGCTTCTTTGACGAAGGCCCCAGCGGACTGCAGCCGTTGACACTGCAACAAGTGGCGACGGAGGTTCAGTTGCATGAGTCCACTGTCAGCCGCGCGGTGCGGGGGAAATTCATGCAGACCCCCAGGGGAGTGTATGAACTGAAGTATTTCTTTAGCGCGGAGCTGAGCACGAGATTAGGCAGTGTTTCCTCCGAGTCCGTGAAGTATCTAATTCGGCAAATGGTCGAGGGTGAGGACGCCAGTCAACCCCTCTCCGACGAGTCTTTGTCCCGGGAGCTCATGGGTCGGGGCATTCAGGTGTCCAGGAGAACGGTGGCGAAATATCGGGATGAAATGCACATTCCCACGTCGGCCCAGCGGCGGAGATTTGCCTGAGGGAACTGTGCCGCGCACTGCCAAACCAGGTAAACTCAGGCTGCCTATTCGGTTGCGATTTTCACCGCGTAGGTTTAAAATACACGTGGGCCGTTTTTTTGTGGCTCCGGCGGGACTATATTTGTACCACAGGGACTAATACAGTCCCAAGCCCGCCGCGACAGTTTTCAGTAACCCTTTGCCCTGCATTGCTGGAGAACGAGGGTTTGTCGGCGCCACTCTAACGGGCGCCACTCTAACGGGCGCCGCTCCAACGGGCACCCCTCCAACCGGCACGACGGCGGTAGGAGCGAGTCGTTTGCAGGGATTGTGGGCAGTTTTATGGTAGGTAGTCGGTCTGAGTCTACCTGCAGTCGGCCGCAAGCGGTTGGAATTGACGGCTGAAGTGGAGGTGCATCGTGGAATTCGAAGACTCTTTGGGAGCCATTCAACGCGTTGTTCCGCAACTCATCAATGACGTGCAGCTACGGGGGAAAATTCTTCAACGCGTTCGTCTGTTGCAGCCCATTGGTCGACGAGCACTGGCAGCGGAAATGAAGCTGACAGAACGGGTGTTGCGCTCAGAAGTCGATGTTCTCAGGGAGCAGGGACTCCTGTTTTTCACCAACGCCGGGATGTCGCTTTCTACCGAGGGAGAGTACATACTTTCACGTCTGGATTCCGTTTTGGCTTTCCTGGACGGCAGAAGCGCATTGACGAGGACCTTGCAGCGAATCCTGAACATACGCGCGGTTGTCGTGGTGCCTGGAGACAGCGACGAAGAGTTCTGGGCGAAAAAAACCATGGGTCAACAAGCAGGGATGGAACTGCTGGCAAGACTGCACAGTGACGATGTCCTAGCTGTAACGGGCGGTACAACCATGGCACTGGTGGCCCAGACCATGAAAAATCCCGTGCAGTTGCCTACTGTCAAAGTGGTGCCGGCTCGGGGCGGTTTAGGGGAAGACGTGGAACTGCAGGCCAATACCATTGCTTCTGAGTTGGCGAAGTGTCTCGGTGGAAGTTCCATCATGCTGCACGTGCCCGATCAACTCAGTCAAGCCACGTACCATCGCCTGACCCAGGAGCCACAGATTCAACACAGGCTCAGCGAAATTCGCGAGGCAAGCTTCGTTCTTCACGGCATTGGCGATGCCTTGCAAATGGCTCGGCGCAGACAGATGGCGGAGGATGAACTGGGTTTACTAGAAGCAAAAGGGGCAGTTGCAGAAGCTTTTGGCTACTATTTCGACAACAACGGTGAACAGGTTTATTCCATGACAACAGTTGGATTGCGCCTGGAAGACATCCATGGCATGCGCGTGGTCATGGCCGTGGCCGGCGGGCACAGCAAGGCTCGTGCAATGATTGCCGCGGCAAAGGCATACCGCATCCATGTGCTGGTAACCGACGAGGGCGCTGCTAAACAAATTATTCACATCCATGGAGGGGAAAAATAATGGCGGTAAAAGTTGGAATCAATGGGTTTGGTCGAATTGGCCGCAACATGTTTCGCGCAGCAATGAATCGCACCGATCTTGACATCGTGGCGGTCAACGACCTGACCGACGCAAAGACCTTGGCCATGCTGCTGGAATATGACTCTGTACACGGACGCCTGAACGCAGACGTCAAGGCTGCCGACGGCGCCATCGTGGTCAACGGCAAGAGCATCAAAGTGTTGGCCGAGCGCGATCCCGGTAACCTTCCCTGGGCTGAGCTGGGAGTCGATGTGGTCATTGAATCCACGGGGCTGTTCACCAGCAAGGACAAGGCAGAGCTACACATTACCCGTGGTGGCGCCAAGAAAGTCATCATCTCCGCGCCTGGAAAAAATGAAGATATCACCATTGTGATGGGCGTCAACGATGAGAAGTACGACCCGGCGCAGCACCACGTTATTTCCAACGCTTCCTGCACCACCAACTGCCTGGCGCCGGTGGCGAAGGTACTGGACGAACAGTTCAAAATTGTTCGCGGTTTGATGACCACGGTGCACTCGTATACCAACGATCAACAGATTCTCGACCTGCCGCACAAGGATCTGCGCCGCGCGCGTGCCGCCGGTCTCTCCATTATTCCTACAACCACCGGCGCGGCCCGGGCCGTGGCACTGGTCCTGCCGCAACTGAAGGGCCGTCTCAACGGCATGGCCATGCGCGTGCCGACGCCTAACGTATCTGTTGTGGACCTCAACGTACAACTGGAGAAGCAAGTCACCGTGGAAGAAGTCAACGCTGCACTGCAAAACGCGGCGAACACCAGCCTCAAGGGCATCATGGGCTACAGCGAGGAGCCGCTGGTTTCCAAGGATTACAACGGCGATGCCCGTTCGTCCATTGTTGACGGCCTTTCCACCATGGTTCTGGACAATATGGTGAAAGTTGTCGCGTGGTACGACAACGAGTGGGGCTACTCCAACCGCGTTGTGGACCTGACCGCCTATGTTGCAGAGCAAATGAGCAAGGCTTGATTCCCCTCCGCTCCTGGTGCCAAACCGGCGTCAGGAGCGGGTTTTACGACACCTGAGACCTAGGGAGGATGCAAACCGTTCTCCCTGTTTTACTGAGACAGTCCAGAGGAGGCCCTAACGGTATGAACAAGTTGACCATCCGCGATGTGGATTGGCAAGGGAAACGCGCCCTAGTGCGCGTGGACTTCAATGTACCGATGAACGGCGAGACCATCACAGACGACACGAGAATGAAATCAGCCCTGCCCACCATTCACTACCTTCTGGAACACGGAGCCAAGGTGATTCTCATGAGCCACCTGGGAAGGCCTAAGGGCAAGCGGGTTCCTGAGTACTCCCTCCAGCCTGTGGCATTGCACTTGATGCAGTTGTTAAAAGACACCAAGGTGCAGTACATCCACGACTGTGTGGGTGAAGACGTGGAAAAGGCTGTGCAAAAACTGGATGCTGGCGACGTCCTGTTGCTGGAGAACCTGCGTTATCACAAGGAAGAAACGGAAAACGACCCGGATTTTGCGAAGCAGTTGGCGAGTCTGGGTGACATCTATGTCAACGACGCTTTTGGCAGTGCCCATCGCGCCCATGCCTCCACTGCCGGCGTGACGGCGTATTTGCCTGCAGTAGCAGGGCTTTTGATGGAAAAGGAAATCTCCGTCATGGGCGAGGCCCTGGCTAAACCAGTGCACCCCTTTGTTGCGGTCATTGGCGGAGCAAAGGTGTCGGACAAAATCGGCGTTCTGGAAAACCTGCTGGGTAAAGTGGATGCGCTGCTCATTGGCGGCGGCATGGCCAATACGTTTTTGAAGGCACAAGGCAAGGATATGGCGGAGTCGCTGGTGGAGGAAACGGCACTGGGCACCGCGACTGAACTGCTGCAGCGAGCGGCGGGAACAGGTTGCAGTCTTCTGCTGCCCACCGATTTAGTGGTTGCCGAACGGTTCGATAGGGATGCGGCACACCAGGTCTATGCCGTGGACGCAATGCCGGCAAAGGGCATGGCTCTGGACATTGGGCCTGCCACGTTGGGAAGCTACAAGGCCATAGTGGCAAGGGCAAAGACTGTGGTCTGGAACGGTCCCATGGGCGTCTTTGAAATGCCGGCGTTTGCCGTGGGAACCAACGGCATTGCCGACGCCATGGCGCACGTGGATGGCACAACCATCGTTGGCGGCGGCGATTCGGTGGCCGCCGTTGAACAGGCGGGCCTTGCCGAGAAAATGACACATGTGTCCACTGGCGGTGGGGCATCACTAGAGTTTCTTGAAGGGAAACCACTTCCTGGTGTCGAGGCACTTAAGGATAAATGAGACAAAGCGAGGTGGTTGAACATGGCTAGAAAACCGTTGGTAATGGGAAACTGGAAGATGTACAAAACGGTGGAACAGGCCCGGGAATTTGCGGAACGCCTGGGACAGCTATCCGCCAAACTGGGCAGTGGCGCCGACTACGCCGTGTGTGCGCCTTTCACCGCGCTCCATATTTTGCGGGTGATGCTGCCAACACAGGTCAAACTTGGGGCTCAAAACGTCCACTTTGAAGACGAAGGCGCATTTACCGGCGAAGTCTCAGCGTCAATGCTCGCAGAATTCAACACGGACTACGTTCTGGTTGGCCATTCTGAGCGACGCCTAATTTTTGGCGAGGGCGACGACTGGATTGCCCGTAAGGTTAAAGCAGTCCTAAATCACGGCATGACACCTGTACTGTGCGTCGGTGAAACGCTGGAGCAGCGGGACGCCAACCAGACTCTGGACATCGTGCGCCATCAGTTGGCCGCGGGTTTGGCCCAGCTCAGCCAACAGGACATGGGCAGATGCGTCATTGCCTATGAACCTGTCTGGGCTATTGGTACCGGACGAACGGCAACAGCTGACCAGGCAGAAGAGGTCATTGCCGACATCCGCAGTTGGTTGCAGACCACAGTCGGAGACAAGGCGCAGGACATGCGCATTCTGTATGGGGGCAGCGTCAAGCCTGCCAACATTGCAGAGTTGTGTGCACAGCCCAATATTGACGGTGGATTGATTGGTGGAGCCAGCCTGGATGCGGACAGTTTTGCCGCCATGGCTGAGGAAGTAAACAAGGGGGTATAGGAATGGCCGAAGGAAAGAACAACCAAGGGTCCGCGGCGTTCGTCCGTAAGCCGGCTCCGGGACAGAGCCCAGTGGCGCTCATTGTTCTGGATGGCTTCGGACTGCGGGAAGCGGTCCATGGAAACGCCATTGCCCAGGCGAAAAAGCCCGTCTTTGACAAGTTGTGGGCCACTTATCCCCATGTCAAGCTACAAGCCAGTGAAGAATCCGTGGGTTTGCCCAAGGGACAGTTTGGCAATTCGGAAGTTGGTCACTCCAACATCGGGGCAGGCCGCATCCTGTATCAGGACTTGACGCGCGTGACTAAGGATGTGGAGAATGGCGATTTCTTCAAGAATCCGGTGCTGGTTGGCGCTGTAAATCACGCCAAGCATCACAACTCCACTCTGCACCTTCTGGGCCTCGCTTCAGACGGAGGCGTCCACAGCCACATCAATCACTTAATTGCGCTGTTGAAACTGGCCCTGCAGGCCGGTCTGACGCGAGTATTTGTTCATGCTGTCACCGATGGACGCGACGTGTCTCCCACTTCCGGGATTGAGTACATCAGGACCCTGGAGAAGGAAATGAAAGACCTGGGCGTGGGCAGAATTGCCACGGTAGTTGGGCGTTACTACGCCATGGACAGAGACAATCGCTGGGAGCGCACCGAACGGGCCTACCGTGCCTTGGTGTATGGTGAGGGCGTTCACGCTCGCAGTGCTGTAGAGGCCGTTCAGAACAGCTACAACGAGGATGTCACAGACGAGTTTATCAAGCCGGCGGTGATGGTGGACGCCAACGATGTCCCGGTGGGACTGATTCAGAACGACGACGCCGTCATTATGTTCAACTTTCGGCCGGATAGGGCGATTCAAATCTCCCGGGTGTTCACGAACCAGGACTTTCGCGAATTTGACCGAGGTCCCAAGTTCCCCAAGGTGCACTACGTGTGCATGACCAAGTTCAGCGAACTGGTTGGCGGCGATGTTGCTTATAAACCCGTCAATCTCGATAACACCATGGGCGAAGTTTTGGCGCAACACGGACTGACGCAACTGCGCATTGCCGAGACAGAAAAGTTTCCCCACGTCACCTATTTCTTCTCCGGCGGACGCGAAGAGCAGTTCCCTGGGGAAGAACGTGTCCTCATACCGTCGCCAAAGGTGGCCACCTACGATTTGCAGCCGGAAATGAGCGCTTACGGCGTGGCCGAGGCCGCAGCGGCCAGAATGAAAACCGGCGAGATTGACGTGATGATTCTCAACTTTGCCAACGCCGACATGGTGGGCCACACAGGCATTTTAGAAGCCGCCATTCAAGCCGTGGAGGCCGTAGACACCTGCCTGGGCACCGTCATGGATGCCATTGAACAGGTGGGCGGCGTGGCTTTAATCACGGCCGATCACGGAAATGCCGACATCATGATTGACGACGACGGCAATGTCTGCACCACTCACACAACCAGTCTCGTACCATTGGTGGTAACGAAGCCAGGTGTGACACTGCGGGAAGGCGTGTTGGCCGACTTGGCACCAACGATGCTGGATTTGCTGGGGATTGAGCCCCCTGCTGAGATGACGGGTAAGTCCCTCATTGCGAGGGGTTAGGTTTACTTACAGAAAAGCGCAGCCAGCCTGCGCCAAGGAGAGATGAAGAATGTCCGAGATTTTTGATATCCATGCTCGCGAAGTCCTTGATTCCCGCGGGAATCCAACCATTGAGGTAGAGGTCACGCTGGAAAGCGGAGCCGTTGGCCGCGCCATTGTTCCTTCCGGCGCTTCCACGGGGATTCACGAGGCGGTGGAGCTGCGAGACGGCGACAAGTCCCGCTATCAAGGCAAGGGTGTACAAAAGGCCGTCACCAATGTGATTGAGGTCATTGCGCCGGAGTTGATTGGGGAAGAGTCCACCGAGCAGGTGGAAATTGACGAGACCCTGATTTCTCTGGATGGCACGGAAAACAAGGGGCAACTGGGTGCCAACGCTATTCTTGGCGTGTCTATTGCGGTGGCCAAGGCCAGCGCCGAAGAACTGGGACTGCCGTTGTTCAGGTACCTGGGAGGCACCCGAAGCCGCGTCCTGCCAACGCCCATGATGAACATTCTCAACGGAGGCAAACATGCCGATAACACCGTGGACATTCAGGAGTTCATGATTGTACCCCATGGGGCCGAGAACTTCCGGGAAGCGTTGCGGATGGGGTCGGAAGTCTATCACACGCTAAAGTCCGTGCTCAGCAGCAAGGGTCTGGCCACAACCGTCGGCGATGAAGGCGGTTTTGCCCCGAATCTAAAGACCAACGAAGATGCCATTATTGCCATTCTCGAAGCCATTGAAAAGGCTGGCTACAAAGCTGGTGAGCAAATTTCTATTGCCCTCGATCCAGCCTCCAGCGAGTTCTTCGAAGACGGCAAGTACAACATGAAGGGCGAAGGTGTCGTTCGCAGTTCCAGCGAGATGATTTCCTACTATGAGTCCCTCATAGACAAGTACCCCATTGTCTCTCTGGAGGACGGACTGGCCGAAGACGACTGGGCTGGATGGGTGGAAATGACGGCAAGGCTGGGCCAGAAAGTTCAGCTTGTCGGCGACGATATTTTTGTGACCAACACAAAACGATTGGCGCAAGGTATTGAAATGGGCGTGGCCAACTCCATATTGATTAAGCTTAACCAGATTGGCACGGTTACGGAAACCTTTGCCTGCGTCGATATGGCTAGTCGCGCCGGGTACAGTTCTGTCATTTCTCATCGTTCCGGTGAGACGGAAGATGTCACCATTGCCGATGTGGCTGTCGCATTAAACACAGGGCAGATTAAGACAGGAGCGCCGACTCGCACAGATAGAGTGTCCAAATACAATCAATTACTGCGCATTGAAGAGATGTTGGGCGCCAGCGCCCGCTATGCAGGGTTGTCAACGTTTGTCCGCTCGGCCAAATCGTGATAGACTAATTTCGCATACGGGTCGAGTTGGAGGTGACACGGGGTGTTAGCTATCGCCAAGGTTGTCTTGGTCATCCTATGTGTCCTGTTGATTGCTGTGATTCTGTTTCAATCGGGCAGAAGCGCAGGTTTGTCCGGCGTCATTACAGGTGGTTCCGACCAGGTGACGAACCGCAGGGCCAAAGGCATGGATTCCTTTCTGGCCAAGGTCACAGTGGTCATTGCCATTCTGTTCTTTGCCGCGACACTCTTCATTGCGTTCATGTTTGTTCACACCCTCTAGAATGAACTCCGGCAAGGGCGTTGTCCGTATTTGGGGCGGCGCCCTTTGTTTCAATTAGTCATAGTTCGGATTGGCAGGCGAAGGGGGGAATCAGTCGTGGTCAGTGATACCTGCATTCTCATTCACGGATTCACCGGGAACCCGGCGGAGTTACAGCCCTTGGGAGACGCTCTGAAGAGGAATGGATACGAAACGGTCCTGCCCGTTTTGGCAGGACACTGTGGGACCGTTGAGGACATGCGGCAGGCCACGGCAGTCGCGTGGGTTGAGAGCGTGGAACGCCTGGCTCGCGACTTGTTGGACGAGGGGAAAAACGTCCACCTCATTGGCTTCTCGGCAGGTGCCATGATTGCCGCCATCCTAGCCGCCAGGTATCCCGTACAAACCGTGACGGCGCTGGCTCCCGCTGTCTTTTACGTAGGCCCGCAACAGACCTATCGGCAAATTGCCAATCTCATCAAAGAGTCTTGGAATGTTCACGGTTTGCCTGTGGACTACCTCAAGACCCGCATGGAACGGATGGTGCAGACGCCACTGAAAAGTCTTCAGCAGTTCCGTCGACTGGTCGCAATGGGAAAAGCCGCGGTTCCAAAAGTCACCCAACCCCTCTGCGTCATTCAAGGGAAAAAGGACGAACTGGTAGAGCCTCGCAGCGCCGATTTCGTCTACAAGCTGGCACGGTCGCAGGTAAAGGAAATCCATTATCTACCACATGCTGGCCACGAAGTTTGCCTGGGTGCAGACTACCCCTGGGTCGAAGAATACGTACTGGACTTCCTTTCCAGAGGGGATGTCCACAGCAACCATCAGGCACAAGCGTAGCCCACCGTCCCTGCCTCTCCTCGATTAGCTTTCCACAACCCCGTCGATACTATAAGATGACCTAAAGGCACACTACTCAACACAACGGTAAGAGTGCAAAGAGTCACACATGGACCTGGGGGTCTGCGTCGGTAGCCGACCGGACGTCCAAAAGGATACAGCAGGAGATGAGAAGATTGCCAGACCGCAAAGCGGTAGTGGATTTTATGCGCCACGATGTCTACCGCCCACTGACAGCCCAGGAATTAGCAGATGAATTTCACATGACCACAGCGGACGAATTCAAGGAGTTTGTCCGACTGCTGGTATCACTAGAGGAAGCGGGACAAGTCGTCCGTACTCGAACCAATCGCTATGGTATGCCCAACCGAATGAATCTGGTGGTGGGCCAGTTGCAACTGAAAGCGCGGGGTTATGGCTTTGTGTCCCCAGACGAAACGGGTGAAGAGGACGTCTACGTCTCCAGTTCCGACTTAAACGGAGCCATGAGCGGCGACAGAGTCGTGGTGCGGATAGAGCGGCACGGTAAGGGGAATCTGCGAGAAGGACAAGTCATTCGCGTATTGGAACGAGCCCAGCAGCGCACCGTTGGGCGCTTCACCCGCCACCACCAGCACGCCTTCGTGACGCCGCTGGACAAGCGGTTTCCCCAGGACATTTTTATTGACAAGGAAAATATGGCTGATGCCCATGACGGGTACATTGTGGTTGTGGAGATTACGTCCTTTCCCACAGCGACGCGGGGACCGGAGGGACGGGTGCTGGAGGTCTTGGGGCACCCCGACGCACCGGGCATTGACATTCTGGCCATTGTTCGCAAGTACGGCCTGCAGGAGGCCTTTCCGGAAGCGGTTTTACGCGCCGCCGAAGAGGTGCCATTGGAGCTCACTGAGACGGATTATGACCATCGACGCGATTTGCGCAACGAGACTATTGTCACCATCGACGGTGAAGACGCAAAGGATCTCGATGACGCAGTCCACTTGCGCCGTCTCGACAACGGGAATTATCTGTTGGGCGTCAGCATTGCGGACGTCGGCTATTACGTCAAGGCAGGCAGCGCACTGGACAAGGAGGCTCTCAACCGCGGGACCAGTGTGTATCTCGTGGACAGGGTCATTCCCATGCTGCCGCAACGCCTGTCCAATAACATTTGCTCCCTCAATCCCAATGTGGACAGATTGACCATAACTTGTGAAATGGAGTGGACACCTGAAGCGCAGTTGGTCCGCCACGACATTTTTTCCAGTGTCATCAGGACCACGGAGCGCATGACCTACAACAGTGTCAAGAAGATATTGGTGGATAATGACAGTGCCGTCCGTCAGCGCTATGAAACGCTTGTTCCCATGTTTGAAGACATGGAACGATTGGCTCTGGCTCTGCGCAAGCGCCGTATGGACAGAGGAGCCGTAGACTTCGATTTTGACGAAATCAAAGTGGTGGTGGATGAAGTGGGTCGGCCCAAGGACGTCGTTCCTCGGCAGCGCTCCATTGCCGAACGCATCATAGAGGAGTTCATGCTGGCTGCCAATGAGACCGTTGCAGAGCACTTTCATTGGCTCAAAGTTCCCTTTATCTACAGGATTCACGAGGAACCAGACAGCCAGAAAATGGTGGAGTTCAACGAGTTTGTTCATAATTTTGGCTATCACGTGAAAGGCGCGGGCAGTGTAGTGCGTCCGCGGGCGCTTCAGGAAATCCTGGAGAAGGTTGAAGGCAAGCGGGAGGAACGCGTGGTGGCCACTCTGATGCTTCGATCGATGCGCCAAGCCCGCTACGCGCCGGAATGCACGGGGCACTTTGGCCTCGCCGCGGAATACTACACGCACTTCACCTCTCCCATCCGTCGCTACCCTGATTTGATGATTCACCGTATCATTCGGGAGGTCCTGACCAAGGGTGCCCTCTCTCCAGAAAGGGAGGAGCAGTTGCGGGAAAAGGTGACTCATGCTTCCCTGAGATCCAGTGAGCGCGAGCGAAATGCCCAGGATGCGGAAAGGGAATGCGATCAACTCAAAATGGTGGAATACATGCTGGACCACCTGGGGGAGGAGTTTGACGGCATCATCAGTGGCGTGACCCAGTTTGGCCTGTTCATCCAGCTCAAAAACGGCATCGAAGGACTCATCCACATCAGCTACCTGGCGGACGATTACTATGTATTGAATGAGAAGCAATTGGCGCTGGTGGGGGAGCGGACGCGGCGAGTGTTTCGCCTTGGCGATCCCGTTCGCGTCAACGTCATTGGCGCCAACAAAGAGGCGCTGACCATCGACTTCGAGTTGGTGGAGCACTACCGGGAAGGGACCATGGTGTTGGAGTCGGGACGAGCCGTGGTGCAGTACGACGAAGACCTGGAGCCGGAGGACAGGGACGTGCGAATAGCCGAACGCGCCTACCTGGCGCGCAACATGCAGCGCGGTCGCGGCAGGGACAGGGCGAACGGCAGCAGCGCCAATGGCAATGGGAGAAACGATGGCAATGGCAGAAACAATGGCAAGGGCAGAAACAATGGAACTGGGAAAAGCAGCCTAGGTGGAAGAAGTAAGGATAGTGGACGAAGCAGCGGAAATGGAGACCGTTCCAAGGGAGACGGTCGTGGAAAAGGAGATGGTCGTGGCAACGGGCAACTTCGTAGCGGAAAACGCCGTGACGAACAGCCCAGCCATGGGAAAGGACGAAGCGACAGCTTCTGGAACAAGCGCGACGGCGAACGCTTCGGGGACGAACGGCGGAGGTATGCGACTGATGGCCACGGCGGCGAAGCTGAGAGTGGGCGCCCGACGCGCAGTAAGGTCCATAGCGAAGGGCGGCGTCGGAGCAACGGGATGATTGAAGGCGGCGATTGGAGTTTGGGGCGCGACTCAACGAGCCGCAGGCTAAAGGGCGAGGGCCGAGGCCAGGGACGTGTTCGCGGACAAGCCGGCAAGACTACAACCGGCAGTCGACAGCCCGTCGCTGGAACGGGGCCAAAAGGCAAGGGCCGCAAAAAGACAACCACAGCAGGTAGCAGTCGCGGTCCCAGTCATAATAGCTCTCACCGCAGCAGTCGCCCAGGCTCCCAGCGGACTACCCATTAAGATGGATGCTGGGTGCGGACCAGATGGTTGGTATGTTGGTGGGTAAGTCGCGATTACAGATGGACTGAATGGTCGACGGTGGATTACGGCTGGTCACGATTGGCGCCAGCGCCAAACACTGAATCTATGCAAGTGCAACCAGATGTTGTATACTAAGGTACGCGTCAAGAGTAGCAACAGTCTTGACACGGATTAGGGCAGTTCAGCTCACAATCCGAATGCCATCATGGGGGCGTTTTGGATTCGACGGGGATTGTTTGAGCATGAACGGCGGGTCGTGGGGCCGCGAGGCCACGTAAAAAACGCGGACCTTAAATGTAACTGGCAAAGCTAAGAGCTTTACCTCAAACAGCAATCTCGCCCTGGCTGCTTAATTGTAGTCAGGCCGTCACTCTGTGAGTCGCCCGTGCCCACGTTGTGACGCCAAACTAGCGGGCTAGCCGACGATAGGTGTCCGTGTATTGCCGGCGAACTAAAACGGACTTACTCATTGGCAAGCGTGTGCGTTCGCGTGTCATGAGGAAATTTCAATAAGCGCACTACACCCGTAGAAGTTCATGTGGCAAGGTCTTCGGACGCGGGTTCGAGTCCCGCCGCTTCCACCAATAAAAACCTGTCTTATTCCGGACAGGTTTTTTCCTGTTTTTGTGGAAGATTCATCGGTTGGATTATCATCATGGATTTGGCTATGTAGTATAATAATGGTATGACGATTGGTGGATAGATTGCAATTGGAATTTGGGAGGGAACCTCAGAATGGAATTCAATAAGGATCCACTGCCCCAACGAAGCTTAGAAGGAAGTATCTATGCGTGGTTGGCTCGCATTATCGGGATAGTGACATTCATCTCGGGTTGTCTGGTGTTTTTCCGTGGCTTCAGCCCTCACTACCCCCCGTCATTCAGAACCATAGGTGTGGCTCTTATTTTTTCGTCAATGGTCATCTATGGTCTCGGTTATTTGGTTTGTGCAATAGATGACATTCGTAATCAAATTACTTAGCTTACGAAGGAGAAGCAGAGCTAAATCGGCTGCTCTTTGTGTATCGAGGACCCAAGGAATTCGCCGGAGACTTCATTTCTACCGATAGCAATCAGGGAGAAATTGGATGGTTTCAGGGGGATGAAAGAATTAAACGATTCGCTGACGAGACTGGTTCCCTTGTGTATTCAGGGCATCATAGAGAGAAATCTAAGAGAGAGATAAATGCAATATTGTTGCACAGTAGTAGTTTGGTAATATGAGTATGAAGAGGTGGTTACTGTGCCACAAAGTGTCATGCCGCATCCGATTCAGCGGAGTAATCTACGACTGGGGATGGGGCGTCTGTTTTTTTCGTCGAAAAGATTTTCCAGTGGTACTTGTCGGGCACTCGATATTCGACAGAACGGACGAACGGGCATTCAGGCAAAACTGAATTTCCACATGTCATTGCCACACATCAATCTGAACTAATGCGTGAACTGCGTAATGTCGACATGTGGATGCAGCGAAATAAGATCCGGAATTTGCAATTAGCAATTGACCGGTTGAATGGCTTGGTTCTGCATCCGGGGGAAATCATGAGTTTTTGGAGAGCGGTAGGACGCCCCTCAAAGCGGAAAGGGTATCTACCTGGAATGGTTTTAATCAACGGTGAGATGCGAGCCCGATACGGTGGTGGGCTATGCCAGCTATCCAATCTTATTTACTGGATGACATTGCACACAGAATTAACAGTGACTGAACGTTTTCGCCATCAATACGACGTTTTTCCTGACTCTAATCGAACACTTCCGTTCGGGAGTGGAGCGACCATTGCGTACAACTACATTGACCTGCAAATTCGCAATGATACAAACAATGATCACCGCCTAGGTCTAAGTCTTTCTCCCACTTATTTGTTGGGTGAGTGGCGCTGTAATGTCGCCACACAATACCATTACGAGATCCTTGAGAAGAAACATTCCATAACGCACCATTCCAGTGGCAAGTACCTACGTCATAACCAAATTTGGAGACGGAAATTTAACACAGAGGACGTATGTGTGACCGAAGAGTGTGTTGCGGAGAATCACGCGATTATGATGTATAGCCCACTCTTACAATCTGGAAACGGACATTGAACGAGGAAGCGGGGAAATCCGCTTGCTCCCCGCATTACAGAAAAATACACCAGTAAGTCATGCGCACTGACTCTTTACTCCGCAGAAGGCACTCTCCAGTCACAACACACCCATTCTTGATTGCCGCAGCCAAACCCCGTCGATTTTCGTGCCATTGAGTGACTCGCAGATCTCACGACTTCGTCGCATTAGTTGCAGAGGTTGTAGCAAGTTTTGCTCTACAAACGGGTAACAAAGCCTGATGGAACGAATGATATTGGGATCTCTATGCATTTTGACTGGAGGTGACTCTGTAGAGGCCTTTTGTCGCTATTACAGTCACTTGGAAACTTGCTATTTCAATTCAAATTCTCTGCATCGAATACATACATCGTCTGGGTTCGAGCCGGCCGGAGCCGCCGCTTCCGGAAGGGTTTATCCACGAAATACCCGCTCACTTGCTTTTCTATGAGCAGGCCTTGTGTAGAAACGTGGGGTGCATCGTGGTATATTGGTAAATAAGGATACTTTTGCGAGGAGGTTAACCATTATGGAAGAAACGAACACTGTAAAATTACATCATTCTAACATCGATCTTTCCAACGAAGTCAAACAGCGCCTGGTACACACCCTCAATCAGCACGTGACAGACCTCACCGACTTGTTCATACAAACAAAACTGGCCCATTGGAATGTTCGCGGTCCTCATTTTATTGCCTATCACGAACTTTTTGATGAGCTGGCCGGGCATTTGCCCGATGTCATCGATACTGTGGCAGAGAGAGTCACAACATTGGGTGGCGTTTCCGGTGTTCCAGTGCAATCTATTGCGAAGAAAACAAAGGTCCCCGAATGGCCCATAGAGACGCAGAGGGACACTGAGGTCATGCAGGCTCTTATTGAAAGTTGGGCCGTAGTGGCCAACTCCGCTCGCAGGGCTATTGTGGAAACAGCTGACGATGATCCCGATACCTCGGACCTGTTTACGGAGGTTTCTCGCCAGTTGGACAAAGATCTGTGGTTCCTGGAAGCGCATGCGGAGAGCTAAGTTTATCAGCAATAAGGCCATCCTGGATTGCCGTGGTCACGGTACTAACCACCACAATTCGGGATGGCCCATAATTTCTGCGGTGAGCATCATGGCTGTCGGGTTCCACGATGGTCATCTATTCATCAAATGCTTGGCTCACCTTCCACTCTTTCCATACGTTCCCCACCAAATCTGGCCCTGGCCTAAGGGTTGGTTTACCCGGCTTCCATCCCGATGGCGTGGCTTCGGATCCTTTGGATTCGCGAACGAGTTGAAATGCCTGAATCTGTCGGAGGGTCTCACTGACGTTTCTGCCAACAGGTGGGGTTAACACTTCAAATCCTTGGACGTTGCCATCTGGGTCTATAATGAATCGGCCTCGCGTTTCCACGCCGCTGTCATCATCATAGATACCGTACAGTTTTCCAATGCTTCCGTCCTGGTCTGACAACATTGGGAAAGGAATATCCCTACCAATCATCTTTGATAGTTCCTGTTCGTTCCATACTTTATGCACAAAGACGCTATCTACACTCACCGATAAGACTTCGACATCCAACTTTTGCAGTTCATCGTATTTTTCAGCGACCGCTGAAACTTCTGTCGCTCAGACAAAGGTAAAGTCGCCGGGATAGAAACAGAGTAATACCCATTTTCCGCGAAATTCCGGCAAATTGAAGTTCATAAACTTGTCATTATGGTATCCAGGAGCTGTGAACTCTGGTGCAGGTTTTCCCACCTTAATCATTGCCGACACCTCCGTTTCTTCTTGTCCCTTGAAATCAACTGATTCTTCCACAGGTTTCGTTTTGATAATGGGTGGTCTTTGACAACCCGGGCCAAATTGTTCCTGCACAATCTCACCCCCTTCCGTTGTCGCGTGAAATACCCGTGTTCCATGTTTCACTCGTACAGAATTACGGTGTGTACTGTTGAGGAACATAACGGTACATCTGTTTAGAGCCTATAACACCCTCTGTCGCAAGTGCTCCAATTCCCTCACTCACAATCCTACAACTTTATCCTGGTTGTATATAGCAGTTTAGGTAGGATTGTCCTCGTGTCACGGAATTGTCATATGACTTTTGACACCATGTTGTCTCTCAAAGGTTCTTTTGAGCAATCATGATTATGTATGGAGAAAAAAGCCGATTAGGTATATTGTCAATTCTCAGGGCTTTCATTACCTTCCTCAGAGTGAACACACTATTTCTGATGATTGAATGCTGCGCAATCACAGGATTGTTGGCATCAAAAAAGAGAAAATTTGTAAAATAGTAATTGCAAAATCGAATTTCAAAATTACCCATGTTAATAATTGGATGACTCAATACATTGGGGTTCATGATGTCCAAGTTGTGTACCTCTAACAAATCACGGTCAAAAATCCGATACATTAACCAGTTTATAAAGCGAAGGTTAGGCACCTCTACTACAAGATACCCGCCGGGCTTAACAAACTCCGCCTGTTTACACACAATATCGGCGTAGTTCTTAAAGTGCTCGACAAATCCGAAGGAGGTCACTACGTTAAACTGGTTGAAAACTGGCGTCGTCGTAAAATCTGCTTCAATAACTTCCCCATCTGTAACCCCGTATTGTTCCAGAGTATGGCATACTACATCGGTTTGGGAATAATCCAGCCCTGTAACTGTATAACCAAACGTCTTGTTAAAATTAACCATGGTTGTTCCTGGTGTGCATCCAATTTCTAAATACGTTCCACCAAAAGGAAGGAATCGCTTAAATAGGTCATTGAAGAGATAATCAGTGGGTTCGACGGTCTTTTTCTCATTGTCCCAATAACTATCCCAAAATGTTCTCGAAGAAAGATTTTTGTCCATCAGTTCTTATCCCATTTCCATTGATTTTGAACGGCCATTACTACCCCGTTTTTCACACCATCACATAATAAAGGTATTACGGTCGCAATCCTGCACAGTTTCAAGCAGTGAGAAAGCATAGATTGGAGTTGTTCTTCATGCTGGGATTCACGTACCATAAGGGCAAACATGCTCTGTTCCGTAGATTGTTGTCTCGGCAACTTCAGTCTACCAGATAGTGAGGTTGTTTTTGCTTGCTAAAGTCCCAACATCCCAGTTGTATCAAGGGTTTTCTGATTCATTCAAGTTTTTATTTAAAGGTTTCGCGAACGGTCGGTGCTGTTCCAGCCTTCGCGTCCTGTCTCAAGATTCAATCACTAACTGCTCACTAGGGATATATAAACACGCTTCTTCAAATTAAGCAATGTAAAATACCTTTTATGTTAATATATTCATGTTGGGTATGGAGAGTCTGTCGAATCAAGCTGCTGATACTACATGAGTGTACTATAGTGGCGATCTGTGGATATGCAATTTCAGCGTATGAGCGACCGCCGCGTTTCTGTGTAAATTACAGCCTCAGGGGGGTGATGCGGTGAAGCCAACCCAAGCCTACCGTTCAATGTGGAGCAAAATTATTGTCTTAATTGTATTTGCAGTGGTGGTGTACGGCTGCATGTATTTCAATTCTAATTTCCTGCAATGGAACCTTGAATACGTTGTTGTGCTGTTTATATTTAGTTTGCTCTTCGCAAGTCCATGGCAACCAGTTGTGGGGTTCGTTGTAGTAGTGGCAGCCGTAATTCCGCTGTTTGAGCACAATGTCATGACTTTACCCAATCACATAATGGACCAGCCACTCTTGGATGTCTTTCCCCCTTACGAGCTGTTGTTTTTGTCTGCAATATTATCTATTGCCATTGTAGCAATCAAGAACATCATGGTGAGATGGCTCATGGATGCAAGGGAACCCCAATAGATTCTCAGGGGAAAGAGCATCAACAGTTAGAGTCATCATGGGGGTTGGAGTCGTCGGTATGGTATTGCCCTTTTGGTATCACCATGCTGATGTTGTCACTTACAAACAGGTAGTGACGAAACAAAACCCGGGTCTTGCGAAGACGGAAGTCGTGGCCCCCAGTAGCTCAATGGTCATATATCATTGGCTTGCAATGGGTTTTGGATTTTTGTCGTTGGTCACTTTCCTGGTATTTCTGACAGCTATCTCAATCCTTCCTGGGTTGGAGCCAAAACGGGCTATTTTGCGGTCGAACTGAGGATGCTACCTGCGATTCTCGCTTTTGTTTATGTCGTCGGACTCATCAACCGCTGCCAATCCGTCAATTCTCTTGCTTCATTCTTCAATAGAGATGGCTTGCTACAAGGGATTGACGGGAATCCAAAAGCTTTCAC
>Ga0187809_10000354_pt1 | contig 25685 bp, 21 predicted proteins | sample NC_wetland_sal_i_8_FD_132415 | JGI IMG/M metagenome (GOLD analysis project Ga0187809, IMG submission 132415) | Wetland sediment microbial communities from Neuse River Estuary, North Carolina, USA - ASW_4 | ecosystem: Environmental > Aquatic > Freshwater > Wetlands > Sediment | place: USA: North...
CGCCGATGATGACCCACTGCACGATCCGGTGCGCGCTGCCATGCGGCGCCGCGGCGATGCCGTAGCCGCCAAGGCCGCACACCACGACGAGCACCGCCGCCGGCACGACGAGCTGGCTCCAATGCGGGTGCAGGTCGAGGACGATTTTCTCGTCTTCGTTCATCGACATGCTCATGCGCAAATGGTGGCACGGCGGCGGCCTCGCGAAGGCCAACTCGCCGATGATCACCAAAAGTCGCGGATCATGAGTAACGAGTGACGAATCCGCGCTCCCGAAACACCCGCAACATCCACGCGGCGTAACCAAAGGCCAGGACGACGAGCGCCGCGGTCGAGCCGACCGCGATGCCCAACTCACCCCATGGCATCGGCTCTCCACGCGCCAGGGTCTGCCCGACGACGAACGCGTGCGTCGTCGGCAGGATGCGCGCGAGCGGTCGGATCACCCAGGGCAGCGCGCTCACCGGATAGAAGACGCCGGAGATCGGCATGATGCCGAAGAGGATGCCCCAGGCAAGCGCCTCGGCGCCGCTGCCGAAGCGCAACACCAGCCCGATCACAAACAGCGAGATCGCCATCCCGATCGCCATCAGCAACAACACAACCGGCAGCAAGCCGAAGCCCAGGCTGGTGATTTTGAAGGCGTAGACGGTCCACGCGATGAGCGCGACCGCCCCAACTCCGACGACCAGCTTCACCAGACCGAAGAGTGCGACGCCGGCCATGTACTCCCACTCGCGGGTGGGAGTCGTGAACAGATTGAGCAGGTTGCGCGACCAGGTCTCTTCGAGAAAGGCCGTCGATAACGCGATCTGCGCCTGATAGACGACGTGCCACAACACGATGCCGGCCAGCAGGTACAGCGGCACCTGCGCGGCGCCGTGGGTGCTGCGCGAGGCGAAGACACCGATCGACCCGAACAGCATGGTGTCGACGACGGGCCACATCACGACGTCAAACAGCCGATGCGGGCTGCGCTTCAACACATATGCGTGCCTGGTCGCGACCGCCGCGATCCGCCAAAAGCTCGCCGGCGCACCGGTGTAGGTCAACTCGGTCATGACGCCTCCGTCGCGAGCGGGCTCGCGTCGCGGCTGGCGTCTCGCACCTGCGCCAGGTGAAGGAAGACACCCTCAAGGTCGTCTCGCCCAAACTGCTGCGCGATCTCATCGGCCCGACCGTCGGCGACGACTCGACCGGCGCTCAAGAACACCACCCGGTCGCACAATCGCTCGACCTCGACCATGTTGTGGCTGGTGACCAGCAGCGCGGTGCCGTCGGTCTCACTGAGCTCGCGCAGACCGGTGCGAACCCGAAGCGCCACCTCCGGGTCGAGCGAGGCGGTCGGCTCGTCGAGCACCATCAACCGCGGCCGGTGCAACGACGCTTTCACCACGCCGATCAAGGTCTTCTGCCCGCTCGACAACTCGGTGCCCATGGCGCGCGACAAATGTGCCACGCCAAATCGGTCAAGCCCGCGCTGCGCGGCCGCCTTCGGATTTCGCAAGCCATACAGCCTCGCGAACATGACGAGGTACTCCTCGACCTTCATCCGCTCGGGCAGCGGCAGGTACCCAGCCACAAAACCAACCTGTTCCATCGCGGCATAGCGACCGCGCGGCATCGGATGGCCGAGCACCTCGACGCTGCCACCGTTCGGACGCACGACACCCAGGCACATCAGCAAGGTCGTGGTCTTGCCGGCGCCATTTGGCCCGAGCAGGCCGACCCGCTCGCCCGGCCTGATCTCAAGGTCGACACCGTCGACCGCTCGGCCGCGCCGGTAGTCCTTGACGAGCTGCCGAGCGCGCAGTACGAATTCCGCAGATGTCACGAGGAGCTAGCTTCGCACGGACGGCCGCTTGGCTTCCGCTGATTAATCACCCGCTTCGAAGATGGACGACGTCGCCCGCGCTCACCGGCTGCCGTCCGGCCGCGGTGTCGATCATCAGCGCGCCGTCGTCACGCACGTCGACCGCCGTTCCCTCGACCGCGTCGCCGGTCGGCAGGTCGGCCCGCACTATCTTGCCGAGGGTCGCGCACAACTCGCGATACGCGGGCAGCACCGTCGCGGCGGCGCCCTCGGCCGCAACCCATCGGGCGTACTGCTGTCCGACTTCGCGCAGTGCCGCGCGCACGATGGTGTCGCGATCCGTCGTCGACGCGCCGGCCAACGAGAGAGAGATCGCCGTCGGCACCGGCAATTCCCCCTCCCGCAGCGTGACGTTCAGACCGACGCCGACGACCGCGGCCGCGGGTGCGTCGCCACCGGCCGGCTCCACGCGCTCAGCGAGGATGCCGCCGAGTTTGCGGTCGCCGACCAGCAGGTCGTTTGGCCATTTCAAGCTCACTCGGACCTCGCAAACCCGGGTGACGCCGCGGGCGACGCCGACGCCGACGACCAACGGCAGCAGCGACCAGCGACTCAACGCGACGTCTGGGCGCAGCAGCATCGAGAAGCTCAAGCCCGAACGCGGCGGCGCCACCCACCGCCGATCGAGCCGGCCACGTCCGGCGGTCTGGTGCTCGGCAACCAGCACGACACCTTCGGGCACGTTTTCGCGCGCGAGCGCGGCGACGTCCGAATTGGTGGAGCCAGTGGCGTCGACGACCCTGATCTCGCGCCACAGCGGGTCGTGCGCGAACGCGCGGCTCAGCGCGCGCGGGTCGAGCGGCGGGCGGTCCAGATCGCTCCAGCGCGACGACATGTCAACCGGTGTTTTGCAGACCGGCGGCGACGCCGTTGATCGTCAGCAGCAGCAGTCGCTGGGTGCGGTCGCGCTCGTCGTCGTCGGCGACGCCGGCCCGCAGCCGCTGAAGGGCGCGCAACTGCAGATGCGACAACGCGTCGACGTACGGGTTTCGCAACTCGACGGCGCGGCCCAACACGCGATGCGATTCGAGCAGCCGTTCTTGTCGAAGCACCTGCAGCAGCCACGACGTGGTGCGATCGAACTCGGCGAGGATCGCGTCGGCGATGTCGGGACGACCGCCGAGGGCCAGGTGCCGCTCCGCGATGTCGCGGTCGGCCTTGGCCAGCGACATCTCGACGTTGTCGAGCATCGCGGTGAACAGCGGCCATTCCTCATATGCGGCGCGCAGCACGCCGAGATCGCCGACCGCCTCCAACCCGCTGCCGAGCCCGAACCAGCCGGGCAGTGTGGCGCGGGTCTGCGACCAGGCGAAAACCCACGGGATCGCACGCAGATCGGCCAGGCCGCCGCCGGACGCCCGCCGCACCGGACGGGAGCCGATACGCAACGAGCCGATCTCCGGCAACGGGCTGACCGCCGCGAAAAACTCGGCGAAACCGTCGGTCTCGACCAGCGACCGGTACGCGGCGCGGGCGGCGTCGCTCACCTTGTCGAAAGTCGGGCGATGGCGCGCGGCGACCTCGGCGCCACGCTCCTCGACGGCGGGCGTGGAGGCGAACAAGACCGCGCCTGCGACTTGATCAAGGTGTCGCTGCGCGATGACCGGATGCCCGTAACGCGCGAAGATGACCTCGCCCTGCTCGGTGACCTTGAACCGGCCGTCGATCGAGCCCGGGGCCTGCGACAGCACGGCCCGGTTGGCCGGCCCACCGCCACGGCCGACGGCGCCGCCGCGACCGTGGAACAAAGTCAGCACGATGTCGTTTCGCCGCGCCCATTGCGCAAGCGCCGCCTGCGCGTCGTAGAGCGCGAGGGTGGCGGAGACCGGGCCGACGTCCTTCGCCGAGTCGGAATAGCCCAGCATGACCTCGAGTCGTCGCCCGTTGGCCGCCAATCTTGCTTGCACGGCAGGCAATTGCAGTGCTTCGTCGAGCACTGACACCGACCGGTTGAGGTCGTCTTGGGTCTCGAAAAGCGGGACGACGTCAAGCACCGGGGGTGTTCCGCCGGTCGCCAGTTCGGCGAGTTCGTACACCGCGGCGATGTCGGCCGCCGTCCGGGTGAAGCTGATGACATACCGGCGGCACGCGTCGACGCCGTACTCGTCTTGCAGCCAGCTAATCGCCCGAATGGTCTCGAGAACTTCGGCGGTCATCGGCGACAACTCGCCGCCGGCCCGCGCCTCGCTCAACGCGGTGGCGTGCACCCCGCTGTGCTGCCGCACTTCCAACTCGGCGAGGTGGAACCCGAACGTCTCGACCTGCCAAATCAGGTGTTGCAGCTCGCCGTAGGCGAGCCGAACCGCGCCAGCCTGCGCGAGCGACTCCTGCACCAGCCGAAGGTCGGCCACCAACTCCTGCGGACGGCGATAACCGCCGGGCCGGCCGAGCCGACGCGCGCGAATCCGGGCGGCGGCGTACAAGACGTAGACCCGATGCGGCTCCCCGGGCGCGCGCAGCGTCAACTCCTCGATCAGCGCGCGGTGGTCGGGCACCGCCTCGTCAATCGCCTTGGCGAGCTTGGCGCTGGCCGGTGTCGTGGACTGCTGCGCGGTGAGGGTGCGGCCAATGCGGTTGGCCGCCCGTTCCAGCGCGATGAGCACGTGCGCGGCTTGGGTGGCCAACGCCTCTTTGGTGATGGACGACGTGACGGTCGGGTTGCCGTCGCGGTCGCCGCCGACCCAGCTGCCGAGCCGCATGAACGACGGCGCCATGGGCGGCCGCTCCCCGGAGTGCTCGCCGAGCAGCAGGTGGTCGAGGCTTCGATACAGCGCGGGGACGACGCGGAACAACGTCTCGTCGAAGACCGCCATCGCGGTGCGCACCTCGTCGAGCGGATCGACCGCGCTGGACCGCAAGTGCGCGGTGCGCCAGAGGATGTCGATCTCTTCAAGCATTCGACGGCGCGCGTCGGTGCGCTCGGCCGCGCCGCCCCGAGGGTCGTCGAACCGGTCGAGTTGCTCACCGGCCCGCGAGATGGCGGTCACGACCGCCCGGCGGCGCGCCTCGGTGGGATGCGCGGTCAAGACCGGGTGCAGCGTCAAGCCGCTGAGCAGCTCGTTGAGGTGGTCGTCTCCGTGCAGCCGGCGAACCTCCTCGACGGACGACGCGAGTGAGTCACCAACCCGGCCGCTGCCGGAATCGCGCGAGCGCAGCACCCGCACCCGGTGGTGCTCCTCGGCGAGATTCGCCAGGTGGAAGTAGACGGTGAAGGCCCGGGCGACGTCCTCGGCGCGATCCAGCGGCCATCGGCTGATCAGCTCGACGACGGCGTCGCTCTCCCCGGCGCCGGTGCGGGCCGCGATGACCGCGCGGCGCAAGGTCTCGACGTCAGCGAGCAAATCGGGGCCGCCGTACTCGCGCAGCACCTGGCCGAGCAAGTCTCCGAGGAGTCGCACGTCGCGACGCAGCAACTCGGGCATCTCAAGCCGGGCGCGTTCGCGAGGCGCATGACGCTCGTCGCTCGCCCGGCTCAGGTCGCTCACATTGCTCACGTCGCTGTTGGCGGTACCGGCCCCAGACACGCCGACAGCGTACTGTCAGCGCCATGAGCGCCGAGCAGCCCGCCCAGCCGGCCGCCCAGCCGGCCGCCCACTCGACCGCTGAGAAACTCGCCGATCTGCGCGCCCGCTACGACGAGGCCGTGCACGCCGGATCGGCCCGCGCGGTCGAGCGCCAGCACGCCAAGGGAAAGCAGACCGCGCGCGAACGCATCGACGCGCTGCTCGATCCCGGCTCCTTTGTCGAACTCGACGAGCTGGCGCGGCATCGTTCGTCGTCCTTCGACATGCCTTCGAACCGGCCCTACGGCGACGGCGTCGTCACCGGCTACGGCACCATCGCCGGGCGACAGGTCTGCGTTTTCTCGCAGGACTTCACCGTCTTCGGCGGCAGCCTGGGCGAGGTGTTCGGCGAGAAGATCCTCAAGGTCATGGACCTCGCGCTCAAGGTGGGCTGCCCGGTCATCGGCATCAACGACTCCGGCGGGGCGCGCATCCAAGAAGGCGTCGTCGCGCTCGGCCTCTACGGCGAGATTTTCTATCGCAACACGATCGCGTCGGGAGTGGTGCCGCAAGTCTCGTTGGTGATGGGTCCATGCGCCGGCGGAGCGGTCTACTCCCCGGCCATCACCGACTTCACCGTGATGGTCGAGGGCACCTCACACATGTTCATCACCGGCCCGGACGTCATCAAGACGGTCACCGGCGAGGAGGTCGGCTTCGAAGAACTGGGCGGCGCGCGAACGCACAACACCAGATCCGGGAACGCGCACTACCTTGCCGCCGACGAGGCCGACGCCATCGATTTCGTCCAGCAACTGCTGGCCTATCTGCCCTCGAACAACACCGAAGACCCGCCCGCGTATGACGTCGTCGCCGATCTGCAACCGACCGACGATGATCGGGCGCTCGACACGCTCGTGCCCGACTCCGCCAACCAGCCGTACGACGTGCACCGGGTGATCGAAGCCGTCCTCGACGACGCCGACTTCCTAGAGACCCAGGAATTGTTCGCACCCAACATCGTGTGCGGCTTTGGCCGAGTCGAGGGCCGCCCGGTCGGCGTCGTGGCCAACCAGCCGATGCATTTCGCCGGCTGCCTCGACATCGACGCCTCGGAGAAGGCGGCCCGCTTCGTGCGCACCTGCGACGCGTTCAACGTGCCGATCCTCACGTTCGTCGACGTGCCGGGCTTCCTCCCCGGCACCGACCAGGAGTGGAACGGCATCATCCGGCGCGGCGCGAAGTTGCTGTTCGCGTACGCCGAGGCGACCGTGCCAAAGGTGACCGTCATCATGCGCAAGGCGTACGGCGGCGCGTACGACGTCATGGGCAGCAAGCACCTGCGGGCGGACGTCAACTTGGCCTGGCCGAGCGCGCAAATCGCGGTGATGGGCGCCGCGGGCGCGGTGAACATCTTGTACCGCAAGGAATTGGCCGAGGCGCAGGATCCAGTGGCGGCCCGCGAAGCGTTTGTCACCGAATACGAGGACCACCTGGCGAACCCGTACATCGCGGCCGAGCGCGGCTACGTCGACTCGGTGATCCCGCCTTCGCAAACCCGCGCGGCCGTCACCCAAGCGTTGCGCGTGCTGCGAAACAAACGTGCCGCGCTGCCCCCGAAGAAGCACGGCAACATCCCGCTATGACCGCGCTCCGGGTGGTGCGAGGAACACCGGACGACGAGGAGCTGGCCGCCGTGGTCGCCGCCCTCGCGGTCGTCTCGGCTCGCCCGGCCGGGCAGCCGCGCGAGGACGCACCGGGACAGCCGACGCCCTGGCGAGTCGCGCTCCGGTCCGGGCCGCCGGGCCGTGGCCCGGACGCGTGGCGACGCGGCCGCTGACCGTCCGCGACGCTCTCGCCGCACGGCTGAGGGTGCGCGGTGACGTAGGTTCGACGTCGTGACAATCGGACGACGCGAGGTGCTCAAGGCCGGCCTGGCCGCGGCGGCGGCCGCCGCGCTTGGCGAGCAGCTCGCCGGCTGCTCGCCCGCTCGGCATCCGGTGGCGAGCACGACCGAGGTGACGTCGGCGGCTGCGTCGTCCGAAACCGCTCACCGCGCCCAGGCGACGACGGAATCCGCGGCACCGGCCGAAACCTCGCAGCCGCCCCCGTCCAAACCAGCGGTGAGCCCGACGCACGCTCCGGACGCGCCGGCGATCGAAATCGTTCGCGGGCCGTCGACCGGCAATGGCGTCGCGCTGACCTTTCACGGCGCGGGCGACCCGAAGCTCGCCGAACAACTGCTCGCCGAAGTCGAGTCGGCAGGCGGGCGGGTCACCGTCCTCGCCGTCGGAACCTGGCTCGAGCAGCAGCCGCAGCTGGCCGCGCGCATCCTCGGCCATGGGCACGACCTCGGCAACCACACCTACCGGCACCTGACCATGCCTCGGCTCGCCGAGCCGGTCGACGAGTCGGAAATCACCCGGTGCGCCGACGTGTTGCGCAAGCTCACCGGCTCGCCGGGGCGGTGGTTTCGGCCGAGCGGCACCCAACACGCGAACCAGGCGATCCTGCAGGCAGCCGGGCGGGCAGGGTATGCGAACACGCTCTCCTACGACGTCGACCCAGCCGACTACACCGATCCCGGCGCGAGCGCGGTCGTCGCGCGGGTGCTGGCCGCCGTCCGACCCGGCTCGATCGTGTCGCTCCACCTCGGCCATGCTGGCACCGTGCAGGCGATGCCGCGCATCCTCGACGGCCTGAAGTCCAAAGGGTTGTCGGCGGTGAGCATGACGACACTCATGACGTTGTAGAGATCTGACGAGACGCGTAGGAGAACCACCACGTGATGAAAACGAGCCCGCGCGCCGCCGCCGTCAGCCTGCTCGCGGTGGCAGGTCTGCTGGCTGGCTGCACGTCGAGCCACCCGGCCGCGAAGGATTCGTCCACGCCCACCGGGCCGCCGCCGGGCACGTCGACAAGCGCGCCGGCGACCGTCGGGCCGACGACCTCGTCAGCTCCGCCGACCAGCGCGCCGCCGTCGAGCCCCACGTCGTCCGGGTTGGCCGACGCGTTGCCGGGGATGCCGCCGGTCGACGACCCCAACAACATTTACAGCAACTCCGGCCCTGACATGTTCAGCCCGGTCGTGAAGAACGACCCCTCCTACATCTACGTGCCCAACAGCAACAGCAACACGGTCGACGTCATCGACCCGAAGACGTTCCAAATCGTCGAGCACTTCGCGGTGCCCGGACAGCCGCAGCACGTCGTGCCGTCGTACGACCTGAAGACGCTTTGGGTGAACAGCGACACCGGCAACGCGTTGGTGCCGATCGATCCGACGACCGGCAAGCCCGGCGCGCCCGTCTCGGTGGCCGATCCTTACAACCTGTATTTCACGCCGGACGGCAAGTACGCGATCGTGATGGCCGAGCGGATGAAACGGATCGACTGGCGCGATCCGCACACCATGGCGCTTGAGAAGAGCACGAACGTTCAGTGCGCCGGCGTCAACCACGCGGACTTCTCGGCGAACGGCCGCTACTTCATTGTGAGCTGCGAGTTCGACGGCCAACTGCTGAAAATCGACACGGTGTCGCAACAGATCGTCGGTCGATTGTCGCTCGGTCACAACGCGGCGCCCCAGGACGTGAAAACGGCGCCCAACGGCAAGATCTTCTACGTCGCCGACATGAACAGCAACGGCGTGTGGGAGATCGACGGCGACAGCTTCAAGAACATCGGCTTCATCCCCACGGGCAAGGGCGCGCACGGCGAGTATGTGAGCCGCGACTCCAAGTACCTGTACGTCACCAACCGCGACGAGGGATCGGTCTCGCTCATCGACCTCGCCACCCAGAAGGTGGCCACCAAGTGGGTGATCCCCGGCGGCGGTTCACCCGACATGGGCAACGTCTCGGCCGACGGCAAAGAGCTTTGGCTTTCCGGCCGCTACAGCGGCGTCGTGTACGACATCAGCACCGTCGACGGCCACCTCATCAAGAAGGTCAAGGTCGGCTCAGGACCGCATGGACTGTGCGTCTTTCCGGTGCCCGGCCGGTATTCACTCGGGCACACGGGTGTGACGCGCTGACGGAAGGAGCCGATCGCGTGCGCAAGGTGTTGATCGCCAACCGCGGTGAGATAGCCGTCCGGGTCGCCCGGGCGTGCCGCGACGCCGGCCTGGCGAGCGTCGCGGTCTACGCGTCGTCCGACATCGACGCCGTGCACGTCAAGGTCGCCGACGAGGCGTACGCGCTTGACGGCGACACCGCCGCGGAGACCTATCTCGACATCGAGAAGCTCATCGCGGTCGCGAGACGCGCCGGCGCCGACGCGGTTCATCCCGGCTACGGATTTCTCTCGGAGAACGCGGCCTTCGCGCAATCGGTGCTCGACGCGGGTTTGATTTGGATTGGCCCCCCACCCGCCGCGATCGAGGCGCTTGGCGACAAGGTGCGGGCACGCCACATCGCGGCGTCGGTCGGGGCGCCGCTGACTCCAGGCACGCCCGATCCAGTCGCCGGCGTCGACGAGGTTGTCGCGTTCGCTCAAGAGCACGGGTTACCGATCGCCATCAAAGCCGCCTTCGGCGGTGGCGGCCGTGGGCTCAAGGTCGCGCGGTCGATGGAGGAGATTCCGGCGTTGTTCGACTCCGCGGTGCGCGAGGCAGTCGCCGCTTTCGGGCGCGGCGAGTGTTTCGTCGAGCGGTATCTCGACCGGCCGCGACACGTCGAGACGCAATGCCTGGCCGACGCGCACGGCCACGTGGTGGTGATCTCGACGCGCGACTGCTCGCTGCAGCGCCGGCACCAAAAGCTGGTCGAAGAGGCGCCGGCGCCGTTCCTCAGCGAGGAGCAGGTGAAGACGCTGTACGCCTCGTCCAAAGACATCTTGCGAGCAGCGGGCTACGTCGGCGCCGGCACCTGCGAGTTCCTCGTCGGCCAGGACGGCTCGATCTCTTTTCTCGAGGTCAACACCCGGCTGCAGGTCGAACACCCGGTCAGTGAGGAAGTCGCCGGCGTCGACCTGGTGCGTGAGCAGTTTCGCGTCGCCGACGGCGAGCCGCTGGGTTACGACGACCCGCCAGCCCGCGGCCACTCCATCGAGTTCCGCGTCAACGGCGAGGATCCCGGCCGGAATTTCCTTCCCGCGCCGGGAAAGGTGACGACCTGGACAACGCCGTCGGGGCCGGGCGTGCGACTCGACTCCGGCGTCGACGCCGGCAGCGTGATCGGGCAAGCGTTCGACTCGCTACTCGCCAAGCTCGTCGTCACAGGCGCCGATCGCGCGCAAGCGCTGCAACGCGCGCGCCGAGCGCTCTCGGAGTTCGAGGTCGACGGGTTGCCGACCGTGCTGCCATTTCATCGCGCGGTGGTCGACGACCCGGCGTTCGCGCCAACCGATCCGGCCGAGGCGTTCAGCGTGCACACCCGCTGGATCGAGACCGAGTTCGACAACCAACTGCCGCCATTCGGCACGCCAGCCTTCGTCGACGACGCAGCCGACCGCGAGACGATCACCGTCGAGGTCGGCGGCAAGCGGCTCGAGGTCACCCTCCCGGCGGGGCTGTCGGCTGGCGGCTCGGTCGCCGCCCACGGGACCGCGAAGCCCAAACCACGGTCGCGGTCCGGTCGCGGAGTGTCGTCAGGGCATTCTGGCGACACGCTGACCGCGCCGATGCAGGGCACGATCGTGAAGGTGGCGGTGACGGACGGCGACGTCGTCGCGGCGGGCGACCTGATCGTCGTCCTTGAGGCGATGAAGATGGAGCAGCCGCTCACCGCGCACAAGGCCGGCGTGGTCAGCGGGCTCACCGCGTCCGTCGGTCAGGTGATCTCGGGCGGCGAGGTCGTGTGCGAGATCCGCGCTGCCGAAGATGGAGCATGAGACATCGCTGGTTAGCCGCCACCGCCGCCGCGGCGACATGCGTCGCAATCGCGGCCTGCGATGGGACGACGCGGCACGCCGTCGCGCCACCAGTGACGACCCAACCAACGGCGGCTGCCTCGGCCGGCGTCTCCAGCGCTCCCGCGACGCCGCCGTCCGCCACACCGTCGGCTTCGATCAGCGGCGCCGCGCCGAGCGCGCCGGCCGCGAAATCAGCAGCGTCATCGACGGCGGTCGCGACCACCGCGAAGGCCAGCGCGACCGCCGCCCGCCCGTCGTCCGGGGTGACGCACGCAGCGCCGCCCCCGCCTGCCAAGGCGCCGACATCGGACGTGCTCGCCGGCACGCGTTGCCAGATCTTCCCCGGCGACAACTACTGGCACGCCGACATCCGCGGGCTGCCGGTGAACGCGCACAGCGCGCAGTGGCTCGCCGCGATGGGCGCCAGCACCCGCAAGCTGCATCCCGACTTCGGTCCGTCGGATGGCGCGCAGCCGGTGCCGTATGGCATCCCGATCACGGTGGCGCCCGGCGGGCACACCCGGGTCTCCGTGGCCTTCGACTACAGCGACGAAAGCGACCACCTTGGCTACCCGTTGGGAGGCGACACCGCGATCGAGGGCGGCCCAAACGCGGACGGTGACCGGCACGCCATCGTCGTCACGGCCGACACCTGCGAGCTGTTCGAGACATACGACACGCGCTCGACCGCAACCGGTTGGACGGCGGGCTCGGGCGCGCACTGGTCGCTCGCGAGCGACGCGCTGCGACCTGACGGCTGGACCTCAGCCGATGCCGCGGGATTGCCAATACTGCCTGGACTCTTGCGGTGCGACGAGGTCGCGGCGGGTCACGTCGACCACGCGATTCGATTCACCACCAACCTGACCGACGCGTCGCACGTGTGGCCGGCGCGACACGACGCGAGCTCACACCACGACCCGTCGCTGCCGCCGATGGGCGCGCGATTCCGGCTGAAAGCGAGCTTCGACATCTCGCGTTACAGCGCGCAAACGCAGGTCGTGTTGCGCGCGATGCAAACGTACGGTCTGGTGCTCGCCGACAACGGCTCGCCGTGGTACTTCCAGGGGTCCGCCGACAGCGGGTGGCCAGACCCGCTCATCTCGCAACTCAAGACGATTCCAGCGAGCGCGTTCGAGGCCGTCGACGTGAGCGGCCTTGAGGTCTCGGCCAGCAGCGGCGCCGCACGGTAAGCAGGCCGGCCGTCAACTACGGTCAAGGGATGCGTCGCATTCCGGGTGACCCAGGGCCATTGCGGTGGCTGTGGTTCGCCATCGGATTCCGGCTGCCAGCCGAGAACCGCGAATGGGTGCTGCACGAGCTCACCGACGCTGGCTGGCGGGTGCGCGCGCTGTTTCGGCAGCTCGCGTTGTTGGTACCGATCGGCGGGGCGTTCATGATGCTGCCGGGCCAGTGGTCGCTTCGGGTCGCTCTCGCCGCGCTAGTGATCTTCAGCGGTGGATTGATCGCGCTGGCGTACGGCGACAGCCTGCGCGCGTCGCGACTGCGGCAGCACCGGCTGCCGGTGCCCGAAGACCGCGATCTTGGCCGGCCAACCGACGCGAACTGAAAGGGGTCGACGATGACTGCTCGACCGCGGCCCGGCCGCCCGCCGCTGCCCGGCATGGCGATCGGATCAGTTGACGCGGCGTTGCGGCGCTCCTTGCGACGCGCCGAGACGCTCGACTTCAACTACTCGGATGTCGGAGCCAGTCGAGCCGGGACGACGCCCCTCGGCTATGACACCGTCACGGAATCGGCGATCATCGGCGCGGGTGTGGCGCAGTTTTCCTTGCTCGCCGACGGAATTCGCAACTGGCAGATCCAGCGCCAAAGCGGAGTCGACGTCGCGGCCGATTCTCCCGCGCGCGAGGGTGTCAACGTGGCGCTGGCACAGCGCTTCGGCCCGGTGGCGATCGTGTTCGGCTGTCGCGTGGTGTGGACGGTGGACGAGCCGAATCGCAACGGCTTCGCCTACGGCAGCCTGCCCGGCCATCCGGAAGCCGGGGAGGAAGCTTTCGTCGCCGAGCTCGAACCAGACGGCGCGGTGCGGTTCAGGGTGTTCGGCTTCACCAGCGCCGGCACCGTGGCGACCGCGGTGACGCGACCGGTGACCCGGGCGTTCACCCGGAGGGCGTTGCGTGGCTACTTGCGAGCGGCCCGAGATATCGTCTCGCCGTGACCACGCCACGTCGCGGCGCCAACCGCTTGGCGCGCGTGACCGCCGCGCTCGCGTCGAGCTTCGTCGCGCTGGCCGTCACGGCCGCTTGCTCCAGCTCAAAGCCCAAGAGCACGCCGGCAAGCGGATCGCCGACGGGATCGGCCACGGCGACCCGCGACTCGTCGCCGCCGGCTAGCGCCCCGCCGTCGGGCGCTGCCGGGATAACCGCCTGCTCGCTGGCGACCAACGCTGACGTGAAAAGCGTGTACGGCGAGGACTTCGGCGCCGCCCAAGCGTCGACACCGGGCGGCTATTCAACCTGCTTGTTCCCACCCCCGACCGGCGGGATTGACGAGGTCAGCTTCACCGTCGCCACCGGCGCCCAGGCACAGCTCTTCTACACGACCAACCAATCTGTGTACATCGGCAAGGCGGTCGCTCAACTGGGCGACAAGGCTTTCGTCTCGGACGATGGCGGCGCCATTGGCGTCCTTGCCGGCAACACCGCGTTTCTCGTGCATCTCATCGGATTCGAAAAGGTGCCGCCGCCGACCCTCCAAACGATGCAAGAGAACTTCGCCAAACTTCTGCTCTCCCGTCTGCATTGACATCTCCGACGGGGCGAGGATTCGAGCGCCGCTGAGTGCGGCCCGGTGAACACCAGTTATCCGCGCGGCTCAGTCAACGCTGGCCGTAAACGGTTTGGTATCGGTCGAAGAGCCGGTCGACGTCGGGTGCGTCGATTGGCAACGGCGTTCCGAGCTGCCGAGCGATGTGCACCGTGCGTGCGACGTCCTCACACATGACCGCCGCCTTCACTGCTGCACGCGGGTCGCGGCCGATGGTGAAGACGCCGTGATTTTGCATCAACACGGCCGGTGAGCGATGCCCGCTTAACGTCTTGACGATGCCCGCGCCGATGTCGTCATTGCCAATGAGCGCAAACGGCCCGATGGGAATCTCGCCGCCGAACTCGTCGGCCATCGCGGTGAGCACGCACGGTATTGGCTCGCCCCGCGCCGCCCAAGCGGTCGCGTACGTCGAGTGCGTGTGGACGACGCCGCCCACGTGCGGCATGGCGCGATAGACGTACGCGTGCGCGGCGGTGTCGCTCGACGGCGCGCGATCACCAGCCACGACCTTGCCATCGAGATCGCAGACAATCATCGCCTCTGCCGTGAGATCGGCGTAGTCGACGCCGCTCGGCTTGATGACAAACAGGTCTTTCCCAGGAACCCGCGACGAGACGTTGCCCGCGGTCCAGACGACAAGTTGCCACCTGATGAGGTCGCCGTGCAGCGACGCGACGAGCGCCCGAGTCGACTCAGTCGCCGCGACCACGTCGGCGCTCGTCATGACGAGCTCACCGTGTTGCGCAGCCGGCGCAACCGGCGCATGACGTCGTTTTGGCCGCGCCCAAAGTAGTCGTGCAACTGGCGGTACTCGGTGTACAGCAGCTCGTATCGGCGCGCGTTCTCAGCGTTTGGCACGTAAGCGTCACGCCGCTGACGGCCCATGACCTCAGACGCCGCCTCCACGGATGGATATGCCCCGGCCGCGACGGCTGCGTGAATCGCCGACCCCAGGGCCGGGCCGTGCTCGGCGTCGAGCAAGTGCAACGGCATGTTCAACACGTCGGCGTAGGTCTGCATCACGAAGGCGTTCTTCAACAGTCCGCCGGCCACGACGAACTTGATGACCGGCAGGCCGGCGGCCTTGAAGGTCTCCACGATGGTCCGGGTGCCGAACGCCGTGGATTCCACGAGCGCGCGATAGACATCCTCCGGCCTCGTCGCGAGGGTGAGCCCGACGAGGACCCCGGAGAGATCGTGATCGACGAGCACCGACCGATTGCCGCTTTCCCAGTCAAGCGCGAGGAGGCCGTGCTCTCCCACTTCTTGAGCGGCGGCAAGCTCACTCAAATGCTCGTGCAGCGTCTTGCCGCGCGCGCTCGCGTCGTCCGCGTACGAAGCCGGAACGAAGCGGTCGACGAACCAGCCGAAGATGTCGCCGACCCCGCTTTGGCCGGCCTCGTAGCCCCAAAGCCCGCGCACGATGCCATCGGCGACCACGCCACACATGCCCGACACCGGCGCTAGCCGTTCGCCGTTCATCACGTGGCAGGTGGAGGTGCCCATGACCGCGAGCAGGTGGCCGGGCGCGATCGACTTCGCGGCGGGCGCGGTCACGTGCGCGTCGACGTTTCCAACGCTGACGGCTATTCCCTCTCGCAAGCCGGTCCACTGTGCCGCCTGCGGGCTCAGACCCCCCGCTCGTTCGCCCAGCGCGGACAGCGGATGCCGCACCAGGTTGTCGACGTAGCCGGCGAAATCTGGATTGAGCGCGGCCAGGAAGTCACGCGAGGGCCACTCGCCGTCCTGATAAATGCCTTTGTAGCCGGCCGTGCAGACGTTGCGCGTCTCGACGCCGCACAGTTGCCAGACGATCCAGTCAGCGGCTTCGATCCAGCGCGCCGTAGCCGCGTAAACCTCGGGGTCCTCCTCGAGAACTTGCAGCGCCTTCGCGAACTCCCATTCCGAGGAGATCTTGCCGCCGTAGCGCCCGAGCCAGGGCTCACCGCGTCTTTCGGCGAGTTCGTTCACCCGGTCGGCCTGCGGTTGAGCGGCATGGTGTTTCCACAACTTCACGTATGCATGCGGCCGTTCGCTGAACTCGTCGACGTGGCACAGCGGTGTGCCGTCGGCGAGCACCGGCAACACGGTGCACGCGGTGAAGTCGGTGCCCACCCCGACCACCTGGTCGGGCAGCACGCCGCTGACGGCAAGTGCCTTGGGCACCGCCTCGCGCAACACGTCGACATAGTCGCCGGGATCTTGCAGCGCCCAATCCGGAGGGAGTTCGGCGCCGGTCGCCGCGAGCACGTCGTCCATCACGCCGTGCCGATAGTTGTGCACGGCGCTGCCCATCTCGGCGCCGTCACCGACGCGGACGACGAGCGCGCGGCCGGACAACGTCCCGAAGTCAATGCCGACGACATAGCGGTCAAGCGCAGCTGTCGAGTCAGTCATCGAACCCCGGCTCTTCCTCTCGGCGACTCCGCGTCGTGAGCGCTAACAGTACCTCAGTATGCTGCCGGAGCTAGGCATGTCAAGCGGACCTGTCCTAACCCGTCGTCACGACTCGGCACCGCAACTTTCGCATGACGAACGCCACTCCTGCCGTGGCTGCGACGAAGCTTCAGGGCGTGCACCGCCCGCCGGCAAGTTCGGCCACGAAGGCCAGGTTGACACAATTATTGTTATCGCTCACGATGAGGCGAAACGATCCCTGGTGGGTTCCCAGCCGATCACCTGAGCAACGAGGAGTTCCGTGTCCGCGAACCGGTTAGAGGTGTGGTTTCTCACCGGCAGCCAGGGCCTGTATGGCGACGACGTGCTGCGACAGGTCGCGGACCAGTCGGCTGAAGTCGTCAAGGCGTTGACCGCCGCGGGCGAGTTGCCGCTACGCGTCGTGCTAAAACCGGTTCTCACAAGCGCCGAGTCGATCCGCCAGACCTGCCTCGCGGCCACCGCCTCCGCGGACTGCGTCGGCGTCATCGCCTGGATGCACACCTTCTCGCCGGCGAAGGCGTGGATCGGCGGTCTCAACGCCCTCGACAAGCCGCTGCTGCACCTTCACACCCAAGCCAACCTGAGCCTACCGTGGCATGAGATCGACATGGATTTCATGAACCTCAACCAGGCGGCGCACGGCGATCGCGAGTTCGGCTTCATCGAGACGCGAATGCGGGTGCGGCGGAAGACGGTTGTCGGCCACTGCTCATCGCCGGAGACCCGGTCGCGTGTCGCGTCGTGGATGCGCGCGGCCCACGGCTGGCACGAGGCGCGCCACCTTCGCGTCGCGCGCTTCGGCGACAACATGCGCGACGTCGCCGTCACCGAAGGCGACAAGGTCGAGGCGCAGATCCGCTTCGGCGTCTCAGTGAACACCTACGCCGTCAATGATTTGGTCGACGCCGTTGACGCCGTCAGCGACGGCGAGGTCGACGACATCGTCAAGCAATGCCTGGCAAATTACGACGTCCAACCGGTGCTTCGGCCCGACGCGAGTGGCCACGGCTCGTTGCGATACGCGGCGCGCGTCGAAGCGGGCTTGCGCCGGTTTCTCCAGGACGGCGAGTTCACGGCGTTCACCACGAATTTCGAAGACCTGGGTGGGCTTCGGCAGCTGCCCGGCCTCGCCGTGCAGCGGTTGATGGCCGACGGTTACGGCTTCGCCGGCGAAGGCGATTGGAAGACCGCCGTGTTGGTCCGGCTGCTGAAGGTGATGGCCGAAGGGCTCCCGGGTGGCACCTCCTTCATGGAGGACTACACGTACCACTTCGGTCCGGGCAAACCGCGCGTGCTCGGCGCCCACATGCTCGAGGTGTGCCCGAGCATCACGACCTCGACGCCGACCTGCGAGATCCACCCGCTCAGCATCGGCGGCCGCGAAGACCCGGTGCGACTTGTCTTCACCGCAGACAGCGGCCCGGGATTCGTCGTCGGGCTGCTCGACATGGGCGACCGCTTCAGGTTGGTGGTCAACGACATCACGTTGGTGCCGCCCGACGAACCACTGCCGAAGCTGCCCGTGGCACGAGCGGTCTGGGAGCCCGCGCCGTCGCTGTCGACGTCCGCCGAGGCGTGGATCACGGCGGGTGGCCCGCACCACACCGCGCTTTCCACCGCGCTGCCGATGGAGGCGCTCACCGACTTTGCGAACATCGCCGGCGTCGAGCTGGTGCGCATCGACGATGGCACAACCATCGACCAACTGGCGAAAGAGCTTCGCTGGAACCAGCTGTACTATAAGCTCGCCCAGCCGCTCTGAGCCGCACACGCGATCACTCGGTGGATGCCGGCAAGACGTTTCAGGGGTGCGCGTGAGAGCGAAACCGCCGGCCGAACCAGCTGGCCCGCCCACCCCACCCCGCCCGGCAATGACCGACGTCGCCCGCGTGGCCGGCGTGTCGCACATGACGGTCTCTCGGGTTCTCAACGAACCAGAGTTGGTGCGACCACTCACCCGTGCCCGGGTGCTCGCCGCGATCGAACAGCTTGGCTACCGGCCCAATCTCGCCGCTCGCGCACTGGTCACCGGTCGCACCCAAACACTCGGCGTCGTCACCTTCGACACCACCCTCTACGGCCCGGCTTCGACGCTTTACGGAATCGAGCAGGCGGCGACCAACGAGGGCTACTCGGTCACCGTGGCGGCGGTGTCGGGGATCGATCGCGCCTCGGTGCACGACGGGGTCAGCCGACTCGTGAGCCAAGGCGTCGACGGCGTCATCCTCGTCGTGCCGCTGATGTCAGCAGCCGACGCGATCAGCGGCGTGGCAAAGGACGTTCCGCTGGTGGCGGTCGAGGGCGACCCCGGCGTCGGGATTCCGGTGGTCATGTGCGATCAGTTCACCGGCGCGAAGACCGCCACCGCGCACCTGCTCGACTCTGGGCACGAGACGGTGTGGCACGTCGCTGGGCCGTCGAATTGGATGGAGGCGGAGGGTCGCATCACCGGCTGGCGGGCCGCCCTTGACGCCGCCAAAGCGGAGCAGCCACCGCCGATTACCGGCGACTGGAGTGCGAAGTCGGGCTATGAGGCAGGAGCGATTCTCGCCAGAATGCCCGACGTCACAGCGGTTTTCGCGGCGAACGATCAAATGGCGCTCGGCGTGATGCGCGCGTTCACCGAGCGCGGCCGCCGAATCCCGGACGACGTGAGCGTCGTGGGGTACGACGACATCCCCGAGGCCGGGTACTTCACGCCGCCGCTGACTACCGTGCGGCAAGACTTCGCGCGGGTCGGCGAAAACGCGATCCGGTTGATGATCGAGCAGATCAGCTCAGATCAAACCGAGGCGGCTGACCAAGCGTCGCCCGCGAAAGTCGTCATCGAAAGCGTGCTCGTCGTCCGCGAGAGCACCGCACCGCGACCCGATCGGCGTCCGGCCAAGACCGGCAAATCTTCGTCAGCACGCAAAACCGCCGGCGGCTAGTCGACCGTGGTCTCCATCAGCTGGCGACCGGCCTCGGTGATGCTGCCCGACAACGACGGGTAGATCGAGAAGGTTTGCGCCACCTGGTCGACGGTCAGCCCGAGCTGCACGCCCATCGACACCGGCAGGATCAACTCGCTCGCGCGGGGCGCCACGACGACGCCGCCGAGCACCAGACCGGTGCCGGGGCGGGCGAACAATTTGACGAATCCGTCGGTGATTCCGGCCATCTTCGCCCGCGGGTTGCGCGACAGCGGGACTTTCACAACTCGGGCCTCGACCTCTCCGCTGTCAATGGCGCGCTGCGACACGCCAACGGTGGCGATTTCGGGGTCGGTGAAGACATTCGCGGCCACCGTCGACAACCGCAACGGGTGCACCGCCTCTCCAAGCGCGTGCCACATCGCGATCCGGCCCTGCATCGCGGCCACCGAAGCGAGCATCAAGACACCGGTGCAATCGCCGGCCGCGTACACGTTCGGCGCCGACGTGCGCGACACCCGGTCGACCTCAATATGACCGGACGGCGAAAGCCGCACCCCGACGTCGTCCAGGCCAATCTCGCCGGTGTTGGGCAACGACCCCACCGCCATCAAACAATGTGAGCCTTCGACGACGCCGCCGGATGCGAGTTTGACCACGACGCCGTCCGAGGTGCGTTCGACCGCGGCGGCGCGCGCCCGGTTGACGATCGTCATGCCGCGCCGGGTGAACACGGATTCGACCACCGAGGCCGCGTCGGCGTCCTCACCGGGAAGCACCCGGTCGCGCGACGACACCAAGGTGACCTGAGACCCGAGCGCTTGATAGGCGCCGGCGAACTCGGCGCCGGTGACGCCCGACCCGACGACGATGAGTCGCTCGGGCAACTCGTCGAGGTCGTACACCTGGTGCCACGTGAGGATGCGCTCGCCGTCGGGCACCGCCGTCGGGAGCACCCGCGGGCGGGCGCCGGTGGCGAGCAGGACGACGTCGGCCTCCATCTCCTCGGTGGCGCCGTCGGCCAGGCTGATCGCAACCCGGTGGCCGGTGATGGTGGCGCCGCGCAACGCCGCGCTGCCGACGACGACGGTGACGCCCTCGCCCTTCAGGCGACCGGCGATGTCGTCGGATTGCGCTTGCGCGAGCGCGCGCACGCGGGCGTTGACCTGGTCTAGCCGAACCGTGATCGCGCCCGCGTCATGGTCGTCGCCACCGTCGAAGCGCACGCCGAGCCGTGGTGACAGCGCCAGAGAGGTCATCGACTCGGAAGTCTCGATCAGCGTCTTCGACGGCACGCAGTCGGTGAGCACGCACGCGCCGCCAACGCCGGCGCGTTCGACCAGCGTCACCTCGGCGCCGAGTTGCGCGGCGACCAGTGCCGCCTCGTAGCCACCGGGACCGCCGCCGACAATCGCGATTCGAGTCACCCGGGCATTGTGTCGCACCGCTGTGGGCCGACGTTTCGCTGCCGCCGCGGGTGTCGCGCGGATCATCGCGGCGGCCAACCTCTAGCCTCGTGCCGTGGCCTTGTACGCGGCATACGCCAGCAACCTCGACCCGGAGCAGATGCTCCGGCGCGCGCCGCACTCCCCCGCCCGCGGGGCGGGTTGGCTGACCGGCTGGCGGCTGACGTTCGGCGGCGAGGAGTTGAGCTTCGAGGGCGCGCTCGCCACCGTCGTCGAGGACACCGGCGCCCAGGTGTTCGTCATGTTGTACGACGTGCCGCCAAGCGACGAGCCGGAGCTCGACCGCTGGGAAGGCAGCGCGCTCGGGCTTTACCGCAAGATCCGGGTTCGGGTGGCGACGCTCGACGGCGACGAGACCGCGTGGCTTTATGTGCTGAACGGCTACGAGGGCGGCCTGCCGTCGGCCCGCTACCTCGGTTTGATCGCCGACGCCGCCGAGGCGGCCGGCGCCCCTGATGATTACGTCACTGCCTTGCGCAACCGCCCCTGCACATAGCCCGGACGACGTCCCGCGGCCCAAGGTTATGGGCGTAACCTCCCCGCATGACAACGACGACAATCGACGCCGCCGACGCGGCCAACCCGGGCGACCCCGCGACGAAGGCCGTCGACGCCGCCGCCCGCCTCGCCGAGCTGACCGGCGTCGGCAACCACGACGTCGCGGTGGTGCTCGGCTCGGGATGGGTGCCCGCCGCCGACGCGATCGGCGCGGCCACCCATGAAATAGCTGTCACCGAACTGCCCGGGTTCGCGCCGCCTGCGGTCGCCGGACACGCCGGCAAGCTGCGCTCGATTCCAGTCGGCGACCGTCGCGTTTTGGTCTTCCTTGGCCGCACCCACTTGTACGAGGGCCACGGCGTCGGGTCGGTTGTGCATGGCGTGCGCACGGCTGTCGCCGCCGGCTGTCGAACCGTGGTGTTGACCAACGGCTGTGGTGGCTTGCGGGAGGACTTCGCGCCCGGCCAACCGGTGCTGATCAGCGACCATCTCAATCTCACCTCGGTTTCTCCATTGCAGGGAGCGATTTTCGTCGACCTCACCGACCTCTACAGCCTGCGGCTGCGCACCATCGCCCGCGAGGTGGAGCCGACCCTGCCCGAAGGCGTGTACGCGCAATTACCCGGCCCGCACTACGAAACCCCCGCCGAGATCCGCATGTTGCGCACGATGGGCGCAGATCTCGTCGGCATGTCGACGGCGCTCGAGGCAATCGCCGCGCGCGCCGCCGGCGTGGAGGTGCTTGGCATCTCGCTGGTCACCAACCTCGCGGCCGGCATGTCGGGTGAGCCGCTCAACCACGAAGAGGTGTTGACGACCGGCCGCGAATCAGCGCAACGCATGGGCGCGTTGCTCGCTCAACTGGTGAGCCGGCTATGAGCCTCATCGACGCCGCGCGCGACTGGCTTGCCGAAGACCCCGACCCCGACACCCGCGCTGAGTTGGCGGCACTGCTCGACGCCGGCGACGACGATGCGATCGCCGACCGCTTCGGCGCGCGGTTGCAGTTCGGCACGGCCGGATTGCGCGGCGCGCTCGGCGCAGGGCCGAACCGCATGAATCGCGCGGTGGTGATGCGCGCCGCCGCCGGACTCGTGTCGTATCTGAAGCAGCGCGGCGGCGACTCGGTGGTCATCGGATACGACGCCCGGCACAAGTCCGATGTGTTCGCGCGTGACACGGCCGCCATTGTCGCGGGCGCCGGGATGCGGGCGTTGCTGCTTCCACGACCGTTGCCGACACCAGTTTTGGCCTTTTCCATCAGGCATCTTTCCGCGTCCGCCGGCGTCATGGTCACCGCCTCGCATAACCCACCGCAAGACAACGGCTACAAGGTCTACCTCGGCGACGGCGGCCAGATCACGCCGCCTGCCGACAGCGAGATCTCCGCCGCGATCGACGCTGTGGGCGCGCTCGCCTCGATACCGACAGCAGCAGAGTGGACGACGCTCGACGACGATGTCATCGAGGCATACGTCCGAGCGGTCGCCACTATGCCGCTGCTCGTGAGTCTCCTGAGCCGAGACGTCGACATCGTCTACACACCGCTTCACGGGGTGGGCCGCGACACCGTGCTTGCGGCGTTCAGCGCCGCGGGTTTCCCTGCGCCGCAGGTGGTTTCTCGGCAAGCGGCGCCCGATCCTGAGTTTCCGACCGTCGCGTTTCCCAACCCCGAAGAGCCTGGCGCCATCGACCTCGCGGTCGCGGCCGCGAAAGCGTCGTCCGCCGACATCGTCATCGCCAACGACCCCGACGCAGATCGCTGCGCGGTGGCGGTGCCGGACGACGGCGACTGGCGCATGCTGCGCGGTGACGAGGTGGGCGCGCTGCTCGCGGATTTCCTGCTGCGCAACGACATTCACGGGCGATATGCCACGACGATCGTGTCGTCGTCCTTGCTGTCGGCGATGGCCGCGCGGCAGGGCATGCCGTACTCCGAGACGCTCACCGGGTTCAAGTGGATCGTCAAGGCCGGCGACGACTTGGTGTTCGGCTATGAGGAGGCGCTCGGCTATTGCGTGGCGCCCGGAGTCACTCGTGACAAGGACGGCATCAGCGCCGCGCTGCTCATCGCGCTACTCGCCGCGGAGCTGAAGAGCGCCGGGTCGTCGTTGGCCGAGCGACTTGACGAAATTGCCCGGGCCTATGGACTTTTCGCGACCGACCAACTGTCGATTCGGGTCGATGACCTCGCCCAAATCACCACCGCCGTTGACAAGCTCCGGACGACATCGCCGAGCGACCTCGGCGGCCTGCCGGTCGTCTCGGCTGAAGACCTGGCCGAGGGCGTTGGGGGTCTGCCGCCGACCGATGGGCTGCGCTACCGCCTTGACGGATCGCCACGTGACTGCGGTTTGGTGCGGGTCGTGGTCCGGCCGAGTGGGACTGAACCGAAGCTGAAGTGCTACCTCGAGGTCATGACGCCGGTCGAGGAGTCGGTCAGCGCCGCACGGAAAGTGGCGCGCGCGGTGCTCGACGACGTCCGCGCCGACCTCGCGTCGGCGCTGGCAATCGGCTAGCGCTCCGCCACCGGTTGCAGGTCGGGCTGCGCTTGGGCCGCGGGCAGCGGTCGCAACGCGTTCACGATCAACGCGGCGAGGCCGAGCAACACGGCGACGGCGGTGAGCGCGTGGCGCACGCCCAGATGGTTGCCGAGGAAGCCGATCAGCGGCGGCCCGGCCAAAAACGCGGTGTAGCCGATCGAAGCCACCACGCTGACCCGCGCCGCCGCGTGCGACGGGTCGTCGGATGCCGCGCTCATGCCGACGGGGAAACCGAGTGAGGCGCCGAGCCCCCACAACAGGGCGCCGATCATCGCCGTCGGGATGGTGCCGGAGAACACCACAAGCACCAGCCCGACCAGGGCCAGCAGGGCCGACGAGCGAAGCATGGTCACCCGCCCGTGCCGGTCAATCAGGCCCGGGCCGAACCAACGCCCGATCGTCATCGCTCCGACGAAGACCGCGAACGTGAAGGACCCGATCGCCGGGGCGGAGTGGTACCCGTCGATCATCGCCACCCCAAGCCAGTCGTTGCCGGTGCCCTCGGTGAACGCGAAACAGAGCACGAACACGCCGACCAGCAAAGTGCGCGGCTCGGTCCAGGCTTTGAACGGGCTGCGATGCGCTTCGCCGTGACCCGTCGGGGCGTGCTTGCCGACGGCGAGAAACCACCGGGCGCCCAGGGGCACCGCGATCGCCACGAGCACGGCCACGACCAGCAGTTGCGGCGTCACACCGACGTGGACGGCGACGAGCAGCGAGCCGATGAGCGCTCCGATGAAGGTGCCGACGCTCCAGCCGGCGTGAAACCTGGGCATGATCGCTCGCCCGAGCCGTTGTTCGACGGCGGCGCCCTGGACGTTCATCGCGACGTCCCAGGTGCCGCTGCCGAAGCCGGCCAGGAAGAGACCGACCACCGTCGGCGTGATGCCGTACTGGTAGCCGATCGCCACGGTGGCGACCCCGATCGCCATGATCAGCGACATGATGGCGACCGCGCGGGCGGTGCCGATGCGGGTGACAACCCAGCCGGCCAGCGGCATCGCGATGATCGAACCGCACGCCATGGCAAGCAGGATCAGGCCAAGCTGGCCGGGGTTGACGTCGAGCTTGGTGCGCACCTGGGGGATGCGGGCGGCCCAACTGGCGAAGGCGAAGCCGTTCGCGAAGAACGCGACGTACACCCCGAGCGTGGCCCGGCGGACGGCCGCGTCTACGCCCTTGCTGCTGCTCATGCCAGCCCTTCACCGCTCGTCGGAACTCCCGCACCCTATGTGGTGGGAACGCTCTCACAGCGTAGAGCCTCGGCGCCCGCGGCGTGCGGTGATAACGGTGCCAGCGCCGCGCGCGGCCGCCGCCGCTCGCGCGGCTGCAGCGCGCGCCAGGGCGCTTTGGTCAAACGCATAACAACAGGTGTTTCGCCGCCGCGGGAGCGTTACGCTTGGCCGCATGACGCTCACCGCGGCGACCATCCCGACCGACGTCGCCAGCTCCGACGCGGCACTGCGTCGGTTCTTGCATGGCCTGCCTGGTGTCGACCAGGTTGGCGCTGACGCGCGGGCCGCCGCGCTGGCGACCCGGTCGATCAAGACGACGGCGAAGCGGTGGGTGATCGACACCGCGATCTCGATGATCGACCTCACGACCCTTGAAGGCCAGGACACGCCGGGCAAGGTGAAGGCGCTGTGCGCCAAGGGAATGCGGCCCGATCCGACTGACCTGACCTGCCCGGCGGTGGCTGCGATCTGCGTGTACCCCGACCTGGTGGCGGTCGCCAGGGAGCAGCTTGGCGACAGCGGCGTGAAGGTCGCGAGCGTGGCGACCAGCTTCCCGAGCGGGCGTGCGGC
>Ga0187809_10000355_pt1 | contig 25655 bp, 22 predicted proteins | sample NC_wetland_sal_i_8_FD_132415 | JGI IMG/M metagenome (GOLD analysis project Ga0187809, IMG submission 132415) | Wetland sediment microbial communities from Neuse River Estuary, North Carolina, USA - ASW_4 | ecosystem: Environmental > Aquatic > Freshwater > Wetlands > Sediment | place: USA: North...
GATTTCCCGGTAAAGCGTTTCGGGAACGGAACCGGAGCGCACGCCCTCGCCGCCGTGAAGCTGGACGGCGCGATCGATGATTTTCTGGGCGCTCTCGGTCGCCACCATCTTCGCCATCGCCGCCTCTCTTGTCACGCGCGGTGCGCCGTTGTCGCGCGTCCATGCCGCGCGATAGACGAGAAGGGCGGAGGAATCGATCCCCGTCGCCATCTCGGCGAGCGCTGTCTGCGTAAGTTGCATGTCGGCCAGCGGCGCGCCGAAAAGCTTGCGGCCACGGGCGCGGTCGAGCGTGGCGTCGAGCGCCCGACGCGCAAAGCCGAGCGCCGCCGCGCCGACCGTCGAACGAAAGATGTCGAGCGTCGCCATCGCGACCTTGAAGCCCTCGCCGCCACTGCCGATCCTGTTCGCCATCGGTATCCGACAATTGTCGAAGCGGAGGCGCGCCAGCGGATGCGGCGCGATGGTTTCGAGCCTTTCCGCGACCGTGAGACCGGGTGTGGAGGCGGGAACGGAAAAGGCGGAAAGCCCCCTCGCCCCTGCCGCTTCGCCGCTGCGGGCGAAGACGACGTAATGGTTGGCGATGCCGCCATTCGATATCCAGGTCTTTTCGCCGTCGAGCCGAACCGTCTCATTGCCGTCCGGCCTTGCCGAGAGCGCGATATGGGCGACATCGGAACCGGCCTCCGGCTCCGTCAGCGCGAAGGCGGCGATGGCTTTGCCGGCGCGTATGTCGGGCAGCACGCGCGCCTGCGTCGCCGCATCGCCGGCGAGGGTGATCGCGCCGCTACCCAATCCCTGCATGGCAAAGGCAAAATCGGCGAGCCCGTCATAGCGCGCCAGCGTCTCGCGCAGGAGGCAAAGCGAGCGGACATCGAACCGGCCGTCGGCGGGCACGGCATAATCGAGAAAGCCCGCTGTTCCGAGCGCGGCGACAAGCCGCCCGCAGCTTCCGTCCACATCATGATGGTCGACAAGGTCGGCGACATGGTTCGCGGCCCAGGTCTCGATCTCCCGCGCCAGGTCGCGGTGCCGTGGCTCGAAGAAAGGCCAATCGAGGAAAGTGCGATCACTCACGTCAATTTCCCTGGAATACCGGCTGGCGCTTGCCGGCGAACGCTTCGAAGGCGCGGCGGAAGTCGCCGGTCTTCATGCAGAGCGCCTGGGCCAGGGCCTCCGCATCGATCGCCTCGTCGACGCCCATCGCCCATTCCATGTGGAGCATGCGCTTCGTCACCGAATTGGCGTAGGTGGGGCCCTGCGAGAGCGCTGTCGCGATCTCGTTCGCCGCCGCGAGCGCATCTCCCTTCGCCGTCACGCGATTGAAGAAGCCCCAGCGCTCCCCCTCCTCCGCGCTCATGAAGCGGCCGGTATAGAGCAGTTCGGAGGCGCGACCCTGGCCGATGATGCGCGGGAGGATCGCGCAGGCGCCCATGTCGCAGCCGGCGAGCCCGACACGATTGAAGAGAAAGGCGACCTTCGCGCCATCGCCGGCGACGCGCATGTCCGACGCCATGGCAATGATCGCGCCCGCCCCGGCGCACACGCCTTCGACCGCGCTGACGATCGGCTGCGGACAGGCGCGCATTTCCTTGACGAGGTCGCCGGTCATGGCGGTAAAGGCATGCAAATCCGCCGCTTCGAGTTTCGTCAGCGGCTCGATGATCTCGAAGACGTCGCCGCCGCTCGAAAAATTGCCGCCCGCGCCGGTGATCACCACCGCGGTAACGGAATCGTCGAAGCGGAGCGCGTGAAACGTGTCGCGCAACTCGGCATAGCTGTCGAAGGTCAGCGGGTTCTTGCGCTCCGGCCGGTTGAGCGTGATCGTCGCCACGCCATTTTCGACGGACAGGAGAAAATGATCGGGACGGAGATTGGCGATCGGCGCCGCAATCGCGTTCTGTCGCTTCATTTGCCTTTCCTCTCATCGTCACGCCCGGCAATGGCGCCGCGGACGGAACCCTTGAGGCCGCCGAGCCGGTTCCACAGGCGCTCGCGATCGTTCTCGCTCAGCCCGCCAAGCATTTCCGCGATCCAGTCGCCATGCGCCTCGGCCATTTTCGCGAAGACGGCGCGGCCGCGCTTCGTCATGCGCACGCGCACCGCGCGGCGGTCGGTTTCGCTGACCTGCCGCTCGATCAGCCCTTCCTGGACGAGACGTTCGACCAGGCCCGTGACATTGCCGTTGGAAACCATCATGCGCTGGGACAGTTCGCCGAGAAGAACGCCGTCTTCCGTGCGGAAAAGCTGCGCCATCAGGTCGAAGCGGGGCAAGGTTGTGTCGAACTGCTCGCGCAGCCGCTTGCGGATCTCGGCCTCGATCAGATTGGCGCAGGTCAGGAGGCGTAGCCACAGGCGAAGTTCGCTCCGGTGATCATGCGGATTGTCCCTGACCGCATATTCGGCATCGATATAGTCCTGCGCAGCCGCGCCGTTCGTATCGCTCATAGTTCCCCTCCGGCGACTGCAATCGTCTGGCCGGTGATGGCGGAGGCGTCGCGCTGCGCCAACCAGAGCACCGCGTTGGCGACCTCGCGCGGATCGATCAGGCGGCCGAATGGATTTTGACGCGTGAACGATTTAAGGAGTTCCTCCCGCGGACGTCCCGTCTTCGCCTCCAGCCTGTCCAGCGAGCGGCCCATCAGGTCCGTGTCGCTGAAGCCGGGACAGACGGCGTTGACCGTTACGCCGCTGCCGGCCGTCTCGAGCGCTACGGCTTTGGTCAGGCCGACCGCCGCATGTTTCGCGGCGCAATAGGCGGAAACATAGGGATAGCCTTTAAGGCCGGCCGTGGACGCGATGGCGATGATCCGTCCAAAGCCCTTTTCCACCATGCCGGGCAATACGAAGCGGATCGCCGTCAAAAGCGGCTCGACATTCAACGCCATCATGTTTTGAAGCTGCGGAAGCTCCGTTTTCCCGACGGGAGCCGTCTCGACGCCGCCGGCATTGCTGACGAGCACATCGATGGCGCCAAACTTTTTTTCCGCATCGGCGAGCGCTTGTTCGAGGGCCGGGCCGTCCGTTACGTCGGCAGCGACATGGCCCGGAGCCCCGAGCCTCTCGGCGGCTTCGGCCGCGCCGGCCGGCGTCCTGCCGTGCACGGTGACGCGATAACCCGCCGCGATGAAGGCTTCGGCGACGCAAAAGCCGATGCCGCGGGTGGCGCCCGTAATCAGCACATGATCATTCCGCGTGGCTTTCGACAATGGATCGTTCCGGCAGTATCCAGGTCCGAGGAATTATTTTAGGCTTAAACAATCGCACCTTCTCGTCCAATAGGCAAGGCCGCTGCTCGCGCCGTCGGACATCGTCGTTGGAAGTGGTATCGAGTGGGGCTTGAAAATTTTAAGTTTAAAGCATTTACTGGTATGAGTGGTTCCTGAAGGGTGCGTGATGAAGATAGCGGTTCTGGGTGGCGGCAACGGGTCTCATGCGGCCGTGGCCGATTTGTCGGAAGCCGGCCATTCGGTCCGGTTCTGGCGCCGCGATCCCGAAGCGATTCGCCCGATCCTGCTTGAGAAGGCAATCCGGCTAAAGGACTCCAAGGGGACCCGCCGCATCGATATCGCCTTGGTCACGACCGATCTGGGCGAAGCGGTCAGGGACGCGGAGCTGATCATCGCGCCGGTCCCCGCCTTCGCGCAGGAGGATCTGGCGAAAGGCCTCGCGCCGCATCTCGCCGACGGGCAGGTGATCTTCCTGCCGCCGGGAACCTTCGGCTCCTATGCGATGATGAAGGCACTTCGCGAAAACGGATGCAAGGCGAATATCGCCATTGCCGAGACCGGCACCCTGCCCTGGCTCACCCGCAAGCACGGTCCGGGCGAAATCGCGATCACGACCCGCGCCACGCGGCTGCCGACCGGCGTCTTCCCGGCGCGTCATTCCAGGCGTGCGCTCGACGTGATCGCCACCGCCTTTCCCGGCGCGATCGAGCCTGTCGAGGACGCGCTCTCCGGCGCGCTGATGAACGCGGGCCCCATCATCCATCCGCCGCTGATCCTCATGAATGCCGGGCCGATCGAACATTTCGACCGCTGGGACATCCACAAGGAAGGCACGCAGCCTTCGATCCGCCGAGTCCATGACGCGCTCGACGGCGAACGGATCGCGGTCAGGGAGGCGCTCGGCTATGCCGCGCCGCATTTCCCGCTTGCCGACCACTACAACACCTCCGACTGGATGTACGGCAATCTTGCCCATGACAAGCTGGTCGATTCCGGCGATTGGCACGAACATCTCGACCTCCTCAGCCACCGCTACATGATGGAGGATGTCGCCATGGGGCTCGCCTTCCTGGTGTCGGTCGGCGAATGGGCCGGCGTTCACGTTCCGGTCGCGGCAGGCCTGCTGGCGGTCGCCGGCGCGGCGACGGGGAACGATTTCCGCCACGGCGGCAGAACGCTGGAAGGGTTGGGCCTCGCCGGTCTCGGCCAAGGCGAAATGCGGAACCTGCTCAGCGAGGGGCTTTGACCATGCCGGGCCGTCCCGTCATCGCCTGCGTCGGCGCCGGCCGCATGGGGCGCGGCATCGCGCATTGCTTCGCCTATGCCGGCCACGAGGTCCGTCTCATCGACGCGAAGGAGCGGCCTGTCGAAGCCCAGCAAGCCTATTTCGACGCGGCGCTCGGCGAAATTCGCGCCTCACTCGACATGGTGGCGCGTCTCGGCGGATTCGACGCCGCGGCCATCGACGGCATTGTGAAGCGCATATCGTTCTTCTCCCTGCTCGAGGCCGCGCAAGGCCTGCAGGATGCCGGCATCGTCTTCGAGGCGGTTCCGGAAACGGACGACGCCAAGCGCGACGGGTTTCGCCTGATCGATGGATTCGCCGACCCGACCGCTATCGTGGCCTCGACGACATCGACTTATCTTTCGACGCAATTGGCGGATTGGAGCGGCCGCCCCAAGCGCTTCCTCAACGCGCACTGGCTCAACCCGGCCTTCATCGTGCCACTCGTCGAAGTGAGCCCAACCGGTGAGACGGATCCGGCTGTGGTGACGGAACTATGCGAATTGCTCGAAGGCATCGGCAAAGCGCCGGTGGTCTGCAAGGCATCACCCGGCTATATCGTGCCGCGCATCCAGGCGCTGGCGATGAACGAGGCGGCGCGGCTGGTCGAGGAAGGCGTAGCATCGGCCGAAGACATCGACAAGGCCGTCAAATATGGCTTTGGCTTCCGCTTCGCCGTGCTCGGGCTTCTGGAATTCATCGATTGGGGCGGCGGCGACATCCTCTATCACGCCAGCCGCTATATGACGGGCGCGATGAAGGATGAGCGTTTCGCCGCGCCGGCGATTGTCCACCGCAACATGGAAGAGGGCCGCAACGGCCTGCGCGACGGGCGCGGCTTTTACGACTATGACAAGATCGATGTTGGCCGTTATCGACAGGAGCGGATGAAGGATTTCCTCGACATGCTGGTTCGCAGCGGCCTCCACCGCCAGCCGACGGATATGGCGGCGGGAGAAGAAGAGTGAGCAATCTCCTCTTCACGGTCCGCGAGATCACGCGTGAAACGCCGCGCGTCCGCGCGGTTGTGCTCGAGGCCAAGGGCGAGACGCCGCTGCCCAACTGGTCGGCCGGCGCGCATATCCGCGTCAAGCTGCCTGCCGGGGGCGACCGGCCCTATTCGCTGGTCGATCTCGGCGAATGGCGCGGCGGCCGTCATTACGTGCTCGGCACGCTGCTCGAGGAAAACAGCGCCGGCGGCTCGCGCTATATCCATGGCCTGAAAGTCGGCGACGAGGTCTTAGCGACCGGCCCAATAAACCAGTTCCAGCTTCAGCAAGGAAACGATCCTGTTCTGCTGCTTGCCGGCGGCATCGGCGTCACGCCGCTCTTCTCGATGGCGGCGGCGCTTGCCGAAACCGGCCGGGACTTCCGCCTGCATTATCTCGGCCGCGCGCAAGGCGAACTCGCCTTCCTGCCGGAATTGTCCGCCATCTGCGGCGAGCGCCTGTCCGTCCATTATGACGATACGCCGCCCGGCCGGCCTGACTTCGCGGAGCTGATCGACACACTCGATCCCGGCGGCGAGGCCTATGTCTGCGGCCCCTCCGGCATGATCGAGGCGGTGAAGACGGCCTGGGCGCTTGCCGGCCGGCCGTCCGACAAACTCTATTACGAACTCTTTACGGCGACGCCCGCCCCGGCGGCCGGCGACAAAGCCTTCGAGGTCGAGGTGAAATCGACCGGCCAGGTGGTGACGGTCGCGCCGAACCAGTCGATCATCGATGCTCTGGAGGAAGCCGGCATCGAAATCGTCTATGATTGCCGGCGCGGCGATTGCGGCATCTGCCAGACGGCGGTTCTCGACGGCATTCCCGAGCATCGCGATGTCGTGCTCACCGACGAGGAGAAGGCGTCGAACAGCGTGATGCAGATCTGCGTGTCGCGGGCAAAAACGCCGCGGCTGGTGCTCGATCTATAGGAGGTTCCTGCGATGACCCGATACGCGGCCGATCCCTCTGCCATCAAGGCGCTCATCCATCCCGAGCGCGTGCACCGGGACGTCTATACCGATCCGGACATCTTCCGGCTGGAGATGAAGCATCTCTTCGCCAACACCTGGGTCTATGTCGGCCATGCGAGCCAGATCCCCAATCCCGGCGATTACCTGACGACCGAGATCGGCGATCAGCCCGTCATGGCGTCGCGCCATACCGACGGTTCGATCCACGTGCTCTACAATCGCTGCCCGCACAAGGGCACGAAGATCGCTTCGGAAGCCTGCGGAAACACAGGGAAATTCTTTCGTTGCCCTTACCATGCCTGGTCGTTCAAGACGAATGGCGCGCTGCTCGCGATCCCGTTCAAAAAAGGCTATGACGGCACAGGCCTTGAAGAGTCCGAGGCTGTGAAGGGCCTCGCGCCCGTTGGCGCGGCGCATGTCTATCGCGACTTCATTTTCGCGCGGCTCGCCCCCTCCGGCGTCGATTTCGCGACCTTCTTCGGCGAGAGCCTGTCGTCGATCGACAATATGATCGACCGTTCGCCGGAAGGAAAGCTGGTCCTCGAAGGCGCGCCTTTGCGCTACATGCACCCGTGCAACTGGAAGATGCTGGTAGAAAACCAGACCGACACCTGCCACCCGATGGTGGCGCACGAATCCTCCGCAGGAACGGCCGTCTCCGTCTGGGAGCGCGAGCAGGCGAAGGGCGGCAAGAAGCCGATGGCGGTCGAGGTCTATGCGCCCTTCATGTCGCCCTACGACTTCTTCGAGAAGATGGGGATCAGGGTCTGGCCGAACGGTCACGGCCATACGGGCGTGACCACCTCGATCCATGCCGACTATTCGGCCATCCCAGGCTATTTCGAGAAAATGGTCGAAGCCTATGGCGAGGAACGCGCGAGGGCGATCCTCGGCGAAAACCGCCACAACACGATCTACTTCCCCAACATCATGGTGAAGGGACCGATCCAGACGCTGCGCCTGTTCAAGCCGATCGCCGCCGACCGGACGCTGGTCGAGAGCTATACCTTCCGCCTCGTCGGGGCGCCCGACATGCTCTTCGAGCGCACGCTGATGTACAATCGGCTGATCAACGCGCCGACCTCGATCGTCGGCCATGACGATCTCGAAATGTACGAGCGCGCGCAGCTCGGCCTGCATGCCGACGGGCTCGAATGGGTGAACATCCAGCGTCTCTACGAGCCCGGCGAAGCGGAGGACGTGACCGAGATCTCCGGCGGCACCAGCGAGCGCCAGATGCGCAACCAGTTCCACGCCTGGGCAAAATACATGACCATGTCGATGAAGCCCGAAGACGCCGCGTTCCAGGAGGCGGCCCAATGAGCGCCGTCACCGAAAAGGACCTTGTTGATTTCGTCTATCGCGAAGCCCGCCTCCTCGACGAATTGCGCTACGAGGAATGGCTTGGCCTTTATGCCGAGGATGCTCATTACTGGATGCCGGCCGAATGGCGGCAGACGGACCCGAGACTGCAAGCCTCGCTCATGTATGAAGACATGCTGCTCCTGAGAATTAGGGTGGAGCGTCTGTCAGGCGCGCGCACCTTCAGCCAGAAGCCGAAGAGCCGCGCGCAGCATCTTCTGCAAGCGCCTCAGGTGGACGAGCTCAATCCGGCGGAAAACCGCTATCGCACCTATACGCCCTTCCACTATGCCGAGACGCGCGGCGACGAGTTCAACATCTATGCCGGCTGGGCGCGGCACGAATTGCGGGTGGAGGAAGGAAACCTCAAGATCGTGCTGAAACGCGTCGATCTCGTCAATTTCGACGCGCCCTTCGGTAATATCCAGCTTTTCATGTGAGCGAGCCCGCCATGAGCCTTCTCCCCGGTGTCCTCGAAGACCGGACGGTCTTCAGCCGGTTCAAGCGCACAGCCGAACGCTTTCCCGACCGGCCGTTCATCGTCGTGCTGCCCGAGACGGCGGCGGCTTACGGGATCGCCGCAGGCGAGATCGGCTATGGCGAAGCCCTTGCGCGGGTAAAGGCGCTGGCGGATGGCTATCGCGCGGCGGGCTATGGTGTCGGGCATCGCGTCGGCCTGCTCCTGCAGAACCGGCCCGATTTCGTGTTCCACTGGTTCGCGCTCAATTCGCTTGGCGCGTCGGTCGTGCCGATCAATCCCGATCTCAGGGCGGCGGAGCTTGAATATCTGATCGCCCATTCGGAGATGCTGCTCGCCGTCGCGATCGCCGAGCGCCTTGATGATTTGAAGCAGGCGGCAGCGGCCAGTGGCGCCGCTTTGCAGGTGATGACACCCGATTCTCCGCCGCCGAATGCGCTCCGGTCCGCCGGGGCAGACGCGAATCTCACCCGCAAAAGCGAATGCGCGCTGCTCTACACCTCCGGCACCACCGGCAAGCCGAAGGGCTGCGTGCTCGACAACAGCTATTTCCTGCTCGCCGGCGAATGGTACGCGACCGTCGGCGGGCTTTGCACGCTCAAAGTCGATCCGCCGGAACGCATGCTGACGCCCCTGCCGCTCTTTCACATGAACGCCATGGCCTATTCGCTGCTCGCCATGGTGACGGTCGGCGGCGCGATCGCCGTCCTCGACCGCTTCCATCCGCGCAGTTGGTGGGCGAGCGTCAAAACCTTCGACGCGACGATCATCCATTATCTGGGCGTCATGCCGGCCATGCTGATGGCGGGGGCGGCAGACCGGTCGGATAAAGCCCATAATATCCGTTTCGGCTTCGGCGCGGGCGTCGATCGGGGCCTGCATGGGCCTTTCGAGGAACGCTTCGGCTTCCCGCTGCTCGAAGCCTGGGCGATGACGGAAACGGGCGCCGGCGCGGTGATCATCGCCAGCGAGGAACCGCGCCAGATCGGCACCAACTGCTTCGGCCGGCCGAAGCCGGATGTCGAGCTGCGCATCGTCGATGACCAGGACGGCGAGGCGAATAGCGGCGAGCCGGGCGAATTGCTGGTGCGTCATGCCGGCGACGATCCGCGCGAAGGATTCTTTCGCGAATATCTCAAAGACGCGGAAGCGACGGAGGCGGCGTGGAAGGACGGCTGGTTCCATACGGGGGATGTCGTCAGCCGCGACAGTGACGGCCAGCTCCATTTCGTCGATCGCAAGAAGAACGTCATCCGCCGCTCGGGCGAGAACATTTCGGCGGTCGAAGTCGAGAGCGTGCTTGCCCGGCATCCTTCCGTCGCCCAGGTGGCGGTCGCGCCCGTGCCCGATCCGGTGCGCGGCGAGGAAGTCGTGGCGCTGATCGTGCCGAAGGAAGGAGATGCAGGGCCGCTACTTGCCGAGGAGATCGTGCGCTACTGCCTGACACGGCTCGCCTATTACAAGGCGCCGGGCTATGTCGCTTTCCTCGAGCGGATACCGCTGACCTCGACGGAAAAGATCCAGCGCGGCGCCTTGCGCGCGGCAGTCGAGGCGGCGATTGCCGATGGTCGCGCGATCGACACGTGCCACCTGAAGAAGCGGACGGCCTGAGAATGGCCGGTACAGGAAATCCCCGCCGCGGCTATCGGGACGTCGCCGTCGCCGTGCCGGTGACGGTGCCCTATGAGCGCTATTCGATCCAGCCGGCGCATTGGTGGATCGCGCGCGCCTTGAAGGAGCTGACGGAATGCGCCGACATCCGCCCGACCGATCTCGACGGCCTCTCGGTCTCCAGTTTTACCCTCGTTCCGGACACGGCGGTCGGCCTGACCCAGCATCTCGGCCTGACGCCGCGCTGGCTGGACAATATTCCGATGGGCGGCGCGAGTGCCGTCGTCGCGCTGCGCCGTGCAGCGCGCGCTGTAGAAGCAGGAGACGCCTCGATCGTCGCCTGCGTCGGCGGCGACGCCAATCACGTCGATTCCTTCCGCAAACTGCTCTCCTCCTTCTCGCGCTTCGCGCAGGACGCGAGCTATCCCTATGGCTATGGCGGACCGAACGGCTCCTTCGCGCTTCTGACCGATCATTACATGCGCACTTACGGCGCGACGCGGGAGGATTTCGGCAAGATCTGCGTCGCCCAGCGCGCCAACGCCCTCACCTATCCGCATGCGATCATGAAAACGCCGCTGACGCTGGAAGCCTATCTCTCCGCGCGCGAGATCGCCGACCCGATCCATCTTTTCGATTGCGTCATGCCCTGTGCCGGCGCGGAAGCCTTTCTGGTCACGACGGCGGATATCGCGAGGGATCTCGGGCTTCCCCATGCGACGCTCGTTTCGACCATCGAGCGCCACAACGCCTTCCCCGACGATCCAATCCAGATGCGGGGCGGATGGGCGATGGATATCGACGAGCTTTACGCCATTGCGGGCCTGTCGCCGGACGATATCGACGTTCTGGAGACTTATGACGATTATCCGGTGATCGTCATGATGCAGTTCGAGGATCTCGGCTTCTGCAAGAAAGGCGAAGGGCCGGATTTCGTCCGCTCCCATGATCTGACGAGCAGCGGCACCTTCCCGCAGAACACCTCGGGCGGCCAGCTTTCGGCCGGTCAGGCGGGCGCGGCCGGCGGCTATCTCGGCATGGTCGAAGCGCTGCGACAGATCACCGGCCAATCGCTGTCGCAACAGGTTCAAGGCGTGCGCACGGCGCTGGTGTCGGGATTCGGCATGATCAATTACGACCGCGGCCTTTGCTCCGGCGCGGCGGTCCTTCAGGGAGACGGCGCATGACCGAGCCCATCGCCCGCCCGCCGAAGAAGGACCCGCAGAAGGTCACGCGCCCGCCGGAACTGCCCCCGGTCCAGCGCAGCCGCGCCGCGCTCGCCATGTCGGCCGCCGCCGCGCGCGGCGTGTTCGCGCTGCAGAGATGCGCCGCCTGCGGCGAGATCGCCTATCCGCCGCGCGACGCCTGCCCGAAATGCCTTTCGCAGCAGCTTGCATTCGAGCCGGTCGCGGATGGCGGCGAGGTGATCGCGGAAACCATCATCCGCACCAGCACCGATCTCTATTTCCGCCAGCGCACGCCCTGGCGCATCGGCACGGTCAGGCTCGATTGCGGCCCGTCGGTCGTCGCGCATCTCCATGGTGACGTGACGGCGCCGTCGCGCGTGCGCATGGTTTCGAAGCTCGACAAGAGCGGCAACGCCGTCCTGATGGCTCTTCCTGAAAGGGAGACGGAGAACATGGCAGACGATCCCGAACTGCGCGAACTGACGGCGAGCCCGAAATTCCGCCGCGTGCTGCTGACGGATGGACGCGGCGCGGTCGGCCAGGCCGTCGCCGCGGCGCTGTCGAAAGCCGGGGCATCGATCGTCTTCGTCGGCATCGCCGAGCCGTGGAAGCCTTTCCCCGGGCAGGAACAGCTCGCCGCCATTCCCAATGTCCAGATCATGGAACTCGACCTTACCGACACAATCTCGGTGCGCGAACTTTCCGGCGAGATCGGCGGCAAGACGGACATTATCGTCAACACGGCCGACCATGTCAGGCCCGGCGGGCTGCTGGCGCAGGGCAATCTGGTGACGGCGCGCGATTCCTTCGACGTCAACGTCTTCGGCTTGCAGCGGCTGGCGCAGGCCTTCGGGCCGGGCATGCGCGCCCGCGGCGCGGATGGCACGAATTCCGCCGCCGCTTTCGTCGATATATTGCCAGTCTATGCGCTCGCCAACACACCCGATTTCGGCTTCTACTCGGCAAGCGCGGCGGCCCGTCACTCGCTGCTGCAATGCCTGCGCGCCGAACTGAGGCCCGGCGGCGTGCGCGTCATGAGCATCTTCACCGGCCCCGTCGAAGACGATTGGCGTCAGCACGTGCCGCCGCCCAAAGTGTCGCCGGGCAAGATCGCCGAGGCGGTGATCGCGGCGCTGAACGGCGGCATCGAGGAAAGCTTCGTCGGCGATGTCGCGAAGGACATCGCCGCCCGCTTCCTCGACAATCCGAAGGTGCTCGAAAGGGAGCTTGGCCTCTGATGGACATGGCGAACAAGGATGCGACCGGTCTGCTTGCCGCTCTTGCCGCCGGCATCCGGACAGGCGGCGTCGAAGTGGTCGATCTGACCCACACCCTGTCGCCGGATTTTCCGGTGATGGTGCTGCCGCCGGAACTCGGCCAATGCCAGCCTTTCCGAATCGAGGAAGTCTCGCGCTATGACGAGCGGGGACCAGGCTGGTACTGGAACAACATCTCCATGAGCGAGCATGCCGGCACGCATTTCGATGCGCCGGCGCACTGGATTTCCGGCCGCAACCTGCCGCAGGGCACGGTTGACGAACTGCCTTTCGACAGGCTGATCGCGCCGGCGGTCGTCCTCGATTTTTCTGCCGAAAGCAGGGCCGATGAGGATTTCCTGCTGACGCGCGGCCATATCGAGGCATGGGAAGCGGAAAACGGCCGCATCGAGCCCGGAAGCTGGGCGCTCTTCCGCACCGACTGGTCGAAGCACCTCGGAACGGCGAAATATCTCAATCTTCGCGAGGATGGAGCCCATTCGCCCGGGCCGGACGCCTCGGCGATGGAATTCCTCGTCAAGGAGCGCGGCATCATCGGCTTCGGCACCGAGACGATCGGCACCGATTGCGGCCAGGGCAACCATATGAGCCCGCCCTATCCCGCCCATTTCATCCTGCACGGCAATGGCCGCTACGGGCTGCAATGCCTGGCCGCGCTCGACCGCCTTCCGGCGCGCGGCGCGATCGTCTTCGCCGCGCCTCTCAAAATCCTGCACGGCTCGGGCAGCCCCTTGCGCGTCTTCGCGCTCGTTCCGGCTGGCATGGGAAAGGAGTGAGATGAGCGAGGAAACGTTCACCGCCGTCGTCACCGGCTCCAGTTCCGGGATCGGGCGCGATATCGTCCGGCGCATGCTCGATCGCGGCTGGCGGGTTATCGGCCTGTCTGTGGACGCACATGATTTCGAGCACGAGCGATTCGAGCCAGTCAAGGTCGATCTGCTCGACGAGGCGCCGACCAAGGCGACGGCCGCCGCGATCGCGGCCCGCCACGCCGTCACCCATGTGGTGCACAATGCCGGGCTGATCTGGCCGAACATGCTGGACGACGTGAAGCCCGAAGAGATCGATGGGCTGACGCGGCTGCACATCACCTCGCCGATGATCCTGACGCAGGCTTTCGTTCCGTCGATGCGGAAGAACAGGTTCGGCCGCGTCGTCTTCGTCAGTTCCAGAGCATCGATGGGCGTGCCGTCGCGCACCGCCTATTCGGCGACCAAGGCGGCCATCCACGGCATGGCGCGGACATGGGCGCTGGAATTGGGACCCGATGGCATCACCGTGAACGTGGTCGCGCCCGGTCCGATTCTGACGGATAATTTCTGGGGCATCATCCCGAAGGATTCGGAACGGCAGCACAGCCTTGCCGATCGCTTGCCGGTGCGCCGACTCGGGACGGTTGAGGACGTCAGCCGCGCCGTTCTGTTCTTCGCTGAACCCGACGCCGGCTACGTCACCGGCCAGGTTCTCTTCGTCTGCGGCGGCGGAAGCCTCGGCGGATTGTCGCTCTGAGCGAGCGTATTCCACCATTCATCATCGGCATCCGCGGTTCGCAGCTCTTGCCGAGGACCGCCAAAATAGTTTAAGATTAAAATAATCGGGCATCTGGCCAAAATCGGATTGGAGGCTGCGCTATGCGCATCACGGTGATTGGCGGCGGTCCCGGCGGGCTTTATTTCGCCCTTCTGACGAAGAAGCGGCGGCCGGACTGGTCCATCGACATCTACGAGCAGAACCGCGCCGACGACACGTTCGGCTTCGGCGTCGTCTTCTCCGACGAGACGCTGCACGAATTCCTGTCGCGCGACCGCATCTCGTTCGACCGCATCCGCTCGCAATTCGCCTATTGGGACGATGTCGCGATCCACAAACAGGGCACGGAAATGCGCTGCGGCGGCAACGGCTTTGCCGGCATTTCGCGCATGAAGCTTCTCAATATTCTGCAGCAGCGCTGCCGCGAGGAAGGCGTCGGGCTGCATTTCAGCGAGCCGGTCGATCCGGCGAAACTGGAAGCGCGTTTCGGCGCTTCCGATATCATCGTCGCCGCCGACGGGGTCAATTCGCGCATCCGCGAGCATTTCAAGGCGGAATTCGAGCCCGAACTGTCGATAAAGGCGAACTGCTTCTGCTGGATGGGATCGACCCGTCCGATGGACGAGTTCAACTATTTCTTCAAGGAAACCGAGCACGGCATCATCTGCGCCCATTGCTATCAGTACGAGCCCGGCCGCTCGACCTGGGTTTTCGAGATGGACGAGGCCTGCTGGGAGAGCCACGGTTTCAGGGAGACGGACGAGGAAGATTCCCGCGCCAGGCTGGAAGCGCTCTACGCCGAGGAGCTTCGCGGCCACCCGCTTCTGCTCAACCGCTCGCATTGGCGCCGGTTCCCGCGCATCTTCTGCCGCAACTGGTCGCACGGCAACATGGTGCTTCTGGGCGACGCCAAGGCGTCGGCGCATTTTTCGATCGGCTCAGGCACCAAGCTCGCCATGGAATGCGCGATTTCGCTCTCGGACGCGGTGGTCGAAAAGGCAGAGCGCGACGTTAAGGCGGCGTTCGCCGCTTATGATGCCGAGCGTCGCACGCCCTGCCAGGTGATCCAGCACAATGCCGACGTGTCGCTCGCCTGGTTCGAGCATATGAACCGGTCCTGGGACATGGACCCGGAACAGTTCTCGATGGTCGTCATGTGCCGGGCGAAGTCGATCACCTACGACAACCTGGTCGTCCGCGATCCCTCCTATGTCGAGAAGGTCGATACCGCCTATTACGAACGCCTGTTCCGGGAGACCGGCTACGACTATCGCGACAGCCGGCCGACGCCGATGTTCACCAGGTTCAAGCTGCGCGGCATGGAAATCGAGAACCGCGTCGTCATGTCGCCGATGGCGCAATATTCTGCCGACGATGGCGGCAATCTGACCGACTGGCATTTCGTCCATTACACATCGCATGCGCTGGGCGGCGCCGGGCTCGTCTTCACCGAGATGACCTGCCCCTCGCCGGACGCCCGCATCACATGGGGCTGCACGGGGCTGTGGACCGACGCGCATGAAGCGCAATGGAAGCACATCGTCGATTTCGTCCACGAACATTCGCAGGCGAAAATGTGCATGCAACTCGGCCATGCCGGCCGCAAGGGATCAACCCAGCTTGGCTGGGAGAAGGCCGATTGGCCGATCGAGGAGAAGGCGCGCAACTGGCCGCTCCATTCGGCCTCGCCGATCCCCTATCTGGAGGGAGTCAGCGCTACGCCGCGCGAGATCGACCGGGCCGGGATGGAGCGCATCGAGCAGGATTTCGTGCAGGCGGTGGAGCGCGCCGAGCGCGCCGGCTTCGACATGTGCGAGCTCCATTGCGCCCATGGCTATCTGATGGCGTCGTTCCTTTCGCCACTCACGAACGAGCGCACCGACGAGTATGGCGGCTCGATCGAAAACCGCCTGCGCTATCCGCTCGAGGTCTTCCGCGCGATGCGCGCTGTCTGGCCCGCGCGCAAGCCGATGTCGGTGCGCATTTCCGCGACGGACTGGAAGGACGGCGGCATTTCCGAAGCCGAAACCTTCGCCATTGCGGAAGCCCTTGCCGAGGCGGGCTGCGATCTGATCGACGTGTCGGCTGGGCAGACGGTCGCTGACCAGAAACCCGTTTATGGCCGCATGTTCCAGGTGCAATTCGCCGAGGCGATCCGTAACGTCCCGAAGATGGCGGTCATGGCCGTCGGCGCGATCACGGAACCAGGGCAGGTCAACACCATCCTGCACACGCGCCGCGCCGATCTCGTGGCGCTCGGGCGTCCGCATATGTGGAACCCCTATTTCACGCATCAGGCGGCGGCATGGTATGACGCGCGCAACCAGCACTGGCCGAAGCAATATCTTTCCGGCCGCGACCAGGCCTATCGCGAATTCCAGAAAAGACGCGAACAGGAAATCGAACTCCGCCGCAAGGCGCGGCCGCGGCCATCGGAGTTCGATCTCCCCTCGCCCAATCATGCCAGGGCCGCGGAATGACCGTCGACATGCGCACCCTGCCGGACCTCCTTCTCAAGCAGGCGCGGCGCTATCAGGGGCGTGATCTCGTCATCTTCGACGAACGCACGTGGCGCTACGATGACGCCGTCGAAATCGCGGGCCGCCGGGCGGCGGCGCTGAAATCAGCGGGGGTCCGGCAAGGCGACCGCGTCGCGCTGATCGCCTCGAACCGGCCGGAATTCCTGGAGATCTTCTTCGGCTGCGCCTGGCTCGGCGCGATCGCGGTGCCGATCAACATCGCCTCGCGCGGCATGCAATTGCAGCACATCCTGTCCAATTGCGGCGCGAAGCTGCTCGTCATCGAAGATGCCCTCTGCCCTTGTCTCGCAACGATCGATCCGGATGCGCTTGCCCTCCAAACGATCTGGGTGATCGGCGATCCCCCGGCTACCCGGACGAAGAATGCCGTGCCGCTGCCGGCGCCGGAGGAAGCGGCAGAGCCGGCCGCGCTCAATCCCGGCGATACCGCCGCGATCATCTACACGTCCGGCACGACGGGTCCGTCGAAAGGCGTCTGCTGCCCGCACGCGCAACTCTACTGGTGGGGCGCCAACACAGCCGACATTCTCGGGCTCGGCAGCGGGGAGCGGCTCTATACGCCCCTGCCGCTCTTTCACGTCAACGCGCTCAACACGGTCTATCAGGCTCTCCTGACGGGCTCGACAGCGATCATCGGCAAACGGTTCTCCGCCTCCGGTCTGTGGCGCGCGCTCGCCGAGTCTGAAGCGACCGCAACCTATCTGCTCGGGGCCATGGCGCCGATCCTTCTTTCGCGGCCGGAAAGCCCGTTCGACCGCGCTCACCCTATCCGGATCGCTCTCGGCCCAGGCGTACCGTCGCGGTTCCATGCGCCTTTCCGGGAGCGCTTCGGCTTCGATCTCGTCGAAGGCTATGGCTCGACGGAGACCAATTTCGTCATCGCCTGCCGACCGGGCGAGGCAATTGCGGGAACGATGGGCAGGCTGCGGCCTGGCTTCGACGCCCGCGTGGTCGACGAATGGGACAACGAGATGCCATCCGGACAGGTGGGCGAACTGGTCCTACGGGCGAGCGAACCCTTCGCCTTCTCAAGCGGCTATTTCGGCATGCCGGAAAAAACGGTCGAAGCCTGGCGCAATCTCTGGTTCCACACCGGCGATCGCGTCGTGCGTGAGGCCGATGGCGGCTTCCGCTTCATCGACCGCATGAAGGACGCCATCCGCCGGCGTGGCGAGAACATCTCCTCGTTCGAGGTCGAGCAGGTGCTCCTGGCGCATCCAACGATTGCCGCCGCCGCGGTCTTTCCGGTGCGCTCCGAAATAGCCGAGGACGAGGTCATGGCGGCGGTGATCGCGGCGGCGGGTGCGGCGATCGACGAGGCTGGACTGATCGAGTTCTGCCGGCCCCGCCTGCCCTATTTCGCCATACCGCGCTTCATCGAAGTGATGAGGGAACTGCCGACGACCGAAAACGGCAAGGTCCAGAAATTCGCCTTGCGCGAGCGCGGCGTCACCGTCGCCACATGGGACCGCGACGCGCACGGCATCGCGGTCAGATAACTCAATCAGCGCAATCAGCTTGCGATCAGCCTGACCTCGATATTTCCGCGTGTCGCGTTGGAGTAGGGGCAGCGTTCGTGGGCCGCCGTCAGCAGTTCCTCAACTTGGGCGCGCTCGAACCCCGGCACATGCGCCGTCAATTCGACCGCCAGACCATAGCCGACCGCCACCGGGCCGATGCCGACCTTGGCCGTAATTGTCGCGTCGTCGGGAAGCGCGATCTTCTTCTGGCGGGCGACCAGCTTGAACGCGCCGAGAAAACAGGCCGCATAGCCCGCCGCGAACAGCTGTTCCGGATTGGTGCCGTCGCCGCCAGGACCGCCGAGTCCCTTCGGGATGGAGAGGGTGAGCGACAAGCCGCCGTCGCGGCTTCTTGCCGTCCCTTCGCGCCCGCCCGTTGCCGTCATCTCCGCTTCATAGAGAATCTTTTCCGGTCTCGTCACCATGGCTCCATCCTTTTCTAATGCCGTAATCGGCATGATTTCAGCTCTTCCGCCCGCCACGAACGAACTGCCTGAAATCGGCGCGCGCCCTTTCCGGCGCGAGCGCGAAACTCGGTCCGCGGCTCGCCTCGATACCGTCGACGCGGTGAAGCTCGGCCCACATTTCCGCGCTCTTCAGTCCGACGGACGCGCAATTGATCACAGGCGCATGCCCAACCCTGAAGGCGCGCTCGCTGCACATGAGAAGGCCGGGCAATACGCCGGCCGGGATGATGACATCGGCGCCGCGTTCGACAAGCGGAATCGCACAGGTGGCGAAATCGTCGAGCATGCGCCGGCGCGCGTCCTCGTCACCGGCAAAGGCCGCGCTGAAATCCTCCGGCCGGCATCCCATGCCGACGACATGCGCGACGCGATCGCCGATGCCGTAGCGATCCACCTGCTCGAGATGCATCACCTCGAAAACCGGATCGAGCGTGACCAGCCCGAGCCGCCGGCCGATCTGCAACGCGGCATGCAGCGTCGCCTCGCCGACGCCGACAACCGGGATGCGCACGGCCGAGCGCAATTCATAGAGACCCGGATCCTGGAAATGCCCCATGACATAGGCGTCGAAGCCATCTTCCTCGGCCTGCATCGCATTGTCGATGGCCAGAAGCGAGCAGCGCAATTCGCTGAGTCGCCCGAAATCGCGATCCGGCGGCGAGATGCCCGCCACGTGAACCGTCGTGCCGGGCGCGGCGATCGCGTTGAGATAGGCGGCAAGACGCTCCATATAGGCCCGGCTCGCCGTCGCATCGATGAAACTTTGCCAGAATATCTTCATGGGATGGCCGTTTAGAGCGCCGCGCGCGGCGCTTCCCCTTCGAAACCGCCGAGATAGGTGGAGATGAGGCGCGGGTCGTGCATCAGTTCCCCCGCCGGGCCGGAATGGGTGATCTCGCCCGTTTCCATGACATAGCCGAAATCCGCCGTATCGAGCGCGGCCTTGGCGTTCTGCTCGACGAGCAGGATGGACACGCCGAGTTCCCGCAAGGAGGCAATGATGCGGAAGATTTCGCGGATGATCAGCGGAGCGAGTCCCAGGCTCGGCTCGTCGAGCATCAGAAGCCGAGGCTTGGCCATCAGCGCACGGCCGAGCGCCAGCATCTGCCGCTCTCCGCCCGACAAGGTGGACGCCTTCTGCGAACGGCGTTCGTCGAGGCGCGGGAAGCGGCGGAAGACTTCGCCCATGTCCTGCTTGATGTCCTGGCCGTTGCTATGGCGGCTGTAAGCGCCAAGCAGGAGATTGTCATAGACGGACAGTCCGCCGAAGAGCTCCCTCCCCTCGGGAACCAGGCACAGGCCCATTTCGACGCGGCCCTCGACATCGAGGCGGGAGACGTCCTCGCCGTCGAACCGGACATGACCGGTCGACCGCCTCAGTCCCATGAGCGCCGTCAGCAGGCTTGTCTTGCCGGCGCCGTTCGGGCCGATCACCGTCACGATCTGGCCCTTCTCGACGTGAAGCGAAACATCCCTGACGGCCTCGGCCTTGCCATAGGAAACGCCAACATTCTCGACGGACAAGAGCGGCATCAGGCTACGCTTCCCAGATAGGCTTCCTGTACGCGCTCGTCATCGCGGACCTCCTCCGGATTGCCCTCGCAGAGCTTGCAGCCGAATTCCATCACGACGATGCGATCGACCAGATTCATGACGAATTCCATGTCATGCTCCACGAGCAGGATCGTCAGGCCCTCTTTTCTCAGCGAGCGCAAGAGGTCGGCGAGCGCGCGCTTTTCCAGGCGCCTGAGGCCGGCGGCGGGCTCGTCGAGCACAAGAAGAACCGGATCGGCCGCGAGCGCGCGCGCGATCTCCAGAATTCGCTGGTTGCCGAGCGGGAGGTTGCCTGCCAGCTCGAACGGCCGGTCGCCCAGCCCGACGCGCTTCAACTGCTGCATCGCCTCATACCGCGCCTGGCGCTCCTCCCGGCGGTCGAGTCCAAGCGCGCCGGCGAAGAAGCCGGACCGCGTGCGCGAATAGGCGCCCAGAAGGACGTTGTCGAGGAGCGACATTTTGGGCCGCAGCTTCACGTGCTGGAACGTCCGGGCAATGCCCGCCTCGGCAATTTTACGCTGCGGCGCGCGCGTGATGTCCTTGCCGGCGAAGGTGATACGACCGGCGCTCGCACGGAGCGCGCCGGTCAGGACATTGAACATCGTGCTCTTGCCGGCGCCGTTCGGGCCGATCAGGGCGAGGATTTCGCCGGAGCGCAACTCGAAGCTCACATCATTGACGGCAAGGAGGCCGCCAAAGCGGCGCGTCGCGCCTTCGACGGTTACGAGGATCTGCCCTGCCTGCGGCTGGGCGCGGCGCGGCAGCGGCTCGGTTGCGGCGGGCGGCGCGCGCTTCGGCTCCGGCAGCCAGCCGACGATAAAGGGGACGATGCCCTCGCGGGCATATTGCAGAAACAGGATGAAAAGCGCCGAAAAGACGACGATCTCAAGCTGCCCAGCGGCATTCGGGGCGATTAGCGGCAGATAGTCCTGCACGGCGTTCTTCAGCAAGGTGATGAGCGCAGAACCGACGACGGCTCCGAGGAGATAGCCGGAACCGCCGAGCATCGCCATCATCAGGAACTCGATGCCCATCGTGACGTCAAAGGGCGCGGGGCTGACGAAGCGGTTCATGTGGGCGTAAAGCCAACCGGCGAAGGCGGCCAGAAGCGCGGCTATGACAAAGGTTACGAGCTTGATGCGGAAGGCGCTGATGCCGAGCGATTCCACCATCGCATTGCCGCCGCGCAGCGCGAGCATCGCCCGTCCTTCTCGGGAGTTCAGAAGGTTATAGGAAAGCAGCATCGCCATCAGCAGGATGAACCAGATAAGGAAATAGATCTGGTTGCTGCCGAGCAGCTTCAGCGAACCGATGGAAACGGGGGGAATCGCCATTATGCCGCTGAAATGGCCAAGCCCGTCGACATTGCCGAAGGTGAAATAGATCGCCAGCCCCCAGGCGATCGTGCTCAGCGACAGGAAATGCCCGTGCAGGCGCAAAGTCACGCCGCCGAGTATGGCCGCGACGAGACCGGTCATCACCAGCGCCAGCACCAGGCCGAGCCATGGCGAATAGCCCATGATCGCGGAGGCCCAGGCGGTCGAATAAGCGGCGATGCCCATGAAGGAGGCTTGCCCAAAGGACACCATGCCGCCGACGCCGGTCATCAGCACGAGACCAAGCGCGACGAGAGCATAAACCCCGATATAGTTGAGCAGCGTTATCGAAAACGGCGCCAGATAAAGCGGCGCGGCCGCGAGCAGGATGACGACTACCGCGGAGAGAAGGCGCAATTGGCGCGCACTCATTCGTCGATATCCTCCTCGGAATGCGCGAAGGTGTAGGAGCGCCACAGCAAGACAGGGATCAGGATCGAGAAGACGATCACTTCCTTGAAGGCGCTGCTTTGGAAGGCGGCGAAGCTTTCCAGAATGCCGACCAGCATCGAGCCGAGCGCCGTCACCGGGAAGCTGACCAGTCCCCCGATGATCGCCCCGACGAACGCCTTCAGGCCGATCAGGAACCCGGAATCGTAGAAGATGGTGTTGTCGGCGGAAATCAGGATACCCGATACGCCGGCAAGCAGGGAGCCGAGCAGATAGGCGACGGCGCCGGCGCGCTCGGGCCGAATGCCCATCAGGCGCGCGCCAACGCGGTTGATCGAAGTCGCCTGCAGCGATTTTCCCGAGAGCGTGAACTCGAAGAAAAGGAAAAGCAGCCCGCTGAAGACGATCGCGGCGCCGACGACAAGGATCGCCTGCCCCGAAACGGGAATGTTGCCGAGCATCAGCGTGTAATCCACGAGGCTCTGCGTCCGTACGCCTTCGGGGCCGAAGAAAAGCAGCCCAAGCCCGACCAGCGCGAAATGAAGCGCCACCGCGACCGTCAGCAGGAGGAGCACCGTGCCGTCGGCAATCGGCCGGAAGACGACGCGATCAAGCAGCGGCGAAACCGGCATGATGAGCGCCAGGGCGAGCGCCAGGCGAAGCGGCGTCGGCAGAAGCGTGCCCGCGGTAAAATACACCGCCGCCGCCGGTATCAGCGGCAGCACCAGATAGAAGAGCAGCGCGCGCGGGATTTGCTCATAGGTCCGGGCGCGCAGATGCGATCCGATTTCCATCAGCGTGGCAAGCACCGCGAGCGCGACGACAAGGCCTACGGTCCCCGGCAAATGCTTCGTTTCCAGCGCGGCAAGCGTGAGGGCCGTGAACGCCGCGATATCGCCGAAGGGGACGAAAATGACCCTCGTGACCGCGAAGATAAGGACAAAGCCAAGGGCGATCAGAACGTAGATCGCACCTGTGGCGATGCCGTCCAGGGTCAGGATGGCGGCAATCTGGGCGTTCATCAGGTCTCACAATTCCGCGAATGGATCAGACAATTCAGCTCAGGGCTGATAGATCCATTTGCCGTTCACCAGCTTGACGACCACAAGGCTGCGCTCGTCGACGCCGTATGCGGATTTCGGGGTGAAATTGTAGATGGAATGGACGCCGGCCAGGTTCTTGATCCCGTAGATTCCGTCCATCAGAGCCTGATGAAATTCGGGCGTGCCCGGCTTCGCATGTGTCAGCGCCTTTTCGGCGGCGTTGAGGAAGATGAGCCAGCCATCGAAGGAATAGCCGGAAAACCCGTCATCCGCGGCTCCGCCATTGACCTTGGCGAAGATCTTGTGGAACTCGGTGCCGATCTTCTTGGAAAAATGGTCCGCCGGCAGCTGGTCGGTAACAATCACTGGCCCTGCCGAAACCTGGACACCCTCGGCGGCCTTGCCGCCGACGCGCACGAAGTCCTTATTCAGCATGGCGGGCGTTCCGTAGAATGGCCCTTTATAGCCGAGCTTGCGAAGTTCGAGGAGAGGCAGCGCGGCCTGTGTGGCCGAACCGCCGTCGAGAAAGCCATCGGGATGGGCGGCGATCACCTTCAGGGCCTGCGCGGTCACGCTCGTGTCCGTGCGGGCAAAACGTTCGTTGGTAAGGATCTTCGGGTCGCCCTCCTTTTCGGCGGCGACAGCGCCATTATAGACCAGATCGCCCCACGCGTCGGAGAAGCCGATATAACCCGCGGTCTTGATGCCTTCTCGCTTCATTCGATCAGCGATCACCTTGACCATAAGCGCCGGCGTCTGCGGCACGGCCACGCCCCAGAGGTGTCCTTCCTTCGGAGGCTTGATATTGACCGGCGAGACCGCGATGAACGGAACCTTCAATTCGTTCGCCACCGCCATCATGGCGTTGGTGGACGGCGCGGTCGCGGTGCCGATCAGGAGATCGACATGGTCCTGCTGGATCAGCTTGCGCGCGTCCTGGGTGGCGGCAGCGGGATCGGAGCTGTCGTCGAGCTTGATGAGCTTGATGTTCTCGCCGCCGACCTTGCTTTGATAGGCGTATGCGGCCTTCATGCCCTTGTCGTAGAGAACGCCGATAGAGGCGCCCGGCCCGCTCAACGATGTCACGAAGCCGACGGTTATGTCGGCGCGCGCTGAAGTCGCCGCTATGGTCAGACCCATCAGGGTCGCTGCACTAAGAGCAAAAATCTTCACCATGTCCTCCACCAGAAGCAATGAACAGCGGCGTTCTTATCTCCGCCGCACGGGAAATTGTTGGCGGGTCCGCACTAGCAGGCGGTGGCCTGCCCTTGCGGTCGTGTTCTCTCGCTGCCGAAATCGTCCATTTGGGTTCCCCTTGTTGATATCGCTTCCATAGCCTTGCAGTTTTTTCCGCCCTCGGAAGGAGCCATCCGGTCGTCGAAAGCGACACGACGAACTGGAAAACAACCATTCGCGATGCCGGCCCGCCCGTCGATTGAAGGTGCAGTACAGCTTCCTGGCTTGCGCGATTATTTCAAACTTAAAATGAATTCCCTCGGCCTGTCAACACGATTGCTTGGGGAGATTCCCGCGGCAAAAAAGTTCATGCTTAAAGCGATCCCATGTCGAATCGCCGTCGCCTTGCGGTCCGAGGAGGGCGAAGCTTTCGTTCCAATACGCGTTCGGCGATCTATGCACACGCGCTGTCACCGGCGCGCCCCATGGCAGGCGCCCCATCGTCGGCTCATCTCGTGCTGCCGATGCGACGGCATGCATATGAGTCCACGATCACGCGCTTGCAGAACCGCGAAAAGGCGGCGACCGCTACCAAATATCCGCGCTCGGTGAATCATCAGTACTGCTGCTGCGAAAGGCGCAGCAGACGATGTGCAACGTTTCCAGCGTTCGGAGAAGCCGGATGAAGCCGATCCCGAGAGGTCTGCCGAACTACACTCGACTATTCCTCAATCCGCCATCTCCTGAGAGCCCATGACCGGAAGAGTTCTCCGTTATCGCACTCTTTTCTTTTGACACGGTTGGCCGGTCCCTGTGGGGTCTGATGGGGCTGAATGGCTGCCTTCCGCAGCGTCGCAATAAGCTGCTCACGCTCGCTCGTCGAAATACTGCTCAGATCGACGGTCGCCCGGTCGCCAAGTGCATTGCGAAAGCTGATGGTGAGTTCGTGCAATTCGGCCTTACCTCTTGCGGCCTCTCGCCCGACCTCTGATCGGTCATTGTTCGGCTGACCGTCTGTAGCCATTGGTTTCCTCCCTTCATTCGCACTCCGCCGCTAGTCGAACTCGCAACCTCGCTGAAGGTTCCGCCGAATTTCATGCCGCGCCGATTATTTCGATCCGCCGAGAACAGGAACCAAGCGATGGCCAAACTGTTTGTCTGCGGGGAGCTCATCACAAATTGCACGGGATTTCATGTCCGCAAAAAGCGATGCCATTTCCGCCGGCTCTCCCTTCCCGCTCGGCGCGATGTGGGACGGGTCAGGCGTTAATTTCGCGCTTTTTTCCGCCAACGCCACCAAGGTCGAACTCTGTCTTTTCGACCCTCACGGCAGGCGTGAAACCCAGCGCATCGCACTACCGGAATATACGGATGAAGTCTGGCACGGCTATCTGCCGAGTGTACGTCCAGGCCAACTCTATGGCTATCGCGTCCACGGCCCCTATGATCCGCAAGCGGGGCATCGCTTCAACCCGCACAAGCTTCTCATTGATCCTTATGCGCGCTCGCTCGATCGTGCCTTTGTCTGGAACGACCTTCATTGCGGGTACACGGCAGGAGATTCGCAGGGCGACATTTCCTTCGACAGGCGCGACAATGGCGCGCTCATGCCAAAATGCCGAGTCGTGAATCCCGCTTTCGACTGGCAAAGCGACAGGCATCCGCAAAC
>Ga0187809_10000356_pt1 | contig 25588 bp, 28 predicted proteins | sample NC_wetland_sal_i_8_FD_132415 | JGI IMG/M metagenome (GOLD analysis project Ga0187809, IMG submission 132415) | Wetland sediment microbial communities from Neuse River Estuary, North Carolina, USA - ASW_4 | ecosystem: Environmental > Aquatic > Freshwater > Wetlands > Sediment | place: USA: North...
CGCATGAGGAGATCGCGGTCGGCCAGGCGCTGGAGAACCTGATCGGCCAGGGTGCCGACCTGCTGCTGGTGGTGGGCGCCTCTGCGGTGGTGGACCGGCGCGATGTCGGGCCGATGGGCATCGTGCGCGCCGGCGGGGAGATCCTGCATTTTGGCATGCCCGTCGATCCGGGTAACCTGATCTGCCTGGGGCGGATCGGCACCAGGCCGGCGCTGGTGCTGCCAGGTTGTGCCCGCAGCCCGAAACTCAACGGCATCGACTTCGTGCTCACGCGGCTGTTCGCCGGCCTGAAGGTTGGGCCGGCCGAGGTGATGCGCATGGGCGTCGGCGGCCTGCTGAAGGAGGATACCCGGCCAATGCCTCGGGAGAAGGCGCCCGGCACGCCACGCACCGGCGCCGCGCCGCGGAGTGCGCCGACCATCGCCGCGGTGGTGCTGGCCGCCGGCCGGTCGCGGCGCATGGCGCCGCACAACAAGTTGCTGGTGGCCGACAAGACCGGCAAGCCGATGATCGCCCGGGTGGTGGATAACGTGCTGTCATCCAAGGCGCGCCCCGTTATCGTGGTGCTCGGGCATCAGGCGGAGCAGGTGGAGCACATCCTTGGCGGCCGCCCGGTGCGCTACGTGCACGCGCAGGACTACGCCGAGGGCCTGTCCGCCAGCCTGAAAGCGGGCATAGCCGCGGTGCCGGAGGAATGTGCCGCTGCGCTGGTCTGCCTGGGCGACATGCCGCTGGTGACGGGGCGCATGTTGGACCGGCTGCTGGAATCCTACGACCGCGAGGAAGGCAGGCTGATCGTGCTGCCGACCTTCCGCGGCAAGCAGGGCAATCCAATGTTGTGGGACCGGCGCTTCTTCCCGGAGATCCTGCAGATCACCGGCGATTCAGGTGCCCGTTTCCTGGTGGGCAAGTACATGGAGTCGGTCGCGGAAGTGGAGATGGCCGACGATGCCGTGCTGCGCGATTTCGACACCACGGAGTCGCTGAACACCCTGCCGCAGCGGCTGCGGCCGGAGCCGATCGGCTAGCCGTCCCGGCGGCCGGAACGGCTTGGAGCCGGCGTCTGTAACCACCATCATCGCCGAGGCCGGCCCTTGCAACCAAGGGCATGGCCTGCGTCGGTCATGCCGGTCATTGTATCGCGACCGGCTATGGCGCTCCTTCCGGCCTGCATTCCCGCATCACAATCGTCCCCGCATGCTAACTGGTGGGAAACTATTTGGTCGCATACCGTATGGGCGGCTGGATCGGCCGGCTGCGAATTCAGCGCGGAATTGCCATGGTTGGTCTGCACTTCGACGCGACGAAGACAGCCGAGAAATCGACCGGGGAGGTGAAGGAGGCTTCGCGCAAGCTGGCTGCTTGAGCGGCACCGCAAGCCGGCCGCGGTCGCCGGAGTCGCAGAAGATCAGATCGCGGCCAGGGCGTTTGAAATCAGCCCCGGCAGCGTCTGCCAATCGGCCAACACCCAGTAGCTGGCGACCAGCGCGACGATCCATACCACCGGCACCAGGAATGCACGGAACAGGCTGGCTGGCTGGGCGTCGCGCTTCAGGCTGGTCATCGAGCGTCTCCGGGCAGGCGATCCATGCGTCGCAGTCTCGGCGCTTTGCTGCGCCGCGACAGTGACGATGGTCACCAATTACGTCCAATTTTTGTGCATGCTGTGCAATGACCGAGGCGGCAGGCCTGCCCGTTGCCGAACGCATGGGTCGGCGGACGTCGCCTGCGCTAGCGAGTCTCCCAGGGCAGCATCCGGCGCAGCGTGGCGTCCCGCAGCACGTAGTGGTGGAACAGCGCCGCCGCGGCGTGCAGGCCGGCGACGATCAGCACGGCATTGGCGGCCAGGGCGTGCCAGTCCTCGACCCGATGCACGAGCGCCCGGTCGCCGGGCACCAGTTGCGGCACCCGGAACAGGTTGAAGATGATGTCCCCACGTGCCCACACGTTGGTGATCCCCAGTCCCACGGCGACGATCAACAATACGTACAGCAGCCAGTGGGTGACCCGGGCAATCGCCAGCAACGGCCCGATGTCCAGCGGCGGCAGCATGCCGCCACGGCCGATCCGCCATGCCATCCTGGCGACCAGCACAACGCCAAGGATGACGCCAAGCAGGATGTGCACCGAGCGGTAGTCGACGCGCAGGGCGCGCGGTGGCCAGTCCACCGTCTGGCCGATGCACCACAGGGCCACCACCAGCAGCGCGGTCACCCAATGCAGCACGATGGTAGTGCCGGCATGGCGAAACCCCTGCGCTTCCGTAGGTTCCGTCAGGATGGTCCGTTGCATGTGTCTGCTAGCTGTTACCGATGAGAATGCCGCAGCCGAACACCAGGGCGCCGCCGAAGGCGACCTGCATGGCGGCCGAGAACGGCGGCGTATCCATGTATTTCCATCGCACCCAGCTGATAACCGCCAATTCCATCACGACCACGGCAATGGCGATGGCGGTCGCGGTCCAGAAATACGGGATCAGGAACGGCAGCGTGTGGCCGATGCCGCCCAGCGTGGTCATCAGTCCGGTAATCAGACCGCGGATCAGCGGCGCGCCGCGGCCGGTCAGGCTGCCGTTGTCCGACAGTGCCTCGGCGAAGCCCATGGAGATGCCGGCGCCGATCGAGGCGGCCATGCCGACCAGGAAGGCTTCCCAGCTCTGGCCGCTGGCGAAGGCAGCGGCGAACACCGGCGCCAGGGTGGAGACCGAGCCGTCCATCAGCCCGGCCAGGCCGGGCTGGATCACCCGCAGCACGAAGGAGCGGTGCGCGGTCAGGTTCTCCCTCTCCACCACGTCGGCCGGCAGGTTCTCTTCCCGCAGGGCGTCGGCGCGGTGCTCGTGTTCCACCTCGGCATCGGCCAGGTCGCCGAGCAGCTTGCGGATGGAGACGTCCTGGCTGCGCGTGGCGGCGCGGCGGTAGAATTGCTGGGTTTCCTGCTCCATGCTCTCCGCCAGGGTGCGGACCTGCTCCAGCTGCAACGGATGCAGCTGCCAGATGGGCGGGTGATGGATGAAGCCGCGGATGTCCTGGCGGCGGATCAGCGGGATGTGCTCGCCGAATTTTTCCCGGTACAGCTCCAGCAGCTTGCGGCGGTGTTCGGCTTCCTCACCCGCCATCTCGATGAAGACGTTGGCGCTGCCGGGATAATCCTGGCGCAGTCCCTCGGCGATGTCGGTGTAGATGCGGCCGTCTTCTTCCTCGTTGGCGATGGCCAGGGCGAGGACTTCACGTTCGGTCAGGTCGGAGAAATTGCGCATGGCGGCGAATGTGGCGGCTGGCGCGACGGGGTCAAGCGGCGAACGAAATGATGCGAGTCACTCGCAGTCGCTGGCGGCGGGGTCGGCGCGAGCCGTGGCAGCGCAGAGCCTGCCTCGCCCGCTCTTGACGGCGCCGCCACGCGTCGTTCACACCCGGCCCGGATCATGAACCACGGCCAACCAGGCACGCGACAACCAGGCACGCGATCGGGACGGGCTTCGTCGCGGCTTCCCCCGGCAGTACCGCCGCATCCGTTCGGCCACGTATCGCGGGCCGGCGCAATTCCGCACGCATTCGCCACCAGAAACCACCGATAGGGGAGAGTCACCCATGCCCTCGATCACCCGCCGAAACCTCGGCCTGCTGGCCGGGTCCGCCGCGCTGGCGGGCGCGCGCGCGGCTCCGGCCTATGCCGCGGACAAGATCCATGTCGGCGTCCTGCCGCTGACCTCGCACGCGCCCACCATCATCGCCGGGGCCAAGGGTTATTTCGCCGCGCACGGGCTGGACGCCGAGTTCGTCACCTTCGAGGCGGCACAGCCGATGGCCATCGCCATCGCTTCAGGCGACGTGGATTTCGGCACCACCGCGATCACCGGCGGGCTGATCAGCCTGGCGGACAAGGGCGTGGTGAAGGTGATCGGCGGCGCGCTGCAGGAGTGGCCGGATGTGGAGGGCCAGAAGATCCTGGCCTCCAGGCCGGCGCACGACAAAGGCCTGACTAGCCCGGACAAGCTGAAGGGCCATAGCTTCGGCAACACCACCGCCGGATCGTCGTTCCAGTACATGGCGCATAAGATCGCGCAGAAGGAAGGCTGGCCGGACTCCGCCATCACCATGCGGCCGCTGCAGAGCGTGCCGAACGTGATCGCCGCGCTGAAAAGCGGCCAGGTCGATGCGTGGTCGATCGTGCCGAACATCGCCGACGTGCTGAGCAAGGGGCCCGAGGTGGTGCAGATCGGCAAGATCAGCGACTTCATCCCGGGTTACCAGGTGACCGTGGTGTTCACCTCCACCGCGAACGTGACGAAGAAGCCCGCGCTGGTGAAGCGGTTCCTGGCGGCGTACGAGCAGGGCGTGAACGACTACAATGCCGCGCTGGTGGACAAGACGATGAACCCGCAGGAGACCGCGGAGATCGTCGCGATGATCCACAAGCACGTCTACGCCTCGATGCCGCTGGACAAGGCGGACCCGCGCATCCGTCACGGCGCCATGCGGATCAACCCGGGGGCGCGCATGAACCTGGCCAGCATCAAGGACCAGCTCGACTGGTTCAAGGCGGAGAAGATGGTTTCCGAGGGTGTCACCATGCAGAAGCTGGTGGACACCAGCTTCGTCAAGGCGAGCTGAGGGGCTAAGAGAACTCCCCCCTTCCGTTATGGGAGCGGGCAGGGGGAGGGAGCCTGTATGAATTCCCGGGGGATTTGGCGGCCACCCTCTCCCAACCCCCTCCCGCAAGGGGAGGGGGAGAATCGCGCGGGAAAACCATGGAACTCAGCATCGAGCACATCACCCACGCCTACGACACGACGCAGGTGCTGGAGGACATTTCCTTCAGCGTGCAGCCGGGAGAAATCGTCTGCATCGTCGGCCCGTCCGGCTGCGGCAAATCGACGCTGCTGCGTTTCGTCGGCGGGCTGGAGCGGCCCAACGCCGGCCAGGTGATGCTGCATGGCGCCCCGCCCGCCGGCTGCCTCAATCCGCTGACCTACATCTTCCAGGATTTCGCGCTGCTGCCCTGGCGCACGGTGGAGGGCAATGTCAGCTTGGTGCTGGAGGACCACCGCATGCCGCGCGCGCAGATCCGCGCTGTCATCGACGACGTGCTGGCCCGCACCAACCTGACCGACTTCCGCAGGGCGCTGCCCCGCCAGCTGTCCGGCGGCATGAAGCAGCGCGTCGCCATCGCCCGCGCGCTGAGCGTGCGTCCCGCGGTGATGCTGATGGACGAGCCGTTGTCTGCGCTGGACGCGCAGACCCGCGAACTGCTGATGGACGATCTGGTGGAGCTGTGGACGCGCGAGCACTTCTCCGCCTGCTACGTCACCCACAACCTCGCCGAAGCCGTGCGGCTCGGCCACAAGGTCATCGTGCTGTCGCGCCGGCCCGGCCGCATCCGCGAAATCGTGCAGATCGACATCCCGCTGTCGGAACGGCCCGAACGCGGCGCCGAACTCGACCGGCTGCAACGGCAGGTCTGGCAGATCATGCGCGAGGAAGCCCGCCAGGCGGACATGGAGCTGACCGATGCTGCATGAGCGGGTGCAGGAGCGCCCACCAGCGGTCGCACCGCCGGAGATCGCGATTCGCCCGGAGGCGCAGCCGGTGCCGTTCCGCGGCGGCGGCTTCCAGCCGGAGCGGCAACCCTACGTCGCCTGGCTCGTGTTCGCCGTGCTGCTGCTGCTGTGGGAGGCCGGCAGCCGCACCGGGCTGATCAGCAGCATCGTGCTGCCCGCGCCGTCGCAGGCCTTCGGCGCCTTCATGGACCTGGTGCGCACCGGCATGCTGTGGAAGCACCTGGACGCCAGCCTGTACCGGCTGATCGTCGGCTGGACCGCCGGCACCGCGCTTGGCATCGTCGTCGGGTTGCTGATCGGCCTGTCGTCGCTGGCGCGCGCCGGGCTGCTGCAACTGGTCTCGGCGCTGTTCGCCATTCCGAAGATCGCGCTGCTGCCGCTGTTCGTCGTGTGGTTCGGCATCGGCGAAGGTTCCAAGGTCGCCACCATCCTGTTCGGCACGTTCTTCCCGACGGTGATCGCCACCTATGCCGGCGTGGACGGCGTCGATCGCAACCTGATCCGCATGGGACAGTCCTTCGGGCTTTCCTCCCGTTCGATCGTGCGCAAGATCATCGTGCCGGGCGCGCTGCCGGCGATCCTGTCCGGCTTCCGCATATCCGCCTCGATCGCCATCGTGCTGCTGGTGGCAGCGGAAATGATCGGCGCGCAGTACGGCATCGGGGCCTACATCCTGACCGCGGGCGCACTGTTCGCCACCGACCAGCTGATCGCCGGCGTGGCGATCCTGGCGGTGATCGGGCTGGTGATCAGCTGGCTGATCAGCCGAGCGGAGCGGTTTTTCCTCCGCTGGCGGGTGTAGCGTCGTTCAGCCGGAGCCCGGGAGCCGAGGGTCATATCGATGCCGCTGCGCCGCATCAGGATGTCAGCCCGTGCGCCTCTGCGACGATGGCGAATGACCGCTTGCGCTTGTCGTGGTCGAAGATGTTCGCGGTCACGATGAGTTCGTCGGCTCCGGTGCGGCGGATGAACGCCTGGAGCCCATCCCGCACGGTTTGCGGACCGCCGACGACGGCGCAGGCCAGGGCGTCGTCCAGCATGGCCCGCGCATAGCGGTCGAGTTGCGCCTCATACCCCTCGACCGGCGACGGCAGCTTGCCCGGCCGGCCCCGGCGCAGGCTCACGAAGGACTGCTGCTGGGAGGAGAACAGGAAACGCGCCTCGGCATCCGTATCCGCGGCAACGACGGTGATGCCAAGCATCACGTGCGGCGCGGCGAGCTGCGTGGAGGGACGGAAACGCTGCCGATAGATCGCGATGGCCTCCATCATCATCGCCGGGGCGAAATGCGACGCGAAGGCGAAGGGCAGCCCGAGCAGCGCGGCCAGTTGCGCGCCGTAGGTGCTGGAGCCGAGGATCCAGAATGGCACGTCGAGGCCGGCGCCGGGAACCGCCTGCACCGGCTGGTCCGGTTCGGGCGGCTGGAAGTAGCCCATCAGCTCGATCACGTCCTGCGGGAAGTCGTCGCCGCCGGCCAGCGTGCGGCGCATCGCCCGTGCGGTGACCTGGTCCGAACCCGGCGCCCGTCCCAGCCCCAGCTCCACGCGACCGGGATGCAGCGCCGCCAGGGTGCCGAACTGTTCGGCGATCAGCAGCGGGGCGTGGTTCGGCAGCGTGATGCCGCCGGCGCCGATGCGGATGTGCCGGGTTCCGGCGGCGACATGCGCCAGCGCCACCGCCGTCGCCGCGCTGGCGATGCCCGGCAGGTTGTGGTGCTCCGCCATCCAGTAGCGGGTGTAGCCGATTGTCTCCACGTGACGGGCGAGGTCGAGCGAATTGCGCAGCGCCTGGCCGGCGTCGCTGCCTTCGGTGATCGGCGAGAGGTCGAGGACGGAGAGTGGGGTCATCCGCAAACTATGGGGTGGCTCTGCCGCCGTGTCATGTGGGACCGGCCTGCGCGTTGGAGAGGGCGCAGAGCATCGGGTGCGCGCCAGGGACCCATCGTATCGCGGAAGGGCGGGAGCGGCGTGGGTGAGGGGCCGCTCTCCGCGATGCGGCCTGATGTGCCACCCCCCCTCCAGGCTGACTGCGTTCGCCGCTCTCGGACCATGCGTGCGGGCAGGCCTCTCTTTCCCGCAAGCGGAAGAGGTGAAACGCCGGGATGCGTCAACAGCCGCCCGGGTCACCCATGTGCTGCTCCACGACCGCGACTGCCTGATCAGGCGTGAGATGGGCGGTATCGATGACCAGATGCGGCTCCTCCCAGGGAGCGTAGCCGCGTTGCAGAACGGCCTGCCATGTCGGCAGGACCAGGCCCTCGATATCGGAGTGGCGCGTCTCGACGCGGCGTCGGTGTTCGACGGGATCGGAACACACGATCTCGATTTCGATGATCGGCGCCTGCGCACGGGCTGCGGCTGCCCGCCATCCCTGGCGGCTCTCGCGAACCGGATTGACGCAGTCGGCAACGACGCCGAGGCCGTTCGCCAGGTTGGCCGCTGCCAGGGCATTGGCCACGAGGTAGCCAGCGGGGCCGACATCTCCGGCAAGTACTCCCGCCTGCCGGATGGCCTGCTCGATGACGTCGATGCGCAGGAAAACCGCGGTCCGGCGAGCGGCTATCTGGCGGGCAATCGTCGTTTTGCCAGTTCCGGGCAGGCCACCGAACACGACCAGCATCGCGGTTTCTCCCATTGTGCTGCAATGTCGTAGCGGGTGCGAAGCCGGGCAGGGTCGTTCGAGTGCTGCGGATCTGCCGGGGTAATGGCGCCCTGCGGGGCGGTGGCGCCCTGCCAGGGCGGCGGCGCTCTGCCAGGGCGGCACCGCCCCCGCGGCGTTTCGCTCGCATTGCGTTCGGCTGCAGCATGCTCCACCGGCCAACGACACGGGCGGGAAAGCCGCCCAGGGCGGCGCGGTTTCCCGTTCGCTTCCAGTCGTATGCCCGCCGCCGGATTCGAACCGGCACGCCTTTCGGCATCGGATTTTAAGTCCGCTGCGTCTACCGTTCCGCCAGGCGGGCGCACAGCTTCAGGTTACCGCGTCCGCCCGGCCCGCGGCCAGACTCGTTCAGCGCGTCCCGGCAGCGATCTCGCACGCGATATCCAGTGCCAGGCGAATCAGGTTGTCGCTCGCCTCGGGCGTGCGGAACGCGGAGTGCGCCGACAGCGTCACATTCTCTAGCGAGGTCAGTTCGTGGCCTGCCGGCAGCGGCTCCTTGGTGAACACGTCCAGCGCGGCGTGCCGCAGCCGTCCCTCACGCAGCGCGGCGATCATTGCCGCCTCGTCAACCAGCGCGCCGCGTGCGGTGTTCACCAGGATCGCCCCCGGCCGCATGCGCGCGATCCGCTCCGCGCTCAGGAAGCCGCGCGTCTCGTCGTTCAGCAGCAGGTGCAGCGACACCACGTGGCTCTCGGCGAGCAATGTATCGAGATCGACGAAACTCACCCCCGGCGCCGCCTTCGCCGAACGATTCCACGCCAGCACGCGCATGCCGGAGCCGTGCGCGATGCGCGCCACCTCGGCGCCGATGCCGCCGTAGCCGATCAGGCCGAGGGTCTTGCCGGTCAGCTCCATGCCCTCGGTGCGCAGCCAGTTGCCGGCCCGCATGAAGCGGTCCATGCGCGCCAGGCCCCGCGCGGCGGCCCACATCAGTGCGATGCTGTGCTCCGCCACCGCGATGTCGCCATAGCCCTTGATGATGTGCACGGTGATGCCGAGTTCGGCCAGTTCTTCCGGGTGCATGTAGCTGCGCGCGCCGGTGCCCAGGAAGATGATGTGCTTCAGGCCGGTGCAGCGGCGCATGATTTCGGTGGGCATCTGCGTGTGGTCGTCGAGCACGAAATCGTAGCCGGCGAGCAGTTCCGGCAAGTGTTCGGGCGGTACCTCCGCGCGCTCGAACACGTCGACCGGCGGGTCCCTCGGCTGCACCACGCGTGCGAACACTGCCGCGAGGTCGTCCACGGCGTCCAGGAACACACCTTTCATGCAGCGTCCTTTCCCTTCGGGTGCGGGAGTCTGCGCATGCGGCCGCGACCCGGGCAAGCGGCACAGCGTGAGGCGTCATTGTGCCGAGGCAAACTGGCGCCGGCGCGGTCGAACGACTCGATCGTCGCTGGGCGCCACTTGAGGAGCCGACATTGCCCAGGCGCCTCGCCGCACCTACCTCTTCCCCCCATGTCCTCCCCCGACTCCATGCTGGTGTTTGACCGCGCCGCGGTGCGCCGGCACCGCGAGCGTGCCGCCGCCACAGTGGACCGGGTTGCCGACCTGCTTCAGGACGCCGCCGACCGGCTGCTGGACCGGCTGGACGACACCACCGTGCGCTTCTCCCGCGCCCTGGACGTCGGCGGCCGCGGCGTGATCGCGCCGTTGCTGCGCGCGCGTGGCATCGAGACCGTCAGCTGCGATCTGTCGCCCGCCATGGCCGCGCGCAATCGCGGCCTGTGCGTTGCCGCGGACGAGGAGTTCCTGCCCTTCGCACCGCACAGCTTCGACCTGGTGGTCGCCAGCCTGTCGCTGCACTGGATCAACGACCTGCCCGGTGCGCTGATCCAGTTGCGGCATGCCCTCCGCCCCGACGGATTGCTGCTGGCCAGCATTCCCGCACTCGGCACATTGGCAGAACTGCGCGCCGCGCTGACCGAGGCGGAGGCGATGCTGCGCGGCGGTGCATCCCCGCGCATCTCCCCGTTCCCGGACCTGCGCGACTGCGCCGCGCTGCTGCAACGCGCCGGGTTCGCCATGCCGGTCGCCGACCTTGAGGAGATCCGCGTGCTGTACGCCGACAAGCTGGCGCTGCTCGCCGATCTGCGTTCGGCCGGCGAGACCAATGCGGTGCGGCTGCGTGACCGCGGCATTCCGCCGCGCACGCTGTTTCCTGCGGCGCTGACCGCGATGCCGGAACAGGAAGGCCGCATCCCCGCCACGCTGCGCCTGGCGATGCTCACCGGTTGGGCGCCGCCGGAGCGCTGACACAAGCGCGACGGTGGCGTGCACGGGCAAACCGATGCGCAGCCGAGGGCGTTAGCGTCTGCGAAGCAGAACGGAGACTCACCATGCGACTCCTGACAGGCCTCACGGTTCTGATGCTCTCGGCCACGCTGGCGCTTCCGGCACTAGCGGATCAGAGCGGCGGCACAATGGACAGCGGCAGTGTCGGCATGGGCACCGGCGCGTCCCGACTCGACCGCAGTGCCGCGCCGGACTTTCGTCTCGGCGCGGGCACCAGCGGAATGTATAAGGGCACGTCCGGATCCGACATGCCACACTGGACGGGCGATACGTCAAGGACCAGCGTGACGGGCACGAACACCGCCACGCGATCAGGAAGCGGAACTAACAACCATAGCTGACGCGCGCGATCTCGACCCGGCATGCCGGTTGACGGAAATGCCGGCAGTGTCCAGCGTCCCCCATCGCAGGGAGTGGGGGACGCAATGCGCATTGCCGAGATGGACTGGCGAATGGTCGAAGACTGGGTTCGCCACGACGACCGGTGCGTGTTGCCGATCGGCAGCACGGAGCAGCATGCCGGATTGTCCCTGGCCACCGATGCGATCACCGCCGACCGGCTCGCCGCCGAAGCCGCCGAACCGCTCGGCGTACCGGTATTCCCCGTGTTGCCCTTCGGCCTCACACCGTATTTCAGCAGCTTTCCGGGCACCGTCACCCTGCGCGTCGCCACCTATGCCGCGCTGCTGCGCGACATTCTCGACAGCATGAAGCAGACCGGCTTCCGCCGCGTGCTGATTGTCAACGGCCATGGCGGCAACCAGCCGGCCGCGGCACTCGCGCGCGAGTGGATGATGGACAATCCCGATGCGCGCGTGCGGTTCCACGATTGGTGGCAGGCGCCGCTGACCGCGGCGGCGATCCGCAAGATCGATCCGGTCGCCGGGCACGCCAGCTGGATGGAGAACTTCCCCTGGACTCGCCTGCCGAATCGGGAGTGGGTGGAGGGCGGCAAGCCGATGGTCGATGTGGACCAGCTGCGCGCGCTGCCGCCATTCGAAGTGCGGTTGATGCTGGACGACGGCAATTTCGGCGGCCGCTATCAGCGCGACGACGGCGAGATGCTGGGGATCTGGGATGTCGCCGTGCAGGAAACGCGCGCGCTGCTGGAGGATTGGTAGCCCGCGCTGGACTATGCCGGCAGCAGTAGCCGGCGTGCCTGCGCCACCGCGGAAGCCGCCATGTCGCGCAGCGCATCGTCGGTCGCGCTGCTGACCGGGTGCGCAATCACCGCGAAAGGGTAATCCGGAAAGCCCAGCACGCGCGACATCAGTTCGGCGGCGCTGACGAACCGCGTCGTCATCACCGCCATCGCAGGGATGCCCAAACGCTCGGCGGTGATGGAGTCATGCAGACTGCACGACGAGCAACTGCCTCAGTCGCCGATGCCGGTGACCACCGCGTGCCAGCTTGCGATCTCATCCACGATGTACTGGTCGGCTGGGGCGCTGTAGTTGGACTTCACGCGCCAGACCACCTCGGCCACGCCGCATTCGTCCCGCAGCATGCGGTCGAGATGCGCAAAGAAGCCCTTCGTCCCCTCCTTGCCGTTGGAGATGAACCCAACCCTCCTGCCCGTCAGCGAGCCGGGTCGCGGTGCGGGCCGGCCGATCGGTGCGGCGGTTTCGTTGGTCGGATCGAGGACTTGCAACGTCATGCCGCCAGTCTCGCCGCGGTCAGGTACCGCCGTCAACCGCAGAGGGTCCCCTTTCTGCCCCAAGGGGCGAAGAGGGACGATCAGCCTCCCGGTTCACAGTCAACGCACACGCCAACCGGCATGGTGACCGCGCGGCTCTTGTGCCCGAGCCAGGGCGGGATCACGGCGCCGAATCCGCCCGCCGGACCGCCGGCCGCGACGACCAGCAGGTGTTCGGGCGAGGGCATGGCGGCATACTCGCTGTCGCCGCGATCCCGCACCACGGCGCCCTTGCCCACTTCGGCCCATTCGCTGCGCCGGATGCGGGCGCGCCGGTGGATGAACGCAGCGATGTCGGTCTTGCTCCAGCCGGCGGCTTGCAGATGTTCGCGCAGCTGCTTCGGGATGATCAGCGCATAGTTGCCGTCCCAGATGGAGTAGTGCCGCATGTTCGCGCGCATCTCCGCGGCGAAGGTCTCCAGGATTTCCTCCGGCTGCGTGGTCCACTCGTTCATCAGCTGGCGTGGCGCGCCGGCCGCCATCACCGTCACGGCGGAGACCTCCGGCGGCAATCCGCGTTGCGCATGCAGAGGCAGCCAGCTGGTGTCTTCCTCATCCTCGGCAATGCAATAGCTGAATTTGCCGGGGTGCCCGAGCGTGGAACGGTCGATGCCGCCGGGCCGCACCTCCAGGATATTGATCAGTGCCAACCGTATTGCCCGGCCGATCACCGCGGTGGCGCGATCGCTGTTGCCCAGCGCGTTGAACCCGCCGGAAGCACCGATCTCGCGCCGCACCGGGCCGTTCAGGACCACCAGCACCGCGCAGCCGCCGGTGGACGCGGTGGCGCCGTGCAGCAGGAAATCCGGCTGCAGCATGGCGGCGACGGCGGTCAGCACCACCGGGAAATGCATCGGCAGGCAGCCGGCCATCACCGCGTTCACCGCCAGCTTCTCCGCAGTGATCGGCACGCCGCGCACCGGCTCGATGCCGATCAGCTGTTCTCCCGGCGTCATCGCCCAGTCCAGGCAGGCCTCCACCACGGCGGCGGTCGGCGGCACGATCGGCAGGCCGTCGGTCCAGCCGTTGGCGTGGTACAGCTCCTGCGCGGCATGAATGTCGGCGACATCGTAGATCTTCGAGGCCAGAGGCATGCGGGGCTTCCTGTGCAGCGCAACCGGGACAGCGGAGTATGACACACAAGAGGGCAGGGCAGGGCAGCCACCCCTGCCGATCCGGCGCGATCCGTTGCGTGTGCACGATGCCCGCCCTATAGGGCGCTCACGACATCTGGGAGGCTGTTCATGGGATTGCGGGAATGGCTGTTGCTGCTGATCACGTCCCTGGTTGGACTGGGTGCGCTGTTCTATGCCTCCGGTCCGCGCGCCGGGGCGGCCTACGGCATCGGCCTGGTGGTGTTCGGCGTGGCGGTGATCTACGCCTTCACCTTGATCAAACAGCATTTCGACCGGATCGACGGGGAGCCGCACTGAAATGGCCATCGCCGCCGCCAGTTGGGATCCCGGGCAGTATTTGCGCTTCGCCGACCAGCGGCTGCGTCCCGCGCTCGACCTGCTGGCGCAGGTACCGCTCGAAGCGCCGGCCCGGGTGGTGGACCTCGGCTGCGGGCCGGGCAACACTACCACCGTGCTGAAGCAGCGCTTCCCCCAGGCCGATCTGCTGGGCGTGGACGGCTCCGCCGCAATGCTCGACAAGGCGCGCAGTGCCGCGCCGGACTGCCGCTTCGCGCAGGGCGACTTCTTCACCTGGGTGCCGGACGGTCCGGCGCCGGAGCTGATCTACTCCAACGCCGCGCTGCATTGGGTCAGCGATCACCAGACGCTGTTCCCGCGGCTGATTTCGCTGCTGCCCGCCGGCGGTGTGCTGGCGGTACAGATGCCGGCAATGCACGACGCACCACTGCGCCGGCTGCAGATCGAGGTGTCGAAGCGCGGCCCCTGGGCCGACTTGCTGCGCGGCGCGGACTTCGCCCGGGACATTCTCAGCCCGGGCGAATACTACGATCTGCTGCGTCCACTGGCCGCTAGCCTGGATATCTGGGAAACCATCTACCTGCACGTGCTGAACGGCGAGGACGCGGTGGTGCAATGGGCGGCCGGCAGCAGCCTGCGCCCGTTCCTCGACCGCCTGCCGCCGGAGATGCAGGCCGAATTCAGGACAGCTTACGCCGAGGCGCTCCGACCGCACTATCCGCGGCGCGCGGATGGCGCAACACTGCTGCCATTTCGGCGATTGTTCGTTCTGGCGCGGCGCTGACCTGTCTCGGCTTCTGGGGCGCGCCGCCCATCCAGTCCGGAGCGCGGCGTTCCGGCTCCTCGCTGGTTGCGCCTGCCATCGGGCGGATCGCCCCAAGCGCGGCGCGCAGCGTTGGGAACAGCTGCACAGTTTTTCGCTCACCCAGTGTCACCAGCAGCCACACATCCGTGCCGTCTGGGCAATGCACCAGCCAGCTCGGCTCTCGCCGGTCGGTTTCGATGACGACGATGCGCCGGTAGAAGGCCGGATCGTCGCCACGCCTTTCACTGACATAGGCGGTGGCGATGCCGGTGGCGCCGGCGAGCCATTGCCGCACGGTCTCCCGCTCACCGTCGCCTAGGCTTCGGGGCGGAAAGGTCAGAAATACGGCCGCTGCTTCCGAATTCATGCCTGGTCTGGATTCCTCTCGCTGCCGGAGTATGTCCCACCGCAGGTTGCGCCGTCGTTGCATTGGGAGCCGGGCGGATCGACGTGCAACCGGCTCGTTCCCCTCACGTTAGGGGTTGCGGCTATGGCGTGCGGCGAGCCGGCCCAGGCGGCGATTTGTTGGGGCTTCGGGATGACGGTCACATGACACAGAACCTGCCCTGCGCGATTCGGACTGGCTGCCGCCGGCACGGTGGTGGCATGAAATCGAGCCACGCACTGTATATGGCATTAGCGGCGTTGTTGTCCGGCTGCGCCACGCTGCCGTCGCGCTCTCCGCCGCAGGAGGTCGCGGTCCATGCGCATCGGCCGGTTGTTCATGTGTGGCGCCATCACCGGTGGCGGCTCCGTCACTCACCGAAGCCGCCCAGCGAGCATGTGCAGTTGAACCGGCCTTTGCTGCACCAACTCGTCTGGCAGGCGGTCCCATGGCCGCCGTTGCATCCGGCCGATCTCGGGCTGGCCTTTCCCGGCGTGGAGGCGCCCGCGCCCGGCACGGCAATCACCGCCGAAGCCACCGAGTCGGTGCCGACGATTGTCGTTCATCCGGCCCGCGAGCCGGTCAGAACTGCCGCCGGTCCAGTTCCGCCCGCGCCTTGACAGGCCAATTCGGCCAAGTGACCGGGATTCATACCGATTTTTGTCAGTTCCCCCCTGGGCAAGTAGTCAATAAAGCTATATGGAGCGCATCCAGTTCTGGCCCATTGCAGTGTTAGGGAAGAGAAATATGGACGAAAGGATACTTGGTCTGGCAGCCCAGATCGTCAGCGCTCATGTCGGCAACAACAGCGTGCCGAGCGAGGAGCTGCCGACCCTGATCCGCCAGGTCTGCGAGACCCTGTCCAATGTCGGCAAGGAACCCGCCCAGCCGGTGCGGCCGGAGCCCGCGGTTCCGGTGAAGAAGTCGGTATTCGAGGACCACATTGTCTGTCTGGCCTGCGGTGACAAGTTTAAGATTCTGAAGCGGCACCTGCAGACCGACCACAACCTGTCGATCAGCGCGTATCGGGAGATGTATTCGCTGCCGCATGACTATCCGATGGTCGCGCCGAGCTATGCGGAGCGGCGTTCGGCATTGGCGCGAAAGATCGGACTGGGCCGCAAAGGTGCGGCGACGACGCGCAAGACCGGCCGGCGCGGCGAACGCGCGGCTGCCGGGTAAGACCCGCGGCCCGTCGTTCGGACCGATCGCAGTTGCCGCGGCCTGCTCGTGCAGGCCGCTGTTATTGCGGCCCGCGCAGATTGCTGACCACACGCCGTTACGCTTCGTAGGGGGTGGTGACGATACGTCGGCTCGGTCCGTACAGTCCGCTGACCAAGCACCGTTACGGTCCGTAGAGGTTTGGTGACGACACGCCGACTCGGTCCGTGCGGACCGTTGCCCACACTCCGTTATGGTCCGCTACGGCGGACCATCCATGTCTTGCTTCGATACGAGGAGAGAAGACGTGGATGGCTTTGCCTTAAGGGGGGCGCATTGCCGGCTGCTGGCGCTCGGGAGAAGCGGCCGTCTTCGTCACCGGCTGGGCAGGAGGTCCGCTTCAGGCGGCGTTCTCTTCCACCACCGGCCGGCCGATCCAGGCCGCTGTCCGCTGCAGGTCGAGCCGGCGGATTTCCTGATAAATCTCACTGGTGAGTTCGCGAGGCAGCAGCGACTCCCATTGTTCGCTGCTGTAGCGATCGCGCACGTTCGAAATGGCCTGCGCCACCACCCGGTCGCCCGGCACCGCAGTTCCTCCCGGATCTTCGCTTCTCCGAACGAAGTTTGACCGAATTTTCGGCCAGTTCAATCCCGGGATGCCTGTCCGGCGTACTCCCGCCGGCCGTTCTCCGATATGTGATCGGGCCGGCCAGTCGCGAACGGCGGCAACCTTTCTGGCCAGAAATGGCTCTGCAGACCCATTCCCCCGGCAACCCAGCGGCACCCGCCTTCTGCCGCACGCTTTGCCCCGGCCATCAGCAGCCTTTGGCGAGACGAATGAACGCCTCGACCCGTGCTGGGTCCTTGTCCCCGTCCGGCAACTCGACGCCGCTGTTGACATCGACCCCATAGGGCCGCACCGCCTCGATCGCCTGCACCAGGTTCTCCGGCCGAAGACCGCCGGCCAGGATCACCGGCTTGCGGACCGCCAACACGATCCGCCGGCTGATCGACCAGTCATGCACCGTTCCTGTTCCGCCGATCCGGTCATTCGTATGCGTATCGAGCAGCAGGGCATCGACATGCGGCTCGAAGCTGAGGGCAGCGTCGATGGCCAGCGCGTCCGTGATCCCGATCGCCTTGATCAACTGGATGAATGGCAGCGTGGCCCGGATGACTTTCACCGCCTCAACCGGAATGGCGTCGTGCAGTTGTATCGCGCAGGTTGGCACCTGCCGGTGTAATCCGATCACCTCCTCCGCCACGACCAAATGCGTCACCAGCACCGAGGTGACGAAGGGCGGCACGCTGTGCAGCAGCGCCGCGGCCTGCTCCGGTTCAAGCGCGTCTTCCGAGACGTGGCGCACGCCGGCAATCAATCCGACCGCATCCGCGCCCATACCGGCGGCAAGCGCGATGTCCTCGGGCCGCCGGTTGCCGCAGATTTTCACCCGGAGCATGTGCTTTCCCTTACTTGCTGGCCACCCGCTTCTCCAGCTTCCGCCGGGAAACCAGTACCTGCAGGAAGGTCTGTTCCGTTATTACGCCATAGACCAGCAGGCAGGCGCATACGGTCAGCACCATGATGGACCCGTATATACTGGTAAGATTGCCGAACAGTGCGACGATGGTGGTGAGGACCGAAATACCGCCCAGGAACAGGAACAGGTATTGCCGTCCCTGCGCCTGTCCGGTCGGTATCTCGCGCTCAGGGAACGCCGGAAAGACCCGGCTGACCGCGGCAAGGCCGGAGATGCTTTTGGCGGTCGCCCACGACACCGGCCGTTTGGCCGAGAAGCCGCAGGAAACCGGGTCCATCGCATCATGCATGACGAGCAAAGCGGCTTTGGCGATCGCGTCATTCGGCGACAGGTCGGAGCCGAACGTGGAAAGGTAAAGCGCCGGCGTCACATGGGTGTAGGTGTAGCATCCGAGATCGTCGTCGCAGATTTCCACCATTTCGTTCACCCACTGCGTCGCCGCCACAGCCTGCTGGCCGGTCCATCGCACGCCAGCTTCAAGTTCGGCTACGGCCAGGGCGAACCCGAGGCTCCGCGCGAGAGCCAGCACGAGGATGGCGTGCAGTGTGTGGATATAGACCAGGCCCGGCTGCTCCCCGAATGATCCGTCCGCATTCCGGCGATGCTGCAGCCACGCGATGCCGCGCGCGATCGGCGTTTGCAACCGGCCCGCCAGCGTGTGATCGCCGACCTGGAAGGTCAGCAGCGCCCGCATCGCCATGCAGCTGGGGAACATGCGGCTTTCGCGGTCCGGCGCGTAACCCCAGCCGCCGTCCGCGCGCTGGGTCCGCAGCAGCCAGTCGAGGCCCTTGCTCACATAGGGCAATTCCATGGTTCGCCCGGCACGGTAAACCGCGAGCAATGCGAAGCTGCTGCGGATTGTGTCGGGCAGGTGTCGTTCGCCGCCTTGCTCGCCCGCGACGCGACGAGCCCATCCGCCTTCGTTCGGCGGGCCCGCGTCAGTGCCGGGGCCGAGTTGAGAGTGGGCCAGATAGTCGGCACCCCGCCGAACCGCTTCGTCCGAGGCATAACAGCCGCTGTCGAGCAGCGCCAGGACCGCTTCCGCGGTATTGAGAACGTTTGCGTGCGAGCCCTCGTACTCGCCCCACCCGCCGGTTTCTGCCTGCTGGAGCGAGGCAAGCCAGTGGGCGGCATTCGCCATGTCCTGTGCCAGCTTGGTGCCCATGACCCGATCCCTGGTGTTGGCCGCTCCCAACAGGAATGTTTGCACGCCGGCTGCACAGCGTCGTTGATCCAGATCACAGCACAAGGTTGGTCAACCGTTGCAGACTGGCCACATCCCGCGCAGATTGCCCGCATGCTCTGGCTGGCGCTCGGCGCTCTGACCTTGTTTGCGTTCCTCGGCGGCCTGCGGGCCTTCGAGCGCGCCTCCATTACCACGGTGAAGTCGCTGTTCGCCTGGCTCCTCGCCATGGGCGGGCTGGCGCTGGCGCTGCTGCTGGTGCTGACCGGGCGGGAGGCGATCGCCCTGGGCGCCATCACCCTGTTCGGACCGCTGGTCTGGAACTACTGGAAGGGCGCGCATCCCACGCTCGGCCCGCCCCCCGGCAGCGGCCCGGGGAGTGGCGCGGGCGCCGGCGCGCCGCCACCCCGCTCCAGCGGCGGCCCCATGACGCGCGACGAAGCCTACCAGGTGCTTGGCCTGTCGCCCGGCGCCAGCGAGGCGGACATCCGCGCCGCCCATCGCCGCCTGATGCGCGGCGCCCATCCCGACCAGGGTGGGTCCGACTGGCTCGCCGCCCGCATCAACCAGGCGCGTGACGTCCTGCTGGGCGGAAGGCGCCGGGCATGACGAACGCACAGCGTCGTGACTAAACTCGCAGCCACTTGTGCCGGACCGGCCACACAGCCGGCCCGATTCCGCGCTATCCGCGTCGCATAGCCTCCCAGGGAGCCATGCCTGTGATCAAGCCTCTGCGTAAAGCCGTGCTGCCCGTGGCGGGCCTCGGCACCCGTTTCCTGCCGGCCACCAAGGCCACCGCCAAGGAAATGCTGCCGGTGGTGGACAAGCCGCTGATCCAGTACGCCATCGAGGAAGCGCGCTTGGCGGGGATCGAGCAGTTCTGCATGGTCACCGGCCGCGGCAAGACGGCACTGGTGGAGCACTTCGACGTCGCCTACGAGCTGGAACATACGCTGCGTGAGCGCAACAAGACCGAGGCGCTGGAATTGCTGAAGGGCACCCACTCGGAACCCGGCTCCATCGTCACGGTGCGCCAGCAGGTGCCGCTCGGCCTTGGCCATGCCATCTGGTGCGCCCGCGCCTTCATCGGCGACGACCCCTTCGCCATCCTGCTGCCGGACGATCTGGTCCTGGCCGACACACCCTGTCTGACGCAACTCGCCGACGCCTACCGGCAGACCGGCGGCAATGTGGTGGCGGTGACCGAGGTGCCGCGCGAGCAGACCAACCGCTACGGCATCCTGAAGATCGGCAAGGATGACGGAAGGCTGGTGGAAGTGCAGGGCTTGGTGGAGAAGCCGGCGCCGAAGGACGCGCCCTCCAACCTGTCGATCATCGGCCGATACGTGCTGATGCCGGAGGTGATCGGCCACCTCGCGCGCATGGAACGCGGCGCCGGCGGCGAGGTGCAGCTGACCGACGGCATGGCGAAACTGATCGGCAACCAGCCGTTCCACGGACTGCGCTATGAGGGCAAGCGATTTGACTGCGGCGACAAGCTGGGCTTTCTGGAGGCTCAGATCGCCTACGCATTGAAGCATCCGGACATGGCCTCGGGCGTGCGCGCGTTCCTGAAGCACTACACCTGAGGCGGCGCCGATGAGCTTCACGCACCGATTCGATCCCACCACGCTGCGCGAATACGACATCCGCGGCATCGTCGGCCTCACGTTGACCGGGCAGGATGCCTTCACCATCGGCCGGGTGTTCGGCACGGTGCTGGCGCGGACCGGTGGGCGGAGCTGTGCGGTGGGCTATGACGGGCGGCTGTCCAGCCCGGATCTGGAACGCGCGCTGGTGAAGGGCCTGTGCGCGAGCGGCATCGAGGTGGCGCGCATCGGCCGTGGCCCGACGCCGATGCTGTACTACGCCGCCACCACGCTGCCGGCGGATGGCGGCATCATGGTCACCGGCAGCCACAACCCGCCGGACTATAACGGCTTCAAGATGATGATGGGCCGCAAGCCGTTCTTCGGCGACGACATCAAGCGGCTCGGCGCCATGGCCCTGGCCGGCGACGTCGACGAGGAACAGGTGGTGCCGGAATCCAACCCGGACGTCAGCGCCGGCTACATCGCCCGGCTGCTGGCCGACTGGGACGGCGGCGACCGTCTGCTGAACGTGGTCTGGGACAACGGCAACGGCGCCGCGGGCGAGGTGCTGCAGCGGCTGGTCGGGGCGTTGCCGGGCGAACACACCGTGCTGAACGGCACCATCGACGGCAGGTTTCCCGCGCACCATCCGGATCCGACGGTGCCGAAGAACCTGGAGCAGCTGATCGCGGCGGTGAAGGCACAGAAGGCGGATATCGGCATCGCCTTCGACGGCGACGCCGACCGCATCGGCGTGGTGGACGACACCGGGGAAATCATGTTCGGCGACCAGCTCATGGTGCTGCTGTCGCGCGACGTGCTGCGGGAGCATCCCGGCGCCACCATCATCGCCGACGTGAAGGCCAGCCAGGTGCTGTTCGATGAAATCGCCAAGGCCGGCGGCAAGCCGCTGATGTGGCGCACCGGCCACTCGCTGATCAAGTCGAAGATGGCGGAGACCGGATCGCCGCTGGCCGGCGAGATGTCGGGACATATCTTCTTCGCCGACCGCTGGTACGGCTTCGACGACGCGCTGTACGCCGCGGTGCGCACCCTGGGCATCGTGGCGCGTATGGACTCCCGGCTGTCGGAGGTGCGCAAGGCATTGCCGCAGGTGGTGAACACGCCGGAGCTGCGCTTCGACTGCGACGACCGCCGCAAGTTCGCGGTGATCGAGGAGGTTGCAGAACGCCTGCGTGCCGAGGGTGCGAAACTGTCGGACGCCGATGGCGTGCGGGTGAACACCGATGATGGCTGGTGGCTGCTGCGCGCATCCAACACCCAGGCTGTGCTGGTGGCGCGGGCGGAGGCGAACACCGCGGCGGGGCTGGAGCGGCTGAAATCGGCACTGGTGCGGCAGTTGGAAGCGTGCGGCCTGCCGCCGCCGGATTTTTCGGGGAGCCACGCGGGGCACTGAGCGTTGCCGGCCGGCGGCGCGAATCACAGCGGCGTAATGGCTTGCTCCGGCAGTCCGGCGATCAGCGTCTCAACCGGTTGTCCAAGGCGCGGATGCAGCCAGCCCGGTGCCAGCTCGGCCAGCGGCACCAGCACGAAGGCGCGCAGGTGGGCGCGCGGGTGCGGCAGGACCGGGTCGGGATGGTCGCGCACCATGTCGCCCATGGCGATGATGTCCAGGTCCAGCGGCCGCGGTGCGTTGAGCGTGCTGCGGTGGCGGCCGGCGGCGGCTTCCAACTGCATCAGTTCAGCGAGCAGCCACGCCGGATCGACCGTCACCCCCGGTCGCGAAACAAGGTGGGCGACGCCGTTGACGTAGCTCGGGTGCGCCGCGGCGTTCTGCCCCGGCGCCAGCATGGGGGCGGTGCGGTACCAGCGCGACAGGCCGCGCAGGCGCAGCCCGGGCAGGGCGTCCAGCGCCGCCGCCGCCTGGCGGCAGGTGTCCAGGGGTGCGCTGCCGTCGGCCGCGGTGAGGTTGGCACCAAGGGAGATCAGGACATCCACGCGGGGACTCCGCAGCCGCAGCAGGGTCCCCTCTCGCCCGTTGGGCGGAGAGGGGACTCCCGCACCGTTACCGCAGCGTCGCGTTCAGCTTGTCGAGCACCGCACTGCCGGGGATCAGCGTGGCATCGCCCAGCGCGTTCAGCGGAGTGTCCACCGTCTTCATGTGCGCGTGCAGGTCGCGCGGTTCCGGATCGACGTAGAGCAGGCCGGTGACGATCTCGCCGGCGTTGTGCCGTTCCTGCATGTAGGTCAGCGCCGCGACGCGGTCGTGCACGTCATACTCCGCCTCGAGCTTGCGCAGCCGCAATACCGAGCCGTCGTGTTGCTGCACCATCTCCACCGTGCCGGGCGCGTAATCGACGGTGATCTCCGGCCGGCCGTGGATCACGTCGAGGTAGTTCAGCGCCTCGTTGTGTTCGCGCACGAAGTCGAAGCTCTTGGTGCTGCCTTCGTGGTTGTTGAAGGCAACGCAGGGGGAGATGCAGTCGATGAACGCCGCGCCCTGGTGCAGGATGGCGGCCTCGATCAGCGGCACCAGCTGTGCCTTGTCGCCGGAGAAGCTACGCGCCACGAAGGTCGCGCCGAGCTGGAGGGCCATGCCGACGAGGTCGATCGACTCGTCGGTGTTCAGCACGCCGCGCTTGCTTTTGGCGCCCTTGTCGGAGGTGGCGGAGAACTGGCCCTTGGTCAGGCCGTACACGCCGTTGTTCTCGACGATGTACAGCATGTTCACGCCACGCCGCATGGCATGGGCGAACTGGCCGATTCCGATCGAGGCGCTGTCGCCGTCGCCGGATACGCCGAGGTAGATCAGCTCGCGGTTCGCCAGGTTGGCGCCGGTCAGCACCGACGGCATGCGCCCGTGCACCGAGTTGAAGCCGTGCGAGGCGCCGAGGAAATAGGTGGGCGTCTTGGAGGAGCAGCCGATGCCGGACAGCTTGGCGATGCGGTACGGCGGCAGTTCGAGTTCGAAGCAGGCGCGCACGATGGCGGCGCTGATCGAGTCATGGCCGCAGCCGGCGCACAGCGTCGAGATCGCGCCTTCGTAGTCGCGGCGGGTGAATCCCAGGCTGTTCCTGTGCAGCTCGGGATGGTGCAGCTTGGGCTTCGGCAGGTAGGTCATGCGGGCACCTCATGGAGTGCGCGGAGTGGGACGGCAAACCGTCCCGACATCGTCATGGCCGGCGAAGGCCGGCCATCCACGACGTGCTTGCGAGCACACGGAGAAGACGTGGATGGCCGGCCTTCGCCGGCCATGACGGGGGAAGCGCGGCCTTCGCCGGCCATGACGGAGGAAACGCGGCCTTCGCCGGCCATGACGGGGGCAGGCGCGGCCTTCTCAGCCACGCTACGCGAATCCGCCTTCATTCGGCTGCAAGCTCCTTGGCGGGCAGGAGTCCGAGTTGTTGCAGACGTTCGACCATCCCGTCGGCGATGAATTTTGCCGTAATCGGCGTGCCGTCGAAATGCACCAGCTTCAGCAGGCGAGCCGGATCGATCTCCAGCTCGTTCACCAGAAGCGAGCGCAACTGGCCATCGCGGTTCTGCTCCACCACGAAGACCTTGTCATGCTCGGCGATGAACTTCTCCACCTCGGCATTGAACGGGAAGCCGCGCACCCGCAGCAGGTCGACATGTACGCCCTGTTCGGCCAGCCGCTCGTCGGCTTCCAGCATGGCCGGGCTGGTGGAGCCGAAATAGATCGCCCCCATCTTCGTCGCCTCGCGCGCGCTGCGCAGGATTGGCGGCGGCACCAGCGACTTCGCGGTCTCGAACTTCTTCAGCAGCCGCTCCATGTTCTCCTGGTAATCGACGCCTTCCTCGCTGTAGCGCGCCATGCGGTCCTTCGAGGTGCCGCGGGTGAAGAACGCGCCCTTGGTCGGATGCGTGCCGGGATAGGTGCGGTAGGGAATGCCGTCGCCGTCCACGTCCAAATAGCGGCCGAACACCTTGCCGGATTCCAGATCCTCGGCGGTCATCACCTTGCCGCGGTCCAGCGTGCGGCTGTCGTCCCAGTCGAACGGTTTGCACAGCCGCTCGTTCATGCCGATCTCCAGGTCGAGCAGCATGAAGATCGGCGTCTGCAGACGGTCCGCCAGGTCAAAGGACAGGGCGCCGAACTGGAAGCACTCGTACGGATCCTCCGGGAACAGCAGCACGTGCTTGGTGTCGCCGTGGCTGGCATAGGCACACGCAAGAATATCGGTCTGCTGCGTGCGCGTCGGCATGCCGGTGGAGGGTCCGGCGCGCTGCACGTCGAAGATCACCGCGGGGATCTCGGCGAAATACGCCAGGCCGAAGAATTCCTGCATCAGCGAGATGCCGGGGCCGGAGGTCGCGGTGAAGGACCGTGCGCCGTTCCAGGCGGCGCCGATCACCATGCCGATCGACGCCAGTTCATCCTCGGCCTGCACGATGGCGAACTTGTTCTTGCCGGTTACCTTGTCCACGCGGAAGCGGGCGCACCAGCGCATGAAGGCTTCCGCCAGCGACGACGATGGCGTGATCGGATACCAGGCGCAGAACGTCGCGCCGCCGTACACCGCGCCGAGCGCCGCGGCGGCGTTGCCTTCGACGAAGATGCGGTCGCCGACGGCATCGGAGCGGCGCAGCCGCAGGCCGATCGGGCATTCCAAATTCTGCCGTGCCCAGTCGCGCCCCATGTGCAGCGCCTGCACGTTGGCGGCAACAAGCTTGTCGCGGCCCTTGAACTGCTCGCCGAGCAGCTTCTCGATTTCTGTGACGTCCATCTCCAGCAGGGCAGACAAGGCGCCGAGGTAGACGATGTTCTTGAACAACTGGCGCTGCCGCGGATCGCTGTACGCCTTGTTGGTCATCTCGGTCAGCGGCACGCCGATGACGTTGATGTCGTCGCGGAACTTCGACGGCGGCATCGACTTGGTGTTGTCGTAGAACAGGTAGCCGCCGGGGACGATGGACTTCACGTCCTTGTCCCAGGTCTGCGGGTTCATTGCCACCATCAGGTCCACGCCGGGCCCGCGCGCCGCGAGGTGGCCGGCCTCGGAAATCCGCACCTCATACCAGGTCGGCAGGCCCTGGATGTTGGACGGAAAGATATTCCGCGGCGTCGCCGGCACGCCCATGCGCAGCACCGACTTGGCGAACAGCGTGTTGGCGCTGGCCGACCCCGAGCCGTTGACGTTGGCAAACTTGACGACGAACTCGTTGACCCGCTGGAGAGATTCCACGCGGTTTAGTGTCTGGAGCATGCGTTCTCCGCCTGTGCCACGTCGATCAGGAAACGCTGCATGTCCCATGCGCCGGTGGGGCACCGTTCCGCGCACAGGCCGCAGTGCAGGCAAACG
>Ga0187809_10000357_pt1 | contig 25536 bp, 24 predicted proteins | sample NC_wetland_sal_i_8_FD_132415 | JGI IMG/M metagenome (GOLD analysis project Ga0187809, IMG submission 132415) | Wetland sediment microbial communities from Neuse River Estuary, North Carolina, USA - ASW_4 | ecosystem: Environmental > Aquatic > Freshwater > Wetlands > Sediment | place: USA: North...
AGCGGGGCAAGGCTGGTCCCATCATCCCGCCGATGGCGGGGCCAGCCTGCACCCCGTCGACGCGGTGATGCCCAGTGAGCGGCCGACGAGCGGCCGCCCGTCGCGCCGCCCTTCTATTGCTTCCGCATCATGGTCGGGATCGCCATCCTCATGCTCGTCATCGTCGTCGTCGGGCAGGTGCTGCTGCGAACCGGGCGGCTCTTCCGCTCCTCGTGGTTCCTGCGCCTTTGCCAATGGACGACGCCGATCGGCTTCATGGCCGTCATCGCCGGCTGGATCACGACCGAGGTCGGACGCCAGCCATGGACGGTCTATGGCCTTCTGAGGACGGCGGATTCCGTTTCGCCGTCGCTGACAGCCACCGATGTGGCGATTTCGCTCGCCTTCTACATGGTGGTTTACCTGATCATGTTCCCGACCGGCATCGCCTTCATGGCGGGCCTGGTGCGCGGCGGTCCGCAAGGGCCGGAAACGGAGCCGTCGCATATCGAAAGCGGCCGGCCGGAGGAGCCTTTCGAGGCGGCCTCGCGGCAGCCCTATTCGCATCAGCAGGAGTAGGGAAATGGCGCTCGATCTCGTTCCGCTCTGGACCGTGCTGCTGGCGCTCGCGGTCTTCTACTACGTCATCTTCGACGGCTTCGATCTCGGCGTCGGCATCCTCTACGGCTTCGCGCCGGATCACGGCAGCCGAGGCATCGTCATGAACTCCATCGCGCCGGTCTGGGACGGCAACGAGACATGGCTGGTGTTCGGCGGCCTCGGCCTGCTCGCCGCCTTCCCGCTCGCCTTCGCCATCATCATTCCGGCGGTCTATTTCCCGATCCTGATCATGCTGCTGTCGCTGGTGTTCCGTGGCGTCGCCTTCGAGTTCCGCTTCAAGCGGCCGGCGCTGCGCCGCTTCTGGGACAACGCCTTCTCGGCCGGCTCGGCGCTCGCGACCTTCGCGCAAGGCGTCGTTCTCGGCAGCTTCATCCAGGGCTTTCAGGTGGACGGGCGGCACTTCACCGGAACCTCCTTCGACTGGGTGACGCCGTTCGCGCTCTTGACCGGCGTGGCGCTGATGTTCGGCTACGGCCTGCTCGGCGCCGGCTGGCTCATTCTCAAGACCGAAGGCGAGCTGCAGGACTGGGCGCGGAGCGCCGGCCGCGTCTGTCTTGCCGGCGTGGTGATCGCCATCATCGCGGTCAGCGTCTGGACGCCGCTCGCCTATCCGAATATCGAGGCGCGCTGGTTCTCCTGGCCCAATATCGCGTTTCTCGCGCCCGTGCCGATCATCACCGCGCTCATCATCATCGGCGAATGGTTCGCGCTCGGCCGGGCGCATGAGATGACGCCGTTTTTCGGCGCCGTCGGCCTCTTCCTGATGTCTTTCCTCGGCATCGCGATCAGCCTGTGGCCGATGATCGTGCCCTATCACTATACGCTCTGGCAGGCCGCCTCATCGGAAAGCACGCAGGCCTTCCTGCTGATCGGCACGCTCTTCCTGCTGCCCGTCATCCTCTTTTATACCGGCTGGTCCTATTGGGTGTTCCGCGGCAAGGTCCGCGCCGGCAGCGGCTATCATTAGGAGCATGGCCGCATCTTTGGTGAGATTTGGGTGGCCTCTTACCCCCACCCCTAACCCCTCCCAACAAGGGGGAGGGAGACGCCCACACCGCTCTTCCAGGTGCAATCAAAGGGATTTGACGCTCTGCGGAAACGCGGCATCATTCCCCTCCCCCTTGTGGGGAGGGGTTAGGGGTGGGGGTATTTCCGTATCCGACGCGCTCCCATAGGCGGGCAATTTGGCTGTGCCACTACCTTCGCCGGTTCGCGACGAATTCGGCTGCTTCCCTGAGCGATGCGGCGGCCGCGCCGAACGGTTCCAGCGCGGCGTGGGCTTCGGAGGTCAACAAAGCAAGCCGTTTCCGCGCCGCCTCGACGCCAAGCAGGCCGATCAGCGTCGCCTTGCCCGCCTCGGCGTCCTTGTGGACGGCCTTGCCGAGCAAGGCCGCCTCCCCGTCGATATCGAGAAGATCGTCGGCGATCTGGAACGCCTCGCCGATGAGCGCGCCGTAACGCCGGAGCGCGACGCTGCGCTCGTCATCGACAGCGGCCAGGATCGCGCCCGCCGACGCGGCGAAGCGGATGAGCGCGCCCGTTTTCATCCCCTGCAGCCTGCGGATATGGGCTTCATCGAACGCCTGTTCGCCTTGTCCGAAACGGCCTTCCGCAGCCAGGTCGAGCATCTGGCCGCCGACCATTCCCTGAGGCCCTGCGGCAAGCGCGAGAGAGGCGATGAGCTTCACCCTCACCGCCGGGTCGGTCGAGGTCTCGGGGCGGGACAGGACGTCGAAGGCGAAGGTCAAAAGCCCGTCGCCGGCCAGGATCGCCGTCGCCTCGTCAAAGCGGCGATGAACTGTCGGCCGGCCGCGCCGCAATTCATCGTCGTCCATCGCCGGCAGATCGTCATGCACGAGCGAATAGCAATGCACGCATTCGAGCGCCGCGCCCGCCATCAGGGCGTTTTGACGGGGCACGTCGAAAAGCGCCGCCGTCTCGACGACGAGGAAGGGCCGGAAGCGCTTGCCCTGGCCGAGACTGGCATAGCGCATCGCGTCCAGCAGGCGCGGCGGTGTGGCTGTTTCGCCGCGTGGATTTTCGTCGAGGAGCCGGGAGAGCAGCGCATCGATTTCGGCCGCGACTTCCGGCAGCCGCGCGGCGAAGCTTCGCGTCCTTGCCGCTTGGTCCGGCTGAACGCCGCTCGTCACAATGTTCATTGTCCCTTCCTAAGCCTGCTTCAAATGATGCGTCGTCACAAATAGCCAGCCTTCCTGAACCAGGAGATCGCGTCTTCTATCCCCCGTTCATAGGGGCGGGCGCGGTAGCCGAGTTCGCGCTCCGCCTTGGCGCTGGAAAAAAACATGTAATTGCGCGACATCCGCAAACCGTCGCGGGTGACGAAAGGCGTGCGCCCGGTGCGGCGCGCGGCGGCTTCCGCCAGAACTGCGACGGGGAAGACAAGCGAACGCGGGATACGGAAGCGCGGCGGCGACCGGCCGGTCAATTTCGCGATTGCCGCGAGGATGTCGCGCAACATCCTGTCCTGCCCGCCGAGGATATAGCGTTCGCCGATGCGCCCCCTTTCCATCGCGGCGAGATGACCCTCGGCGACATCGTCGACATGCACCATGTTGAGGCCCGTCTCGACAAAACAGGGCATCCGGCCGGCGGCGGCTTCGATGATGATCCTGCCGGTCGGCGTCGGCTTGACGTCCCACGCTCCGACCGGCGTCGCCGGATTGACGATGATAGCGGGCAGGCCCTTTGCCGCCATCGAGCGCACCAGCGTCTCGGCCATGATCTTGCTGCGCTTGTAGCTGCCGACGGCAAGACGCGCGTCGAGAGAGCGCGTCTCGTCCGCCGGTTGCCGGTCGCGGTTGCAGGCGAGCGTCGCGACGCTGCTGGTATAGACCACCCGTTCCACTCCGGCGCGCATCGCTTCTTCCATGATGGTCCGGGTGCCGCCGACATTGGTCTCGAAAAGCTCGTTGGGATCGGGAGACCAGAGCCGGTAATCGGCTGCGGCGTGATAGACCCGGCGGACGTTGCGCATCGCCGTGTGCACGGATGAGGCGTCGCGGATATCGCCACGCACCAGTTCCACGTCCCGCTCCAGATCGGGGGAAAGGCGGCTTCCCGGCCGCACCAGCGCGCGCACCGGCGACCCTCCCCGCGCGAGCTTGCGCAGCAGCGCCGAACCAACAAAGCCGCTGCCCCCCGTCACCAGAATCCGGCCGCCTTCAGGCATGGTCTACCCGCCCCGCAAAAATGCCCAGGAAAAGCTTCGGATCAACGCTCCACGCGAACGATCGTTCCATCGCCGCGGCGCGGGAACCTTCTCCCTGCTGGAGCGTTCCACGGTTTTGGGCCTTCGCATTTCCCCGCCTCCCGCAAGGACGGATCATGATTCTCGCCGTTGGTTGCGTCACGTTGGCAATCTGGATGTACATGGTCGCGGCGCGGGGCGGTTTCTGGCGGGTTTCGCCGCGCGCGGAGTTCGATCCGTCTTTCCAACCGGCCGCGTGGCCCGTTGTCATCGTCGTCATCCCTGCTCGCGACGAGGCCGAAACGGTCGGCCGTACCGTCGCCTCTCTGCTCGAACAGGACTATCCCGGCGAACTGAACATCGTCTTGGTCGACGATTGCAGCCGCGACGCCACGGCCGAGATCGCCCGCCAAGCCGCCGCAGCGGCGCCGTCGCGTCTGATGCTGCTTCGCGGCCGGCCATTGCCGCCCGGCTGGACCGGCAAGATGTGGGCGCTGAAACAGGGCGTGGACGCGGCGCTGCATGACACCCGGCCGAAATATCTGCTTTTCACCGACGCCGACATCGTCCATGGCGAAAGTTCCCTGCGGGATCTCGTCTGCCGCGCGGAACGCGACAACCATATGCTGGTTTCCGTGATGGCCGAGCTTTGCTGCAAGAGCTTTGCGGAGCGCTGCATGGTCCCCGCCTTCATTTTCTTTTTCCAGATGCTCTATCCCTTTCGCTGGGTCAGCCGCGCCGACCATGCAACCGCCGCCGCAGCGGGCGGATGCATGCTCGTCAACGCCGAGGCGCTTCAGGCGGCCGGCGGCATTGAGGCGATTCGGAGCGAGGTGATCGACGATTGCGCGCTGGCGCGAAAATTGAAACGCGTCGGGCCGATCTGGCTCGGCTTCAGCCGGTATGTCCGCAGCATCCGCTCCTATGGCGGCTTCGCGCCGATCCGTGAGATGGTGACGCGCTCGGCCTATGCCGAACTGCGCTTTTCGCCGCTTCGTCTTTGCCTTGCCGTCCTCGGGATGACGATCGTCTTCCTGTTGCCGCCGCTGATTGCCATCCTGTCGGGCGGCAGGGCGGTCGCGGCCGATCTGGCCTGCCTGCTGATGCTGCTCGCGTTCCAGCCGATCCTGCGCTTTTACAGACTTTCGCCGCTCTGGGCGCTGGTTCTGCCGGCGATCGCCGCGCTTTACACCGTCTGGACGGTGCAATCGGCGCTGCAATACCGGAGCGGGCGCGGCGGTTTCTGGAAAGGGCGCGTCCAGGCGCCCGTGGGAGGCGAGCCCGGTGGGAGGTGAGCAATGACCATGGCGGCGGCGGAACTGCGCTCCGGCAAGACGAGCAAGGGCGAGAATTTTCCGGTCGCGTCACGCCTGCTGGAGCAGAGGCATCGCAAACCGATCCTCGCCTTTTACGATTTCGTTCGCACGGCCGACGATGTCGCCGACCATGCGAGCCTTGCGGCCGGCGAAAAGATCGCCCTTCTCGACCGGCTTGAAGCCTCGCTTCTCGGAGAAAGCGCGACGGAGCCCGAAGGCGTGGCCCTGCGCGAGGCCCTGGAGGAACGCGGTCTCGACGCGGGGCATGCGCGGGACCTTCTGGCCGCCTTCCGCCTCGACGTGGAAAAATCCCGCTATCGCGACTGGAACGAGCTGATCGACTATTGCCGCTATTCGGCCATGCCGGTCGGCCGCTTCGTCCTCGACGTGCATGGCGAGGAGAAGGCGCTCTGGCCCCGCTCGGACGCGCTCTGCGCCGCGCTGCAGATCATCAACCATCTGCAGGACTGCGCCGTCGACTACCACAATATCGATCGGGTCTATCTGCCCGCCGACATGCTCGCGGCCGATGGCGCGACCGTCGAGATGCTGGGCGCGAGGCAGGCGTCGCCGCCATTGCGGGCCGTGATCGACGCCATATGCGAGCGGGTCGGCGTGCTTCTCGAACAAAGCCGACCCCTTTCGGATGGCGTCCGCAGCCCGAGGCTGGCGCTCGAGATCGCGGTCATACAGCGCTTGGCCGAAAGGCTTACCGGCATTCTGCGGACGCATGATCCCCTTTCCGAAAGAGTTCATCTCGGCATTGCCGAGATGGCAGGCTACGCAATGCTGGGAATGGTCAGGGCCGGGTCGCGCTACATCGCGGGTAGTTCAACCGCGGCGGCGCTCCGCCCTGTGCTGCGATCGTTCAACGGCCAGGGAAGCAAGCAAGTGGCGCAGCCGGCCGCGGCTTCTGGAAGTTCCTTCTATGCAGCGATGCGGATCCTGCCGGCCGAGCGCAGGCAAGCCGTCTTCGAGATTTACTCCTTCTGCCACGCCGTCGATGACATCGCCGACGAACCCTGCGGCTGCCGGCAGGAGCGGCTTGACCGCCTGGCGCGCTGGCGCGCCGACATTGACGGCCTTTTCGCAGGTGTTCCGGCCGATGGCCGTCTCGCGAACCTCGCCGAGGCGATCGGGCATTTCGGGTTGAGGCGCGAGGATTTCCACGCCGTTATCGACGGAATGGCGATGGACGTCGTGGAAGACATCCATGCCCCGTCATGGGAAACGCTCGATCTCTATTGCGATCGCGTCGCCTGCGCGGTCGGACGCCTGTGCGTGCGCGTCTTCGGCATGGAAGAGGAGGAGGGCGTCTCGCTCGCCGATCATCTCGGCAAGGCGCTGCAACTGACCAACATATTGCGCGATCTCGACGAGGACGCCTCCATGGGCCGGCTTTACCTGCCGCGCGAGACGCTTTTCAGGGAGGGTATAAGAACGACGGAGCCGGGCGCGGTTCTGGCGCATCCCTCTCTTTCGCGCGTGTGCGAAGACGTCGCCGCCGTGGCGCTGACGCATTATGTCAAGGCCGATGCGCTGATGGACAGGATGCCCCGCGCCAAGGCGCGCGCGCCGGCGGTGATGAGCGCCGTCTATCGCTCCGTCCTCGAGCGGATGCAGCAGCGCGGCTGGGAAAAGCCGCGCAACAGGGTCCGCATCAGCCGCGCCCAGATCGCCCGGATCGTGCTCGGCACGCTTGTCCGATGACGTCGCGCAGATTCCATGTGGTCGGCGCCGGGCTCGCCGGGCTGGCCGCCGCGACCCGTCTTGCCGAGGCCGGTTGCGCGGTCTCCCTCTACGAGGCGGCGCCGCAGGCGGGAGGACGCTGCCGGTCCTATTTCGATCCCGTCCTCGGCCGGACGATCGACAATGGCAATCATCTCATCCTGTCAGGAAACCGCGCGACGCTCGCCTTCCTCAGGAGGATAGGCGCGCAAGACCGTGTTTCGGGGCCGTCCTCGGCGGAATTCTTCTTCGTCGATCATGCCTCCGGCGAACGCTGGAAGCTGCGCATCGGCGACGGCGCGATCCCGTGGTGGATTTTGAGCCATGGCCGGCGCGTGCCCGGCACGAAAGCTCTGGACTACCTGGCGCTGCCGCGCCTTTTGCGGGCGCCGCCGGACGCGACGATCGGCGAAGCGCTTTCCTGCTCGGGCGCGCTCTACGATCGCCTTCTCGGGCCGGTGCTCCTCGCCATCATGAACAACGACCCGCCGGTTTCCACCGCCGCTCTCGCTTCCGCCGCCATCCGCGAGACGCTGGCGCGCGGGGGGCGTTATTGCCGTCCGCTGATCGCCCATGACGGCCTCGGCGCGGCCTTTGTCGATCCGGCGCTCGCCTATCTCAAGGCGCGGGGCGCCGCGGTCTCCCTTGGCAAGAGCCTGCGCAGGCTGCGCTTCTCCGACGGACGCGTTTCGGCGCTGGATTTCGGCGGCACGGGAGAAGAGATCGGGGCGAACGACGCGGTGGTGCTCGCCGTCCCGGCTCAAGCGGCGGGACGGCTGGCGCCGAATCTCGCCCCGCCGTCGGAATTTCGCGCCATCGCCAATTTGCACTTCCTGGTCGAGGGAGACGTCCCGCTGCCGCCGATCACCGGCGTAATCCATGCGACGACGCAATGGATTTTCGCCTTTCCCGGACGGATTTCCGTCACCATCAGCAATGCCGACGCGCTGATGGATATTCCGCGCAAGCGCCTGGCGGAAATGGTGTGGGAGGAGGTCGCCGCCATCGCGCGGCTGCCGGAGCGCCTGCCGCGCTGGCAAATCGTCTCCGAGCGGCGCGCGACCTTCGCCACGGTTCCGGAGCAGGAGCATCTGCGGGCGCGAGCGGAAACCGGATGGCGCAATCTTTTTCTTGCCGGCGACTGGACCGCGACAGGCCTGCCGCCGACCATCGAGGGCGCGATCCGCTCCGGCGAAAAGGCGGCCAGTCTGGCGATAGGGAAGGGGTGAATAGCGAATGCTGGATCGAACGACGCAAGGGACCGACCGTTTGGCGGAGACGCGCTTGACGGAGGGAATAGAGCGCGCCGCCGCGCGGTTGCGGTCGGAACAGAGGGCGGACGGCCACTGGCTCTACGAACTCGAAGCCGACGCGACGATCCCGGCGGAATATGTGCTCTTCGTGCATGCCCTCGGCGAAGATCCCGATCTGGAGCTGGAGCGGAAGATCGGCGCCTATCTCCGCCGCATCCAGGCCGACCATGGCGGCTGGCCATTGTTTTACGGCGGCGCTTCCGACATGAGCGCCAGCGTCAAGGCCTATTTCGCGCTGAAGATGATCGGCGACGATCCCTCCTCCGAGCATATGATGCGCGCGCGGGAGGCGATCCTGGCGCATGGCGGCGCGGAAAAGGCGAACGTCTTCACGCGCATCCTGCTGGCGCTCTACGGCATCACGCCGTGGCGGGCCGTGCCGCGGATGCCGGTCGAGATCATGCTTCTGCCGCGCTGGTCCCCCTTCAGCCTCGACAAGATTTCCTATTGGGCGCGCACGGTGATCGTGCCGCTCCTGGTGCTGCAGGCGCTGAAGCCCCGCGCGGTGAACCCGCGCGGCGTCGGCATCGACGAGCTTTTTCTTCGCTCTCCGGCGAAGATGCGGCCGCTCGGCCGCTCGCCGCACCAGAGCCGCGCCTGGTCGGAATTTTTCCGCGCCGCGGATGTCCTGTTGCGCCTGACCCAGCCGCTCTCGCCGAGGGCGTTGCGCCGACGCGCCATGGCCGCGGCTATCGATTTCGTTGGGGAAAGGCTGAATGGCGAGGACGGGCTTGGCGCCATCTTTCCGGCGATGGTGAACGCCGTCCTGATGTATGACGCGCTGGGCTACGCACCCGATCATCCGGACCGCGCAATCGCGCGCCGGGCGGTGGAGAAACTGCTTCTCGTCAAGCAGGACGAGGCGTATTGCCAGCCCTGCCTGTCGCCCGTTTGGGATACGGTGCTGGCCGCAAGCGCCCTGATCGAGGCGGGAGGCGACGCCGATCTCGATGCCGCCGGCAAGGGGCTGGCCTGGCTTCGCCCGCTTCAGGAACTCGAGATTGCCGGCGACTGGGCCGTCTCCCGGCCGGGCGTGCGGCCGGGCGGTTGGGCCTTTCAATATGCCAATCCGCATTATCCCGATCTCGACGACACGGCGGTGATCGTCATGGCGATGGAGCGCTGGCAGCAGGCCCGCCGCGGCTTTCATTTCGACGGGGCGGTGCGCCGCGCGCGCGAATGGATAGAGGGGCTGCAAAGCAGCGACGGCGGCTGGGCGGCGTTCGACGCCGACAATTGCCACGATTATCTCAACAACATCCCCTTCGCCGACCATGGCGCGCTGCTCGACCCGCCGACGCCCGACCTGACGGGCCGCTGCGTTTCGATGCTGGCGGCGCTCGGAGAAACGGTGGAGAGTTCGGCCGCGATGCGACGGGGCGTCGATTATCTCCTGCGCAACCAGCGCAAGGACGGTTCATGGTTCGGCCGCTGGGGCATCAACTATGTCTACGGCACATGGTCGGCGCTCTCGGCGCTCCAGGCCGCCGGCATGGGATCCGACGCGCCAGTCATGCGGCAGGCCGCGAGCTGGCTCATCGCGATCCAGAACCGGGATGGCGGCTGGGGCGAGGATGGCGACAGCTACAGGCTCGACTATGACGGCCATAGGCCAGTCCCGAGTACGCCGTCACAGACCGCCTGGGCGCTGCTGGCGCTGCTGGCGGCGGGCGAGGCCAATCACGCAGCCGTGGATCGCGGCGTCCGATTCCTGCTCGACAGGCAGCAGCCGGGCGGGCTCTGGAGCGAGCCTTATTACACCGGCACCGGCTTCCCCCGCGTCTTCTATCTCCGCTATCACGGCTACCCCCGCTATTTCCCGCTCTGGGCCCTCGCCCGCTACCGGAATTTGAGGGGTGCGGGAGCTTGAGGCAGGCAAGTTATGTGCAAAAGAATACACCCCCTCCGGTCCTTCGGACCACCTCCCCCTCAAAGGGGGAGGAAAGCGGCGGCGTCTTTCCCTCCCCTTGCAGGGGAGGGTGCCGAGTGAAGCGAGGCGGGTGGGGTCGGAATACCCCCAAGCGGCGCATGAGCGACCCTTCCCACGTTCTGGTCGCCTGCGGCCTCGCCTTTGAAGGCCGGATCGCGCGCGGCTCCGACCCGCGCGCGCCAACGCCGCGCGTCTGTTGCGGCATGCTGCAAGAACGGCTCGCAGCGGCAATTGGCCCCGATTGCGCCGGCATCATCAGTTTCGGCATAGCGGGCGGGCTCGACCCGAAACTTCCCGCTGGTGCGCTCATCATTGCCTCTTCCGTCATCGCTCCCGACTGCGTCTGGCCCGCGGATGAAAAATGGGCGAGCCGTTTGCTCGGCCATTGTCCGGGCGCGGTCCAGGGGGCGATCCTCGGCGCGGACGCGCCGCTCCAGACCCCCTCTGCCAAGCAAAACGTCTTCCGGCGAACCGGCGCCCGTGCCGTCGATATGGAATCCCATGTCGCGGCGGCCCTTGCCGCCAAACGGAACCTGCCCTTTGCGGCGCTCCGCGCCATCGCCGATCCGGCGGACCGCGCCGTGCCGGGGGCGGCGCTCCTCGGCATGCGGCCGGACGGAACGCTCGCGCCTTTGGCGGTTATGAAGATGCTGATGCGTGAGCCGGCTGAACTGCCGGCGCTCTTTCGTCTGGCGCTGGATACGTTCGGAGCCGGACGCGCTTTATCCGGCGCGCGCCGCCGGCTTCACGGCGGTTTCGGCCTCGATCTCGGCTAGCTTCTTCTGCACATGGGTGGCGAAAGGATATTGCGCCGGCCGCTGGCCGTCGAGGGGAATTTCGGGCGCGAGCGGCCCCTCCGTGTCTATCCCGCGCAAGGTGACGGCGAGCGCCTTCAGCGGATGCCGGACGGTGTCCATGACTGCCGTCGCCTCATAGCCGCTATGCACCATGCAATCGGCGCATTTCTCGTAATTGCCGGTCCCGTAGGCGTCCCAATCCGTCTCCTCCATCAACTCGCGGAACGAGCGCGCATAGCCCTCGCCGAGGAGATAACAAGGCCGCTGCCAGCCGAAGACGTTGCGCGTCGGATTGCCCCAGGGCGTGCAGCGGTAGTCCTGATTGCCCGCCAAAAAATCCAGGAACAGCGTCGACTGGCTGAACGACCAGTTGCGGCCGCCGCGCCCCTTGCGGAAAATTGCGCGGAACAGTTCCTTCGTCTTTTTCCTGTTCAGGAAATGCTGCTGGTCGGGCGCCCTTTCATAGGCGTAGCCCGGAGAGACGGTCATGCCGTCGATGCCGATATCGGCGAGATTGTCGAAGAAATCGGCGGCGCGGTCCGCATCGGCATTGTCGAAGAGCGTGCAATTGATGTTGACGCGGAAGCCCGCTTCCTTGGCTTTGCGGATTGCGGAGAGCGCCCTGTCATAGACGCCCGGCTGGCAGACCGAACGGTCATGCATATCCTTGTCGCCGTCGAGATGCACCGACCAGACGAAATAGCGGCTCGGGCGATAGAGCGGCAGCTTCTTTTCCATCAAAAGCGCGTTGGTGCACAGATAGACGAATTTGCGCCGCGCGATAATGCCTTCGACGATCTCAGGCAATTCCTTGTGCAGCAAGGGTTCTCCGCCCGCGATCGAAACCACCGGCGCGCCGCATTCGTCGACGGCCTTGAGACTGTCCTCGACCGACAGGCGCTGGTTCAGGATCTTGTCGGGATAATCGATCTTGCCGCAGCCGGCGCAGGCGAGATTGCAACGGAACAGCGGCTCCAGCATCAGCACCAGCGGATAGCGCTTGCGGCCCAGCAAATGCTGTTTGGCGACATAGGAGCCGACGCGAAACTTCTGAAGCAGGGGAATGGACATTTTTCTGTGCCTGAACTGGATTATGCGCTTTGCCGGGCGGCTTGCCTAGACGCGTGCGCTTTGCCTGGCGGAGGGGCGCCGGCGGCGATCGGCGTCGAGAAGGTCGACGGGAAGCTTGAACTGGATGTTTTCCGTCCTACCGGAGAGCGAGGAGATCTCCACCGGCCCGAAGGAGGCGAGCCTGTCGATCACGTCTTCAACCAGCGCTTCAGGCGCGGAGGCTCCGGCCGTGACGCCGACCGTTTCAGCGTCACGCACCCATGCGGGATCGACTTCGGAGCCATCGGCGACGAGATAGCTCGGAACGCCCGCTGTCTCGCCGATTTCGCGCAGCCGGTTGGAGTTCGAGCTGTTCTTCGCGCCGACGACGAGCAGCACGTCGGCAATGCCGCAAAGCTCGCGCGCGGCGCTCTGGCGGTTCTGCGTCGCATAGCAGATGTCGCGGATGTCCGGGCCGACGATGTCGCTGAAGCGCTCTTTCAGCGCCTCGATGATGATGCGCGTATCGTCGACGCTGAGCGTCGTCTGGCTGACATAAGCGACCGGCGCATCGTCGGGGAGGTCGAGGGCGACGACATCGGCTTCCGTCTCGACGATGTGGACGGCGCCGGGAATCCTGCCGCGCGTCCCTTCGACCTCGGGATGGCCGGCATGGCCGATGAGGACGAGATGGCGGCCCTCGCGAAAGAAGCGGTTGCCCTGATTGTGCACCTTGCTGACCAGCGGGCAGGTGGCGTCGATGACGAGAAGATCGCGCTGCCGGGCCTCGTCCTCTATTTTGAGCGCGACGCCATGGGCGCTGAAGATGGTGACGGCGCCCCGGGGAACCTCCTGCAAATCCTCGACGAAAACGGCGCCCTTCGCCCGCAAGCTGTCCACGACGTGCCTGTTATGGACGATCTCGTGGCGCACATAGACGGGCGGCCCGAACTTCGACAGCGCGCGTTCGACGATCTCGATGGCGCGCACGACGCCGGCACAGAAGCCACGCGGCTGGGCGAGAACGATCTTCATTTCACCGATCCGATCTCATGGCCATAGGTTGCCTCCCGCGCCGGGCTTTCCGGCGCGCCGTTGCCGGCGCTCTTCTCACGTCCATGGCGCGCGCTCGCCGGCTCGTTGCGGCTGGAGACGATGCGGACGCGGTGCGCGGCGGTGCGCGACACGGTCTGGCTCCAGACGCGGGCTATCCGTGCGACGATCGCCTCATGGTCGAGACCGGCGGCGGCGTACATCGCCTCCGGCGCATCCTGGTCGATGAACCGGTCGGGAAGCACCATCGAACGAAACACGAGGCCCCTGTCCAGAACGCCATGCTCGGAGAGCGCTTGCACCACATGGGCGGCAAACCCGCCGACCGCGCCCTCCTCGATGGTGAAGAGGCAGCGATGGCCGCGGGCGAGCCGGACGAGCAGGTTCACGTCGATAGGCTTGGCGAAGCGGGCGTCCGCCACCGTCACGGAAATGCCGAGACCGTCAAGTTCCTCGGCGGCCTTGAGACAGGCTTTCAGCCTTCCGCCAAGCGAAAGGATCGCGACGTCCGTGCCGTCCCGCACGATGCGGCCCTTGCCGATCTCGAGCGGCACGCCGAATTCGGGAAGCGGCACGCCGATGCCTTCTCCGCGCGGATAGCGGAAGGCGCTCGGCCGGTCGTCGATGGCCGCGGCGGTCGCCACCATATGGACGAGTTCGGCTTCGTCGCCCGCCGCCATGAGGATCATTCCCGGCAGGCAGCCGAGATAGGCGAGGTCGAAGGAGCCGGCATGGGTCGGGCCGTCGGCGCCGACCAGCCCGGCGCGATCGATGGCGAAACGGACGGGCAGGCGTTGCAGGGCGACGTCGTGCACGATCTGGTCATAGGCGCGCTGGAGGAAAGTCGAATAGATCGCCGCAAAGGGTTTTAGCCCGTCGGCCGCCAGCCCCGCCGCGAAGGTCACGGCGTGCTGCTCTGCTATGCCGACGTCGAAGACGCGATCGGGAAAGGCCTTGCCGAACAGATCGAGGCCCGTGCCGGCCGGCATCGCCGCGGTGATCGCCACGATGTCGGGATCGCGCGCGGCCTCCCTGACGAGAGCTTCGGCGAAGACTTTCGTATAGCTCGGCGCGGCCGCCTGCGCCTTGACCGGCGCGCCCGTCGCCACGTCGAACTTGCCGACCGCGTGGCCCTTGTCCGGCGATTGCTCCGCCGGGGCGTAGCCCTTTCCCTTTTCGGTGATCACATGCACCAGCACGGGCCCGTCGCGGCGGTCGCGGACGTCGCGCAGGACCGGCAGAAGCTGGCCGAGATCATGGCCGTCATTCGGCCCGACATAGTGGAAGCCCAATTCCTCGAACAGGGTCGGGACATCCGCCGTGGCGTCCTGTGCGGGGGCTTCGGCTCCCGTCTTCCCGCGCATGGCGGCGGAGAGCCGCGAGAGATAGGACGACATCGCTCCGACCGGGGGAGCTATCGACATCTGGTTGTCGTTCAGGATGACGATCAGCCGCGATTTCAGCGCGCCGGCATTGTTGATCGCCTCGAACGCCATGCCGCCGGACATGGCGCCGTCGCCGACGACGCAGATGACGTTGTGATCCTCGCCATGGGCGTCGCGGGCGACGGCCATTCCAAGCCCCGCCGACATGGCCGTCGAGGCGTGCGCGGCGCCGAACGGGTCATATTCGCTTTCGTTGCGCCTGGTGAAACCCGACAGCCCGCCGCCCTGCCTGATTGTGCGGATGCGGCTGCGGCGGCCCGTCAGGATCTTGTGAGGATAGCATTGATGGCTCACGTCCCACAGGAGACGGTCGCGCGGCGTTTCGAAAACGTAATGCAGGGCGACGGTCAGTTCGATAACGCCAAGGCCGGCGCCCAGATGGCCTCCCGCCGAGGCGACTGCTTCTATGGTTTCGCTTCTCAATTCGGAGGCCAATTGCGGAAGTTGATTTTCCTCCAGCCTGCGTAAATCAGCAGGGGTTCGGACGCCTGCCAGCAATTCAAAAACCATGTTGGTGCCCCAGCGGATAGACGGCGAAAGGCCGCGTGTATGACGCGCTTCAAAACAACCAAACGCTCCACCGCGCACTTTGTTCAGCAGACGACAAAAAATTTCCGGGCGCGGCCGTCCCGGAATAGCCGCGAATAGCCGCTGCCTCTCGCCTTGGCCGATTCCGGCGCGAGGAGCGGCCACTTATGGTGGAACCTTTGGTTTGTTGCGCGATTTATCGCCAACGGAGGCTCCGCGGACGCCGCGAACCTCGTCGCAGAGGCGCCGGCGCCTTTCCGTGCAAAGCCGGGCGGGGACGCCGCTTCTCCCGTGGACCCGGCAGCCGCAAGCAACCGACCAAAGAACAAGGGCTGGCGTGTACCTGATCCTCTCCCTTTTCTGGCTCGCCGTCGTGGCATATTTGCTGGCCAGGGCCTTCCGCCAACGCGGCGCGCTCGGGCGGCTTTCCAGGGCCTTTCCGGAAAATGCGCCCTCGGTTTTCGTCATCGTGCCGGCCCGCAACGAAGGCCATAACATCTTGCCCTGCCTCAAGTCCCTGCTTTCCCAGCGCTATGAAGGGCGCTTCGGCGTCGTCGTGGTCGACGATGATTCGGCCGACGACACGGCCGCGAAGGTTCGCTCTCTTGCCGCAGCGGACAACCGCCTGTCGCTGATCAGGGCTCCCGCCCTGCCGCCGGGCTGGGTCGGCAAGGTCAATGCCTGCTGCGCCGGGGTCGCCGCCGTGCCGGCCGGCGTCGAATGGCTTTGCTTCATGGACGCCGACATGCGCGCCGACCCGCCATTGATAGCCAGCGCGGTGGCTGCGGCCGTTCGCGAGAAGCTGGACTTCCTCACGCTCGCGCCGCGCCACGAATTGGGAAGCTTCGCCGAGCGGCTGATGCTGCCCTGCGGCCTCTATCTCCTCGGCTTCTCGCAGGACCTCAACCAGATCCAGTCGAAGGATTGCGACGACGCCGTCGCCACCGGGCAATTCATGCTGCTTCGGCGGGAGGCCTATGACGCAGCCGGCGGGCATGCCGCTGTGTCCGGCGCCATCTCCGAGGACGTCGAACTCGCGCGCCTGTTCAAGCGGCAAGGATACCATGTCATCATGATGGACGGCAGCGCGCTTTTAAGCACCCGCATGTACACGGGATGGCGAACGCTGTGGCCCGGCATCGCGAAGAATTTGAGCGACATGCTTGGCGGACCCGCGCGGACCATCCTCAAGGCCGCATTGGCGCTGGTGCTGGCCTGGGCGGTGCTCGTCATTCCCGTGATTGACATAACAGCCTGCGCCAACAATTCGCACGATGCATGCGTCGCCGTCGCGCCGGCCCTGCTCGGCTCGGCGGCGGCGGTCGCGCTCCACGTCTTCGGCGCGGCGCATTTCGGCATCCCGACATGGTACGGGCTCCTTTTTCCCGTCGGCTATGGAGCGGGCGCGGTGCTGGCCCTCGACAGCGTGTGGTCGAAATGGCTGGGGCGGCGGCGCTGGAAGGGCCGGATCTACAAATGACGAAGGATCCGCCGGAAGAAGGCCCGGAAAGGACGCGCTGGCTGAGCGCCATACACGGCCACATCCGCAACATATCGGTCGGAACGAGCCTCGGCGTAGTCATCGGGCTCGTCGTTTTCTTCTATCTCGTCCGCAGCGTTCTTTTCCCTTTCGTCCTCGCGGGCATCGTTGCCTATGTCGCCACCCCGGCGATCGATTATGCGGCCCGGCGATGGCATCTGCCGCGATGGCTGCCGGCGCTTGTCGTGCTGTTCGCGCTGGTGCTTCTGATGGCAATCATCGTCTATCTGGGTGGCCCGCCTCTTTACGATGAGGCGAAGAGCATCGGCGGCGATCTCAAGGGATCGATTTCCGGTCTCCTCCACAACATCTTCCAGAATCGCTCCTTCACGCTCTTCGGCCACCAGCTCAATGCCGACAAGGCCGCGGACGCGATCAGCAAGGAACTCCAGCAATGGATGGGCAATGACGTGGTGACAGTCGCGTCTTTCGCCTTCATCGGCTTTTTCGGCTTCATTCTCGCCTGGGTCCTGCTCGGCTATTTCCTGTTCGACGCGCATCGCATCGGCAACGGCCTGCAATGGCTGGTGCCGCCGCGCTACCGCCCGTTCGTCGCGCGTCTTCTCGACAGGCTCAACCCGGTCCTGCGCCGCTATTTCATCGGCATAGGCCTGATCGTGGTCTACGCTTCCTGCGCGGCCTATATCGGGCTTGGCCTGTTCCTGAAGCTCCAACACGCGGCGGTCCTCGCCATCCTCACCGGGCTCCTGGAGGTGATCCCGCTGGTCGGTCCGGCCGCGTCGGCGATCCTGGCGGGGCTGGTCGCGGTCAAGGAAGCCAAAGGGGCGGGGGCCATCATCAGCTACATCATCTACGCCATCGCGCTGAGGATCTCGATCGACGAGTTTTTCGGCCCGATCGTGCTGGGGCGCGCCGCCTATGTTCCGCCGGTGCTGGTGATCTTCTGCTTCCTCTGCGGAGGGCTGCTCTTCGGGGTGGTCGGCGTCATCCTGGCGGTGCCGGTCGCGCTCACCATCCGCGAAGCCCTCGCCACCACCTACGAGATCGATCGCAAGGAGGATTGAGCCGGCGCTATCATCGCGGAAAGGCGCGGGAAATCGCTCCATATAGGGGAACATTGCCCCTCACGCATCGTTTTAGCTCTGTAGCAATTGTTTATCGTTCGATCTCGTCTCGGGGCATCCATTTTGGCTGATTTCGCGCAAAAGTTTCTTGGTTCCGGGAGCATGCTCTCGACGGTCATCTACTCGCTCGACGCGCGCCTGCGCCAAAGGGAGCAGGTCTATGAATATACTTCCAATCCGGACTGCATGCTTCGCATCTCGCGCACGGCTGCCGAATGCGATGTGGCGCTGCCCGATGGCGTGGAACTGCATGCAGGCGATCCCGTCATCGAGCTGCATTTCTGGAACGAGCAGTTTCCAAGGATGCCTGGAGGCAGGCCGACCGTCGCCTGGGCGAAGCAGGCGCGGCGCGCCTTCCAGATCTCGCTGGAGGAACTCGCGATTCATCTCAGCGAAAATCGCGAACTGGACGATGTCCGCGCCCTGGTCGGCGCGTGGCGGACCGGCACGTTCGGGCAAGGGAAAAAGCTCCTGGAACTGACGGCGGCGGAAGGGTTCCACCATATCGAGGAAGGCCCGATGGCGCCCGTCGGCGCCTTCCGGCGGCTGGGCGAGAACATCCTCTTCCTGTTCCTGGTGCTGGCGGCCAATCCCTCGTCCGCCCGTTTCAGCCTGCTCCTTTGCGACAGGACTCTGATCTATATCTCGCGCAAGGAACTGCTGCGCCGGCATCTGCCGCCAGAGCAATTCCAGCAAAAGCGCGGCGCGGTTTCGCGTCCGGAATTGCGCCAAGACATGGGCAACCCGCAACCGGATGGAGGGTGACGTCATGGGCGTCCTTCTCGACGCCATCGCCTTGCTGAGCCTTGCGACGGCGGGAATCGGGATCGCCTACCTCGTCTTCAGCGCCGTGGCGGTCCTGCGGTTCAGGGGCTATGGAATCGCCCCCGCGCCCTTTCCACCAAGGGCGCAGCCGCCGGATATGAGTGAGGGTCGAATTCCACATGCGAACGCCCTCTCAAACGAGAGAGAAGATCACAGGGTCTCCATCCTCGTTCCTCTTTGCGGCGCGGAGCCCGGGCTGAAGCGCCGGCTCGAACGTCTCTGCGAGCAGGATTACGCCTTTCCCCTGCAGATTATCTGCGGCGTTGCGGACAGGCGCGACGAAGCCGTCGAAACGGTGCGCGCGCTCATACGTGAAAAACCGGATGCGGATCTTCGGCTCTGCGTGGATCCGCGCGTATATGGCCGCAACGCCAAGGTCTCGAACCTGATCAATATGGTCGAGCGCGCCGATCACGACATCATCTTTCTCATCGACAGCGATATCGATGCGCCACGCGATCTCGTCGGCAGGCTGACCGCACTTCTGCGCCAGCCGGGCGTCGGCGCCGCCACCTGCTTCTATTACGGATCGCCCGAGGGCGGCGTCTGGGCGCGCCTCTCGGCGGCCGGGATCACGTCGCACTTCCTCCCCAACGCGGTCGTGGGCCTGTCGCTGAAACTCGCCAGCCCATGTTTCGGCGCGACGATCGCGCTGACGCGGGGGATGCTGTGGCGGATCGGCGGACTGGAGCCTTTCGCCGATCAGCTATGGGACGACTACGCGCTTGGGGAGGCCGTGCGAGGAACGGGAAGCGAGGTCGTGATCGCGCCCTTAGCCCTGCCGCATTGCTGCGCCGAAGACTCGGCGAGGGAATTGCTTTCGCGCGAGTTGCGTTCCGCCCGCACGATCAGATGCATCGCTCCGCTCGGCTATTTCGGCAACCTCTTCACCCATCCGCTCGGCTTCGCGATCATCGCGCTCGCAGCCGGATGGCCCGCCCCCGGCCTCGCCGCCGCGGTCCTGGCGATTGCCGCCCGCGCCTGGCTTTGCCGTTCGCTCAACCGCCGCTTCGGCGCCGTGGCCGTGCCCCTCTGGCTACAGCCATTGCGCGATGTCCTCGCCTTCGCCGTCTATATCGGCGCGGTTTTCGGCAAAAAAATCGTTTGGCGCGGGAAAGCCTATCGCGTCGCTCCGGACGGCACGCTCATGCCGGTTAGAAGCCGCAACGAAGAGTTTTCGCACGGCGTCGGAGGGCGTTTCCCAGCGTCGTGACGGCCAGGACATGATAAAACCGCCCTTCCGGGACGCGTGAACAATCGCGCCGCGAAACCTGTTATGGACGAAAGAATGCGATGTGACAGGCTGGACGGTTTGATCATCAACGCCGATGATTTCGGGCTCGCGCCGGAGGTCAACGAAGCGGTGGAGGCCGCGCACGAAGAAGGTGTCCTCACCTCCGCCAGCCTGATGGTGGCCGGCGTCGCCGCCGGCCAGGCCATCGCGCTTGCCAAACGCATGCCCACCCTCCGGGTAGGCCTGCATCTGGTGCTCGCGGAGGGCGCGCCCGCGCTGCCGGCGGAAGAGCTTTCCGAACTTATCGACGACAGTGGCGGTTTGCGCCCGGAGATGGTGAACACGGCATTGAGGATAGCGTTCAGCGAAAAGGCGCGGCGGCAGCTTCGCCGCGAGATCGAGGCCCAGTTCGAAGCCTTTCGGAAGTCCGGCCTGCCGCTCGACCACGTCAACGCCCACAAGCATTTCCATCTCCACCCGATCATCGCCAGCGAAATCATCGGGATCGGACAGCGCCATGGAATGGCGGCGCTTCGGGTTCCGAACGAGCCCGCGCGTGGTCTCAGCGCCATGGCCGGCTCCTGGCAGGCGCGCCTTCTGACGCCTTATCTGGCGCTTCTCCGCCGCAAGGCCGTGAAAAATGGCCTATCCACGCCGGACGCGGTCTTCGGCTGGAAGTGGTCCGGCGCGATGACGGCGGAGCGGATGAAATCGATCCTCGCCGATTTGCCGCCGGGTAACGTGGAAATCTACACCCACCCCGCGACCGCCGATATCTTTCCGGGAAGCGCGGCCGGCTATGGTTACACCGGCGAGCTTGCCGCGCTGACCGACCCGGGCGTCATCGCCATGGTGAAAAAGCTGAAGCGGCGTCTGGGCGGCTATGCGGACATGGGGGGATTGGAGAGAGCGGGAACCGCCCTCCTGGCGGGGCCGTGATGGCCGAGCGCCCCCGCGGAAATGAATTCGCCAGGCTCGGGCTCGTCCGCGGCACGGCGCTCGTCACCGCCGTCGTCGCCGTTTTCGGCGTGGCGTTCGCGGTCATATGGGTCGCCTCCACCGGCCTGATAACGATCGGCGCCGGCATTCTCCTCGGCGCGCTCCTTGACGCCGCAGCGCGCGGGCTGGGTTATCTCGTCAACTGGAGGCGGCATCTTCGCCTCGTCATCGTCTTCCTCCTGCTCGCGATCTTCATCGTTTTCGCGCTCTACTGGGGCGGCAGCATCCTCGCCCAGGAGGCGACGCATTTCATGTCCGCGATGAAGGATTTGACGAAGCAGGCGATGGACATGATGCGCAGCGGAAAATTGGGTCCGGCCTTCCAGAACGTCAATCTCGCGGAGTTGCTGCCAAGCGGCTCGATGATCTACGGGAGCGCCGAATCGGCGACGGCCGCCTTCGTTCGCGTCGTCACGATCGCAGCCGCGATATTATTCCTCGGCGCGTTCTTCGCCTGGGAGCCGAGCGTCTATAAAGCCATCGTGCTCAGCCTCGTGCCGCAGGAAAGAAGGAACCGGATCGACGAGGTGCTGGACCTTGCCGGCGACGCGCTGCGCGAATGGCTGATCGGGCAGAGCATCAGCATGGCGGCGATCTTCCTGTTCTGCCTGTTCGCGCTCACGCTGGTCGGCATGCCCTATTCCATATTGCTCGCCGTGCAGGCCGGTCTCCTGACCTTCGTGCCGACGCTCGGGCCGTTCGTGGCCGGCGTCATCATCATCCTAGCAGGCCTGTCGCAGAGCTTTCCCATGGCCTTCGCCGGCCTGGTCACCTACATCCTGGTCCAGTTCATCGAAACCCATCTCGTGACGCCGCTGGCGCAGGAACAGACGGTCCGCTTCCCGCCGGCGAGCACGCTGTCGCTGCAGGTCGTGGCCGCCTTCCTCTTCGGCCTGATGGGCATCGCCTTCGCGGTGCCGATTTCGGCCGCCGTCCGCGTCTTCATCGAGGAACTCTATGTCAAGGATCAGTTGGGCGGCCCGTGGCAGGAGGGGGATCACGAATCCTGGATCGGCGACTGGATGCGATCGTTCAGATACTGGATACGCGGCAAATGGTTTCGCCGCGCGATCCGCGAAGTCGTGGACAAGGTCGAGGGGAACGATTCCGAGCCGGAAAATTCAGCCGACACGGACGAAAAGGCCGGCAGAACCCCGCGTCACCTCAAATAGAACACCATGGCGATGGCGCTCAGCCCGAGGGCCATCCACATGACATAGTCGGTGACGAGGCCGCTATGGAGGATGTGCAGCACGCGGAACGGCAGCGTCTCCAGCCGCGCGGCGAAGCGAGCGAAGCGGCCGACCGGCCTGAGGCGCAGGATCGACAGCAAGGCGAGGGCGACGGCCAGACCCGGCGTGAGGAAGGCCGACGGCGTCAGCGCGTCCGGCGGCGCTCCGTTCATTACCGCCGGATGCATGTTGGACGCCGTCAACAGGTTTCGGGCGGCGCGCCGCAGGAACGGCTCCAGCAGATTTGCCGGCAGGAGCGCCAGAACCAGCAGAAGACAGCAGGGCAGCAGCATCAGCCACAGGGGCCGGTCGGATTTTTCCCGTTCGCGCTCCGTCGGCGCGCTCCGTTCGGGACCGGGCGCGCCGCTGCAACCGAGAAAGATACGCGCCGCCGCGCGCAACAGCGCGCCGCCGGTCAATGCCGACGACAACACCGCCGCGATGCTCTCCGCGCGCCAGCCGAGCGCGTTATCGATCACGTCGCCTGCGCGGTAGAGCAGGCCGACCGGCGCGTTCGCCAGCAGAAGCGCGCCGACGCCCATCGCCAGGCCGGCCGGCCACAGCGCGCGGCCGCGGCCGTAGAGCGCGATCTCGTCACAGGAATTGAAGCGTGCGAGCAGGATGCCGGCGATCATGAACAGCGCCCCCTTTATCAGCCCGTGGCCGCCTATATAGAGGAGCATTCCGGCTTCCCCTTCGGGCGTCAGCGTCGCCACGCCGACCAGCACGATGCCGAGATGGGCGATCGTCGAGAACGCCAGGAGGCGCTTCAGGTGACGCTGCGCCCAGGCGGTCAGGCCGCCAAGGATCGCCGTGACGATGCCGAACCAGGGCAGGCCGTCATGGACGAACGCAATGACGGCGCGGTCGAGCGGGAAGATGCCGATGACGATCTTGAAGAGGCCGAAACAGCCGGCGCTGACCATGGCGCCGGAAAAGATGACCGACACGGGCGAGGGCGCCACGGCGTGGGCGTCGGAGAGCCAGAAATGAAAGGGAACGATCGCCGCCTTGGTCAGCAGCGCAAAGGCGAGCAGGCAGAACCCGCCGGCGGCGAGAGCGCCGCCATGACCGGCGAGCGCCTGCGCCATCAGCGCGAAATCGAGCGTGCCCGTGCGGGCGTAGAGGATGCCGATCCCCATCAGCATCGAGAAGCTCGCAATCGTGTTGGTGACGATGAAATTGAGCGCGCCTTCGAGCGAGCTTTCCCGCAGCGGATAGGCCGTCAGCGCGAAGGCGGCGATGCTCATCAGTTCGAACCAGACGAACAAATTGAAGAGGTCGCGCGTCATGCAGAAGCCGATCATGGCGGCGAGGAAGAGCAGCATCAGCACCTGGAAATGCGCATGCACCTTGTCGAAGTAGCCCCAGGAGAAGACAAAGGAAGCGGCGAAGAGGAGCGCGTAGAGAGCGGAAACGGCGGCGCTCGGCGCATCGGCGACAAAGGATATGCCGAGCCTGACGTCCGGCCGGCCGGCCGATGCCGGGGTCCAGCCGGCGAACCAGTGGATGAGAGGCTGATTGAGCCCGCGCCATGCGAGCCAGCCGCAAAAGAGGGCAAGGAGGAGCGAGACGATCGTCGCCGCCAAATCGGCGCTGCGCGGCGGCAGCCAGTGCGACAGCATCAAAAGCGCCGCCGCCGCGCCGAGCGGCAGGAGCACGGCGAGGGGCAGGAGAGAGGCAGGGTCGGTCATCAGGCGTTCGGGCGCAGCGGCCGCAGCCTCTGCGGGTCGACCGAGCCGCTCAGCTTCTGCACCTGGACGACGATTGCCAGAAGCAGCGCCGTCACCGTCGCGCCGATGACGATGTCGGTCAGGACCAGGGCCTGGACGACGGGATCGACGGCTGGCGTCCCCGGCGGATGATCATAGAAGATCGGCGGTCCGGCGTTCCAGTGGAACCCGACCGCCAGCAGCAGGACGTAGGTCGCGGACTGGCAGACCGACAGGCAGCCGACGAGATGGACATAGTGGCGCGAGGTGACGACGCCATAGATGCCGACGGCGAAGAGCCAGGCGGCGACGCACCACGGCAAGACGCTCATCCGCCTTCTCCGGGCTCCGTCTCCGTTTCCGGCGCGCGCGTCTCCTCCATGAATTCGAGCAGGATCAGCGTGAAGCCGCCGGCGACCGCGCATGCCACCGCCGCGTTGACGACGACCATCGTTCCGCCGGCATAGAGGTCGCGAAAAGTCCCGAGCGGCAGGATGTTCTGGAAGGCCGCCTTTCCGAACGCCAGCGGGATCAGGCCGACGAGCACGAACAGGAGCGCGCCCGCGCCTTCGAGGACGGACAGCACCCTGCCTCGCACGATCGAGCGCCAGTGGGCGTATCCTTCGCCGAGATAGAGGAGCAGCAGGGCAGAGGCGATGACGACGCCGCCCTGAAAGCCGCCGCCGGGCGTCACCAGCCCGTGCAGGGCGACATAGACGCCGAAGAAGAAAAGCAGCGTGGCGGCGAAACGGCAGATGAGGATCGTCGCGTCGGATCTCTGCGCGATGGCCCGGCCGGGCAGCCTGATGGCGCTCCCGCTCGTCTCCTCGCCGCGCGCGCCGCGCAACAGCACGACGGTCCCCGTGACGGCGCATAAAAGCATGCTTTCCTCGCCGAGCGTGTCGAGGCCGCGAAGATCGAAATTGACGGCCGCCACCATGTTGGAGACGTGGCGCGCCGCGGGAACGACGGCGTTGACGGCCGCGCCGTAGGGCGAGACATGTTCGCCGAAGGAGGGCATCGCGACGATGACGGACCAGGCCGCGGGAAGGAGCGCGACAGTGGAAACGGCAAGCCCCGCGGCGCGCCAGCGGGCTCTCATTCGCGCACCTTCGCCACGGCGATCGCCGCCAGCGCCACCAGGAACAGGAGCGGGACCACGACGGCGCCGACCACGATCTCGGAAAGCGCGACATCGGGCGCCTGCAAGACGAAGAAGAGCAGTGAAAGGACGAGGCCGTTGGCAAAGAGCGCGAAAAGCTGGCGCTTCGGGTCGCGCGACAGAACCACGAGAACGCCGGCGCCAGCGGCGACAACCAGCATTATGCCGGTAAGCCAGCTCACCGCCGCTCTCCGTCGCGGAAATGCAGGGCGCGGGCCAAAACATGCGTCAGGAGCGCGCCGAACAGGACCAGGGCGAACCAGATCGCGAAACATTTGAAGGTGCGCGAACTCGCCCCGTCCGTCGCCGCGGCGGCAAACGCCACGGCGCCGCCCGCCACGACATTGACGAATGTGACGGCGTGCAGCCGCTCGAAGGGTGTTTTAAGCCGGATGAAGGCGATGACAGCCAGCCAGGTCGCAAGGACGGCTGCGGCGAGGAGGATGGCCGTCACGCCGCTCACAACCAGCGTTCCGCGAAAAGAGCGATCACCAGGGTGCCCGGCAGGCCGAGCAGCGCCAGCGTCAGCGCCAGGTCGATGGACGAGGCCTGATCGAAAGCGAAATCGAGGGTAACGAGGAGGATCACCGCGAGCGAGGCCGCCAGTTCGAAGGCGACGAGGCGCGATGGGACGTTTCCGCGCCCCGTCATCATCATCGCCACGGCAAAGGGTGGCAGGAGCGCGAGAGAGGCGGCGAGCCACGCCCCGGTCATGTCAGCCACTCCGGGTCGGTCGCCTCATTCGCCGAAACGACCCTGTGCAGCAACGTCCCGTCCGC
>Ga0187809_10000359_pt1 | contig 25422 bp, 23 predicted proteins | sample NC_wetland_sal_i_8_FD_132415 | JGI IMG/M metagenome (GOLD analysis project Ga0187809, IMG submission 132415) | Wetland sediment microbial communities from Neuse River Estuary, North Carolina, USA - ASW_4 | ecosystem: Environmental > Aquatic > Freshwater > Wetlands > Sediment | place: USA: North...
CGGCTCCAGCTTCACCCTCGACGGCGGCTGGAGTGCGCGGTGACCGGGTACCAGCAGCATCGAGTGCCGGTCCGCGGCGGCGAACTCCAGGTCGGATCATGGACTCCGCAGGACGCCGGCGAGGCCGTCGTGCTGGCCGTCCACGGCATCACCGCCCACCATCTGAGCTGGCCGCTGGTCGCCGATGAGCTGACCGCAGCGGGGATTTCGGTGCTGGCGCCGGATCTCCGGGGCCGGGGCCGGAGTGCCGAACTGCCCGGCCCGTACGGCATGGTCGAGCACGTGCAGGACCTGGTGGCGGTGCTGAACATGCTGGCCCCGGGTACGCGATGTGTGGTGGCCGGGCACTCCATGGGTGGTTTCGTCGCGGTCATGCTGGCCGCCACCCGGCCCGATCTGGTGCGTGGGCTGGTGCTGGTCGACGGCGGGGTGCCGTTGGTGCTGCCCGAGGGCTGGACGGTGCCGGCCGCGGTCGAGGCCGGTCTCGGACCAGCGGCCGCGCGTTTGGAGATGACCTTTGCCGACCGGGCGGAATACCGCCGGTTCTGGCAGGAACACCCGGCCCTCGGGCCCGAACTGACCCCGGTCGTGCAGGACTACGTGGACTATGACCTGCGCCCGGCGGGGCAGCGGTGGCAACCGAGCTGCCAGGTTGCGGCGATGGCCACCGACAGCGCCGAGCAGTTCGTGGCCGGCCCGGTCGATCTCGCCTGGCCGGCCGTGACGGCACCGGTTACCTTCCTGCGCGCGCCGCGCGGGCTGCAGAACGAGCCGGGCGGGCTGTACCCGCGACGGGTGCTGGATCCCTGGCTGGCGCGGCATCCGGCGGTGCGGCTGCTCGAGGTTCCCGACGTCAACCACTACACGATCACCCTCGGCCCGGCCGGCGCCCGCGCCGTGGCCGGAGCGATCACCGAGCTCGCCGCGCTGCCGGAGGCGGAGGTGCCGAGCTCCGAGGTCGGATGAACATCATCCTTTTCCATCCCCCGTCTCGGAAAGGTTGTTCAGCGATGTCACCAGCAGATGTTCCACCCGGAAGGCCTCGACTCAGATGGCAGCTGTGGTGGCTCGCGATACCCGTCGCGGCGGCCCTGGCCGTGCTCGGCGTGGCCGTGGTGCGGAGTTCGCCGCCGGCGGCCGCGGCCACCGGCTCCCTGGTTCCGGTGAGCTCGTTCGGCAGCAACCCCGGCGCGCTGGCCATGTACACCTACACCCCGGCCGGCCTTTCCAGCTCGGCTCCACTGGTCGTCGCGTTGCACGGCTGCACCCAGACCGCCAATGACTACTTCACCCATTCCGGCTGGGCCGAACTGGCCGACACCTACAAGTTCGCCGTGGTGTTCCCGCAGCAGTCGAGTGCCAACAACCCGTTGCAGTGTTTCGATTGGTACACGCCGTCCGACGAAAGCCGAGGCAGCGGCGAGGCAGCCTCGATCAAGTCGATGGTCGACTACGAGAAGGCGCACCTGAGCATCGACAGCACCCGGGTGTTCGTCACCGGGCTGTCCGCCGGTGGCGGTATGACCGCGGACCTGCTCGCTGATTACCCGGACGTCTTCGCCGGCGGTGCGACCGATTCCGGCCTGCCGGCCCAATGCGCGACGAGCCAGGTGCAGGCCACGAATTGCCAGCAGAACAATCAGAATCTCAGCCCGGCCCAGTGGGCGGCCAAGGTCACCGGCTCCGATCCCGGCTACTCCGGTCGTTACCCGCGGGTGGCGATCTGGCAGGGCACCGGTGACTACGTCGTCTACCCGGTCAACGGCACCGAGTTGCGCGACCAATGGACCGCGGTGCACGGGCTGAGCCAGACCCCGTCCGGCACGACCGGCCTAGCCGGCGGCACCACCGAGACGACCTACAACGACAGTTCGGGCATCACCCAGGTCGCGTTGTTCTCGATCGCCGGGATGGGTCACGGCACCGCGGTGCATCCGGGGGCCGGCGCGGACAACTGTGGTTCCACTGGCGCTTACTTCCTCGACTACATCTGCTCGTCCTACTACACCGCACAGTTCTGGGGCCTGACCGGGACCAGCGGACCGACGCCGACGCCGACGCCGACTCCGACACCGACCGGCCGGTGCGTCCGCGACAACAACTACAACCAGACCGTGGCCGGGCGGGCCTACGTGCTCTACGGCCAGACCTACGCCCTCGGCTCCAATCAGGCCATGGGGTTGTGGAACATCTACGTCAGCCACGGGCTGCTGGAAACCAAGCCCAACTACTGGGTCATTGCCGACGACCAGTGCTGAGCCAGCTGGTGGGTTGAAACCTGTGCCGCTGGATGCGGCTCAGGTTTTCACCCACCCGGCTTCGCCGGGGCCAAAGGCCCTGGCCGGCGGCAGAGTCTGCTTTCTAGCGTGAAGCCATGGCGCGCCGCTTGCCGGGTCGAGCTGGGCTGACGTTGGCCCTGGTCGTGCTGTGCGGGCTGTCGGCCTGGTTCGGCGCAATCGGTCTGGTGAGCGGGACGCTCCCGCTCGACGCCGCGGTGCAGGCTCGCCTGCCCGGCCGGAGCCCCGTCCTCGGCGGGCTCGCGTTGGGCCTGGTGGTTGCCGGGCCGATGTCGGTGGCCGCAGTTCTGGCACTACGTCGGCATCCGCGCCGCGAGCCGGCCAGCGTCGCGGCCGGCATCCTGCTCGTCGGCTGGATCGTCGTCGAGCTGTCGATCATCCGGCAGTTCAGCTGGTTGCAACCCACTTGCGCCGGCGCCGGATTGGCCTTGATCGGCCTGGGAATCCGGTCCGGTGACCGCCGCGGACCGATCGTTGCCACCAGCCGGAGCGACTCGGCACCGGCGGCCGTGGTCTCGCCCCGGGGCGCCGCGCGGCTCGAGATCGAGCTGTACTGGATTCCGCTGGGGGCCGGCGGCCGGCTGGTGGCGCGCTGTGGCCGGATCTACGAGTCTTGGCAGGCACGCCGGCAGCACCGCCGTCCCAGCTCGCTCTATCACGCCGCACTCATCGTCAGCAGCGACGGCATCCCGTTCGTGATCGAGATGGCCCCGGAGTGGTCGGTGTCGACGCCCGATCGAGGCGTGGTCCGAACCGGTCCGGTCGGGCTGCGGATGCTGGGCCGGCTCAGAGCCTTCCGCTACGAGGTGAGGTGCTGGCGCGACGGTCGGCTGCCCGACATCGACTACGCCGTGCAGAGTCCTCGACGATTGTCGGCCCCGGCCGTCGCCCCGGAACAGCTGATCTCGACCCTGGGCCAGCTGCCGGGGTTCGTCTGGGGCCGGGATGAGCTCGCTGCGGGGGAGATGTGGAATTCCAACTCGGTGATCGCCTGGCTGCTGGCCCGGCTGGAGCTGCCGGCCGCCGCGATGCAGCCGCCGGACGGCGGCCGCGCACCGGGCTGGCAGGCCGGCCTCGTGCTGGCCGAACGCCAGCGCAGCCAGCACCGGCCGGTTCACGACCCGGTCGGCTGACCCGACTTCCGGCGCCCGATGAGGTGAAACACCCGCGACAGCTGCCGGTACGGGTCACGTCGAGCCGCTTCGAGCTCGACCGCGGCGGTGGCCCGGACCTCGGCGTCGTCGGTCGGATCGAGCGCGGCGCCCGCGAAGTCCAACCAGTCGGAGAACAGCCATCCGCCGTACCACTGTTCGGGAGCGACGCCGCGGGCGCGCAGTAGCGCGCTGAGCTCCTCGACGGTGTCGGCCCGAGCCGGCACGCCGAGCACGCCGATCTCGGTCCGAGCGTCGAAGGCGGCGAGCGCGTCGGACCACCGCCGCTCCAGCGCCGGCCGCACCGCCATCGCGTGGGCGTTGCCGGTCATGATCGACACCACGCCGCCGCCGGCGGTGCAGCGGCAGAGCTGGTCGACCATCGGCTCGGGGTCGTCGAGGTAGCCCAGTACGCCGTGGCACAACACCCCGGCGTACTGCGCCCCGGCCACCGCGGCGGCGGCCTCGGCGCCGTCGGCGTGGACCAGGCGTACCCGATCCCGTGCCGCGGGCGGCAGGTCCGCCAACCGCTGCTGGGCCTTGTCGAGCATGGTCGGGGAGGAGTCGAGCAGTGTGATTTCATACCCGGCCCGGGCGAGCGGGAACGACTGGTGCCCGGCGCCGCCGCCGACGTCGAGGACGGGAGCGGGCGGTGGGGGCAAATGGTCCAGCAATTGCTGATGGATCACGTAGGTACGCACCCGACCCTTGACGGTGGCGTACGCTCCGTCGGCGAACTGGTCGGCCAGGGCGGCCCACTGGTCATCGGGTCGGGTATCCATTCCGCCAAGCTAGCCCGGCGCAGCAGCGGGGCGGGGGTGAATGTCGGCTACCCCACCCAGGACCGGATCAGGCCGGGCGCGCGGTGCTGCGCCGGGCTCGCAGCACCAGGATCGCGCCGAGAACGACACCGAATACGAGCCCGAGCGCGGCCGGGATCAGCCAGCTGGCAGCGCTGTGATGTCGCTGGTGCCCGTTCCACCGCAGCGCGGCCGAGCCGGCCGCGATGAGTGGCACGACGACCAGGAAGTAGGCCGGGTGGCGCCGCGCCCGCTGGTTGCGCACCTGCCGCTGGATCTGGACCGCGTGCGCCGCCTCGTCGCGATGCCGCTCGGACCAGTACCCGGGTCCGGCCGTGCCCGCGGCACAGGCGAAGCCGATCAGCATGACCATCAGGCCGCCGATCACCGAGCTGACCATCAGCACCGCGCCGAACACCCCACTGCCGAATGCTTCGACCGCGGCGACCCAGTAGAACGCGTGGGGGTGGTTGGTGGACAGCATCCGGGCAGCTGGACGCAGCTCCCGGTAGTCCTCCCGGTAGTCGTGCTGGGGTGCGGTCATCGCCGCCGTTGGCAAGATGTGGTCGTCAGCACTTCGTTCCCCATTGCGATGAATCGTGGCGTTCTGGTTGACGCCGCTGCATTGCACCACATCGGGGACCGGCCCACAACAAGATCGCCACAAGGTCGGGACCGCAACGACACGACGGTGGTCCCAGGCATGTTGTGCCTGGGACCACCGGTGGGTTCGGGTTGGGAACTCAGATGTCGTAGTACAGGTCGAACTCGTACGGGTGCGGCCGGAGCCGGACCGGGTCGATCTCGTTGGCCCGCTTGTAGTCGATCCAGGCCTCGATCAGGTCGGCGGTGAACACCCCGCCCTCCTGGAGGTACTCGTTGTCGGTCTCGAGCCGGTCCAGTACCGCACCGAGCGAGCCCGGCACCTGCGGGATCGAGGCTGCCTCGTCCGGCGGCAGCTCGTACAGGTCCTTGTCGATCGGCTCCGGCGGCTCGATCTTGTTCTTGATGCCGTCCAGGCCGGCCATCAGCATCGCCGCGAACGCCAGGTACGGGTTGGCCGAGGGGTCCGGCACCCGGAACTCGATGCGCTTGGCCTTGGCGTTGGTGCCGGTGATCGGTACCCGGATGCAGGCCGAACGGTTGCCGGCCGAGTACACCAGGTTGACCGGGGCCTCGAAGCCGGGCACCAGCCGGTGGTAGGAGTTCACGGTCGGGTTGGTGAAGGCCAGCAGAGACGGGGCGTGGTGCAGCAGGCCGCCGATGTAGTAGCGCGCGGTGTCCGACAGCCCGGCGTAGCCGGTCTCGTCGTAGAACAGCGGCTCGCCGTCCTTCCACAGCGATTGGTGGCAGTGCATGCCCGAGCCGTTGTCGCCGAACAACGGCTTGGGCATGAAGGTTGCCGACTTGCCGTTGGCGTGCGCGACGTTCTTGATGATGTATTTGAACTTGAGGATGTCGTCCGCGGCATGGGCCAGCGAGTTGAACTTGTAGTTGATCTCGGCCTGACCGGCGGTGCCGACTTCGTGGTGAGCTCGCTCCACGTCCAAGCCGACGCTGATCAGCGCCTTGGTCATCTCATCACGCAGGTCGGCGTAGTGGTCGTACGGCGTGACCGGGAAGTAGCCGCCCTTGACCCGGGTCTTGTAGCCGAGGTTGCCGCCCTCCTCGACCCGCCCGGTGTTCCAAGATCCCTCGATCGAGTCGACCTCGTAGGAGGCGCCGTTGATCGCGGAGGAGTAGCGAACATCGTCGAAGACGTAGAACTCGGCCTCCGGGCCGAAGTAGGCGGTGTCGGCGATACCGGTGCTGGCCAGGTATTCCTCAGCCTTGGCCGCCACCCCGCGCGGGTCGCGGCCGTAGGGCTCGCCGGTCCGGGGCTCGACGATGGAGAAGTTCAGGTTCAGGGTCTTGGCCGTGCGGAACGGGTCGACGTAGGCCGTGGCCGGATCGGGCAGCAGCTTCAGGTCGGACTTGTGAATCGCCGCGAAGCCGCGGATCGAGGAGCCGTCGAACAGCAGCCCCTCGGAGAACGCGTCGGCGGTGAAAACCTGAGACGGGACGTTGAAGTGCTGCTGCACGCCGGGCAGGTCGGTGAAGCGCACGTCGATGAACTCGACACCTTCGGACGAGATGTACTTCAGGATTTCCTCGGCACTACTGAACATCGGCGATCCTTCTTTGCCTCGTTGGGCGGGCAATGGTGGGTGGGATGGGACTTGCGCACGCCAGGTGCACTGAAGCTATGCAGCGGCCATTGCTGCCGGGTGTCTCGTTTGTTTCCGCCGCGTTACTCACCCGCACGGCGGGATGGCTTACCTCACCTGCCTCTCTAGCTGACGATGACTGCGGTGGCGGTGATCCGGTCGTGCAAACCACGCAGATCGGAATCGCGGATCAAAGCCGGGATGAGCAGCGCGAGCAGGGCGGTCCGGGCGAGCGCCCGGCGCGGGCCGACCGCGGCGTCGGCGTCGACCCGGATGATCCGCAGGCCGGTCAGGTACATGCCGAAGCTGCGACCGGCCACCAGCATCCCGATGACGTAGTCCAGAGCCCAGGGGATGAGGCTCCACTGGCCGGGCGCGCCCCGAACGAAGGCCGCGGCCACCAGCGCGCTGGCCGCCGAGTCGATGGCGAAAGCGGCCAGCCGACGGCCGAACGGGGCCAGCGAGCCCGGCCCGACCGCCGGTAGGCCCAGGCGCTGTCCGCGGTAACCGGCGGTTGCGGTCACGACTCAGCCGCGGCGGCGGGCGGCCCGCTGCACGCTGCGCATCCGGACGTTGCCCGGCATCGGGCCCTGCGGCAGCGGGGTGCGCTGGGCGCCGAGCGCGGCCAGCCGGCGCTCGAGCGCGCTCACCTGCTCCTTGGACAGGTTGCGCGGCAGCTTCATGATCGTGGTGTTCAGCTTGCCCAGAGAGGTCTCGTCCGGCCCGTTGCCGACCACGATGTCGTAGATCGGGGCGTCGCCGGCCAGCCTCGACACCTTCTTCTTCTCCTGCGCCAGCAGCGAGCGGACCCGCTGCGGTGAGCCCTCGGCAACCAGGATCACCCCCGGACGGCCCAGCACCCGGTGGATGACGTCGAGCTGGGCGGTGCCGGCCACGGCGTCGGTCTTGCGCCAGTCCCCACGCAGCTGGCCCAGCACGTAGGCGGCAGCACCGGGCTGCCCCTCGGCCTGGCGATAGGCCGAGGCCTGCGCCCGCCGCGGGAAGATCAGCATGTCCACGATCAGGCCGAGCAGGATGGCCGGCACGATCGGGGCCCAGACGCTGCCGGTGACCGCAAGCAGCACCAGGTAGACGACCGCCGCGCTGCCGAGGAAGCCGAGGATCAGGTACAGCAGGAACCGGCTGTCGTTCTGCCGGGTGGCGGTGAACGCCTGGCGCATGGCGCCGAAGGTCTCACGCCGTTGCTGCCAGCGGCGTGACCTGGCTTCCTTCTTTTCTGCGCGGCTGAGCTTGCCCGCGCGGCCAGTCGACTTCTTGGAGCCCGGTGATTGCGCCATGGGAACAGGATAGGCGGGGCGGAAAATAGTCGCCCAAACAGGTTTCCTCACGCCGGCATAACGAGCTACAGTTATCTCGGTGTTAGCTCACTCAGCCGGCAGGGTCAGGTGCGCAGGGTAATCACATCGCCGCAACAGTGGCGACCAGGTTTTGCGGTCGCGGCAGCAGCATTGCTGACCGCGATCTTGGCCTGCCTGGCGTTGGTGCTCAATCCCCTGCGCAGCGCGGCCGCGACCGCCCCGGCGGGTTTCAAGCTCAGCTACGTCTACGGCTGCGATCTCAACCAGGACGGTCAGGGCAACTGGGTCGAAGTCAGCCTCCAACCCACTTCGGCCGGCGGCGGCGCGAGTGTTATCTACCAGATCGGCCTGGCCAGCTCGGCCAACGACCAGGCCGACCGCTACCCCGATGTCGGGGGTCCGGTGCTGGTGCGGGTCACCGACCAGCCGGTCAAGGTCGTGCTGACCAACGTGGTTCGGGGCGAGCACCTGTACGTGCGACCCTTCCAGGGTTCGGTCCACTACGACTGGGCCCTGCCCGCGAACTGCACGCGGGTGGCTCGGACGGTGCCGGACCTGGCTGACCCGACGGTCATCAAGGGCGCCTCGCAGGCCAACTGCCTCACCAGCAACGCGGTGCTGACTGCGTACGTGGAGAACGACGCCGACGTCCCGATGGATGTCACCGTGTACCTGGTCAACTCCAACGGAACCCTCAACACCGACCAGGCCCAGCTGGTGACGGTGCCGCCCGGGCGCCCCCTGACCAAGATCTTCCTGTCGCAGGAGTACCACTCGCTGGATTACACCTACAACTATCAGGTCCGCGTGGTCGCCCCGGACGGCGGCAGCTATACCACCGGCGACATCCCGGCCCAGTGCGATTCACAGGGCCACCGTGGCCCGGCGCCCTCGGGCAGCCAGCCGCGACCGACCGTGACCGTCAGCGCCTCGCCGCCGGCCAGCTCGCCGCGCCCGAAGCCGACCGCATCGGCCAGCCGATCGAGCAGCGTCGCGCGCAGCAGTGTCGCGGCCCGCTCCTCGGCCGTTCCTGGCCCGGTCTCGTCCAACCCGGCGTCGGTTGGCTTCGACGGCGGCGCCGCCGTCACCGGCGGGTCGTCGGGTGGTCCGGTGCTCGGTGACGCCGACAGCACCAGCCAACCCCCGCGTCCGGCGCCCACTGTCTCGTCCTCGCCGCGCGGCAAGCAGACGTTCGTAGAGGCGGCGACGGTGACCGGCAGCATCAACTCCGGGATCGCGATCGGGGGACTGCTGGTCGTGCTCGCCTTCGGCACCGCCGTCGGGGGCATGGTCAGCGCCAGCCGGGCCAACGCCCGCCGCCGCTAGCTGATCTCAGCCCGTGCTCGCGCTGAGCCGGCGGGCATCCAGAGCCTGCTGGTAGAGCCGGCCGGCCCGGTAGGACGAGCGCACCAGCGGTCCGCTGAGCACCCCGGCGAAGCCGATCTCCTCGGCCTCCTCGCGCAGCTCGACGAATTCATCCGGCTTGACCCACCGCGCCACCGGGTGGTGACGCTTGGACGGGCGCAGGTACTGGGTGATCGTGATCAGCTCGCAGCCGGCCTCGAACAGGTCCTGCAGCGCCTGCGAGATCTCGGATCGTTGCTCGCCCATGCCGAGGATCAGGTTCGACTTGGTGACCAGCCCGTCGGCCCGGGCCGCGGTGATGACCTCGAGCGAGCGTTCGTAGCGGAAGCCCGGCCGGATCCGCTTGAAGACCCGGGGGACCGTCTCGATGTTGTGGGCCAGCACCTCGGGCCGGGAGGAAAACACCTCGGCCAGCTGGTCGGGGCGCGCGTTGAAGTCAGGCACCAGCAGCTCGACCTTGGTGCCGGGGTTGACCGCGTGGATCTGGCGGGTCGTCTCGGCGTAGAGCCACGCCCCACCGTCGGCCAGATCATCGCGGGCCACGCCGGTCACGGTCGCGTAGCGCAGCTCCATCGCCTGCACGCTGGCCGCGACCCGGCGGGGTTCGTCGCGATCCAGCGGTTGCGGCTTGCCGGTGTCGATCTGGCAGAAGTCGCAGCGTCGGGTGCACTGGTCGCCGCCGATGAGGAAGGTCGCCTCGCGGTCTTCCCAGCATTCGTAGATATTCGGGCAGCCCGCCTCCTGGCAGACGGTATGCAGGCCCTCGCGCTTGACCAGTTGCTGCAGCTCGGTGTACTGCGGGCCCATCACGGCCCGGGTCTTGATCCACTCCGGCTTGCGCTCGATCGGGGTCTCGGCATTGAGGGCCTCGATCCGCAGCAGCTTGCGGGTGCCAACTTCGGTCATGCGCTCAGTCGCTCCATCCGGGCCAGGTCGGTCAGTTCGGGCAGGTGGCGTTCCACCACCGGCAGGGCGTCGGCCACCGTGACGTCGTGGCCGAGCTCCTGGCTCAATGAGGTCACCCCGGCATCGGCTATGCCGCAGGGCACGATCCGGTCGAACCAGCTCAAGGCCGGATTGCAGTTCAGCGCGAACCCGTGCAGGGTGACCCGCTGCGCAATCCGCACCCCGATCGCGGCCAGCTTGCGCTCCGGCCCGCGGGCGTCGGCCGCCACCCAGACCCCGCTGCGGCCCTCGACCTGCTGGGTGGGCACGCCGAGGTCGGTGCAGACCCGGATCAACACGGTCTCCAGCCGGCGCACGTAAGCCACCACGTCCATCGGCTCGGGTAGCTCGATGATCGGGTAGCCGACGAGCTGGCCCGGGCCGTGCCAGGTGATCTTGCCGCCCCGGTCGACCTCGATCACCGGGGTGCCGTCGGCCGGTCGCTCGGCCGGCTCGGTCCGCCGGCCCGCGGTGTAGGTCGGCGGATGCTCCAGTAGCAGTGCGGTGTCATCGATCGCCCCGGCCACGCGCTGCTGGTGTAACCGGCGTTGCCAGTCCCAGGCCTGCTGGTATTCGACCAGGCCGGCTCGGATCATTCTCAGCGTCGCCACCGCTCCACAGTATCCGGCCTGAGCAGTAGCTGAAGCCGCGATGAATTGGAAGTGTCAGAGCCGCTTGAGATGGTGTTGGGTAACGCCTGAGCTTGCCAGAATTCTTGCCAGCACTACAGCGTTGCCAGCACCACAGCAGCGCCAGCACGACAGCATTGCAGCAGTACAGCAGCGCCAGACCACGCTCGATGACCGCCTGACCGCGCTTATGGGGAGACTGACGAACATGGCAGAACCGCAGACCGCCGAGCAACGCCCGCCGGCCGAGGCCAGGCATCGGGTCCCACGCGGCTTCCCGATCATCGCCGTGATCGTGTTGGCAGTGCTGACCTTCCTGGTCGGCTTCGTCGGGCTGGGCTACGAGGGCAAGTTGTCGCAGGTCCAGAAGAACGAGAATTCCGACTACCTGCCCAAGTCGGCCGAGTCGACGAAGGTCGCCAACGAGAGCACGGCCTTTCTCAAGATCGAGACCATCCCCGGCTTCATCGTCTACCAGCGCACCTCGGGCCTGACCCAGGACGACCTCAGCGCCATCCGCAGCGCCTTCGACAAGATCAAGGCGCTGCCCGGGGTCGACAAGGTCCAGATGACCGCGCCTCAGATCTCCCAGGACAAGACTGCCGCCTCCATCTATGCCCCCCTGATCACCAAACAAGACGGCAAGAATCTCAACGGTCAGCAACTGTCGGACAACGAGAAGGCGGTGATCGCGGCCGGCAAGGCCGCCTTGCCCTCGGGCCTGGTCGCGCACCCGGCCGGTCCGGGCGGCTTGCTGTCGGCGCTCATCGACGCCTTCTCCGGCCTGGACGGCGCGCTACTGGGGGCCGCGTTCCTGGTAGTCGTGCTGATCCTGCTCGTGGTCTATCGCTCGCCGGTGCTGTGGCTGTTCCCGTTGCTCTCAGCCGGTCTGGCCATCGGCATGTCCTCGATCGTGATCTACTTCCTGGCCAAGAACAACGTGCTGACGTTGACCGGTCAGAGCCAGGGCATTCTCTCTGTTCTGGTGCTCGGCGCCGGCACCGACTATGCGCTGCTGCTGACCTCCCGCTACCGCGAGGAATTGCACGAGTACGCCGATCCGCACGACGCGATGATCGTGGCCTGGCGGGAGTCGGCACCGGCCATCGTCGCCTCGGCGGTCACCGTCATGCTCGGTTTGCTCTGCCTCAGCTTCTCCGAGCTCAACTCGAACAAGAGCCTGGGGCCGGTGGCCGCGATCGGCATCGGCTGCACGTTGCTGGTGATGATGAGCTTCATGCCGGTTGCCCTGGCCGTCGTCGGTCGACGCTGGGTGTTCTGGCCCCGGCGGCCGAAGCTTGATCACGAGGCCGATCTGGCCACCCACGGGCTCTGGGGACGCATCGCCGGAACGGTCGGCCGACGCTACCGCGCCGGCTGGATCGGTGCTCTGGTGGTACTGGCGATCTGCCTCGTCGGTCTCGGCTCGCTCAAGACCAACGGGTTGACCACGCAGCAGGGCTTCACCAACACCCCGGAGGCGGTCACCGGGCAGAAGCTCTACGACGCCAAGTTCGACAAGGGCACGGGAGCGCCGGCTCAGATCACCGCCAACGCCGACAAGGCCGATCAGGTGATCGCCGCGGCCAAGCAGGTCAAGGGCATCTCCAGCAGCCCCGGCGCCGTCTGCGTCCAGATCGACTACACCAAGGCGCAAGCGGCCTCCGGCGGGAGCAGCGGCGCCTCCCAGTCCGGTTCGGGACAGGCCGGGTGTCCACCGGCCCAGTTGCAGGTCGCGCCGGTCGACGGTCGGCTGCTGATCAACGCCGATCTCACCGACTCCTACGACTCGAAGGCGGCCTACGCCACCATCAAGCGACTGCGCGACGCGGTCCACGCGGTTCCCGGTGCCGCCGCGCGGGTCGGCGGCCAATCGGCAGCCACGCTGGATGTGCAGACGGCCTCGGTGCACGACCGGAACCTGATCATCCCGATCGTGCTGGTGGTCATCTTCATCGTGTTGGCCCTGCTGCTGCGGGCCCTGGTGGCGCCCATCTTGCTCATCGTGACGGTGGCGCTGTCGTTCCTGGCCGCGCTCGGGGTCTCCGGCTTCACCTTCACCCACATCTTCCACTTCGCCGGCGCGGACCAGTCGTTCCCGCTCTACGCCTTCGTGTTCCTGGTGGCGCTCGGGATCGACTACAACATCTTCCTGATGACCCGGGTGCGGGAGGAGACCGTCCAGTTCGGGACCAGGCGCGGCATCCTGCGCGGGCTGTCGGTGACCGGCGGCGTGATCACCTCGGCGGGCATCGTGCTGGCCGCGACCTTCGCCGTGCTGGCGGTGCTTCCGCTGGTGTTCCTGGCCGAGATCGGGTTCGCGGTCGCGTTCGGCGTGCTCCTGGACACGGTGGTGGTGCGCTCGATCCTGGTCCCGTCGCTGTCGACCGAGATCGGGCGCAAGATCTGGTGGCCGTCCAAGCTCGCGCGCGCCGAGGCCTGAACCCCGACCGGGGCCTCGGGCGGGTTGGCGCGCCCGAGCCCCTGTGGATAACTGACCGGCGGTGACGGCCGGGCGGCCTAGCGTTGCGGCATGGCCTTCTCCGTGCCCGGATACCAGCTCGACCGCCCGCTCGGGGCGGGCGCGCAGGCCGAGGTCTGGCTGGCCCGGCATCGGGCCAGTGGCGATCAGGTCGCCGTCAAGCGGCTGCGACTGGCCGAGCCCGGCGCGGCCGAGCTGGCCGAGCGCGAAGCGAGCCTGCTGGCGGTGCTGGATCATCCCAACCTGATCCGGCTGCGCGAGTTCCACGCGCTGTCCGACGGCTTCGCGCTGGTACTGGAGCTGGCCTCCGCCGGTTCGTTGGCCGGGCTGTTGCTGCGCCGGACTCGGCTCACGCCGGCTGAAGTGGTGGCGACGGTGGCACCGATCGCCGCGGCGTTGGCGCACGCTCACGACATGGGCGTGCTGCACGGTGACGTGAGCGCGGCCAATGTGCTCTTCACTGCGGCCGGTCATCCCAAGCTGGCCGACCTCGGGCTGGCCCGGATCATGGCTACCGCGGCCGGCGACCGCCGGCTCGGCACGCCGGCCTTCCTCGATCCGGTCGTCGCCGGCGGCGGCCCGGCGACACCATCGGCCGACGTGTTCGCCCTGGCCGCGGTCACACTGCTCGCGCTGACCGGAGCCGGCCCGTGGTACGACCCGGCCGCCGAACAACCGGGGGCCGCCGAAGTGATCGCGCGAGCCGCGACCGGGCAGATCGACGACCTGTCCGGCCGGCTGGCCGCGGTCGCGCCGGACCTGGCCCGGGCGGTCCGGCGCGGGCTGCACCCGGACCCGGCCCGGCGCGGCTCCGCGGCCGAGTTCGCACTCGACATCGCCGCCGCACAGCCGGCGAGCCCGGTGGTGCTGGCCGGCGGGCGGATCGGGGTGACCGCCGGGCGGCACTCGGAGTCGGGTCGCGCGGCCATGGCCTCGTCCGGTCAGCCGGGGCCACCGGCGGTGGCTACCGGCGGCATCGAGTTCGTGCCGGCCGACCTCACCCGGCTCTCCCGGCCGCTGTTGCGTCCGGCCACTGACCGACCGGGCGGGACCGGCCCGCCGGCGGGTGCGGCACCGGCGTCCGGTACCGGCCGGCGAGCCGCTTTCGTTCGCTGCGCGAAGGCCAAGCGTGCTTCGACGCCCGGACCAGCCGGCCGCCGGTGGGGCCGGCCGATGCTCACCCTGGCCTTGACCGCCGTGGTGCTGGTCGGCATGGTGATTGGCTGGCCGGCCTGGCACCGGCACACCGGCTCGCCACGGGTCGGGGCGGCGGCAGCGGAGGTACCGGCTGCCGCCGCAGTCCTGCAGATCCTGAACCAGCTGGACGCCACCCGGGGCCGGGCCTACGCCGAACGTAAGCCCGAACTGCTGGCCCAGGTGTACCCGCCCGGACCGCTGCTCAGCACCGACCGGACGGCGCTGCAACGGCTGGTCCCGGTCGGCTGCACGCTGACCGGCCTGCGCTCGCAGTACCGGCTCGAGGGCCGGCCGGCCCGCCTCGACCAGGCAATCGAACTGGTGGTGGTGGCCGCACTGCCGGCGGCGAAGCTGTCGTGCGCCGGCCGGCCCCGCGGCAGCACCCCCGCGATCGGGCCGGTCCGGCTCGCCATCCGGCTGGTCGCGGTGGGCGGTGACTACCTGATCGCGCGCCAGTCCCGGGTGTGAGTCGGCTCAGTTCGACAGGGCCCAGGCCAGGGCGCTGGCCAGGTCCGGATGCTGGAACTCGAACCCGGCCTGCTGCAACCGCTCGGGCAGCACTCGCTGGCTGACCAGCACGCCCTCGTCGGCGAAATCGCCCAGCACGAGCCGCAGCCCGAACGCCGGGGCCGGGAACAGCGCCGGCCGGTGCAGCTGCCGGGCCAGTTCCTCGGTCAGGGTGCGGTTGCGGACCGGATCGGGCCCGGTCAGGTTCACCGGCCCGTGGACCTCGGGATGTTCGAGGATGAACCGGATCGCCGCGACCTCGTCGGCGAGCGAGATCCAGGACTGCCATTGCTGGCCGGAGCCGAGCCGACCGCCCACCCCGAGTCGGAAGAGCGGCACCATCCGGGCCAACAGCCCCCCACCGGCGGCCAGGACCAGGCCGGTCCGCAGCATGGCCACCCGGATGCCGGCCGCCGCCGCCGGGGCGGTAGCGCCCTCCCACCGCACGACCAGGTCGGCCAGGAAGCCGCTCCCGGCCGCGGCCGACTCGACCAGCGGCTGATCGCCCCGCTCGCCGTAGTAGCCGATGGCCGAGGCGTTGATGAAGGTCTCCGGACGCTGCGCGTTCGGCAGTGCCGCCATCGCCTTGGCCAGCACTTCGGTCGGTCCGGTCCGGCTTTCCACCAGCGTCTGTCGGTAGGCCTGGTTCCAGCGCTTGTCGCCGATGCCGGCCCCGGACAGCCCGATCACCGCGCCGAAGCCGCGCAGCCGGTCCGGGTCGAGATCGGCGTGCTCGGGATGCCACTCGATCTCGTTCGGCGCCTGCGGGCTGCGCCGGACCAACGTGTGCACCAGGTGCCGGTGCGCGATCAGCTCCTCGCGCAGCGCGTGGCCGAGGAAGCCGGAGGCACCGGCGATCAGGACCTTCACCGCGGCGGTTACAGACCGAGCGCGCGCTCGAAGGCGCCGGCTTCGAGGCGGTCCTTCATGCTGGCCAGGAACCGGGCCGCATCTGCTCCGTCGACCACGCGGTGGTCGTAGGACAGGGCCAGGTAGACCATCGAGCGGACCGCGATCGTCTCGCCCAGGTTCTCGTCATCGATGACCACGGCGCGCTTGACCACGGCGCCGGTGCCGAGGATGCCGACCTGGGGCTGGTTGATGATCGGGGTGTCGAACAGCGCGCCGCGACTGCCGGTGTTGGTCAGGGTGAACGTGCCGCCACCCAGCTCGTCGGGCGACACCCGGTTGGTCCGGGTGCGGTCGGCCAGGTCGGCGATCTTGCGAGCGATGCCACCGAGGTTCAGGTCACCGGCGTTGTGGATGACCGGCACCAGCAGGCCGCGCTCGGTATCGACGGCGATGCCCAGGTGCTCGGCCTCGTGGTAGGTGATGGTCCCGGCCTCGGTGTCGACCGAGCAGTTGACGTTCGGGTGCTCCTTGAGCGCCTCGACCGCGGCGATGGCGAAGAACGGCAGGAACGACAGCTTGACGCCTTCGCGTCGCTCGAAGTCAGCCTTGGCCTGGGCTCGCAGCCGGGCGATCTTGGTGACGTCGACCTCGACCACCGTGGTCAGCTGGGCCGAAACCTGCAGCGATTCGACCATCCGGGCCGCGATGACCTGCCGCAGCCGCGACATCTTGACCGTCTTGCCTCGCTGGTCGGCGGCTTGGCTGGACGCGGTCGACTGGGCCGCAGCCGTGCCGGACGCCGGCGGCGCGGCCGTGGTGGTGGCCGCCGGGGCAGCAGCGGCTTCCGGGGCGGCGGGGGCCGCTGCCGCTTCCTCGGCCTGGGCCTGGGCGGCGTTGGCGGCATTGAGCACGTCGGATTTGCGGATCCGGCCACCCACCCCGGTGCCGGTCAGGCTGTTGAGGTCGATGCCGTGCTCACTGGCCAGCTTGCGGACCAGCGGCGTCACGTAGGTGCCGGCCACCTCGTCATCCTCGGCGGCGGTGGGCGAAGCCGCCGGCGCCGACGGGGCCGGGGCGCTCGGAGCCGGGGTGTTGGACGGGGCCGACGGTCCGGAGGCGTCAGGACCCGGCGCGGCCGGAATCACCGGGGCCGGCTGCTCAGCCGGTTGGGCCGGTGCCGCCGGCGGTGCGGGTTCGGCCTGGGCCGCCGGCTCGGCCGGGGCGGCCTGGCTCGGCTCGGGCTCGGGTTCGGGCTCGGCGGATTGGGCCGGTTCGGACGGGGCAGGTTCAGCCTGGGCCGGTGCGGCGTCACCGGAGCCGGCCGCCGCGCCCTCCTCGGAGATGACCGCCAGCTCGACGCCGATCTCGACCGTCTCGTCCTCGGCCACCTTGATCGAGCTGAGCACCCCGGTGGCCGGCGACGGCACCTCGGTGTCCACCTTGTCGGTGGAGACCTCGAGCAGCGGCTCGTCCGCGGTGACCTGGTCCCCTTCCTGCTTGAGCCACCGGGTCACGGTGCCTTCGGTAACGCTCTCGCCCAGACGCGGCATGGTCACTGAGACCGGCATGTCAGCTAGCTCCTTTTTCTTCTACAAGATCGAGCAGAACGCAATCGGTGGGACTTGTCAGTCGTGCACGTGCAGCGGCTTGCCGGCCAGGAGCAGATGGGCCTCGCCGATCGCCTCGGACTGGGTCGGGTGCGGGTGGATCAATTGGGCGACCTCGCTCGGCAGCGCCTCCCAGTTATAGATCAGCTGCGCCTCGGCGATGAGCTCGCCAACCCGGTCTCCGACGATGTGCACGCCCAGGACCGGTCCGTTCTTCTGGGCCACCAGCTTGACCGCGCCCTTGGTGTTCAGGATCGCCGACCGCCCGTTGCCGGACAGGTCGTAGGTGACGGTCTGGATGCCGTCGGCGCCGTAACGCTCAGCCGCCTGGGCTTCGGTCAGGCCGACCGAGGCCACTTCCGGCGAGGAGTAGGTGATGCGCGGGACACCGGCGTAGTCGATCGGCACCACCGGCAGTCCGGCGATGTGCTCGGCGACCATGATGCCTTCGGCGAAGCCGACGTGGGCCAGTTGCAGCGTCGGGATCAGGTCGCCGACGGCGTAGATGCCCTCGACCGAGGTCCGGCAGTACTCATCGACGGTGATGAACCCGCGCTCCATCGCGATGCCCTGCTCCTCGTAGCCGAGGTTGGCCGAGACCGGCCCGCGCCCGACGGCGACCAGCAGCAGGTCGGCTTCCAGGGTCTCGCCGCCCTCCAGGCTGACCTTGACGCCACGGTCGGTGTATTCCACCTTCTCGAACCGGGCGCCGAGCTTGAACCCGATGCCGCGGCGGCGAAACGCCCGTTCCAGCAGCTTGGAGTTGGCCTCGTCCTCCAGCGGCACCAGGTGCGGCAGCGCCTCGACGATGGTGACCTTGGTGCCGAACGAGGTCCAGGCCGACGCGAACTCGACGCCGATCACCCCGCCGCCCAGCACGATCGCGGTCTCGGGTACCCGATCGAGCAACAGGGCGTGCTCGGAGGTGATGACCCGGTTGCCGTCTACATCCAGGCCGGGCAGCGACCGGGAGTAGGAGCCGGTGGCCAGGATGACGCTGCTGCCGTTGTAGACGTCGCCGCCGACGGTGACCTGCTTGGGTCCGGTCAGCCGGCCCTCGCCCTCGACGATGGTGATGCCGCGGGACCGGATCAAGCCCTGCAGGCCCTTCCAGTTCTTGCCGATCACGCCGTCCTTGTACTTGTGGACCCCGGCCATGTCGATGCCCTCGAAGCTGGCATTGACGCCGAACTGAGCCGACTCACGCGCGCCGTCGGCGATCTCGCCGGCGTGCAGCAGCGCCTTGGTCGGGATGCAGCCGCGGTGCAGGCACGTGCCACCGACCTTGTCCTTCTCGATCAGGGCTACGGTCTTGCCCAACTCCGCCGAACGCAGCGCCGCGGCATAGCCGCCGCTGCCACCGCCGAGGATGACCACATCGAAGTTCTGCTCGCCTGCCACGAATCCACTCCCGGTCCTGGCTTCGGCAACTGATGGCCGCCGTTGCCCATGAGTTCGAAACCGGCCCGGCCGCATGCCCCGGGACCGATATCTATCTTGTCACTCGATCCGCCCGCTCCGGCAGCCGGGCAGCGCGTCCTTGGCCACTGTCGGGCCGCGGATGAGAACATGGGCTTCGATCGCAACACCGCAGACCAAGCAGCCGGAGCACCGCGGGGAGGTCGGGATGGCCGCGTGGAATCGCTGGCGCCGCAACCGGCCGGGCACCCTGCGCACCGGCACCAGCGCCGACGCCGGGCACCTGGAGGAATTCGCCCGGACCCGGACCGGCGTCGAGGCCTACGTCGAGCCGCGGACCGCGGTCACTGACACCACGGTGGTACTGATCGCCGAGGACGGCGAGTGGACCCGGCGCCGGGTCGACGGCCCGCGGGGCGCCGAATCGTTCGCCCGCAAGCACGGCTTGCCGCTCTACGACGCCGCCGTGGTCGGCTACCCCCAGCGCATGCGCGAGTTCAACGCCCGCCGCAAGCAGGCCTGAACTCGGCCGGGCGGGGGCGGCTCAGCCGGCGGCGAGTTCGGTCAGCGTGGCCAGCACGGCCCGGACCCCGAACCCGGTCGCGCCGGTCTGGTCGTAACCGCGCGCCGACTTTCGGAACGCCGGTCCGGCCAGGTCGATGTGGGCCCACTGCACGCCGTCGGTCACGAAGTCCGCCAGGAAGGTGCCGGCCATCAGCATGGACGCCCACCGTTCCCCGGTGACGTTCTTGATGTCGGCAACCGGGCTGGCCAGCTGCGGGCGCAGGTGGGCCCCGAGCGGCATCGCCCACATCAACTCGCCGGCGCGGGTGCCGGCGCCGACCACCAGATCGCGGAACTGCTCGCTGCCCATCACGCCGGCGACCTCGTCGCCGAGGGCGACCATCTGCCCACCGGTCAGGGTGGCGGCCTCGATCAGGTAGTCCGGCCCGTCCTCGCAGGCCCGGCTGATCGCGTCGGCCAGGATCAGCCGGCCCTCGGCGTCGGTGTTGGCCACCTCGATGGTCTTGCCGTTGCGGGCGGTGATCACGTCGGACGGGCGGTAGGACGTGCCCGACACGGCGTTCTCGGCCATCGGCACGGTGGCGATGACCTCGACCGGTAGCTTGAGCGCCGCCGCCGCCGCGACTGCTTCGACCATCGCCGCGGCCCCGCCCATGTCGGACTTCATCTCGGCCATCAGCTGGTGCTTGATGTCCAGGCCACCGCTGTCGAAGGTGATTCCCTTGCCGACCAGAGCAATCCGGGCCACCGGCTTCGGCGGGGACCAGCGCAGCCGGACCAGCCGTGGGGGCGTGGCCGACCCGCCGCCGACGGCGAGGATCGCCCCGAACCGGCCGCGCTTGAGCGCGCGCTCGTCCAGGACCTCGACCTGCAACCCGGCCGCCTGGCCGCGCTCGCGGGCGTAGTCGGCGAAGGCCGGCGGGTTGAGCACGTTGGCCGGCGTGTTGACCAGATCGCGGGCGTTGTTGACCGCCTCGGCGATGACAGCGGCCCGGGTCAGGGCAGCGCGGGCCGCCCGGTCGCTCGGTTGGGCGCTGACGATGTCAACTCGCCGCAGGGCGGACGGCTCGGCGCCCGACTTGAACCGGGTGAACCGGTAGCTGCCGAGCAGCGCGCCCTCGGCCACCGCGCCGATCAGCTCCACATCCGAGCCGTCGCCGATGGCCACCGCGACCCGACGAACCCGGCTCAGCCCGCGCATGGCTGCACCGACGGCGCGGCGGACGGACTCGGGATCAGCCCCGCGACCGGTGCCGGTGGCCACGATCAGGGGGACGCCGGTCCGGCCCAGGGTCGGAATCTTGCAGACCTCGTCGGCCCGGCCAGTCGCCTCGATCGCGGCCAGCGCGGCGCTCAGCCCCCCGTCCAGTTCCGCGTCGAGGGACTGCGCGCCGGGCAGCAACCGCACGCCGGACTCAGTCGCCCCGGTCGCCACGATGATCGCCTCGGCCTTGCCTGCGGTCGCTTCATCGACCAGGTGCAGCGTTGCCATGCCGGCCACTCTATTCATCATCACCGCGCCGCCCGGTGGCCGCCCGGCCGTCGCGCCGTTGCCGGCTCGACGGTGACCCCGGGTTCGGGCCACCCCTGCCGGGCCGATCGCGACCGCATCGCCTACGGTTGCCGCATGTCCGAACTTCATCGCTCGCCGTTGCACGATCGGCACGTCGATCTCGGGGCCAAGCTGGCCGATTTCGGTGGCTGGGAGATGCCGATCGAATATTCGGCCAGCGGCGGCGGGGTGATCGCCGAGCACACCGCGGTCCGGACCGCGGTCGGGATGTTCGACGTGTCCCATCTCGGCAAGTGCACCGTGGCCGGCCCCGGCGCGCGCGAGTTCGTCAACTCCTGCCTGACCGCCGATCTCGGCAAGATCCGGCCCGGACAGGCCCAGTACACCCTGTGCTGCAATCCCGACGGCGGGGTCATCGACGACGTCTTCTCCTACCTCATCGCCGACGACGAGGTCTTCCTGATGCCGAACGCGGCCAACGCCGAACGGGTGATCGGGCTGCTGGCCGAGGCGGCCGGTGCCGGCATCTCGGTCACCGACCAGCACCGTGGCTTCGCGGTGATCGCGGTGCAGGGTCCTCGCTCGGCCGACGTGCTGCAGGCACTGTCGCTACCGACCGAGCTGGATTACGTCTCCTTCGTCGATGCCGACTTCGACGGTCGCCCGGTCCGGGTCTGCCGGACCGGCTACACCGGCGAGCACGGCTACGAGCTGATCCCGGCCTGGGACGACGCCCGGCCGCTGTGGGATGCACTGGCCGAGACCGCCCGTGAGCACGGGGGCATGCCGGCCGGGCTCGGGGCTCGCGACACCTTGCGGACCGAGATGGGTTACCCCTTGCACGGACAGGATCTCACCGAACAGATCAGCCCGGTCCAGGCCGGCTCGAGCTGGGCCGTGGGGTGGAAGAAGGAGCGGTTCTGGGGCCGGGACGCCCTGCTGGCCGAGCGGGCCACCGGCCCCCGGCGAAAGCTGCGGGGCCTGGTGCTGACCGGTCGCGGCGTTCCGCGCGGGCACATGCCGGTGCTCGACGCCGAAGGCGCCGAGATCGGCCAGACCACGTCGGGGACCTTCTCGCCGACCCTGAAGCAGGGCATCGCGCTGGCCCTGATCGATACCGACAGCGCGGTGCAGAACGGCGACGAGGTCCTGATCGACGTGCGCGGGCGGCGCTTGCCGGCCGAGGTCCGGGCCTTGCCGCTGGTCGAGTCCCACGTCCGGTAGCGCCGCTCAGCCCGCCGGATCGGCGACCGGCCCCCGGTAGAGCCGCGTCGCATCTCGCAGTGTCGGCAATGCCAGCACCGGGCCGATCCCCTGCTCCACCTGGACCCGCGAGTGCTGGACGACCGGCACCGCGAGCCGGTGCAGGGCCAGCCGGTGGCCGGGGTCGTCCGAGTCCTGCCCGGCCAGCAACCAGCGCACCACTCGCGGGGCGACCAGCTGGGCAACCAGGGCGGCAGCACAGGCCGGCAGGCCGCCGAGCAGCACCGGCACCCGCCGGCGGGCAGCGGCCACGATGAGTCCGGTCAGGGCAGCCGAATCGGCCCCGCCGGCGGTACCGAGCAGGGCGGTGACGTTGCCGCGGTGCGGCATCGCCCGCCGCCGGGCGTCGCGGACCGCAGCCACCTTGCGGATCCAGGCCGCGTCGTCGATACCGCTGCCCCGCCCGACCACTCGGACCGGCTCGGTGTCGGTGATGACCGAGATCAGGGCCGCGGCCGGTGTGCTGGCCCCGGCCCCGGCGGTATCGGCCAGGATGAGCTCGACCCCGGCCGCGGCCAGTTCGTCGGCGCAGCGCATGCCGTGCGCGATCGCCACCGCCACGTCGTCCGCCGAGAGCGCGTCGGCCACATCGATCCGGCCGCTGGGCGTGGCGATTGCCCAGTCCCGGGTGTCGAGCAGCTGAACCGGCAGCCCGGCGGCGATGCCGTGCACCGGGGCCGAGCCGGCGCCCAGCCGGTCCAGCAGCCGGCCCGAATCCGCTGCCGTGGTGGCCGAAACCCCGGCCGCGGCGATGCCGTGTTCGGCCCCGACCACGACCACCGCGGCGGCCTCGAACTCGCCGGGCGGCACGCTGGCCTGCACACCGGCGGCCCACACCGCCAGCTCGTCCAGCTCGCCCAGCGAACCGGGCGGTAAGAGCAACTCGTGCTGACGGAGCCGGGTCCGGTGCGCGGCGCCGTTGTCCGGGTAATCGATAGCCGCGGCGGCCTCGGCGAGCGGGCTGGACATGCCCTCACGCTAGCCGGATCGCGATACCGTTTCGGCAACGCCCACCTTCAAGGACAGCGACGCCGACCAGGAGGAATAGATGCCGTGGACCTGGGAGTTCGAACCGGACACCACTGACGTTGAGCCTTCGGGGCAGTTCGCCAGCCAGTCCGATGCCGAGAACTGGCTCGGTGAGGCCTGGCGCACGCTGGCCGCGGCCGGGGTGGCCGGCGTGACGCTGCTGCAGGACGGGCAACGCGTCTACGGGCCCATGCCGTTGTCGGAGTAGCGGCGTGGGCTGACCCGGGCCGGCGGTCCCGCCGTTGCGGTCGGCCGATCCGCGCTGAGTACGTTGGCGAATATGGAATTTCGATACCTCGGTAACAGCGGACTCAAGATCTCCGAGATCACCTACGGCAACTGGTTGACCCACGCCTCGCAAGTCGAGAACGAGATCGCGACCCAGTGCGTGCGGGCCGCACTCGATGCCGGCATCAGCACCTTCGACACGGCCGACGCCTACGCCAACACCAAGGCCGAGGAGGTCCTGGGGGCGGCGCTCAAAGGTGAGCGGCGCGAGTCGCTGGAGATCTTCACCAAGGTCTACTGGCCCACCGGCCCGCGCGGGCACAACGACACCGGCCTGTCCCGCAAGCACATTCGCGAATCCATCGACGGTTCGCTGCGCCGGCTCGGCACCGACTACGTCGACCTCTACCAGGCCCACCGTTACGACACCGAGACGCCGCTCGAGGAGACCATGCAGGCCTTCGCCGACGTGGTCCGGGCCGGCAAGGCGCTCTACATCGGCGTCAGCGAGTGGACCGCCGAGCAGCTGCGGGCCGGGCACGCGCTGGCCCAGCAGCTCGGCGTCCAGCTGATCTCCAGCCAGCCGCAGTACTCCATGCTGTGGCGGGTCATCGAGGACGAGGTCGTGCCGACCAGCCGGGAGCTGGGCATCTCCCAGATCGTGTGGTCGCCGATCGCGCAGGGCGTGCTGACCGGTAAGTACCAGCCGGGCCAGCCGCCGCCGGAAGGTTCGCGGGCCACCGACAGCGGCGGGGGCGCCGACGCGATCAAGCGGTTCATGAACGACGACGTGCTGAGCCGGGTCCAGCGGTTGCGCCCGATCGCCGAGCAGTTGCAGCTGAGTCTGGCTCAGCTCGCAGTGGCCTGGGTGCTGCAGAACGACAACGTCGCGGCCGCCCTGGTCGGCGCATCACGGCCGGAGCAGGTGGTCGAGAACGTCAAGGCGGCCGGGGTCCGGATCCCCGACGACGCGATGAAGGCCATCGACGAGGCCCTGGGGGACGCCGTCGAGCGTGATCCCGGCCAGACCGCGGCCAACGCACCGAAGCAGCGTCCGGCCTAGCGGCCGGCGGGTCAGAGCTTGTCGCCGAGTTCGACGACCGGAAGCGGCCGGCGCCAGCTGCGCTTGAAGTAGGCCCGGCTGAACGTGTAGAAGCCCAGGGTCAGTGCCGATTCGCCGCTCTTGAGACCGCGATCGAGCGCCAATCGCTTGATCCGGGCCCCGGTGTAGATCGACTCGGCAAACATGGCGATGAAGACGAGGAAGACCAGGACCTGGGCCAGCGGGACCACCATCCCGACGATGAGCAGCGGGAACAGCCACAGCATGTAGTTGGACAGCATCCGCCGGGAATCGACGTAGTCGCGAGCCAGCGCCCGGACCGGCCCCTGGTCGCGGCGAGGCAACACCTCGCCGGTGCGCAGGGCCTGCCGGTACTCGGTGCCGGTCAGCTTCTTCTGCCCGGCGACCGTTCCGCCCCGCTGGGCGTGCTGCTTCTGCCAGGCAACCGCTTCCTTGCGGGTCTTGGGCGCCTTGGCCACCGGCGCCCGGCCGGTCCGGCGCTTGGGTGTCGGGCGTCCCTTCCCGCCGGTCTCGACTGGCTCGACCAGCTCTTCGGAGCTGTCGACGGCCTCGGCCTCGGTGGTGGACTTGCGGCGAAGGATGCTCATGACTGCTTTCTGGTTGCTCGATGGTGCGACTGACGATGCGGGGTCGAACGGGGCGTTCAAGCGGGTAACGCCAGCATCCGCTCCAGCGCGGTGCGGGCGTGGCCGGCCACTACCGGGTCAACGACGATGCGATTGCCGGCGTGCCCGGCCACCAGCGACTCCAGCGTCTGCACCAGGTGCGGCAGGTCGATCCGGTTCATGGTGGCGCAGTAACACACGGTCGACTCCAGGAAACTGATCTGCAGCTCCGGGTGTCGGTCGGCCAACCGCCGTACCAGGTTCAGTTCGGTGCCGATGGCCCACTTCGAGCCGGCCGGCGCCGCTTCGATGGTACGGATGATGTGCTCGGTCGAGCCGACCTCATCCGCGGCCGCGACGACCTCGTAACTGCATTCGGGGTGGACCAGCACCCGCAC
>Ga0187809_10000360_pt1 | contig 25317 bp, 23 predicted proteins | sample NC_wetland_sal_i_8_FD_132415 | JGI IMG/M metagenome (GOLD analysis project Ga0187809, IMG submission 132415) | Wetland sediment microbial communities from Neuse River Estuary, North Carolina, USA - ASW_4 | ecosystem: Environmental > Aquatic > Freshwater > Wetlands > Sediment | place: USA: North...
ACGTAAGCGCGAGACGCGTTCATCGTGGTGTACATGTCGGCCAGCTTGCCCTGCATGAGCTGGAACTCGCCGATCGCCTGGCCGAACTGCTTGCGTTCGTGCACGTAGGGCACCACCACGTCCATGCAGGCCTGCATGATGCCGATCGGTCCCGCCGCCAGCACCGCGCGTTCGTAGTCCAGGCCGCTCATCAGCACGTTCACACCGCGGCCGACGCTGCCGAGGACGTTCTCCTCCGGCACCTCGCAATCCTGGAACACCAGCTCGCAGGTGTTCGATCCGCGCATGCCGAGCTTGTCGAGCTTCTGCGCGGTGGAGAAGCCGGGAAAGCCTTTCTCGATCAGGAAGGCGGTGATGCCGCGCGGGCCGGCAGCCGGATCGGTCTTGGCGTACACCACCAGCACGTCGGCATTCGGGCCGTTGGTGATCCACATCTTGCTGCCGTTCAGCACATAGCGGTCGCCGCGCTTCTCCGCGCGGGTGCGCATGCCGACCACATCGGAGCCGGCGCCGGACTCGCTCATCGCCAGCGCGCCGACATGCTCGCCGGAGATCAGCTTCGGCAGGTATTTGCGCTTCTGCGCTTCGTTGCCGTTGCGGCGGATCTGGTTGACGCACAAATTGGAGTGCGCGCCGTACGACAGCCCCACCGACGCCGATGCTCGGCTGATCTCCTCCATGGCGACGACGTGCTCGAGGTAGCCCATGGCGGCGCCGCCGTACTCTTCCTCCACGGTGACGCCGAGCAGTCCGAGGCTGCCCATCTTGGTCCACAGGTCGGCGGGGAAGTCGTTGGTGCGGTCTATGTCGGCGGCGCGCGGGGCGACCTCGTCGGCGGCGAAAGTTTCCACCTGGGCGCGCAGCATGTCGGCGGTCTCGCCGAGGTCGAAATCGAGCGAGGGCAAGCGGTTGCTCATGGCGGCGTCTCCTGCCGGGCGGGAGAGCACGGTTTAGGGCGGGTCGTGGGGAATGCAAACGGGGGGGTGCGGAGCGGAACCCTCGCCACGCATCTCGGGCAGCCGGCTATCTCGTCTGGAATTCCTGCTTGAAGTCGATGACGCTGTAGCCCTGCGCGTGCGCGCTGTTGGCAAGGTCAGTGTCGGTCGTGATCAGCGTTGGAGGAATCCCGTTTATGGCCATGCTGCAAAGATGGAGGATCACGGCATCGGTAAGTCCGAGCTCTCCAAACTCCTCACGCTGCGCGCCGGCAGCACTTTGAATGGGAAGCTCGGTAGCGGTCATGATCAAAGTTCTGAGGACATCCTGAATTCTCGCGCGCGCGGGGTTGGCGATCTGTCGGGCCAAGCTGGATACCTCCACAAGAATGTGCGGCAGGAGAATTATGTCGGAGAATTCGGCGATCAGCAGGCCAAGCAGCTCGAAATCCTCGATGGTGTAATCGTCTCGCAGACGCTTATGCCTGCCGATGTAGCTTTTGGAGGCCGATCCGACGACGAGCAGCACCGTCAGGTTGGCATCGACGACAACCGCGCCGGTCATTCAGCCGCATCTACCCTTGCCGGGTTCTTCATGGACAGAACCGTCCCATCATCGGCGATCGTGATGACTTTGTAGGATCTTTTCAGCGCGGACACCCCACCGAGGTTCTCCAGAATTTCCTGCGCCCGTGTTCGGGCAGTGTTCCAAGGCCGGGAAAAGGCCAGCGTAATCTCCCAGTTGCCGGATCCCGGAACGTGCTCGACCTCCTCCAGGCCGAGGTTTGTCACCTGCTCGTCGGCGTAGATCTCGTTGATATATCTCTTGGCCGCCGCAATTGCCTCTTTAACATCCATAACGTCGTCTCCGTCGGCTGGTGGAGAGGCGCAATATACCTCAGGCATGCGGTGGCGGCACGCTCGCCGACATCTGCCGCGACCCCGGTATCTCGCCGGCAGGTCGTCCCACCCCTACGCGTACGGATTCCGCGTCCCCCGCAGCTGCAGCCGGATCGGCGTGCCGGGGAGGGTGAACGTCTCCCGCAGGCTGTTCACCAGGTAGCGCTGGTAGTCCTCCGGAAGCCGCTCCGCCCGCGTGCCGAATGCGACAAACGTCGGCGGCCGCGCCTTGGCCTGGGTGACGTAGCGCAGCTTCAGCCGCCGCCCCTCCACCAGCGGCGGCGGATGGCGCGCCAGCGCCTGCTCGAACCAGCGGTTCAGCTCGCCCGTCGCCACGCGCGTGTTCCACACCGCATGCGCACGCCGCACCGTGGGCAGCAGCTTGTCCACCCCAGCGCCGGTCAGCGCGGAGAAGGCGACCACGGGGATGCCCTTCATCTGCGCCAGGCTTTCCTCCAGCCGCTCAGTGATCGCCTTGCGCGTAGCATTGCGGTCGGGCACCGCGTCCCACTTGTTCAGCGCCAGCACGCAAGCGCGGCCTTCGCGCTCGATCAGCCGGGCGATCTGCAGGTCCTGGTCGTGCAGGCCCTCCACCGCATCGACGCACAGCACCACCACCTCGGCCATCTTCAGCGCCTCGATCGCGGCACTGACCGACAGCTTCTCCAGCGGCGCCTCGATCCGCGCGCGGCGGCGCAGGCCGGCGGTATCGACCAGCTCCACCTGGTGGCCTTCGGCGTCGGTCAGCAGCGTGGCCACCGCATCGCGGGTCAGCCCGGGCTCGGGGCCGGTGATCATCCGCTCCTGGCCAAGCAGCCGGTTCACCAGCGTGGATTTTCCCGCATTGGGGCGGCCGACGATCGCCAGCTTCAACGGCCGCTCCGCCGCCGCCGCGTCCTCGGCCGCTTCCGGTTCCGGCGGCAGCAGGTCGGCGATCTCCGACATCAGGTCGGCGATGCCCTCGCCGTGCTCGGACGATACCGGAATCGGATCGCCCAGCCCCAACTCGTAGGTGTCCAGCACGGACGCGTTGCTCGAGCGTCCCTCCGCCTTGTTGGCCACCAGCAGGACCGGCTTGCCCTGCCGGCGCAGCCACTGGGCAAAATGCCGGTCACCCGGGGTCAGGCCGGCGCGCGCGTCCACCACGAACAGCACAAGGTCGGCCAGCCCGACCGCGGTGGCCGCGCCGGCGCGCATCCGGCCGGCCAGCGTCTCCGGCGCCGCCTCCTCCAGGCCGGCGGTGTCCACCAGCCGCACCATGCGGCCACGCAGCTGTGCCTCCGCCTCCTTGCGGTCACGCGTCACCCCGGGCGTGTCGGCCACCAGCGCCGACCGCCGACCCGCCAGCCGGTTGAACAGCGTGCTCTTGCCGACATTCGGCCGGCCGGCGATGACCACCACGGGGAGGGTCATGGCAATCCCTAGCGCAGCGCGAGCAGGCGCCCGGCGTCGGTGAGCACCAGCAGCGTCCCCTGCGCCACCACCGGTTCAACCGGCGCCGCCGGCGACGACAGCTTCTGACGGCCGAGGATCGCGCCGGTGTACGGACTGACCGCCAGCGCCTCGCCGGTCGTGCTGGTCACCACCAGCCGGTCGCTCAGCAGCGCCGGCCCCCACCAGCTGATCGGGCCCTTGTGCGCCTCCTCGTCCTCCCAGCGCGGAAGTGGAGAAATCCAGGCCACACTGCCGTCGGTGGTCTGGATGGCCGTCATTTCCTGGCCGTCCGACACCATGAACATCCAGGAGCCGGCGACCCAGGGACTGTCCTCGCCGGAGACCTGGCGTTCCCATAGCCGGCGTCCGGTCGGCAGGTCCATGCCGAGGGCGAGGCCGCCCATGCCGACCGCGAACACCCGGCCGCCGCTGATCACCGGCCGGCCGCGGATCGACGAGAAATCCGCCAGCGTGGAGGCTCGGCTCGCGCTGCCCAGGCTGTCGCTCCACACCAGGTTGCCGCTGTCGGCACGCAGGCAGGCGATCTCGCCGGAGCCGAAGCCGGCCACGACGAGCCCGTTGGCATAGGCCGGCGCGGGCTGGCCAAGCACCTGGGTGGCCGGGTTGGTCGCCTGATGGTCCCAAAGGCGACGGCCGTCCTGGGTGGCCAGCACCACGAGGCGGTCCTCGATGGTGACGAAGAAGATGCGGCCCTCGACCACGGTCGGGGCGGAGCGGGTCGGCGCGCCGAAGGACTTGCGCCAGCGGACGCTGCCCTTGGCAGGGTCGAAGGCGACCGCCTCCCCCAGGCCGTTCACCGCGTACAAGACGCCCTGATAGAAGGCGAGGCCGCCGCCGACATTGCTGCTGTCGTCGTCCTTGGCCTTGCTGTCGGTGCGCCAGACGCGTGCGCCGTCGCGGAGCTGGAAGGCTGAGACCACGGCGTCGGAGTCCATGGTGAACACCAGCCCGTTCGCCACCACCGGCTGGGCCATGATCTTCTGCCGATAGCCGCCGCCCTCGCCGATACCGGCACGCCAGGCTTCCGCCAGGCTGTGGCTGGCCTCCAGATGGCCCATCAAATGCGCCGGGTTGCCGCCCGCCTGCGGCCAGGCGGTGTTGCGCACTGGCGGCGGCAGCACCACCCTGGGCGCGCCTGCATCCACCTTCAGCCCGCGCTGGGGCGGCAGCACCGGCTCCCGCTTGCCGGGCAGCGGCTTCTTGACCTCGCCGAACCAGTTGTTCCACAGCCCGCAGCCGCTCAATGCCAGTGGTGCGAGCAGCACGGCGCGCCGCGCCGGTCCCCCAATATGTTGCCCCATCGCCGTCAGCCGCCCAGCTGCCCGAGCAATGCAGCCGCTCGGCCGCGCACGCCGTTCGGGGCGGTCACGTCCTGCGCCACCTTGCGCAGTTCCGACCTGGCCGCGTCAGGCTTGCCCTGGCGGATATCGAGCACGGCAAGCTGCTCCTGTGCCTGCGCGTGCCAGGCGTTATCCGGACTGGCCAAAGCCTTCAGCCGAGCCGCCACCAGGCCGGGATCGCCGGTATCGACCTGGTGCCGCGCCCATAGCAGGCTGGCGAGGTCGCGCAGCAGCGGCGCCGCGGAACTGTCGCCCGCGACCATGTTCCATATCTGGGTGGCACCGGCGATGTCGCCGGCCTGCGCCTTCAGCGCCGCCGCGCGCAGGCGCGCCAGGGTGGCGTAGCCGGCCGGCGCGGCGCTGGCCACCCGCTCGAACTCGACAATCGCCTGTTGCCGCTTCGTCGTATCGTTGGCGGCGGAGTCGGCGACGCTCATCGCGGTGAGGTACTGGCCGGCCATGGCCATGTCGCGGCGCGCTTCCCACCAGCGCCAGCCCTGCCAGGCGCCGACCGCGGCCACCACCAGCACGGCGGCAGCGATCATCACGCCGCCATACTTCTTGAGCAGAAGCTGCGTGCGTTCGGCGCGTAGTTCTTCTTCTACCTCGTCAAAGATATCGACCACTGTGGATTCTGCTCCGTTCGGCCTGCGGCGGGCCGGACCATAGCGGCGGCGCGGCGGGCCGGCAAACAGGTGCGCGCATGGGGAGCGGTTGTCATTTCGGCCGGCAGTCCGTGCAGCTTCCCTCTCCTCCCCGCTGGGGCGGAGAGGGCCAGGGTAAGGTGGGGCACCCTCCGCCCCTGCGAATTGCTCCCCGGAACAGGCCCCCTGCCCGCAGTCGCTTCGCCAGACCTTTGAAGCTTGGTGTTGGCATGGACGCCCCCACCTCACCTGGGATTTCGTGTTGGCATGCACGCCCTCACCTCACTCAGTCCCTGTCCTCCCCACGAGGCGGAGCGGGGACCCACGCTGCGGAGTGGAATGCGACTGTCCGCTGCGGAGCGCGACCGGGCTTCCGTGCCCTCATCCGGCCTGCCAGCCTGCCCCGCACGAACCAGGAGGACGCTCGCGATGAACCTGAATGCGGACTTCAATCGCCCCGCCATCGTCCATGCCGGCAAGCTGGACTGGGTGGCCTCTCCCATGGCCGGCGTCGATCGGCGCATGCTCGACCGCATCGGCGGCGAGATCGCGCGGGCGACGTCGATCGTCCGTTACGCGCCGAACAGCCGCTTCTCGCCGCATGTCCATGACGGCGGGGAGGAATTCCTGGTGCTGGACGGCGTGTTCCAGGACGAGCATGGCGACTACCCGCCCGGCTGCTATGTGCGCAATCCGCCGACCTCCCGCCATACGCCCCGCTCGGATGCCGGCTGCACCATCTTCGTCAAGCTTTGGCAGTTCGATCCGGCGGACCGGACCGAACTTCGCGTGCCGACGGCCGGGCAACCCTTCGCGCCGGCCGGGGATCGCGCCGCGGTGTCGGTTCTGCCGCTGTTCCATGACACGGTGGAGGACGTGCGGCTCGAAGTATGGGCCGCCAACGCCGCCATCGACATCCCGGCGCGCGGCGGCCTTGAAGTGCTGGTGCTGGCCGGATCGTTTGAAGCGTACAGCGAGCACTTCACCGAGCAGTCCTGGCTGCGGCTGCCGGCGAGGTCCGCGTTCACCGGAGTGGCCGGGTCGGACGGTTGCCGCGTGTGGGTCAAGTCCGGGCATCTCGCGGCGATCCGAACACCCCAGGGCGCCGCCGCTCAGGTCTTCAGCGGCGGATAGTTGCGGGAATACACCGGCTGCGCCAGGAACCACTTTTCGTCATAGGTCCAGAACTGGCTGACGTTCCGGTAGGTCTTGATGATCGTGTTGACCAGCTTGCCGCCTTTCCGTTCGCAGCGGCGGATGTAGAAATCGCCGACCACGTTGCCGAAATGGTCGAAATGGAACGGCCCGCGCGGCGAGTCGGTGATCGACACCGCGCGCATCGCCGCGATCAGCGCCTCCTTGTTGTCGGTCCGGCCGCCGAGTTTCTCCAGCGCGGCTTCGGCCACCTGACCGTTGGTGTAGAGGCCGACCGCGTAGGTGCCCGGCACAACGCCATAGTCGCGCATCATGCCCTCCACAAACGGCCGGTTGCTTGGCGTGTCGAGTTCGGCACAGTACTGCGAGCACGAAATGACGCCGATCGCCTCGTCGCCGAAGCTCTTCAACAGCCCGTCGTCCATCGCAACGCCGCCGCCCAGCATCGGCAGCTTCAATCCCTGGTCCTTGTACTGGCGCATGAACCGGATCGGGTTGGAACCGCCAAGGCCTGACACGATGGCATCGACACCGCTCATCTGCCCGATGAAAGGCGTGTAGTCGGGGGTCACCAGCGGCGGCCAGAGCTTCGCCTTGACCCGCCCGCCTTCGTCCTCGAACACCCGCTGAAACCCGCCGATCTGCTCGTAGCCATAGGCGAAGTCGTTGGCCACAGTGATCACCGTGCGGTATTTCAGCTCCTTGCGCGCGTAGTCGGCGAGCGGATGCATCGGCTGCGCGGAACTGGCCGCCGTGCGGATGAAGTAGGGGTTCGGCTTGCGCTGAGTCATGTCCTCGGCGGCGGCCAGGCTCAGGATTGGGCATTTGTGCTGCTCCGCGTAGTCGCTGATGGCCAGCAGCTCGAACGCGGCAAGCGGACCGAAGATGAAATCGACGCGGTCACGCTCGACCAGTTCCTGCGCCTTGGTCTTCGCGCCGGCCGGATTGCCGCCGGTATCGGCCATGATCAGCTCGACCGGGCGCCCGGCGAGCTTGTTGCCACGCTGCTTGAGGAACAGCTGGGTGCCCTGTTCCATCTGGATGCCGCCCTGTGCGAGCGGGCCAGTCTTGACGGTCAACAACCCGAGCCGCACCGGCTTGTTTTCGGCGATCGCCGGCATGGGCAGGCTGGCGGCCAGGCCAGCCGCGGCGCTGCCGGCGAGAAATCCGCGCCGTCCTGTGGTCATTGTCGTTCCTCCCTGCATGTCTCGATCCGGCCTTGCTGCAGCCGGTTGCATCGCCCCCGCGCACAGAACGTACGGTTCGCCGGGTCAGCCGAACGGAATCTGCCGGCGGAACATGGCGAAAATCAACTCCCAGTCACGATTGGCGGCGCGCTTGTCGTGGATGTCACGGTTCGGCAGCGCATAGCCATGCTCCGCACCTGGATGCATTTCGCTGCGGTAGCGGACATCCGGACAGGTCTGCATCAGTTGGCCGAAGGCCTCGACCATCGCGGGCGGCGCATGCGGGTCGTGTTCGGCAAAGCCGCAGTAAAGCTCGCCGCGAAATCGCTGCGCGAGAAGGTGCGGAGAGTCGTCGCGATCGGAGATGAGCGCCGTACCGTGCAGGCTGGCACCGGCGATGAACCGCTCGGGATAGGCCCCTGCCGCGCACAGCACGTGGCGCCCGCCCATGCAATAGCCGATCGAGCCGATGCCGCCCGCACGTACCGGTTCGCCGCGATCGATGAACTCCAGCAGCGCACCGGTGTCTTCGACGACCATGGCGTTGGACAGCTTCTCGAGCGGCGCCAGTGCGATGCGCTGGCGCTCGGGATCGAGATTGTGCATCGAGATCATCTGGTTCTTGTCATTGCGCCATTCGTTGCGGACCTGGCCCTGGCGATGGTACAGGTCGGGCACAACGCAATAGTAGCCGACGATGCCGACGCGGCGCGCGATGTCGAACAGCTCTTCGCGCAGCCCCCAGAAATCCATATAGATGACGACTGCCGGAAACGGGCCGCCCTGTTCCGGGTGGGTGATGAAGCTTTCCATCGGTCCCGATGGTGTGGGAACCGCCACGATACGGTCATGCATGGCCGCGCATCTCCCCCTGTTCCGTCAGGCGGTCCCTAAGAATTAGCGCTTCAGGCCCGCCGGGTCGCACATCCATTGCCGCCATGGTCGGCGCAGGCCGGCCATCCACGATTTTTTGCCATTGAAACGAGCACACATGTGGATGGCCGGCCTGCGCCGGTCATGACGGTGGTACATGCGTCCGCCATAACGGCTCGGTCATTGCGTCCCGAGCCCTAGCGCCCGGCCAGCTTCCGCCCCGTTTCCAGCGCCGCGAAGGTGGACACCGGCGCCGGCATCAACCATCGAAAACCCTGGCCGATCAGCTCTTCCACGTTCTTGCTGTCCACGTGCGGATGGCCGCAGGGCACGTTGTACTGCTTGCAGATCGCCAGGATCTCGTTGATCGCCGAGGCCACCGTCGGATGCGAGTACTGGCGCGGATAGCCGAGGTCCTGCGACAAATCGCCCTCGCCGATCAGCACCACGCCGATGCCCGGCACCTGCTCCAGCATCTTCGGCAGGTTGGCGATGGCGCGCTTCTCCTCGCACATGATCACCACCAGCACTTCGCCTTCCGGGTTCAGCGGCCAGACATCGGCGCGCTTGTAGTATTCCTGGTTGGTCAGGCCCCAGTAGCGCGCCGCGGTTGCCGGCGCATCGCCGCGCTGGCCGGCGGGTTCGTAGTACGCCGCTTCCGGCGGGCGCGGATAGCGGCAGGAGATCACCGCGTTGCGCGCGTCGTCCACCGTGCTGACATGCGGCCACACCACGCCGTACACGCCGATGTCCAGCACCTGCTTGGCGATCCACTGGCTGTTCTCGCCGCCGTTCGGCGGGATGCGCACGAAGGGCGTCACACTCGGCGCGATGCTGCCGCTGGTGGCGATCTGCCGTCGGTTCAGCATGTACTGCATGCAATCGCGCAGGGCTTTGATGTCGTACGGATTGTGTTCCATCTCGAACACCACCGCGTCGTACGGCGCGCTGTTGATGGTCAGCGCGTTGCTGATCTCGCCTGGGGAGAAGGTGGCGAAGGCCGGCTTGCCGGACTCCAGCGCCTTGATCGCGCCGTTCAGCCGGGGAATGTCCATGGCGTTTCCTTTCACGCGGTGACGAATATTTCCTCCGCCCGGCAGGCTTCCGGTATAAGGCCCTGCTGTGCGGCGTAGCGCAGCCCGAGTTCGATGCCGGAGCGGTTGGCTTCCAGGCCATAGGGCAGCGGGTCGGCGCCGACGATGCCGGTCCAGCGTGCCTCGGCGGAGGGTGCGGCGGCGGCGTGCTTTGCGGCGGTGAACAGCGCCATCAGCTCGCCAGCGAGCCAGTCATGCTGCTGCAGCAGATGCGTCTGCACGCAGACCACGTGGTTCACCGGATAGGCGCCGGTCTTGCGGTACCACGCGGCGGCCGCTGCATCGGCGTCGGGGATCACCGTGCGGATCTGCGAGGGCGGCAAGCCGGTAAGTGCGATGCCGGCGTCGATCTGCCCGTCCAGCAGCAATTGCGGCAGGGTCTGCCCCGGTCCGGCGCGCAGCACGTTGGGCGGATCGGCGTATTCCTGGACATGCGCATCTTCGCTGGTGACCCAAATGATGCTGTCAGGATCGACGCCGTATTCGGATTGCAGGATGCCGCGCACCCACACGCCGGTGGTCACTGAATAGGCGCGCACCCCGACCCGCTTGCCGGCGATGTCCTGCGGTCCGCGCAGTGGCGAATCCGTTCGGCAGACCAGGGCGCCGTGATGGAAGCCGCGCATCAGCACCACCGGCAGGCCGGTGAGCGGTTTCCCGTAGTGGCGCGCCTGGGCGAGCGTGGTCAGCGCGATCTCGCACAGGCCGAAGTTTTCCCCGCGCACCAGGCGACGGAAGGCGCGGGTGATCTGCTCCACGGCTTCGAAGTCCAGGCGGACACGCGGCGAGGTGACGCGGCCATCTTTCAGCGGTACGGCATGCGGGTAGTCGGCGATGGCGCTGCGGAGGGCGAGGGCGGTCATGGCACAGACTCCTCCCGCTCGCTTTGCCGGAGGGGATTGGGGGAAGGCGTCGACCCGAAGCTGCGAGTTTCGCGCGCATGCCCCCTCGCCCCCTCCCGCAAGGGGACGGGGAGGAGCCCATGCGTCCGCTGACTTCGGCTCATGGCGCCGACATCGCGGTGCCGTCCTGCCTGTGGCTCATTCGGATTCCCCTGCCCGCTCGCGCCCCTCGGCGGCGCGTGTCACGCCGGCCGCCAGTTGTAACGTTCGGCCAGCCACTGCCGCAGCGCAAGCAGGGCGGGAGCGCGCGGCGACCACAGATCACCGCAGGCGGTCGCCGCCGGACCGCTGATCGGCCGGACCCCGACCCTGACCGCCAGTTGCTGGATATCGAGCGCCGCCATCGCCTGGACCCCGGCCTGGCGCCACAGCGACACCATGGGCGCCGGGGTCAGCTCCGGCAGCACCAGTCCGAACTCCAGTTGTGCCGCGACCGCCGCCGCGGACCAGGCGGCGAACAGCGGACCGGCCGGAGCCGCATGACGCGACATGCGGTAGAGCGCGTGCAGTGTGGGCACGCCCGGAAATGCCGGTACCGGCAGGAACTGTCCGACCTCACCGGGGATGCCCAACGCGAACAGCGGCTGGCCGCCGGCGGGGACAAAAGCCTTCACCTGCTCGGGGACCCGGTGGCCACGCAGCAGCGCTGCATCGATCCTGCCGCTGGCAAAGCCACGGCGCACCGCGTCAGCGTCGCCTAAGAGGACTGGTTCGGCGCGGGCGCCAAGCAGCTCGATGCCGAGTACGGCAGACAGGTCCGGACCGTTCAGGCCGGTGACGGCGATGCGCACCGGGCGGCCGGCGGCCAGCGCATTTGCCCGCCCGACCACGACCGCCGGCGCAATGCCCACCGCCACCGCCACCCAGCGGCTGACGTCGAACTTGGCCCGCGGGTCGCCAACCAGCCAGGCGAGCGCCGCCTCGCCGGGGGTCATCAGCAAAGTGAGGCCGTCCAGCGTACCGCGCGTCTCGAACTGGTTGGCCGCGGTGACGCCATCGGCACCGCCAACAATCTCCTGGCGAAAGACGGCGCCGGGCGCGACGGACTGCGCCAGTGCGGGCTGCACCAGCCGCGCCCAGCGGTCGATCGGGCCGCCGTCGGGACCGGGCACCAGCATCATCGGGTCGGTGAGCCTGGGCGGCTCCGCTGCCGGGACCGAAGATGGCGCGGCGGCCAAAGCGCTGCCCGCCCGGCCCAGCACGGGCAGGCTTGCGAGCAGACCCAGCAGACGACGCCGGTCAGGCGACGGCAGGTGGTGTGGCATTCGGGGCCCTCCCTGCGCGCGGGCCGGCGGCGGACCGGCCCCTGCGGAGTGTCCTACCTCACAGGAATGCGATGTCAAACCTGTGGCGGAAGCGGGCCCGTCACGCGGCGCAGGAAGCCAGCGCTCATGCGTCGTACGACACCAGCGCCTCGCAGGGCACATCCAGCCTGGAGCGGCCGTTCAGGAAGGTCAGCTCGATCAGCGCGGCGGCGGCGGGAACCACGGCGCCGACCTGCCGCAGCAGGCCGATGCCGGCCGCCATGGTGCCGCCGGTGGCCAGCAGGTCGTCGACCACCACCACGCGCTGGCCCGGCTCCACCGCGTCGGCCTGCACCTCCAGCCGGTCTGTGCCGTATTCCAGCGAGTAGTTCAGCCCCACCGTCTCGCCCGGCAGCTTGCCGCGCTTGCGCAGCATGACGAAGCCGCAGCCGAGCTTGAGGGCGAGCGGCGCGGCGATCAGGAAGCCGCGGCTTTCGAGGCCGGCGAGCAGGTCCGGCTGGTAGGCGCGCACCGCCTTGGCCATGCGGCCCATCGCCACCTGCCAGGCGTCGGCGTCGCGCAGCAGCGTGGAGATGTCGTAGAACAGCACGCCCGGCTTGGGGAAATCGGGAATGCCGCGAATGTGGTCCTTCAAGTCCATGGCGCGCCGAACCTTTCCCGCGAATCGCTGCCCATGGGTTTAAGGCGCCGGCGCGGACGCCGCAACGCAAACGGCCGATGGACCGGCGGCCGATCGGCAATTCTCATTTTGAGCATGGACCGACAAATGCGTGCGGGTCCCCTCTCCGCCCCTCGGATGCAAGAGGCATAGGGGCGGAGAGAGGGCTCGCCCGGCTTCCGGCCACGCCGCGACTTGCCGCTGGCCGATGGACAGGCACGCGCCACCCCGCCAGTGTTCCGCCGGGTGGGAGGAACGCCATGACCGCAATTTTGCCGGTTCCAACGCTGGACCATGTGGTGATCAACGTGCGCGACCGCATCGACGCCGGCGCCGACGCGTTCCGCCGGCTGGGCTTCACGCTGACGCCGCGCGGCTACCACACGCTGGGCTCGGTGAACCACCTGGCGATGTTCGGCACCGAATACCTGGAGCTGATCGCCGCCCCGCCGGGCGACACGCGGCGGCAGGAGATCCTGGCCGCGCCGGAGGGGCTGAACGGCCTCGTGTTCGCCTCGGAGGACGCCGACGCGACCTACCAGGCGCTGCATGCGGCCGGCGTGCCGGTCGATCCGGCGCAGCAGTTCTCCCGGCCGGTGGAACTGTCCGGCGGCCCGCGCGATGCCACCTTTCGTACCGTCCGGCTGCAACCGGGCGTGGTCGCCGCCGGACGGCTGTATTTCTGCCAGCACCTGACGCGCGACCTGGTGTGGCGCGACGAATGGCGGCACCACGCCAACGGCACCATCGGCGTGCTGCGCACGGTGATCGCCGACCGGGATCCCGCGGCACTGGGCGCCCTGTTCGCCCGCATGTTCGGCGCCGAAGCCGTACGGCAGACGCCGGATGGCTGCTCGCTGCTGCTTGGCCTGGCGCGGTTCGACGTGGTCACGCCGGCGGCGCTGCGGCGCGAGTTCGGCGAGGCCGCGCCCGACGGCGGCGGACGCGACAGCTTCATGGCGGCATTGACGCTGCGCACCCGCTCGCTGGACGCCGCCGCTGCGGCGCTGGAACGCGGCGCGGTGACGGTGCAGCGGGAAGCGGACCGCATCGTCGTGCCCGCCGCCAGTGCGTTCGGCGCGACCCTGGAATTCCGGGCCTGAGGCGCGTTGCCTGCTACACGCCGCCTATACGCCGCCGGAGGTAGCGACCCGGGTGTACGGGGTCGCTGGGGGTGGCGGCCCCAAACGCGTTAGAGCGCGTGCCGATCAGCTTGAGCCGGCGGCAGCGCATAACCTCAATAGCTGGAAGCGGGCCTGGCGTGCCAATACCTGCAACTTGGGGCACGGCAGCGTTCTTATTTAACACAGAGACCGCCGAGTGCACACAGAGTATCACAAAGGATATTTACATTCTACATATCTAATAATAAATGTTCATTATTAAATTAATTATACTCCTCCATGAAACTCAACACGCACTTGGTGAGCTCTGTGTGAAAAAGGAACGCTGTCGCGCGCTACAGGCGGTCGGCCTTCCCCCGCTGCATGATGCGCGCCTCCGCCCGCCTCCCATGTGGTGCGCGCGACCGGCCAACTGACACCGGATTTCCGGCGCCCTGCACCAGGGTTGCTGCGTGCCGCAACGGCTCGCCGGACCAGGCCGGCGAGCCGCCAATGATCAGGCGTTGGAAATCGCCTCCAGCGCCAGTCCGCGGGTGCGCGGGCCGAAGCCGCCGATCGAAATCACCACGATCAGCATCGAGAATGCGATGAAGGAGAACACCGCCATCGTGCCACCGATCGTCAGGAAGAAGGCGATTGCCAGGCCGGACAGTGCTGCTGAAAACCGGCTCCAGGCATAGACGAAGCCGATCGCGCGCGAGCGGATGCGCGTGGGAAACAGCTCCGCCTGGTAACCGTGGAACGAGTAGGACAGCCAGTTGTTGCTCAAGGTGATCAGCACGCCCAGCACGATGAGCGCCACCGCCGTTGTCTGGCTTGCGAAAAGCAGGCCGAACACGCCGATACCGATTGCGGCGCAGACGATCTGCCATTTACGCTCCATCCGATCGGCGACCAGCATGCCAAGCAGCGGACCGATCGGATTGGCAATGGCGATGATGAAGGAATACTCCAGGCTGTGCGTGACGTTGATGCCCTTGGCGATCAGCAGCGTCGGCACCCAGGCGGCAAAGCCGTAATAGCCGAAGGTCTGGAAGAAGTTGAAGATCGACAGCACGATGGCGCGCTTGTCGTAAGGCGGCTGCCAGATCTCCGAAAAACTCCCCTGCCCTTCTTCCGGCTCGGCCAATGCGCCGACCGCGGGGAGAGAGCCGTGTTCGCGGTGCACCTCGGCCTCGATATGGGCGACCACCGCGTCGGCTTCCTGCACCCGCCCATGACGCGCCAGCCAGCGCGGCGATTCCGGCAGGCCGAGCCGCAGCCACCAGATGAACAGCGCGCCGATGGAGCCGATCACCACCACCCAGCGCCAGTTCTGCGGCCCGAGGATCCAGGCGAGGAACGCCACCACCGGCACCGCGCAGAAGATCACGAACTGGTTGAATGCGAAGGCTCGGCCACGCTCCTGCCGCGGGATCAGTTCGGAGACGTAGGTGTCGATGGTGACCAACTCCACGCCGATGCCGATGCCGGCGATGAAGCGCCACAGGTCGATGCTGAACCCGGTGCTCTGGAAGGCCATGATCAGCGTGCACACCGAGTACCAGATCAGCGAGTAGGTGAAGATGGTGCGCCGCCCGTAGGCGTCCGCCACCCAGCCGAACGCCATGGTGCCGACGAACAGGCCGGCGAACAGCGCGAACACGAAGGTGCCGGGGCCGGCGACGTGCAGCGGCTCCAGGAAGCCGAAAGCGCCGAGGGACTGCCGGGTGAACAGGCCCTCCTTGGCCATGCCGGGCACGACATAGGCGGTGAGGAACAGGTCGTAGATTTCGAAGCAGCCGCCGAGAGAGATCAGGGTGATCAGCTTCCAGACGTGGCGGCTGCTGGGCAGGCGATCCAGCCGGGCGGCCAGATCCGCCCCTGTTGTTGGTGCCATGGGGTCTCCTCCGGTGTGGTCCGCGCGCGAGTCGCGGTCGAGGGAGGATTGGGGTTGCCGGTACCGTGCCGCGTCAAGGCGGCGGGTGCCGAACCGGGGCCGTAATTTTGCATGGCCGATATGCCCCAGCGAAGGAGGGGGGCGGTTTTCGCAGCCAGCACTGCGATTCGGCAGTGCCCATCGGAACCGGGGCGTCGTAGCAGGGGCGGAGCCTCCAATCACGGCGGCAGTTGGTAGATCCTCTCCCACAACAAATCGTGGATGGCCGGCCTGCGCCGGCCATGACGTGATGCGATTCGAGTCGGCAATTCGCGAACGCATTACCCAGTCCTTGGTCAGGCCTGCCGCCGTCATGGCAGCGCGGGCGCACCGGAGTTGCTCCACGCGATCTGCCGTGTCGTTCTCCTTGAAGCATCTGATAGCGAAAGCAAGCTGAATATCACGGCTAGCGACAGTCACCGGGTGATATCAATGCCGGCCGTGACCATTCGGAACCTGCCTGAAGCAACGCAGGCGGCAGAGACGCTGTAGTTGTCCAGCGTGACCCTGGCGGAGATCCTGTTCGGCATCGCCGCACTGCCGGCCGGCCGCCGCAAACGCTTGCTCGCCGAAGCGTTCAGCGGCGTCCTGGCGCTGTTCGATCGGAGCATCCTGGCATTCGACGCCAATGCAGCACGCCATCATGCCGGTCTCGCGCTTCGAGCCAGCGATGCCGGGAAAGGCTTCCCCACGCCAGACGGCTATATTGCCGCGATCGCCGCCGCGCACCGCTATGCCGTAGCCTCACGCGACGCGGCAGCGTTCCAGGGCGCCGGCATTAAGCTCATCAACCCCTGGGCCGAAGCATAGGCAAGCTTCACCGGGGCAACCGATCGTCGGCCCGCGAGCGGAACCCAGCCGAGCGCCGGCCGCCTCCGGGGTGCGGCAGCCCTGCCATACCCCACCTTGTGCCACGCACCCGGACAGCCCATCTGAGCCCGTCATGCAGAACTTTGTGAACGCCGCAGCCGACCCGATCGGGTGGCACGGCACCACCATCCTGTGCGTCAGGCGGGATGGACAAGTGGCCATGGCCGGGGACGGCCAGGTGTCGATGGGACAGACCATCGTCAAGGGCAACGCCCGCAAGGTGCGCCGCATCGGCGGCGGTGCGGTGCTGACCGGCTTTGCCGGCGCCACGGCGGACGCCTTCACCTTGCTGGAACGCCTGGAGGCGAAGCTGGAGCGCTTCCCCAACCAGCTCGAACGCGCCTGCGTCGAGCTGGCGAAGGACTGGCGCACCGACCGCTACCTCCGCCGGCTGGAGGCGATGATGGCGGTGGCCGACAAGAGCCACAGCTACACCCTCACCGGCAACGGCGACGTGCTGGAACCCGAGGACGGCATCATCGCCATCGGCTCCGGCGGCAACTACGCGCTCGCCGCCGCCCGCGCGCTGATGACCACCGACGGGCTGTCCGCCGAGGAGGTCGCCCGCCGGGCGATGAAGATCGCCGGCGACATCTGCGTCTATACCAATGGCAACGTAATCGTCGAGACTTTGTAAATGGAAGTTCCTACCTACTCGCCGCGCGAGATCGTCTCTGAGCTGGACCGCTTCATAGTCGGCCAGGGCGATGCCAAACGCGCGGTGGCCATCGCCCTGCGCAATCGCTGGAGGCGCCAGCAGCTTCCCGAAGGCATGCGGGAGGAGGTGGTGCCGAAGAACATCCTGATGATCGGCCCGACCGGCTGCGGCAAGACGGAGATCGCCCGCCGCCTCGCCCGGCTGGCGCAGGCGCCGTTCCTGAAAGTGGAAGCCACCAAGTTCACCGAAGTCGGCTATGTCGGCCGCGACGTGGAGAGCATCGTCCGCGACCTGGTGGACGCCAGCCTGAACATGCTGCGCGAGGCGTCGCGCAAGGACGTGCAGGCCAAGGCGGAGCTGGCGGCCGAGGAACGCCTGATCACCGCGCTGGTCGGCGACGGCGCCGCGGCGGACACGCGGTCGAAATTCCGCCGCATGCTGCGCGCCGGAGAGTTCGAGCAGAAGGAGATCGAGGTCGCCGTCGCCGAATCGTCCGGCAGCGCGATCGGCCAGCTCGACATCCCCGGCATGCCGCCCGGGCAGATGATCAACCTGGGCGAAATGATGAAGTCGATGATGGGCGGACGGCCGATGCAGAAGCGCCGGCTGACCGTGGAGGCGGCCCGCAAGCTGCTGGAGGCCGAGGAAGCCGACCAGTTGCTGGACAACGACCGGCTGGCCAAGGAAGCGGTGGCGCATGCCGAGAACAACGGCATCGTGTTCATCGACGAGATCGACAAGATCTGCGCCCGCACCTCGGAAGGCGGTTTCCGCGGGGGCGACGTCTCGCGCGAAGGCGTGCAGCGCGACCTGCTGCCGCTGATCGAAGGCACCACGGTGAACACCAAGTACGGGCTGGTGAAGACCGACCACGTGCTGTTCATCGCCTCCGGCGCGTTCCACCTGGCCAAGCCGTCCGACCTGCTGCCAGAGCTTCAGGGCCGGCTGCCGATCCGCGTGGAGCTGTCGCCGCTGTCGCGCGACGATCTGCGCCGCATCCTGACCGAACCGGAGCACTCGCTGGTGAAGCAGTACTCCGCCCTGCTTGGCACCGAATCGGTGAACCTGGTGTTCACCGGGGATTCGATCGACGCGCTGGCGGAGTTGGCGACCGACATCAACGACCGGGTGGAGAACATCGGCGCTCGGCGTCTGCATACGGTGTTGGAGCGGCTGCTGGAGGACATCAGCTTCACCGCGACCGACCGTGGCGGCGAGACGATCACCGTCGATGCGGCCTACGTGAACGAACGCGTGGCACCGTTGGCGCAGAAGGGCGATCTGAGCCGGTTCATCCTGTAGGCAGCGGCGGAGGTATCGTGCTGTGGGCGGGCTCCGGGGCGCAGTCCCGGGGTCCGTTTCGTTTCGGAGGTCGGCAACCGGCCGCTACACCACGAAGCGGCGCCGCGTCAGCTGCAGGGTGTTGAAGTTCATGGGCAGGCCGACATGGTGGCCGCTCATCTTGAGATAGGTGAGCAGCCGTGCCTCATGCACCGGCGCGAGATGTTCGACCGGCTTCAGCTGCACGATCACCTGCCGCTCTACGACGTCGGCGCGGAAGGCCGTGGCGATATGCAGGTTCTTGTAGGCCGCCGGCAACGTGGCCTGGCGTTCGTGCGCGATGCCGGCCTGGTCGAGTTCCAGGCAGAGACATTCCTCATAAGCCGATTCGAGCAGGCCAGGGCCGAGGTTGCGGTGCACCTCGATTGCCATGCCGATAATGCGGCGGGTCAGTGCCTCGTTGTCCAACATGCGGCCTCCGTGGCTCTCCGTGTGAAGTCCTCCGTGGTTCTCCGTGTGAAACCTTAAGATCCGGAGAACGGGCGCCGGTTTTGCTCGGTGAGCCGGCGGCCTGGGGGGTCGCCCGCGGCGCCGGTGTGGTCCGTGGCGGCGGTAAGGTTTCACACGGAGAACCACGGAGCTTTTGCACGGAGAGCCACGGAGGGACTTTTCCGGTGTGGAAATGAGGTGCAGAACTGAGCCATGAAATATGGCTGTGCACTTGTATCAACGGACGGCCAGAGCGTAGCGGCACAGGTCGCCCAGTTGCGGAAGGCCGGAGCCGCCAAGGTGTTCCGCGAGACGGCGAGCGGAGCCAAGACCGACCGCGCCCAGCTTCGCAAGGTGCTGGCTGCGCTCGGTGCCGGTGACGTGCTGATCGTGACGTGGCTCGACTGGCTCGCCCGCTCGACATTCGACCTGTTCGCCATCGTTAAGCAGATCGTGGACGCGGTCGGACAATTCCGGTTACTGGCCGAGCCGTGGGCCGACACCTCCACCAGCACCGGGCGGCTGATGATTGCCGTGCTAGGCGGGCTAGCGGACGTGGAGCGCGATCTTATCCGCACCCGGACAGCGGAGGGGCGCAGCCGGGCTAAGGCGCGCGGTCAGCTCTGACGGAGCCAGCAAACGAGCTAACCGTTCACAGCCCCTTGTGCTGGACGTGGCACGGCCTATCGTAAGTGTCTGAATTCGCCCGCTTTCGGTTTTTTGTTGGGCGATCCGGGAGGAGGGGTGTGAACGGTTACCAAACGAGGTTATACCAAATGAAACACTTAGTAATCGCGCTCGTCCTAGCAGCGCTCGCTGCGCCAGCAATGGCGCAGACGCAATCGCCATACACCGCTGCACTTGCCGCCGGCCAAGCAGTAGCCAACCAGACAGGGGACTGGTATTACAAGGATGACGATGGGGAAGGCGCGGAGTGCCACGCGCTGCCGGCGAAGACACCTCAGCAGTTCCTCGACGCTGCCGCCGGGCGAGGTGCGACCAACCTGGAGATTACCGGAAATGACATCCTAAATGCCGATGCTGTCGTTTCTTATGATCTAGGGGACAGGAATTACGAATACTCGCTTTACAGCTCCCATCAGAAATGCGCCAACCCCTTCGGCGCAGCTGATAACACGAATCCGGACTTCAGCGCGATCAGTCCGCCTATCCTGGACAAGACGCAGCGAGCCTTGGCTGATGAAGCATTGAGGCGCGCGACGGACAAGGGGCCGTGGTGGATGCTTGATGGCACGAAGACCACGACGGTATGCAAACCGTCGAAACTCACGCCAATGCAGGACGCGCGGTCAGCAAAAGCGAAGGGAGCACGAAACATCCAGATTGAGGGAGGCCTCGTGGCAGCCAACGTGCCTCACCCGACTGACGTCGTGGTTGAGTATGACTTCGACGGCAAGTCGTTCTTCAACGACTACTACAAGAACAAGGATTGCGATGATAGCGGGCAGCCGTCACAGGCTGAGAAGGACAAGGCGCCCTCCCGCAAGGCTAGCTCGGAAGTCGGCAATGGGTCGTGCTGGGGGCCAGCTGATCATGGCGATAATGGGCGGCCGGATATCTCCTGCAGGGCACTGACCGAGGACTTCCTGCTGAGCCTGCGCGGCAAAACTGCCGCTGAAGTGCGCGCGGCGATGGGCGTCAACGGCCGTGACGATAATGGCTACACGGCGCTGCCGCAGCCAAAGTTCCTGCACTTCATAGGCAACTACTCGCGTGGCGCGAATGAAAACAAGGACGGCGACATGAACTTCCTGTTTGACGCGGGAAGCCACGTGTCGGTTATCTACGGCTCCTTCGATGATGCTAACAATAGCGCATACATCTGGAATGAAAAGCTCTTGCCCAACGGCTGTTCCGACCTGCCGAGTTCTAAGCTGGCGCGCTGCGATAACCATAGCAAGAGCATCCAGCACCTCGTATGGCTATCCACTGTCGAGGGAATGTCGGCAAAGAATATAGCCGACATGATTGTGGCAGCCTGCAAAGCGACCAGGGATTTAGGAAGCGACACGTCGGACCCGTCTTACACAGCGATATGCGGCCAAGCCGAGAACGCACCACATTGAGGGGTTGTAAGGGGTAGCAAAGCCTTCTTGGGGCGGAAGGCCCAGCCACGTAAAACTGCACGTTAGCGTATTGCACGCAATTTTGTGTGGCGAGGGGTGCGGCATGCTGCGCCTGTCTTGCCGAGGCAACTGGCGTCCTCTGCCGGTATTGCACGCGATGTGATCCCCCGCGTTAGACCCCCTATTTCCTGCTGCAATACCCGTCTCAATAACCGATACCGCGTGCAAGAATACTTGCATGCCATGATTGGACGCAGCAAACAGGCGGTCTGTGCCGTGGTCAGAACATATCTGCCCCTCGCCCGGCCGGAATCGCCGGATCCAGACCGTGTTCACGTTTCTTGCCGTGCAGTTTTGCGTCGCTGGCCCGTCCGACCCTTCTTCTGATGGGAGAGCAATCCGAGGAGTAACCAAGTGCCAAAGGCGAGTTCCATCTGCGGAAGCCGATTCTCGAGCGTCGCAATAACGTCCGGCCTCGAAGCGAGGTGATCAATGACCTCGGCCGGCGTGCTGAACGGGTTGCTACCGAGTTGCGTCTCAAGGTTGACACCACGGGTCATCAAGGAGTCGATGAAGGAATCCATTATCGTATCGAGCGCAAAGAGGCTGACGGCGCTCGCGATGCCCGGCCCAAGGTCGCACATCTCGCGCAGAGTAGCGCGGTGTTCCTGTAGGTTGAACGCCTCTTGCGAATGTGCCGCCTTGTTGCGAAGTTTTCGCAGAAGATCGATTGAACGGTGGGCCGTGTCGTTAATGAAGCCCGACATGTAAGCAATGTCTGCGCGCGCGGAGAAGGTGCTGAGCGGTCCGGGATAGTTGAGCAGACTCTTGACGCGCTTCTTTTTAAAGGCCTCGGGGGAGAGGTCGGTGATAACCTGACCGAGATGGGTGGCGACGATGTCGGCTGCAATCAGTATCGCGCCGCGATCAGTCTCGCGCGAGAACTCGTCGATCATGCGACGGAAGGCTTCGGCGACGTCCGGGTCAGCTAGGAAATGCGGTTCGCTGTCGTCGCCGCTTTCCGGCGAGGTGTCCGCTGAAGAGTCATTCATGACGACGCCTTCCCGATTAGTGCAGCCGCAATATGGAGATGACACCCCTCTACAAGATAGAGGTGACACTCCCGCGTATTCCGGGGTCGCGGGAGGTGCGCCATGGCGGCGGTGTCGATGAGCAAGCGGGAGTTCAGCCGGCTTGAGGTGTTGCTGCGGGTACAGTCCGGCCGTTTGCGGGTGGCCGATGCCTGCGAGCTGACGGCGTTGCGGCGGCGTCAGGTGTTTCGGCTGCTACGCGGCCTGATGCACCACGGTGCGACGAGCCGGGTTTCCAGGCGTCACGGCGGACTGAGCAATCAGCGCCTGCCGGCCGAGCTTCGCGTCCTGGCGCTGTCGCTTGTGCGCGAACGGTATGCCGACTGTGGTCCGACCTTCGAAGCGGCAGCAGACCCGGCGCCGGCGGTTCGCCCGGATCATCCGTGCTCATCCGTGTGCATCCGTGGTTTCATGCTGTTTCTGCCCCGCGCCCCGGTCAGCCGAGTTCCGGCGCCACCTCGCGCTGGAACAGCGTCAGGCTTTGCGCGGTGTCCTCGTACGACATCGGCCCCAGGCGAAACTGCATGATCACCCCGCCCACGCCGATCGCCTGCACCGCCGCCAGCTTCTCCGCCACCGTCGCCGGCGAGCCGTAGATCAGCGAGTGCTCCACCAGGGTCCGCGCCGCCGGCGCGGCGCCCGGTGCGGGCATCGGCACCAGCGATACGCCCTGCTCGCGGTAGACCCGCTCCCGCATCGCCGAACGCTGTTCCTGCATCGCGGCGAAGGCCGGCAGGGCGATGCGCTCCGCCTCGGCGTCGGTCGGCGCGACGCACACGTTGCGCCACACCCAGGACTGCTCGACATTGGCTGCGACTTCGGCCTCGCAGCAGCCGGCCTCGCGCAACGTGGCGCGGTACAGGTCCATGCGGCGAGCGGTTTCCGCGTTGCTCTGCACGTTCATCATGAAGGGCCGGCGCCGGCGGGCGATGTCCAGCATGCCGTGCTCCGACGACGCGGCGCGGATCACCCGCGGATGCGGCTTGGTGTAGGGTGCCGGGCGCACCGCCGGCGCCTTCAGGGACCAGAACCGGCCATGATGGTCCAATGGCTCGCCCGACCAGGCGGCGAACAGGATGGATTCGGCCTCCTCGAAGCGCGCCTGCGCCTCCTCCGGATCGATGCCGTAACCCTGGTAGTCGTAAATGTTATAGGCGGTGCCGCGGCCCAGCCCGACCAGCAGCCGCCCGCGAGTCAGATTGTCGATCAGGGCCAGCTGCTCCGCCAGCCGCACCGGGTGGTGCAGCGAGGCCTGCGCCACCGCGAAGCCCAGCGTCACGTGCTGCGTCGCCGTGGCCAGCGCGGCGGCGAAGCTGACCGGATCGACATAGGCGCAGATGCCGTCGAAGTGGTGCTCTGCCAGCCACAGCACGTCGAACCCGAGTTCGTCGGTCAGCCGAGCTTCTCGAAGTGTCTCGTCGATGATGCGGGCGTCGTCGGATGGGTGGCGGCTTTCCGGGAACAGGAAGTTGCTGAGCTTCACGCGGTGGCTCCTGGTGCTGCGCCTGGGGGGCGGGGAATTTTTAACAGAAGATCATGAAACCACGGATGAACACGGATGAACACGCAACGCCGCGGCGGCGCCACCCCGTGCCGTGCGCTTCCCGCCGAAGGCAAATTGTTATGGTCCTCGGCTGAACGGGAGTGCGTGGCCAGGCCGCGATCTGCTCGGACGCATCCGTGTTCATCCGTGGTTTCAAATTCCTTGAACAAGCCTGAAGCCACGGCTGCCTTCACGGTGGCGACCCAGGCACTCACCCGGCAGGTTGGCATCGCACCCCGCTCCGCCGCAGACTGTTCGCCATCCCAGGGAGAAGGATCGGACCCATGAAGATCGGCGTGTTCGCCACATTCATGTCGCCGCTGGCGACGCCGCAGATGATCCGCGACTTCGGCCGGCGGGCGGAGGACATCGGTCTCGACTCCATCTGGATGGGCGAGCACGTCATGCTGTTCGACAAGAACACCTACGGCTATCCCAGCTCGAAGGACGGCCGCATTCCGGTGCCCGAGGGCGGCGGAATGCTCGACATCACCGCCACGTTCGGCTTCCTCGCCGCATCCACCAGCCGGCTGCGCTTCGGCACCGGGGTGGCGCTCGTGCCGCAGCGCAACCCGATCTACACCGCGAAGGAGATGTGCACGCTGGACTGGCTGACCGGCGGACGGATCGATTTCGGCATCGGCGTCGGCTGGAACAAGGAGGAGGTGGAGGCCTGCGGCTACCGCTGGGAAGATCGCGGCGCCCGCTGCGACGAGTTCCTGGAGGTGATGCGCCGGCTGTGGACCGAGGAGGTGGTGGATTTCTCCGGCAAATGGGTGAAGTTCGAGACTGCGCGCATGGACCCCAAGCCGATCCAGAAGCCGCACGTGCCGATCATCGTCGGCGGGTATGTCGATGCCGCATTCCGCCGGGCCGTGCGGTTCGGTGCCGGCTGGTACGGCTTCAACCGCGACCCGGCCGGCACGCAGGAGATGGTGGCGCGGCTCGATGCGGCTTTCGCCAAGGCGGGCAAGCAGCGCGGTGCGGATTTCCAGATCATCATCACGCCGCCGGCGGCCATGCCGGTGGATGCGATGCAGGCCTACGCGGAGGCCGGGGTGGACCGGCTGGTGGTGAACCTGGGCAGCCAAAGGCCGGAGCGGGTGGCGCAGCGGCTGGCGGAACTCGCGGGGCTGGTGAAGGCGGTGGCGTGACGTGCTAGCTCCTGCAGACCCAACCAAACCTCAGGGTGCCTCGCATGTCCTATGAGCCGCAGCGCTTCGACCACAGCATCCCGGTCCGCGTGGACCTCTACTCCGACACCCACACCCGGCCGACGCGGGCGATGAAGGAAGCCATGCTGGCGGCGGAGGTTGGTGACGAGCAGTCCGGCTCCGATCCCAGCGTCTGGGCGCTGTGCGACCGCAGCGCGGCGCTGATGGGCAAGGAGGCGGCCATGTTCCTGCCCTCCGGAACCATGTGCAACCAGGTGGCGATCGCCACCCACTGCCGCCCCGGTGACGAGATCCTGGCGCACCGTGACGCGCATATCCTGACCAGCGAGGCCGGCGGACCCGGCGCCATTGCCGGCGTGATGATCCGCGGCCTGGACGGCCCCGGCGGCCAGTTCACCGCGGCAACGCTGGAGGCGGCGATCCGCCCGCGCTCACGCTACTCCCCGCCGCAGACGCTGGTGGAAGTGGAGCAGACCGCCAACCGCGGCGGCGGCACCTGCTGGAGTGTGGACGCACTGCGCGCCGTTACCGAGGCGGCGCACAAGCACGGCATGGCCACCCACATGGACGGCGCACGGTTGCTGAACGCCGCGGTGGCGCTGGGCGTGCCGGCCACCGACCTGACCGAAGGCTGCGACACCGTCTGGCTCGACTTCACCAAGGGCCTCGGCGC
>Ga0187809_10000361_pt1 | contig 25288 bp, 25 predicted proteins | sample NC_wetland_sal_i_8_FD_132415 | JGI IMG/M metagenome (GOLD analysis project Ga0187809, IMG submission 132415) | Wetland sediment microbial communities from Neuse River Estuary, North Carolina, USA - ASW_4 | ecosystem: Environmental > Aquatic > Freshwater > Wetlands > Sediment | place: USA: North...
CCGGTGTGCCGGGTGGGCGGGCATCGTGGTTGGGACTGGGCAGGTCGCGGATATGCACCGGCGGCGCGAAGACCGTTTGCCCCCTGATTGGGGCTGCGGCCGCGAAGCGAGCATCCTCTTCACTCAATTGGCGCGTTCCCGCTTTACCCGGTCCCACGCGGCGTTGATCTGCGCCACCTTCTCGTTGGCGCGGGCGACGAATTCCTGTGGCACGCCGCGGGCGGCCAGGCCGTCCGGATGATTCTCCCGCATCAGCTTCTTCCAGGCGGTGCGGATGTCCTCCAGATCGGCGGAGCGCGGTACGCCGAGCACCACGTAGGGGTCTGGCGCATCCGCCGCCGCGCGCGAGATGCCGCCGCGGGCGCGTTCCCAGGCCGGCTCGTCCAGCCCGAATGCAGCGTGCACCCGCTGCAGGAACCCCTGCTCGGCCCGGTTCACCGGCCCATCGGCACGGGCCAGGGCGAACAGCGCGGTCAGCACGTCCTCCAGCATGCCGCGGTTGTCGGCGAATACCTGGCCAAGCTGACGGGCGTGAGGTTCGAACCCACCAGGGTCCTCGCGCGCCTGGTCGAACAGCCGGCCGATGTCGCGCGTGGCCTGCGGCGGGATGCGGAACTGGCGCTTGAAGGCGTCGATCTCCTCGCGTTTCACCGGGCCGTCGCATTTGGCCAGCTTGGCGGCAAGGATCACCACGCTGACCGAGAACAGCTGGTCCCGCCCGCCCAGCATGGCTGCCAGCCGGGCAGGGTTGAACATGCCCTGGCCGCCGAAGGGCAGGCGGAAGTCGCCGGTGGCTCCGGTGTCCACGGCATGCCCGAGCGCGGCACCGGCGACCGCGCCGAAGGGTCCGCCCACGGCGAACCCTGCCACGCCGCCGATCACCTTGCCCCAGTATCCCATCCGCATTCCTCAGCAACGGCCGCCGGCCGGCATCGGTTGAGCCCGCGCCCGGCCTGGCGGATCAACCGTGCAGCAGCGACTTGTCCTGCACCGTGGTGTCCTGGCCGATCACCGGGTCGGCGATCGCCTCCTCCAGGCTGCGTGCGCCCTTCCACTGCTCGGGCGGACGCACGTGGCCGTCGGAGCCGATCTGGTCGATGCCCCAATAGATTTCCAGGTTGTGCCCGTCCGGGTCCTGGAACTCCACCGCGAGCTGCACGCCGGCGCGGCGGCGGCCTTCGAAATGGATCGGCACGTCGTGCCGGCGCAGGTGGTCGCGCACCCGCAGCACCTCGTCCAGGGTGGAAACCTCGAAGGCGATGTGGTGCAGGCCGGCGCCCGGGCGGTAGTCCTTGGTCGCCTGGAACAGCGCGATGCCGTGGTGGTCGGCGTTCAGCCGCACGAACACCGCGCCGCCGGGCAGCTCATTGCCGGCGTACACGTCGGAGATCTGGAAGCCCAGCACCTCCGTGTAGAACTGCGCCGAACGCTGCAAATCCTGCACGTACAGCGCGAGATGGCCGATCTTGTTCAGCTTGAAGGGCAGGCCAAGCGGCCGGCCCATGGCCCTGACGGCGTCTGCATCCATGGCTTGTCCTCCTGTGCGGGGCGCAGACTAATGCGGCGGCCGGGGTGGTGCTACAGTAACCCGCCTGGGCGGGGACCACCCGCCCCTTGCAATGGAGGGGCCGTGCATCCGTTCGTAGAAAGCCTGACCCTTGAGACCGGTGTTCCGTGGGGCGCGATCGAAGACTGCCAGCGAAATATCGACGCGGTGCGGTCCGATCTGCTGACCGCGGTCAAACGCGTGCTGGACGACGCGGCCGATGAGGAAGAGGACGATCGAGGCTTCCTGGCGATCTATCTGCTGGCGGCCGAGCGGGAGCAGCGGCTGTTTCCGTTGCTGACGGATCTTCTGCCCAGGAAGAAGGCGGAGGAACTGCTCGGCGGCGCCGCCGGAATGACCCTCACGAATGTGCTGATCTCCTGCTTCGACGGCAACACGGAGGCGCTGCTCGGCGTTCTGCGCGCCCCCGAAACCGAGGATGTCATTCGGAACGACATGTTCCGCGCGCTCGCCTATCTGGCCTGGCAGGGACGGATCGACCCGGCGACGGCCGGAAGTTTCCTGGCGGAATTCGATGACAATCCTCCGGTGGACGACGATGATCTGAGCTGGACCGGCTGGTTGCTGGCCATCGAGCTGCTGGGCAGAGCCGAACTGGAAAGTCGCCTGGAACGTGCCTTTGCAAGCCGGACAATCCTGGAGGAATTCACGACGCTTGAAGATTCCCGTTCCAGGCTGCGGCAAAGCCTGGAAGAACCGGACAACGGCGCGCGGTTCGAAGAGGAGAACCTGGGACCGCTCAAGGATCTCACGCAGGACCTGGCCTGGCTCGATGACGATGAAGTCTCGCCTGACGAAGAGGACGAGTGGGGCCTCTCAATCGATGACGACCTGCCGTCCGGTAGTCCCGTTCCGCTGCCGCCACGCTTCGCCCTGCCAGACATGACCCCCGCGCGCAATCCGATGCGCCATGTCGGCCGCAATGATCCTTGCCCATGCGGCAGTGGCAAGAAATACAAGCGCTGCTGCGGGACAGTGGCAGGGTAATCCCGTTCCAACCCCGCCAGCAGTGGAGACAGGCGTGCGAACGCAGCGGGTTTCGGTGCGCGCGGCCGATCGCCTCCAACCCCGCTTCTGAGGGCCGGCCGCCCCGGCCATGACACGGTCCACCCCGCTGCCCTACACTGCCCTCCGAACGCATCCGACAGGAGCAACAGAATGGCCCCGCCCCCGCCTTTCGGCGCGAATTCCGCCGCCGCGCGCGACATCGCCACCGTGCTGCATCCCTATACCGACCTTCAGACCCATCAGGAGGTCGGACCCGTGGTGATCTCCCGCGGCAAGGGCGTTCGCGTGTGGGACGACGCCGGCAAGGAATACATCGAGAGCGTCGCCGGCCTGTGGTGCGCCGCCCTCGGCTTCGACAACGAGCGCCTGGTGCAGGCCGCCGTGACGCAGATGCGCAAGCTGCCATTCTATCACGCATTCACGGCGAAATCGCACGAGCCGATGATCGACCTTGCGGAAATGCTGATCGCCCGTGCGCCGGTGCCGATGAGCAAGGTGTTCTTCGCCAATTCCGGTTCCGAGGCGAACGACTCCGCCATCAAGATGGTCTGGTATTTCAACAACGCCCTGGGCCGCGTCAACAAGAAGAAGATCATCGGCCGGGTGAAGGGCTATCACGGCATCACCCTGGCGGCGGCGTCGCTGACCGGGCTGGCGGTGAACCACCGTGCGTTCGACGTGCCGCTGCCCGGCTTCCTGCACACCATGACGCCGCACCACTATCACGGCGCACATCCCGGTGAGAGCGAGGAAGATTTCGCGACGCGCTGCGCCGAGGAACTCGACAAGCTGATCATGGCGGAAGGCCCCGATACTGTCGCCGCGATGTGGGCGGAGCCGATCATGGGCGCCGGCGGCGTGATCCTGCCGCCAAAGGGCTACTTCCCGAAGATCCAGGCGGTGCTGAAGAAGCACGACGTGCTGCTGGTCGCCGACGAGGTGATCTGCGGCTTCTGGCGCACCGGCAACTACTGGGGCAGCCAGACGCTGGACGTCCAGCCGGACATCCTGACCTGCGCCAAGGCGCTGTCCTCGTCCTACCTGCCGATCAGCGCGGTGATGGTGAACCAGCGCGTTTTCGACGGGCTGGCCAAGGAAAGCCACGAGATCGGCACGTTCGGCCACGGCTTCACCTATTCCGGCCATCCCGTGCCGGCGGCGGTGGCGATCGAGACGCTGAAGATCTACGACGAGTTGGACATCGGCACGCATGTCCGGGCCGTCGGCGCGCATATGCAGTCCGAGCTGCGGCGGCGCTTCGCCGATCACCCGCTGGTCGGTGAAGTGCGTGGGGCGGGGCTGATCGCCGCGGTGGAGCTGGTGGCGGACAAGGCGACGCACGGCAACTTCGATCCGAAGGCGAAGGTCGGCGGCAGGATGACCAAGCTGATGGAGGAAGGCGGCGTGATCGGCCGCAGCGTGATGAACGACACGCTGTGCTTCAGTCCGCCGCTGATCATCACCAAGGATGAGGTGAACGAGATGCTCGACCGCGTCGGCGCGGCGCTGGACGAGCTGACCGTGCAGTTGCGGCGCGAGCAGATCGCCGTGGTGCGCTAACCGGCCGCAAGGCAGGCGGGGCGGAACTGCTTCGCCTCTCCTGCCTGGCCAGCCTTCGCAATTTGTCAAACCCCCGCGTGGCTCTGCACGGGCTCAGGCCACGTCTTGCAGGGCCTGTCCCGTCAGCAGCGGGTACTGCGTCGTGGCAGAGACGTGCAGCACCAGCTCCATCGGTGGTTCGAGCCCGGCGAACAACGCATCGGGCAGCACGCCCTCGCCGTTCGTCCAGCGCAGCCCAAGCTCCGGTTCGAACCCGTGAAAGCCGTTGCACAGCGACGTATCCGCCGCTTCGAGCACGCGACAGCGCCAGCCACATTGCAGTGTGACCCGGCGCAGGGCGACGCCGAGCAAACGGGGATCGCGCACGAGGCCCAGTTCGGCCGGTGATCCGGCGCGCGACGCGATGCTGATGTGTGCGTGCCGCTGCGCCAGCCGGAAGACATAGGCCCCCGGCAACTGTCCGATGCCGTCCAGGCGGCGGCCATCGCACAGCAGATGCAGATCGGGTTCATCCGTCAGCACGAATCCGGGACGCGGTCCCGCACGCTCCAGCAAGCGCCGCCAGACGGCATCGACCAGTGGGCCGCCGGTCAGGACGGGCGCGAAGGGCGCTTGCGGCGGCAGATGCCAGACGCTGTTGGCATTCCGGAACAACCAGCGATTGCCGTCATCGCGATAGCTTTCGGCCGGCACGCCATTGGCCAGCAGGACGTCGTGGCCGATGACTTCCACATGATACAGCGTCACTTCCTGCGCCCGGTCGTCCCATAGGATGGAGCGGTGGTTCACCAGGAACTCGACCGGGATCAGCGCGCCGTCGAGATAAAGCGAGTGCCCTTTGGTGAGGCGCAGATCGTGGTGCGGCACGTTGTCGGCCAACGCGCCCTTGCGCACCACGATGGGCGTCGCAGCGCCGCGGCGTCCACGCGTCGCCAGTACGCGTCCGGCGCCCAGCCAGACGATCGGCTTGGTTTCGCCGCTGCAGGTCAGCACCAGATCGCCTTCGGCAAGGTGCTCGACCGGCACTTCCCCGCGCGGGGTTGCGATGCGCGTGCCGGCGCAGAAGCACAGCGTCAGCAGCTCCGCGCTGCTTGCCCCGGTGACGACCGTCTGTACGCCAGTTGCGCCGTTTTCCATCAGCATGGTGATGGTGATCGCACTGCCGCCCAACGGCGTGAAACTGAGCTGCCCGGCGGCGTAAGTGACCGTATTGGCCAGCACATTCAGCAGCTCGATGGTCTGGCCGCTTTCAACGCAAAGAGAGCCCAGGCTCGCCGCCGGATTGTCCCATTGCAGCACCGCTCCGGGGCCGGTGAGGAACAAGGACTGTGCGCCGAGTCCGCCCTGTAGCTCGACCTTGCTGTTCGCTTCGACGGTGACGCTGCCTGCCCCGATCAGGCCGGCGGCGATCAGCGTGCCGCCATCGCTGGCGCCGACGGTGCCGGTGTTGGTCACCGTCCCCAGCGTCAGTGTCTGGTTGCTGACGTTTGCCAGGATAACGCCCTGGTTGTTCAATGCGAGATGGGCGCCACTGAGCGTGCCGCTGCCGACGATTTTGTTGTCGCTGTTGATCAGCGTCGCCGCAGCGCCGTTATCGTCGATCGTGCTGTTGCCCGGGCCGGTCAGCGCGATGGTACCGCCGCCCGACAATGTGGCGGTGCCGACAATCTGCAGTTCCGCGAGGCCGTTCGGCGCGGAACTGCCGCGCAGCGCGACAGTGCCTTGGTTGATCAGCGTGCCGGCAAGCTGCGCATGGTGTCCGCTCGCGACCTGCAACAGGCTGCCTGCGCAGAGCGAGTCTCCGGCAAGCGTACCGGAGTACATCTCCAGCGCACCGCTGCCGCTGCTGGCCAGGGTGGCATTCGCGACCGTCTGCTCGAGATAGACCGTGCCTTGGTCGGCCGCCTGAATCAGCCCGCCGGCCACCGCGGTGCCTTGCAGGTCCAGGTACGCGCCGCTCTCGGCCTGCATGGTGCCGCCGCTGTTGTCCAGCGTGCCGGTGGTGACGACCTGCAGCACGTTGCCGCCGGAGGTAGAATCCAGCAGGCCATGATTGGCGAAGCTGAACCGGCTGTTGCCGACGGTGCCATGCCCGGCGATGGTGTTGCCCTGGTTGACCAGGGATGCCGCGGGCAGCGTGGTGCTGCCATTGAGCCGGTTATCGCCCGGTCCGCTCAACGCGATCGTGCCGCTTCCGGTGACGGTCGCGGTGCCGACCTGGATTTCCGAAAATCCGCTGGCGCTCGCCGCGCCGAGCAGGACGATTGTGCCGCTGTTGGCGATCGTGCCGTCGAGGCGGGCGCTTTGCCCGCTGGCGACCTGCACCGAACCGCCGGCGATCGCCGCGTTCGAAAGCACCGCGGCATACAGGCCAAATACTCCGCTGCCGGTGCCGGTGAGCGTTACGCCGGCGGCGTAGCCGCTGAGATACACCGTGCCGCCATTGAGCGCCTGCAGTGTGCCGCCGCTGACGCCGTTCTCCACCGTGAATGCGCCGGCGCTGGCCGACAGTGTTCCGGTGGCGCCGATGGTCAGGCTGTCGACGGTGACGTTCGGCTGGTCCACCACCACGCTGACGGCATCTGGCACGGTCACGTCGTACAGCAGCGACAGAGTGGCGCTGTAGGACAGCGGGACGCCGAAGGGCGTCGTGCCGGAGGTGGACAGAATGTTGTCGATGCTGAACAGCCCGTCCGATGGACCGCTGCTGCTCAGTGCATTGGCGCTCGTGGCATATTGCCACGACAGCAGCGATGGCGTGTCCTGGACGCCGTTGGTGTAATCGTTGGTTGTAAATCCTGAATCGAAGAATATCGCCAGGCTACCGCCGGAACCCCAGGTCGCTGCCGAACTCCAGTTGCCGGATTGCGCCGATAACGACAACGTTACCGGCGAGCCGCCATTCAGCAGAAGGCTCACAGCAGCGCTGTGAAAGCTGTAAGTGCCGCTGGACTCGTCGAGATAGACCGAAGCCGACCCGGAGACGTTCACTCGACCGGGCATTCCCTGAACTCCAGTTCTGAGTGTCCGCGCCTCAGGTCAGGCGGCGGCAAGACGTTGCAATGCGAGATACTCGGCGCAAATTTTAGCCGAACCTGGGTCTGAAACGCAACCGTGATATATTCGAGGTGCATAATGATTCGAGACTCGCGCCTTGGTTGTAATTGCCGGGCAGGCATTCACTTCTATAATGGCGCGTCCGGGTTGTGCCGGCCAAAGATGTTGATCAGCGTCTCCACAGGGCGTGGTGCCGTTCGCGCCCGCTAAGGATTTGCCATCATGCAGTCTCGACTGTTCGGCCCGCTCGGCCGCGTTTCCGCGCTGACGCTGGGTGGCGGCGGCCTCGGCATGCTATGGGGCGAGACAACCTTCGACGAGTGCGTCGCGACGGTGCATGCCGCGGTGGATACCGGCATCACGCTGCTCGACCTCGCGCCGCGCTACGGCGACGGCAAGGCGGAGGACGTGGTGGGCGCGGCGTTCAATGGCCGACTGCCAGACGGGGTGCGCGTGACCAGCAAGTGCAACCTCGGCAATCCGCCCGCCGAACAGGTGGAACCGATGCTGCGCCGCTCGATCGAGGACAGCCTGCGCCGGCTGCGGCTGCAGCGGCTCGATCTGTTTTTCCTGCATTGCAATCTCGCACCGCAGGGTCATCCGATGTGGCGCAATCCGGAAGCGGTGCCGCGGTTGACCTCGTATGAGCTGTTCATCGGTGCGGTGCGTCCCGTTTTCGAGAAGCTGGTCGCCGAGGGCGTGATCGGCGCCTGGGGCCTGACCGGCATCGGCCACCCGGACAGCATCATCCGGCTGCTGGGGGAAACGCCCCGGCCGGCTGCGGTGCAGTGCATCGCCAACCTGCTGGATTCACCGGGCGGGCTGAAATTCTTCGACGGTCCGGCGCGGCCGCGTGCGGTGATGGCGGCCGCGCGGGCCAACGGCGTCGGCGTGATGGGCATCCGCGCGGTGCAGGCCGGCGCGCTGACCGCGGCGATCGACCGGCCTTTGCCGCCGGACCATCCGGAGCAGCGCGACTATGCCCGCGCCGCCGGGTTCCGCGCGCTGTGCGCCGAACTGGGGCAGGATCCGGCAGTGATCGCCCATCGCTACGCCCTCGGGCTGGACATCGACACGCTGGTGTTGGGCGTGAAGAACCGCACCGAACTGGCGGCGTGTGTTGCCGCGGCAGAAGCCGGAGCGCTGCCGGCAGAAATGGTGGCCCGGATCGACGCGTCGGTTTGACCACCGCCGCCGGCAGCGTCCTGGCCGGGATCGCGCAATTCTTGTCCAACAGGCTTCCGGCCAGACTCGCGCACCCGTGAAACCGCGCTGCCGGTAAATCGTGGCAGGGACAGCGCGACGATCGGGGAGTTCCCATGCCGGCCCTGGAAGACGACCTGCGTTGGATGCGACACGCACTGGATCTGGCGCGGCGCGGCGACTCGCGACCGGGCGCCAACCCGATCGGCTGTGTCATCGTGCGTGACGGCATGCTGCTGGCCGAGGGCTACAACGAGGTCGATCTGCGGCACGACCCCACCGCGCATGCGGAGATCGTGACGATTCGCCGGGCCGGCGCCGCGCTGCAATGCCACGAACTGCGCGGCGCGACGCTGTACAGCACGCTGCAGCCCTGCGGCATGTGCACCATGGCGACGATCTGGGCGAAGATCGGCCGCATCGTGTTCGGCGCCGGCCGCGATGACGTGCATCCGATGTATTTCGAGGACCGCCACCTCGACACGCTGGACTTCATCCGCGACGCCTACCGCGACGACCTGACACTGTGCGGTGGCATGCTGGCGGCCGATTGCGCGCGGCTCTACGTGCCGCCCGAAGCCGACGTGCCGCGAGAAGAGCAGTTCAACCGGTGATCGTGCCGCGCTTGGCGAGCGGGGCGATGAACTGCGGCTCGGTGTCCCAGGGGAACATGATCCAGGTGTCCTGCGACACCTCGGTGACGAAGGTATGCACCACGTCACGTGCCGCCGGCTTGGCGTAGATGCAGGCGAAATGCGCGCGCGGCAGCAGCTTGCGGACGACGCGGGCGGTGGTGCCGGTGTCCACCAGGTCGTCGATGATCAGGAATCCCTCGCCATCGCCGGCCGCGACCGGCGGCTTCAGCACCACCGGGGCGCCGATGGTCTGCTCGTTCTCCAGCGTGCCGCTGCGCTCGCCGCCATAGGTCAGCACCGAGACGGTCTCCACCAGGCGGATATCCAGCTCGCGTGCGACGATCGCCGCGGGGATCAGCCCGCCGCGCGAAATCGCGACGATGCCGGCGAAGGGGCCGCGCTCGATCAGGCGCCAGGCGAGGGCGCGGCCGTCGCGGTGCAGCTGGTCCCAGGTGACGGTGTAGTAGTGCGTTGCCATGCAGCGATTTTTGGCGGCTGCCGCCGGCCGGCGCAAGCCAATGCCGCCGGCCGGGGCGATGCCGAAACGTCGTAAATCCCGGATTCCGCTTTCAACGGACCGGAATGACGTCAGCCGTTGGTGCCCCTGCTGTCCACGCCGTGCACCTGGGCCGGATGATAGGCGTCCTCTTGCTGGTTCTGCTTGGCGCTGGAGCCGGACGATGTGGTCTTGCCGATCGGGGCCATTTCCGCCGGATTGTAGCCGTTCGGCGCAAGACCGGATGCTTGCGAATGCGACAGAGGCAGCGCCTGTTGCGATAACTTGGTGCCGGGACCTGTCTGTGCCGGGCGGCCGGTCCCGGGCAGTTGCAGCGTGGCACCCGAGAAGCTGCTGCCGGCAGCACCGGTCGGACCGGCATTGGAGCTGACCGCGTTCATCCTTGTTGTGCGGGTCGGGCTGGACGGGCCGGCCGGATTCTCATCGCCAGGGACGATCCGCTTGCCGGCATCCGCATGCGGCGTCGGGTTCTGCGACATCGCTCCGGCGCCGCGCGGGCCGGGCTGCAAGCCGACCGGCGCCTCGGTGCCGTCGCGGCCGATCGCTGCGGCACGTGCTTTGTCCTGAGGCGATGCGCCGCCGGATGCTGACGCCTCGGACTTGCCCTTGTCGCTGCCGTTATGCTGCCCACCGGCGCTGCTCGTGGCTGACTGGCCGGAACTGCCGCCGTGCTTCGCATTCTGCGCTGCCGGGTTGGACGCCCCGCTCGATGACTTTGCCGCAGCATCCTGCGGCTGATGTTGCGTGGACTGGTCATGCTCGCCGGATTTCGACTGTCCGGATTTGTCGTGTTCACCGGACCTCGGCTCTCCCGGGTTGTCGTACTCATCCGTCTTCTTTCCGGATTTGTCGTGCTCAGCGGCTTGCGGCTCTCCGGACTCGTCGTGCTCGCCGGGCTTCTGCTCTCCGGACTGCGTCTGCTGCCCGGGAATTTGCGTAGCACTGCCTTCCTTGGCGGTGCCCTGGACCTGCTGGCGGGACCCCGCGGGAACCGGGGCGGCCCGTGAACCCCCTTCGGGAAGCGCCCCGCCCAGCAGCAGCAGCGCCGCTGCCGCTGAAACCCGGCGGAGCAGTAGCAACTTGCTGCTGCTCTGGTGTCGAGCAATAGCGCTGCAGGAATTGCGGGGTTGTGTCATTTGACTGGCGTCCTGGCCCTGGGAGTAAACCTCCCTGGCAGAACCGCCACCGGGCGGGCCGGTTCCGCTGATGCCGGCTCGCCGGTCATGACTCAGCAGGTGGATGGGAATTCATCGGCTGGACCGTTTGTCCCGCCAGAGCGCGCGCGGCTATTGTCCGGCCCGCAGCGCCGCCTGCACCGCCGCATCCAACGCCGACAGGAACCGCGACCGGTCCTGCCGGGTCAGTGGTGCCGGCCCGCCTGTGGTGACACCCAGCTCCCGCAGATGGCGCGACACCTCGCGCCCGGCCAGCGCGTTGCCGATGTTGTCCGGTGTCCAGTGCTTGCCCGCCGGCGCCACCGCCCGCGCGCCCTTCTCCAGGCAGCGCGCGGCCAGCGGAATATCGGCGGTGATGCACACGTCGGCCGGCGTGACGCGTTCGGCGATCCAGTCGTCCGCGGCGTCCGGCGTCGCGGCGACCGTGATCAGCTGGACGTTGGGCCGCCCGGGGGGCCGGATCGGGCGGGAGCCGTTGGACACCACGAAGACGGCCAGGCCGAGCCGGTCCGCGACGCGATAGATCTCGTCGCGGACCGGACAGGCATCACCATCCACGTACAGTGCCGTCATGCAGCGTCGCGCATCCCGCCGCGGTGCCGGCGCGGGCGGCGCGAGTGCGCCGGCTTGCCGGAGGATTTGCCGGCCGGCTTGCCCTGTTGCTTGCCCGAACGCGCAGCGGGCTTCTCCGGCGGCGTTCCACCGGCCACCGCGATCGGCGCACCGGTGCAACGCTCGATCGCCCGCAAAGCGCCGTGTTCGGCCGGATCGCAGAAGGAGATCGCCACGCCGGACGCGCCGGCCCGCGCGGTGCGGCCGATGCGGTGCACGTAGCTCTCCGGCTCCACCGGCAAATCGTAGTTGATCACGTGCGAGATGCCGGTCACGTCAATGCCGCGCGCGGCGATGTCGGTTGCCACCAGCACACGGGCTCGGCCGGAGCGGAACCGGTCCAGCGCCTTCTCGCGCTGCGGCTGGCTCTTGTTGCCGTGAATGGCGCTGACCGACTGGCCGGCGTTTTCCAGGCCCTCCGCCACGCGGTCGGCACCGTGCTTGGTGCGGGTGAACACGATCACCCGGTTCATCGCCGGATCGCTCAGCAGGTCCGCCAGCAGCGGGCGCTTGTTCGACTGGCTGACGAAGTGCACGAACTGCTCGATCTTCGGTGTGGTGGCGGCGACCGGGGCGATCGACACGCGGACCGGGTCGCGCAGCAGCGATTCCGCCAGGCCGGAGACTTCCTTCGGCATGGTGGCCGAGAACAACGAGGACTGGCGCTGCTTCGGCAGGGCTGCCACGACGCGGTTGATGTCGCGGATGAAGCCCAGGTCCAGCATGCGGTCGGCTTCGTCCAGCACGAAATGGGTCACGGCGCCCAGGCGCAGTTCGCCGGTGGCCATCAGGTCGCACACCCGGCCTGGGGTGCCGACCACGATGTCGGTGCCCCGGCGCATCTGCTGCACCTGGCGGAAGCGGCTGACGCCGCCCAGGATGGTGACGCTGCGCAGCCTCAGGTTGGCGGCGAACTGGCGCAGGCTCTCATCGATCTGCAGCGCCAGTTCGCGGGTGGGGGCCAGGATCAGCGCGCGGGTGGCGAAGGGAGCGGCGCGGACGTTGTCGGCGGAGAGGTGCTGCAGCAGCGGCAGGCCGAAGGCGGCGGTTTTGCCGGTGCCGGTCTGTGCCACGCCGAGGAGGTCGCGGCCGTCGAGCAGGGCGGGGATGGCGCCGGCCTGGATCGGCGTCGGGGTGGTGAAATTCTGCGCGGCGAGCGCGCGCAGCAAGGGCTCGGCCAGGCCGAGGCCCGGGAAGTCGGATGAAGTCACGTTGGGTTACAAGCTCCAGCGCTGCGCCGCGGACAGCGTCCGGGGGCAGTGCCTGAATGTCCGCCGTCCCGCGCGATTGTGGGGCGAACGTGTTTCGAACGGGTTTTCCGGGAGGGCGGCGCCAGGGGCGCACGCATCACGCAGTCACGGAAGCCAGACGCTATGTGGCCCAGTACCGGCGGAAAGGCAAGGGCTCCCGCAGGAATCACGCGGGGAGGCCCCTGGGCCAAGCGCAGCGAGTCGCGGCACGCGATCACCTGTGCCCGCCTGCGGCCGACTCACCCAGCATGCCGCGCCAGGTCACCCGGCGCCGAAAGCGTCCCGCTGCACCGGAACTGGTACGAAGCTGCCGCTCCGAGCGGTGCAGTCGCCCGCACTGCTGCACAATGCGTGATCCGACACGGGGATGACATCCTGGCAGTCGACTCACGCCGCCCTGACGGGAACTGCCTTCATGCGGGCGCCGGACGGCCCCTCAACCTTGGCCAAGGGACGGTTGCACCGACCACCGCCGCGATCACCGCATGCGCCGACGCCACCGATCCGATGCCCAGGACGTGCAGCACCGCAGGTGCAGATACGATCCAAAGGGCCGTTGCCGCTCGGAATGTCCGCGCCCACCCGCCGTGCCGGGTCAAAGATGCCAGCGCGAGCACCAGGGCAACCGCGACGCTCAGCCACGGCTTCCACAGCGGAGCGGTCGGCAGGGTGGCGAAGCAAATCCAGCTCACCAGCGCCAGAGCGATCACAGCAGCGAGTACAACAACATCGGCAGCGCCGACCGATCGCTCCCCAACTTTTTCTCTCTTCACAGCCATATCCTCCATGGAGCGACATGGTTCCAGGTTCGCCGAGCCCACGAGCGGGCGCTCAGCGGCTGTGAATTAGGGCAATGCAGAGGCAGTTCAAGTCTGCTACGCTTGGGCACGGAACTTCTCGACGCGCCGAACGTTCGCTCTACGTTCCTCAGTATGGCCGTTGTCAACGTGTCGCCTCGCAAACGCCGCTCGGCCATTCTCTCCGCCATGCTTACGGACTTGGACGGCGCCTTGGCGCTCGTGATCGACTGCCTGACACCTGGGTGCGCCGGTGAACGTCGCGTGCTGCTCCGTGGTCTTGCCGGCGTTTATGGTCGGGATCAGACGGTGGCCGAGGCGTTGCGCCGCATGCGCTGCATCGGCCGCGGGCGGACGGCTGGCGCCGCGTGGCTGGTGGCCGGCCCTGGCATGGTCCGCCGGGCACGGACGGCGCGGTTGGCGTTGATCGGGCCGGAGGCGGCACGGGAGTGGGCAACCCCGTTTCAGCGAAATTTGCGCCGCAAGACGCATCCGTAACCAAACTGATTGCGCCTCTCCCGCATTTCAGCCACGCTTGCCGGCTATGGGAGCGAACGACCTGGTCGGCCGGCTGAAACGGCTAGCAAACCGGCGCGGCTGGACGATAAGGACGGTTTGGGGCAAGGGCTCCCACCTGAAGGTATGGCTAAACGGTCGGCGAACAGTGATCCCCTGTCACAGCGGCGACCTGCCGCCGGGCACGTTCCGGCAGATTAAGAAGGACTTGGACCTGACCGACGCCGGCCTGGAGAGATGACAATGCGCTACGAATACCCGGCGACACTGGAAATCGAGCAGGGAGGGCGCGTCACGGTGCATTTCGACGGGCTCCCCGGCGCCACCTGGGGAGAAACCCGCGACCAAGCCTTGGAGCATGCGAAGGACCTGCTAGCGTCCGCCATCGAAATGCTTCAAGAGGACGGGGAACCCATCCCGCCAGCGCCGCCAGCAAATGGGCGTCCGATCGTGGTCGCTGAACTGTCCTGACGCGCCCTGCCTAAGCTGTCGAACGGCATGCTGGGATTACGTCATCCCTATACCGGGCAGCGCGTTGACGTAAGGGGTCGTCCCACCTGGAGGGCATGACCTCCCAGGTGAATGTTCGAAAGGCATGACCCTGCACGGAAAGAGGGGAGGCGCGACGTTGCGCCCGGGGTAGAGCGACGCGCGCCCGACCCGCGGCACCAGTTTTATGGAAAGCGCCACCGTCAGCAGGAAGCGCGTGAGGTTTTCACCCGCCTGTCCTGTCAATGTCCTGTTAGGGCTATTTGGGTTTTCGGATGCCGCAGTGGCTAAGAGCCGAAAATTTCAGCGCTATCAATGCCTTGGAATGGCGCGCCCGGAAAGACTCGAACTTCCAACCCCCAGATTCGTAGTCTGGTGCTCTATCCAATTGAGCTACGGGCGCCGCGCCGGGGGGATGTAGCCGAACCCCCGCCCCCCTTCAACCCCCGCCGAACGCTTGACACGTCCCAACGCTCGGCGGGTTCTGCGCGAGTCAGGCGGCCAGCTTGTCCAGTTCACGCAGGATCGAGTCGCCCATGACGCTGGTGCCTACCTTGGCGGTGCCCGGCGCCATGATATCGGCGGTGCGCAGGCCGGAGGACAGCACGTTGGTCACCGCCTTCTCGATCAGCGCGGCGTCCTCCTCCATGTTGAAGGAGTAGCGCAGCAGCATGGCGAAGCTGAGCATCTGCGCCAGCGGGTTGGCGACGCCCTTGCCCGCAATGTCCGGCGCGCTGCCGTGGATCGGCTCATACAGCGCGGGCCGCTTGCCCGAAGGCTGTACCGCGCCGAGGGTGGCGGAGGGCAGCATGCCGAGGCTGCCGGTCAGCATGGAGGCCAGGTCGGACAGCAGGTCGCCGAAGATGTTGGAGGTGACGATCACGTCGAACTGCTTCGGCGCCCGCACCAGCTGCATGGCGCAATTGTCGGCGTACATGTGGCTGAGTTCCACGTCGGCGTAGTCGCGCTGATGCAACGCGGTGACGGTCTGGCGCCAGAACAGGCCGGACTGCATCACGTTGGCCTTTTCCACACTGGTCAGGCGGTTCTTCCGCTTGCGCGCCAGTTCGAAGGCGACGCGGGCAACGCGTTCGATCTCGCTTGTGGTGTAGGATTCGGTGTCGAAGCCGCGCTTCTCGCCGTTCGGCAGGGTTTCCACGCCGCGTGGTTCGCCGAAATACACGCCGCCGGTGCTCTCGCGCACGATCATCAGGTCCAGGCCGCGCACCACGTCGGGCTTCAGGGTGGAGGCATCGACCAGCGGGTCGAGCACCGTGGCGGGGCGCAAATTGGCGAACAGGTCGAGTTCCTTGCGCAGCCGCAGGATCGCCAGTTCGGGACGCATGTCGAAGCCGAGCTTGTCCCATTGCGGGCCGCCGACCGAGCCGAACAGGATGGCGTCGGCGTCCTTGGCCTTCTGCATGGTGGCGTCGGTGATCGGCGTGCCGCGCGCATCGATCGCGGCGCCGCCGACCAGGTCCTCCGACAGCTCGAAGGTGACCATGCGGCGGCGGTCCATCCAGTCGATGACGCGGCGGACTTCGCGCATCACCTCCGGGCCGATGCCGTCGCCGGGCAGGATCAGCAGGTTCTTGTTGGCGGGCATCTGGAAGCTCCCTGGAAGTAGAATGGAACCACGGATGAACGCGGATGGGCTCGGTGCGTCGTGCCGCCGTGAGGCCGATCATTCAGCGGGTCATCGGCATTATTGCCGTGCTTCGCCCTTCGGGCCGTATCCGTGGTTGACGAGTGTTGTCGCGAAACCGCTCAGGCCGGCATGGTTGACGGTACCCAGGGCTGTTCCGCGCGCCGCTTCGCTTCATAGCTGTCGATCGAGGTGGCGTGCTGAAGCGTCTGGCCGATATCGTCGAGTCCGTTCAGCAGCAGGTGCTTGCGGAACGGGTCGATGTCGAAGTGGATTTCCTCGCCGTTAGGCCGCACCACGACCTGGCGCGCCAGATCGACGGTCAGCCGGGCGTTGCCGCCCAGTTTGGCGTCATCCATCAGCTGCTCGCATACCGCGCGCGGAAGGCGCACCGGCAGGATACCGTTCTTGAAACTGTTGTTGAAGAAGATGTCGGCGAAATCCGGGGCGATGATGCAGCGGATGCCGAAATCCAGCAGCGCCCATGGGGCGTGCTCGCGCGAGCTGCCGCAGCCGAAGTTTTCGAAGGCGATGAGGATCTGCGCCTTGCGGTACGGCTCCTGGTTCAGCACGAAGTCCGGACGTTCTTTACCGTCCTTGTCGTAGCGCAGCGAGTCGAACAGGTGCACGCCGAGGCCGGAGCGCTTGATGGTCTTCAGGAAGCGCGCCGGGATGACCTTGTCGGTGTCGATGTTCTGCATCGGCATCGGCGCGGCGACGGCGGTCAGGGTGGTGAAGGGTTCCATGGGGGTTTCCTCAGGCCGCGATATGGGTGCTGGTGCAAACGGGGATGATAGGTAAGGAAGCCGTTGCGGAAGCGGACGCGCCAGCGGATGTGGACGCAGCAGCGGATGTGCATGAAGCAGCGGGAGTGAACGCGGTAACGGGTGTGGATACAGCAGCAGGTGTGGATGCAGCAGCGGAAGTGAACGCAGCAGCGGAAGTGAACGCAGCAGCGGAAGTGAACGCAGCGATGGGAGTGGGTGTGGAGACGGCGCCCGCGCCTACCCCGTCGTGGCGGGCGAAGGCCCGCCACCCACGACTTGTTAACCTCCCTCGAACTATCATGCCGGCATGCGTGGTGGCTGGGTGTACATCATGTCCAATCGGCCGAACGGCACGCTGTATATCGGTGTGACGGCAGACCTGGCGCGCCGGGTCTGGCAGCACCGCGAGGGCACCGGATCGGAGTTCGTGCGCAGGTATGGACTGACCCAGCTGGTTTATGCCGAACGGCACGAGGAGATCGTCCGTGCGATCCAGCGGGAGAAGAACATCAAGGACTGGCCGCGGGCTTGGAAGGTGCGGTTGATCCAGGCGATCAATCCTGATTGGCGGGACTTGTACTGCGACCTGCGCCTCTGATTCCAGCCCAGTCGCGAACTGCAAGCGCGGCAAGTCGTGGGTGGCGGGCCTTCGCCCGCCACGACGTGGTACGGCAATCCGTGTCTCTTCCCGCCGCCGCACGATGCCCGCCGCGTCCCTCACCCGACCAACTGCCGGACATCCGCCAGCCGGCCGGTGACCGCGGCGGCAGCGGCCATCGCCGGAGAGACGAGATGGGTGCGGCCACCCGGGCCCTGGCGGCCTTCGAAGTTCCGGTTGGACGTCGAGGCGCAGCGCTGGCCGGGGGTAAGCTTGTCCGGGTTCATTCCCAGGCACATCGAGCAGCACGGGTCGCGCCACTCGAACCCGGCTTCCAGCAGGATGCGGTCCAGGCCTTCCTGCTCCGCCTGCTGCTTCACCAGGCCGGAGCCGGGCACCACCAGCGCCTGCACGCCGGGCGCAACCTTGCGGCCCTGTGCCACCTTGGCGGCGGCGCGGATGTCCTCGATGCGGCCGTTGGTGCAGCTGCCGATGAACACCACGTCGATCGGCACGTCCTGCAGCTTCTGGCCCGGCGTCAGCGCCATGTATTCCAGCATGCGCTGCAGCTGTGCTCGGCGGCCTTCCTCCGGCTCGTCCGCCGGGTTCGGCACCACGCCGGTCACCGGCACCACCTGTCCGGGCGTGGTGCCCCAGGTCACCATCGGCGCGATGTCGGCGGCGTTCAGGAACACCGAGGTGTCGTATTCTGCCCCCGCATCGGTCGGCAGGGTGCGCCAATAGGCGACCGCCTGCTCGAAGGCCTCGCCCTTCGGGGCGAAGTCACGGCCCTTCACGTAGGCGAACGTGGTCTCGTCCGGCGCGATCAGCCCGGCGCGCGCGCCGGCCTCGATCGTCATATTGGAAACCGTCATCCGCCCGGCCATGTCCAGCGCGCGGATGGTGTCGCCGGTGTATTCGATCACGTGGCCGGTGCCGCCGGCGGTGCCGATCTTGCCGATGATCGCCAGCACGACGTCCTTGCCGGAGCAGCCGAAACCCAGCGTCCCGGACACGTCGATCCGCATGTTCTTCGCCGGCTTCTGCAGCAGCGTCTGGGTGGCCATCACGTGTTCCACCTCCGACGTGCCGATGCCGAAGGCCAGCGCGCCCATCGCGCCGTGCGTCGAGGTATGGCTGTCGCCGCAGACGATGGTCATGCCGGGCAGCGACAGGCCCAGTTCCGGACCGATGATGTGCACGATGCCCTGCCGCTTATCCAGGATCGGGATGTAGGGGACATCGAACTCGACGACGTTCTTCTCCAGGGTCTGCACCTGGATGCGGCTGTCTTCTTCCTTGATGTCGGCCGGCACGCGGGAGCCGACGGTCGGAATGTTGTGGTCCGCCACCGCGATGGTACAATCGGTGCGGCGCAGCTTGCGGCCGGCGTTGCGCAGGCCCTCGAAGGCCTGCGGGCTGGTGACCTCGTGCACCAGGTGGCGGTCGATGAACAGGATGCAGGTGCCGTCGGGAAGCCGTTCCACGACGTGGCTGTCCCAGATTTTGTCGAACAGCGTGCGCGGCTTGCTGGCGGACATTGGCTCCCCCGGATTCACAAAACAACAGCTGGCCCGGCAGTTCTCCGGGTCAGGACAGATTTGAACCAAGCACCCGCAGGGCGCAAGTCGGCGGGCTGCATGCAGGGCGCGGGGGGCTTGCACGCGCCGCTTGGACGTCCGGGGTGAATCGTCGATAAACTCGCGCAGGGGCTACGCCAGACAGGAGTGGTTGTCATGCCACGCGACCGGCATCCTCCCGAGACCGCTGCATGGGCCGGCCGCGGCACTCCCGGGTCACAACCGCTCCACGCCCTGCCCCGCCGCAGCATCCTAACCGCCGGGCTACTGGCGGGATTGGTGCCGGCAGCCGCCCGGGCCGCGGCGGCGGAGCAGGCAGCTGCCAAGCTGATCGCCGACACGCGCATGCTCGAGGTGAACGGCCGACCGGCGCGGGTATTCGGCCTGCTCGGGCCGGACGGCAAGCCCGGCCTGCGGCTCGCCTCGGGCGAGAGCTTCCGGGTCGCGCTGCTCAACCGAACCGGTGAGCGCACCATCGTGCACTGGCACGGACAGCTGCCCCCCTGGACGCAGGACGGCTTTCCCTGGCCGCAGACCCCGCCGCTCTCCTCCGGCGCGACGCATACATACGACTTCGCGCCGATCGCCGGCACCTTCTGGATGCATTCGCATCAGGACATGCAGGAACAGCAACTGCTGACCGCACCGCTCATCGTGCGGGACGCCGCGACGGAGCGCGATGACCGGCAGGAGGTCGTGCTGATGCTGCACGATTTCACCTTCCGCTCGCCGGATGCCGTGCTCGCCACCCTGACCGGCGGCACGCCGGCTGCGGCAGGCACCATGAGGGGGCGGGATGCAGCGGGGATGCAGATGGCGCCCTCCGGCGTGGCGAGCCGCACGTCGCACGACATGGCCATGCCGATGGCGCACGACATGCCGATGCCAGGCAGCGCGCATCGCATGCCGGAAATGCAGATGGACCTGAACGATGTCGCTTTTGATGCCTTCCTGGCCAACGACCGGACGCTGGCGGACCCTGAGGTCGTGCAGGTGGAACGTGGCGGCCGGGTGCGGCTGCGCATCATCAATGGCGCCTCAGCCAGTCAGTTCTGGATCGACCTTGGTGGACTGACCGGACAAGTGGTGGCGGCTGACGGGCACCCCGTGCATCCGGTCGCCGGCCAGCGGTTCCCACTGGCGATCGCCCAGCGATTGGACATTCTGCTGGACTTGCCGGCCGCCGGCGCTTTTCCGGTGCTCGCGCGCCTGGAGGGTTCGACACGGCAGACCGGCATCGTGCTTGCCGTGGCCGGGGCTCGCGTGCCACGGCTTGGCGATGCAGCGCAACCCGCGCCGGCGGTGGACAACACGCTCGAGCATCGACTCACCGCCGTGGCGCCCTTGGCGCAACGCCCGGCCGACGTCGCGCACCGGATGACGCTGGACGGCGGCATGCGGCCGTTTGCCTGGTCAATCGACGGCCAGTACTGGCCTCGGATCACGCCGCTGATGCTGCGCCGCGGCCAGCGGGTGGAGATCGAGCTGGTCAACCGCTCAATGATGACCCATCCGATGCATCTGCATGGTCACGCCTTCCAGGTCATCGCCATCGACGGCCAACGGCTGCGCGGCGCGGTTCGCGACACGGTTCTGGTTATGCCGATGGGACGGGTTCGGATCGCCTTCGATGCCGATAATCCGGGGCGGTGGGCATTCCACTGCCACAATCTCTATCACATGATGACAGGGATGATGACGGAGTTCCGGTATGAGGGGATCGCTGCCTGAGGGCGTTGCCCGCACCCCCCAAACCCGGCGGGGACGCAGGGCCATGCACGCGGGCTGCCTGCATGCCCCCGCCCGACCGGAAGAATTACTCGGCGGCGGCCTGCTCCGCTCCGCCCTCCGCCGCGCCAGTAGCACGCGCCTTCTCGGCGATACGCGCCGACTTGCCGCGCCGGCCGCGCAGGTAATACAGCTTGGCCCGGCGCACGTCGCCACGTCGCACCACCGCGATCTCGGCAATGGTCGGCGAATACAGCGGAAACACCCGCTCCACCCCCTCGCCGTAGCTGATCTTGCGCACGGTGAAGTTGCTGTTCAGCCCCCTGTTGGAGCGGGCGATCACCACGCCCTCGAACGTCTGGGTGCGGGTGCGCTCGCCTTCCACCACCTTCACCCCGACACGCACCGTGTCGCCGGGGGCAAACTCCGGCACGGCGCGGCCTTCGGTGAGGCGGGCGATCTGGTCGGCCTCGAACTGCTGGATGATGTTCATCTGGGTGGTCCTTTCGTCCTGATCCTTAGGGCGCGCCTGCCGGACTGGCAATCGGGCCGCTGTGTTTGGCTGATTGGTACTGCGCCCACAGGTCGGGGCGGCGTTCCCTGGTGATGCGTTCGGCCTGTTCCTGCCGCCAGGCGGCGACCGCGGCGTGGTGGCCGGAGAGCAGCACCTCCGGCACGCGCCGCCCCTGCCAGTCGGCCGGGCGGGTGTAGTGCGGGTACTCCAGCAAACCGGCGGAAAAACTCTCCTCCATGGCGCTGTCCGCGGCGCCCATCACGCCGGGCAGCAGCCGCACCACGGCGTCAAGCACCGCCAGCGCGGCGAGTTCGCCACCGGACAGCACGAAATCGCCCAGGGAGAGTTCTTCCAGGTTGCGGGCCTCGATCACCCGCTGGTCAATGCCTTCGTAGCGGCCGCACAGCAGCACGAGGCCTGGCGCCGCCGCGTAACGCTGGGCGTCCGCCTGGGTGAAGCGCCGGCCGCGCGGGGTCAGGCAGACCGCGGGACGGCCGTCCTGTTGCGCGGCCAGGGCGGCGTCCAGCACGTCCGGGCGCAGCACCATGCCGGCGCCGCCGCCAAACGGAGTGTCGTCCACCGTGCGGTGGCGGTCAGTGGCGAAGTCGCGGATATTGGTGGCGTGCAGCGCCCAAACGCCGTTGGCCAGTGCGCGGCCGGCCAGGGAATGCGCCAGCGGACCGGGGAACATCTCCGGAAACAGCGTGAGGACGGAGGCGTACCAGGTCATGCGGCGGCGCTTCGGAACCGGGGCTGGTCGTTCGAGCCCCCACCCTGCTCGGTGCGCTCCGGGACCCGAGCCCCCGCAAGAGGGGAGGGGACGCGGTTGGCGTCGCCTGATACGTCCAGTTCGATCGGCGGAGACACCGTCAGACGCCCGGCAGCCACATCGATGTCCGGCACACAGGCACGGGTGAAGGGCACCAGCAATGGCGGCGCGCCCTCCCGCTCGATTTCCAGGCTGGCGCCGGCACCATAGTCGTGTACCGCTGCCACAAGGCCAATCGAGACGCCACCGGCATCGAACGCCTCCAGGCCGGCCAGGTCGGCGAGGTAGAACTCGTCCGCCTCCGGCTCCGGTAGCTGGGCACGGTCGATGTACAGCCTGGTGTTGGTCAGCTTCTCCGCCGCGGTGCGATCCGCCACCTTCACCAACGCGCCGCCGATCACCTCGGACAGCTCCGCCACTCCCTCGCCCCGCCAGCGCAGGGCAAAGCGCCGCCCCTGCGCGTCGGTCAGCGGACCGTACGCGGTCAGGTTGGCGGGATCGGCGGTGTGACTCGTCACCCGCAGCAGGCCGCGCACGCCGTGCGGCCGGCCGATCACGCCCAACAGGATGCGGCTGTCCGGCACGGTCCGCTCAGGCGCCCGCGGCGGCCTTGGCGCGCTCCTGCGCCTTCTTCTTCGGCGCCGACTTCACCGGCTGCTCCCGATACGCGGGCATCGGGCCGAGGCCGGCCTTGCCGAGGAAGCGGGCGACACGGTCGGTCGGCAGGGCGCCCTGGCTGACCCAATGCTGGATGCGCTCGCCGAACAGCCGGATGCGCTCCTCATGTTCGGCGGGAAGCATCGGGTTGTAGCTGCCGAGCTTCTCGATGAACCGGCCGTCCCGCGGGCTGCGGCTGTCGGCAACCACGATGTGGTAGTACGGACGCTTCTTGGCGCCGGCGCGGGCCAGACGGATTTTCAGGCTCATTCAGGCTGTCTCCGAGTGAAGAGTGTCATTGGCAAGTCGTGGATGGCCGGCCTGCGCCGGCCATGACGGGAAAGGGTCAGAACGGACGCCGGCCGGCGCCGCCCTGCATGTGCTTGGGCAGCAGCGCGCCGATGCCGTGCCGCATCAGCCCCTTCTGCCCCAGCCGGTTCATCTTCTTCATCATGTGGGTCATATCGTCGAACTGCTTCAGCAGCTTGTTGATCTCCTGCACCGTGGTGCCGGAGCCCTTGGCAATCCGCTGCTTGCGGCTGTGCTTGATGATGTCGGGCTTCTGCCGCTCCTGCCGCGTCATCGACGAAATGATCGCCTGCTGGCGCTTCAGGAACGTCGTATCGAGGTTGGCGTCCTCGAGCTGCGACTTCATCTTCTGCGCCCCGGGCAGCATGCCCACGATGCCGGACAGGCTACCCATCTTGGTGATCTGGCGCAGTTGCGACGCGTAGTCCTCCAGGTCGAATTTGCCCTTCGCCATCTTGGCGGCGAGCTGCTCCGCCTCCTCCTGGTCGATCGTCTCGCTGGCCTTCTCCACCAGTCCGACGATGTCGCCCATGCCGAGGATGCGGCCGGCGACGCGTTCCGGATGGAAATCCTCCAGCGCGTCCTGCTTCTCGCCGACGCCCACCAGCTTGATCGGCGCGCCGGTCACCGCGCGCATCGACAGCGCCGCGCCGCCGCGGGCGTCGCCGTCCATGCGGGTCAGCACCACGCCGGTGATGGAGAGCGCGTCGTTGAACGCCTTGGCGGTATTCACGGCGTCCTGGCCGGTCATGGCATCGACCACCAGCAGCGTCTCGGCCGGGCTGGCGGCGGCGCGCACGTCGCGCACCTCGTCCATCAGCTCCTGGTTGATGGCGAGGCGGCCGGCGGTGTCCAGGATGACGACGTCGAAGCCTTCGCGCCGCCCGGTATCCATGGCGCGCCGGGCGATCTGCACCGGGTTCTCCCCGGCGACGATCGGCAGGCTCGGCACGCCCGCCTGTTCGGCCAGTTGCGCCAGCTGCAGCTGCGCGGCAGGGTGCTGGGTATCCAGGCTGGCCAGCAGCACCTTGCGCTTCTGCCGGTCCTTCAGCCGCAGCGCGATCTTGCCCGCCGTTGTGGTCTTGCCGGAGCCTTGCAGCCCGACCATCAGGATCGGCACCGGCGGGGTGGCGTTCAGGTTCAGCGGGACGGCGCCCTCGCCGCCCAGCGCATCGATCATCGCATCGTTGACGATCTTGACGACCTGCTGGCCGGGGGTGACCGAGCCCAGCACCTCGGCGCCGATCGCCCGCTCCCGCACCTTGGCAATGAAGTCGCGCACCACCGGCAGGGCGACGTCGGCATCCAGCAGGGCGACGCGCACTTCCCGGAGCGCTTCGCCGATATCGGCCTCGGACAGGGCGCCGCGCTTGCGCAGGCGGTCGAATACCCCACCGAGCTTGTCTGACAGCGCCTCGAACACAATCGCAATACTCCAACGGCAGAAACGCCGCTGCGCGAACCCTCGCGGAGCGGCGGAGCCCCCGCGTACGGCGGGGACCGGGTGACGGTGCGTGACCCGGAGGGCCGGGTTATGCGTGAGGCGAGGGCGGCGAGTCAATCTCAGGCCCGGATGCCTGTCAGATGATCCGGCGGCGTATGCCGTCCTTCAGGGCGGGGGTATTGAAGTTCAGCAACAGGCCGACCCGGCAGCCGCTGAGGCGCAGGTAGGTCAACAGCTGGGCTTCGTGGAGCGGAAGGATGTGCTCCACCGACTTGAGTTCCAACAGGACCCGGCTGGCGACGATCAGGTCGGCGCGATAGCCGCAGTCCAGGTGAGCGCCGTCATAATCCAGCGGCAATGCAGCCTCGCATTGGTAGGGAATGCTGGCGCGACCCAGTTCGTGGCGGAGGCAGTGTTTGTAGGCCTGCTCCAGCAGACCGGGGCCGAGCCGGGTGTGCACGCGCATTGCGAGGCCGATGACGCGATGGGTCAGGTCGTTTGTCGCTTCGTCCATGGCGGGAACGATTGCATGGCGCGGTTAACCGGGGGTTAGCGCGGCGGCCGTTGGGGCGTGCCAAGCGACGGCTTTTCGCAAAGCCAGACAGAGTTTCACAAATAATCGGGGACTGTTAAATAAACATCTTAATTACAAATAGCTTAATTATAAAGATCTTATTGTGCTGTCCGGAAGCGGCATGCATTACAATTATGGATATAATTCTCCGTGTTCTCTGTGTGCACTTGGTGAACTCTGCTGCGAAAATAGCGTGCCCCCGGATTGCGGAGGGTCGAGCTGGCGGCGCTCGGGAGTTGGCAGGGGGATGCTGGCTCATGCTGCGGGCTGTGCGGCTTCGGTCGGGTTCTTGGGTTGGATCGAGACGGCAAAGCCCA
>Ga0187809_10000362_pt1 | contig 25215 bp, 38 predicted proteins | sample NC_wetland_sal_i_8_FD_132415 | JGI IMG/M metagenome (GOLD analysis project Ga0187809, IMG submission 132415) | Wetland sediment microbial communities from Neuse River Estuary, North Carolina, USA - ASW_4 | ecosystem: Environmental > Aquatic > Freshwater > Wetlands > Sediment | place: USA: North...
GAGCCGTTTGGGATCACGCCGCTAGAATCTATTGGCTATGGCACTCCCGCGCTTATCAGCAAGCAATCGGGCGTGTCTGAAGTGCTTCGTAACTGCCTGAAGGTCGACTTCTGGGATATTGACGAAATGGCTAACAAAATCACCGCGGTCATGCAAAACGATGTATTGCGCGACGAATTGCAGGGTAACGCATTCCGCGAATTGTTGTGCATGAGTTGGGACGACTCCGCGGACAAATTGTCCGGAATATACGAGCGTCATATGCGGGAGGCATACGTATGAGCAAAGCCATCGTCCTGTACCTGCACGTACACCAACCCTACCGTATCCGGCATTACACCATATTCGACACTGCAACCAACCACGACTACTTTGACGCGCCATACGAATCGCGTGAAAGCAACGAACAGATTATTCATAAAGTTGCTGAAAAGTCATACATACCGACAAACCGTCATTTGATCGAATTGCTCAACGAAAACCCGGACTTTAAACTTAGCCTGTCAATTACCGGAACAGTGCTTGAGCAACTTGAGAAATGGTCACCCGAAGCGTTGCAATCGTTCAAAGATTTGGTTGGCACCGGCCGCGTAGAAATTGTCGCTGAGACATACCATCACAGTCTGGCGTTCTTTTATTCGCGCGAAGAATTCGAAACGCAAGTAGCCATGCACCGTGAAAAGGTGCAGCAGCTGTTCGGCCAAACGCCGAAAGTGTTCCGCAACACAGAACTCGCGTACAACAACGATTTGGCCTATTGGGCTGACAAAGCCGGCTACAAAGGCATTCTGGCCGAAGGTTGGGACAAGGTGCTTGACTGGCGTAGCCCGAACTATGTGTACCGGCCGGCGTACACCGACAACATTCGACTACTCATGAAAAACTACAAATTGAGTGATGACATCGCCTTCCGTTTCGGTAACCGCAATTGGGAAGGCTGGCCGCTCACCGCTGACAAATTCGCGCATTGGCTGAACGCCGATCCGAACGCTACGAACTTCGACTTGTTCATGGATTACGAGACGTTCGGCGAGCACCAGTGGCACGACACTGGCATTTTCGATTTCTTGAAACACCTGCCGAAAGAATGGCTCAAAACACCAGGCAACACATTCATGACCGTCAGTGAAGCTCTCGATAGCTTCGAGGCTAAAGATCACATTGATGTTCCCTATACTGTCACATGGGCCGACACTGAGCGTGATTTAAGCGCTTGGCTTGGCAATGCGATGCAGGGTTCCGCCATCACGAGCCTGTACGAGTTGCAGGATAAAATTCTCGGTACCGGCGACTTGTCACTTATTGAAGATTGGCGGCGTCTACAGACCAGCGACCATTTCTACTATATGTGTACCAAATGGTTCAATGATGGTGACATCCATGCCTATTTCAGCCCATACGAAACTCCGTACGAGGCATACATCAACTTTGTGAACGCGTACCACGACGTGCGGTTCCGTTTAAGTGAAAAAGGTATAGAGGTTTAGGGTGGGCAGGCCGGTTGTACTAAGTAATGGGCAATTGTTCGTCGGACTTGACGAGAACGGATTGGTCCATGATTTTTACTACCCGTATGTTGGTCTTGATAACCTGACGAACGCCCGCAGCAGCCAGCACAAGATTGGCGTGTGGATTGATGGCGTATTTCGCTGGACGAACGATGGTTCATGGAAAATCGACGTCGATATGATGGAAGAAGCGCTGGTCAGCAATGTAACTATGCATTCGGATGAACTGGCTGTTACCTTGCAGCTTCAGGACTTCGTCGACGTTGAATACAACGCGCTCATTCGCCGTATCAAAGTTACCAACGACGCCGATAAAAAACGTGACGTCCGCTTATTCATGCACCAGGTTTTTCAGATATCGCGAGCTGGCCGCGCGGATACCGCCATGTACGTGCCTGACGATCATTACATTTTGGATTACAAAGGTCGGTGCTGCTTGCTTATAGCCGGCAAAATCAGAGACGACGGTGACTTCGACCAATTCTCAGTCGGTAACTATGCGATTGAAGGCAAAGCTGGTACATTCATGGACGCCGAAGATGGTGAGCTGAGCGGCAACACTGTCGAGCACGGCGGTGTGGATAGCGTTATCCGGTTCCGTCAAGAAGTCGAACCGCACGCATCGTTTAGCGTTGATTACTGGGTTGTCGCTGCAGACAGCCAGACCGACGCACAAGTCGTCCACACACATCTGAAGTACTATCCCGTCGAAAAGAGATTCGATGCAGTACGCGAACATTGGCGCAAGTGGCTGAAACCCGATCGCAAACAGTTGGACGTGTTGGATCAGCGCCAACGTGTGTCGCTTAAGAAAAGCATGCTTATTATCAAGGCACATTGCGACGAGCGCGGATCTATTCTCGCCAGCGGCGACTCGAGTATTTTTAACTTCGGTCGCGATTATTACTGTTACTGCTGGCCGCGTGACGCAGCGTATGCTGTGTGGCCGCTCATTCGGCTTGGGCAGTATAGTGAGGCACTTAAATTCTTCGACTTTGCGCGTGACACGCGGCATCGCGACGGGTACCTGATGCACAAATACCAGCCGGATCGCGCCATCGGCAGTACGTGGCATCCGTTGCTACATGGCAATTCCAAAGAGCTGGCCATACAAGAAGACGAAACCGCCAGTGTCATTTTCATGATGAGTGAATACTACAATGCCAGTAAAGACCGGGCGTATATCGAAAATGTGTTTGATAGCTTTATCGACCCTTGTGCTAACTTCATGAGCAACTATGTTGATGAAACTACCGGCCTGCCACATGCCAGTTATGATTTGTGGGAGCAAAAATTTCTGACATCGACGTACACCGTTTGTACTGTTATCGCAGCACTGGAAGCTGCTGCCAACCTTGCTGAGATGCTTGAGCGCGGTCAAGCGAACGCAGTAGGTTGGCGCCGCGCGGCCGCCACAATGCGTGATAATCTGGACAAGTTGTATCACCCCGACGGTTATTTCCGTAAGGGCTTCTTACTGCAGCCTGACGGAAGTTTAGAATACGATGACATGCTCGACATCTCTAACCTGTACGGCCCGTATATGTTTGCCAAACTGCCGTTCGAAGACCCGCGCATGGCAGGAACACTAAAGGCGGTCGAGGAACGGCTATTAAATACTTCGCCCATTGGGGGCGTCATTCGTGATGAACACGACGGATACTTCTTGGCCAAGCCTCAATATAAGGGTAATCCGTGGATCGTATGCACACTGTGGCTTGCTCAGTATTACTTAAGTCTCGGCAACAAAGACAAGGCGGTCATGCTCATCACTTGGTCGCTTGACCGTGCACAGCATAGTGGAAGTTTAAGCGAGCAGTTTGACCCCGAAAGCGGCTTCGCGCTTGGCGTAACGCCATTGGTATGGAGTCACGCTGAAATGATAAACACACTGCTCGACCTGGCCACCGCAAAATAGAAACAGCGCCATTTGAGCGCTGCCTCGTGATTGATTGTCTGAAAACTATTTCTTCGGCTTAACTTCGTTGCGGCCGAGGTTTTTCTTGGTCTCAACGAACAGCACATGCTTGCGCAGCTTTGGGCTGTACTTTCGTAAGCTTAGCTTGTCAGGCGTATTCTGTGTATTCTTGGACGTATAGTAAATACGTTCGCCAGACTCTTCGCTTACGAGACCAACTAGTTTTCGCTTGTCACCTTTTTTCGCCATACTAAATATAACTTCCTGTGATTTACTCTAGAATATCTTAACAGATGTAGCCGCTCATGTAAACAGTAGTTAAAACAAAAATACTGGTTGATCGGACCAGTATTTTTATTCCTCTTGCAAGTAGGATTTGTGATTACAGTAAATGCATTCTTTTGGTTTGCATTTATCTTTTGTATGAGTATTTCTTTTGGATTTACTCTACAACTCATACGCTATCAAAGCGTAAGCGTTGTGTCAAGTACAAAATAAAAGAAAATGTGCCACCCAAGCATTATTGTTATGCGTTATCACAGAAATGATACAATAGTTGCAGATTATGGAAGCAGTAATCCAAAAAGTGCGAGACCCCATAAAAGGGTTCATGACACAAATCGCAGTGGTACTCAACCGCGTAACAGAAGGCAAACTATCTCCGGACGTCGTAACACTGGTAGGATTTGCCATGCACTTCCCTATCGCACTGCTGGTTGCTACGAGACACAATTTCTGGGCGGCGGCGTTGCTCGTTGTGTTCGGACTGTTTGACTCGCTTGATGGCGCGCTTGCGCGATTACAAAAGCGCTCTGATCCGCGCGGCATGCTGCTCGATTCCATTACTGACCGTATGAAAGAGATATTGCTTTATATCGGTGCATCATACGCTATCATTGCGACAACCGGGCGAGCTTACCTTGCCGTTTGGGCAGTGGCCGCATGCGGCTGCTCGGTACTGGTGAGCTACATCAACGCTTGGGGCGAAGCAGTGGTCGCACGCCACAACATCAGTCAGCATTCAGTGAACAAATCCTTTCGAGGCGGATTGTTCCCGTTTGAGGTTCGCATGTTTATTCTGGTGGTTGGCCTATTGAGCGACCGTCTTGCACTGGCAGTAATCGTGATCACGATCGGTGCCGTTTATACGGCTTTAACTCGCCTGCTGAGAATTTTCAAGCGACTTGGCGAGGCAGATGTACAAAGTTGATTTGCATACGCATTCCCAGGCATCACCTGACGGCGGCTTAACGCGTGAGGATTATCGGAAGATGCTGACGAGCGGCAAGCTCGACTTTATTGCTGTTACCGACCATAACACTGTTGAGTTTGCGCAAAAGTTGCAGAAGATTCTTGGTGACCAGATTATTGTAGGCGAGGAAATCACTATCGTGGAAGGCGAGTTGATAGGGCTGTATTTAAAGAAGAAAGTTCCCGCTGGCAAGACTGCAGCCGAAGCGGCGAAAGCGATCCATGCACAAGGCGGGTTGGTCTATGTACCCCACCCGTTTGAGACCATTCGCAAAGGGTTGCCGCTTGCCGTACTCGAGGAAATCGCTTCAGAAATTGACATCGTTGAAACACGGAATGGCAGAGCTGTATTTCAAAACCGTTCCGCAGGGGCTGTCGCCTGGGCCAAGAAACACAAGCTGCCCGGCGCGGCCAGCAGCGATTCCCACGGTAGACATGGTTGGGGCCGCACATTTAGTTTGATTGCGGAGGCACCATTACGAGACAGTCTAGTATCTCTATTGCACGACGCATCATATCAGACAGGCTCGCCTGGGCTGCATGGTATGCTGCATCCTAAGATGAATCGATTAAGGAAGAAACTGCATGTTTAAGGACATACTTTTCGCCCTGTGGTTCTTCCTGCCGGCTGGCTTTGCAAACGCTACGCCAATTTTCCTGGCGAAGATTCCGTTTTTAGCTAAGTACGATGCGCCTATGGACTTTGGCTACACGTTCCGTGGCAAGCGTGTGCTTGGTTCACACAAAACTTGGCGCGGGCTTATTGGTGGTGTTATCGCAGCGACGTTAGTCCTCTGGCTGCAGCAGGCATTAGTGCGCCACACTGGCTGGGCTGACACGTTGACCAAAGAAGTCAATTACACCGAGTTGCCAACGTTCATATTAGGCCCATTGTTTGGCCTCGGTGCACTATTGGGCGATGCAATCGAGAGTTTTTTCAAGCGCCAGCGCGGCGTTGCACCAGGACAGGGCTGGTTTCCATTCGATCAGACTGATTACATTATCGGTGGCGCAGTGGCGACCGCACCGTTCGTGCATCTTCACTTCTTGCAGTATGTCTGGCTATTGCTACTCTGGCTGCTCGTACATGTCGTCGCCAGCTACTTGGGCTATCTCGTAAAACTAAAAGAACGCCCGATTTAGGCGCTCGCGTATATGACTCTTGGAGCCGTCGACGAGACTTGAACTCGTGACCCCTTCCTTACCATGGAAGTGCTCTACCACTGAGCTACGACGGCAAATTTCTCTGTTATTCTACTAATTTTCCATGCAAAAAGCAACGTGCCGAGCAGCAAGGAAGTCCGACGTGAGCCCTATTGTTTCACGATATCTAGAACCCCTGCGTTTGGCAATGATGCCAACACATTGCCCGATACTAGAATCTTTGACTTCCTCAGGCCGCTGCCAATAATGATTCTTTCAGCCTTATCTACTCTTATATCGATTAGGATTGGCCAACCGGTCGGGAGGCCAATCGGTGTAATGCCACCATACATCATAGTGGTAAGTGTGGTTGCCGTGTTCATTGGCGCGAACGAAATCTTCCGGGCGTCCAAATGGCGGCGGATAACCCCATTCACGTCAGCTCTTGTGGTCGCCAGCACCATGCATGCCGCATACCATGTTTTATCGGCCCTTTTTGCCTCAACGATGACACAGTTGGCAGAAACATCCAGCCCAACATCGTAGTGTTCACAGAAATCGGCCGTGTCTGCCAAAGTTTCGTCAATCTCGCTGACCTGAACATCCTGCAGCCCTAGCCTTTTTATCGCTTCCCGGGTGGGAATTGCTACTAGTTCAAAGTGTTCATTCGCCGGTTGGAACTGTAACTTTCCAAATAGCATGTCCGAATTATAACAAAAGGACGTCCCATGGAACGTCCTTAATGATTCGTTTTGGTGCAGGGAGAGGGATTCGAACCCCCGAAGGCGAAGCCAGATGATTTACAGTCACCCCCCGTTGACCGCTTGGGTATCCCTGCACGTCGATGAATTGTTAACTGGAGCCACCTGTCGGATTCGAACCGACGACCCTCGGTTTACAAAACCGATGCTCTAACCAGCTGAGCTAAGGTGGCATTTGTTTATCAGACAATAGTCTATCAGAACAGGGGTTAAATAGCAACGCGACGCGGCCGGATAATTCGCTTTGGACGACCTGCTGGGACGATGAGTTTTTTAATCCGCTGTTCTATCATATCGGCTTCTTTTTCCATGCCTGCGGCGAGGTAGGCCTTATGTAGTAACGTGAGCGTTTCTTTGTTCTGCTCAAGTTCCGCAGCAATTTCCAATTCCTGGATCATTAGCTTCGTGTTCGCAAGCTTCTCTTGTACTTTAGCGTAAGCTACGTGGCGTGCGGCTAGGTTGTCTTCTAGTTTAAGTGCTTGCTCGAAAGCTATCGCCGCCTTCTCATAATTTTCTGTTTCATAGTAAATAAGACCGAGATTATGCAAGCTAGAAGGAGTAGACTCGATACTGGACGCGATTTCGAAGCAATCGATTGCATCGCGGTACTCCTTTTGCTTCGCGTACAAAATACCGAGACGGTTGTAGGCGGCAGCGTTCTTTTCGTCGATTTTCAAGATGGTAAGTAGCGCCTTCTCGGCACGCAGAAAACGATTCTCACGCATACCCTGGTGTGCTATGTCCCAAAGTTTGCCTAGGCGGTCGCCAACTTTCCGCGACATGTTCGCGTATTCGTCGTCATGTACGGTCGTATTAAAGTATGCTAGCAAAGCAAAGCCAGCAATGATAACGAGCTCGAGCATAGTGGTTAAAATTATAAGCGTTCGAGCCCAAAATCACAAACTGAGCATAAGGTTCGTGAGTACCAACTTTGCCTGAGCCGAAGAACGTAATGCGTTCTCGGCATCGTATGCAGCTGCAAGGATTCGTTGCCATTGCTTGATCGAGCTGTTGGCGCCGCCTTTCGCGGCGGACTGTGCTATAGCGGCGTGCGCCATTTGTTGGAGTACAAAAAGCAGTCGCGAACATTCCATCTTCTGCTTCGATAAATTGTCCACAGCTATCAGGCGTTCAAACATGCTGACCCGTAACAACTCACGTGTTTGCGCGACAGCTTTGGCAAGTGGATGGTCATCGCTTTCATGTATCAGTGCATGCATCAACCCGGGCAAACCGCCACTCATTAGGTAGGCGTTACGTATCTTCTGCTTGTCAAAACCCTGCGTCGTAAAATATGTTTCGACATCCTCTCGCTTAGGTTGCTTGATCGTAAGCTGCTGCGCACGGGAACGTATGGTTGGCAGCAAACTATGAGTATTCGAAACATTCAGTAAGAACAGTGTTCCTTCTGGTGGTTCTTCAAGTAACTTCAACAGTGCATTCTGGGCTTCTGAAGTCATGGCATGGGCTTCGTCGATTATGACAATGCGCCGTACTCCCTCGTGATCACCAGTGATTTTGAGCTTCGTGAAGTTCAGCAAATCACGGATGGCGTCGATCGAGATAGTCTGCCTATCCGGTACGACAACGCGGAAATGTGGGTGACGCTCAAGTTCTTCGACATTTGATAGCCGTAGTAAGTCGGCCGCAAGCTGCTGGGCGATAGCCATCTTGCCTATGCCTTCGCTGCCAGCAACCATCAGGGCATGCGTTGGTCGGCGAACGAACTGCTCAGTTTCTAACTTGGTTATCGGGTGCATAACCAACTCAGGCATTGTCTTGCTCCATTTTTTGCTTGAACTCCCAAGGTAATGGCGCCCCGAGTGTCATTCGTTTGCGATTTGGCAGTGTGATTTCCAGCTCAAGCGCATGCAGGAAAAGTCGCTCAGCCGGCTCGCCACCGTACAACACATCACCGACGATCGGGTGATTTTGATGCGCAAGATGCACGCGTAGTTGATGGGTGCGGCCGGTCTGGGGCTTAAGCGTGAGCAAGCTGTAGTGTGCACCGGACTGCGTCATCTGATATTCGGTAATTGCATACTTACCATTTGCGCCGACACGGAACGTCGCTGGGGCCTTCGGGTTGCGTTCGATTGGCATGTCAATGACAGCGTGTTCCGGGTTCAAACGGCCAGATACGATGGCCGTGTAGGTTTTCTTTGCCTTACGCTGAGAGAATTGCCTTTGCAAAAAACTCAACGCGGCTGGGTTCTTCGCACAAATTATCACGCCACTGGTCGCCCGGTCGAGTCGGTGTACGATACCGGCACGTTCGCCAGCCATGCCATTTATCCGACTGCGTAAAAAAGTAGCAACCGTTGCTTCAGGGTTGAATGCACCCTTGCTATGTGTCAGTACGCCGACCGGTTTGTTGATGACTACGCAATCTTCGTCTTCGTAAATGACCGGCAAGTCAATATCAGGTATCTTTTCCAGCTCAGCAATATCATATTCGATAGTGATTTTGTCAGTAGGCTTTGGCTTGTAGCCGGCCTTGCCTGGCTCGCCGTTTACAAGTACTTTTTCCTGTTCGATCAGTTTTGCCGCAAATGCACGGCTGATCTCCGGAATCTGTTCCACTACGTATTGGTCGAGTCGTTTTGCTTGAGAAATTTCGATGTTGGCCATCGGAACACCTATTTCAGTTCGCGCAAGCCAACTGCCTGCTGCACTTTCAGAAGTGTGGCATTCGCGACTTCATTCATGGCTTTTTCGGAAGATTCGAGTTTGGCTTGCAGGCCTTGCTCATCAACTTGGTTAAATCGAGTTTGGAAATCTGTCAGGAATGTTCTGACCTTTTCGGCAACAGCCTGTTTCAGTTCGCCGTAACTTGTCTTACCTTTCCAATTGGTGACAGCTTCATCGACAGGCTTTTGCTCCAGTAGCGCCAGAATCTGCAGCAAATTGCTGATGCCAGGCTGCTTTTCGTAGTCGAGCTTGTCTGGGATAGCGCCGACTGAATCGGTCTCTGCGCCCATGATCTTCTTAGCTGCGACTTCTGGATCATCGCCAAGGAAAATGACACCTTTGCCAGTGTCGTCGCTCTTGCTCATTTTCTTGGTGGGAGTTTGGAGATCACGGATGCGCAACCCCTGGTCCTTACCAAAGAACTCGTGCTGCTTCGCTACTGGCAGTGGCACAGTAAACAATCCGTCCGGAAGTACACCCTCAAATTGCTTATTCATTCGTTCTGCAATATCCCGCGTAAACTCCAAATGCTGTGTCTGGTCTTCGCCTACCGGTACATAATGGGCGCCATATAACAAAATGTCGCATGCCATCAAAACGGGGTAATTGAACAACCCGACGCTTGTTCGGTCTTCGCTTAACTTTGCAGATTTGTCTTTGAACTGCGTCATGCGGCTCATCTCGCCGAAGCCAGTAAAGCAGTCGACAATCCATGTTAGTTCGCTGTGCGCAGGTACGTAGCTTTGCCGGTATAGATATAAATCTTGGTTCCGCAAGTCTAGACCGGCGGCGGCAAAGATTTTCAGGTTATGCATGGTCTGCAAGTATAGGCTCCGGTGGTCGATGGGCGTCGTAAAGCTGTGTAGGTCTGGCACAAACAGGTTTATCTGGTATTCGCCGGCGTGTCCGTTGGCCATGTCGACCATCGGTAGCAGCGCACCGAAATAGTTGCCGATATGCAAATCATTATTGGCACGAAGGCCAGTCAGGATTACGTCTTTACTCATTACCGTAATTATACCGTACTTTATTATCTATCATACCAATTGCAAGTTGCGTTCTGCCTGCAGGCTGTTCAGTCTGCTTAACAGCTCGCGAGCATGCGCTTCCCGCATACATTTATCTACGGTGCTTAAGCCTGGGATATTTCCGTTCTCCAGTTGCTTTCCGGGCAGTATATACGTTTCTGCCATGACTAAGTCGATTCGTATTACGCCTTTTTGCATCAGGCTGATGAGTGCTTCAGCGACACGCAACTGTCCTTCCTCACCGCCCCCCTCGCTTTTGGCGTGATCATGGGATATATCGAAGCCAACCGGGATTTTTTGGTCAAATCTGGCTTCAAGTTCATCTTGCGCTAGAGTGACTTCTTCTTCAATCAGTTCTTCAACCGGAACCCCGGGCTTTAAGAATCGGGCGCCGCCACGCAACAACAAACCGACATGCGGGTTTGCAATCGTCGTCACACGTTCTGGCCCGTTGAGGCCCATTCTGAGCCGGGGCCGTTCATCTTCAGATATGATCGTCGTGATGGCGTTCATGGCGTTAACGAGTTCGCCAGATTGGTCATTCTTTACATAGACAGGCCGTGGATGTATGCCTCGGTCTTGTTCTTCCTTAGTGTGCCGCGCCAAGTATCTCACGCCCGTATCGCCGTTCGTGCGCGCACCGGCCCACACAAACGTCAACCACGGCGAAGCGACCACAAAGTCTGATTCATCCATGATTTCGGAAGCAAGCGCCATCCGTGCCGCTGTGAGCGACCGCGCAATTCTTCCGTATACCAGCTGTCCGCCAGCTTCGTGTATCAGGCCAGTCGCCCCTTCTGCCGTCCTGGACTTTACACCGACAAGTCGCCCCGCCTCGTCTATATCGCCCAATGGCTTTGCAGCCGCATGTATGTCCTGAAGATGCGCTTCCGTGGCGTATCGTCCATCTGGCAATTGGTTAGAATCTGCGGCGCAGGGGCCAAAGACGGCAAGCAGTGGCACGCCTGGCTCGCCCGCATGCTGCATGGCGGCAGCGTGGTCAGCCCTAGCTTGATTGATAAGTATTACCTCTTCGTCGGTCGGTAAAGCAAGTTCCATAAGTTCCTCTTGAATTTTGTAATTTAAAAAACCGCCTGATTGGCGGTTTCTTCAACGAGTTCGAGATTGATCTACTTATCTATCGGCAAACGCACAGAACAAACCGCCAGTCGCGGGCTGGTAAACCAATAAAAGAATACTTGGCTTAGTTTGTTCATATCTTTCGAATATAGCATGTATGATTTTAAGACGCAAGCTTTTTGAGTTTGCAGACGAAAAATGCCTCAATGTCTTCACTCGGAATCAATCTCATGCAATCGCATATTACTGGCGAGAAAGTTCTGCCATTCCACTCCTTCACCGTTTGCACTCTGTTGGGTAACTTTAGCTCAAACGGCATGATACTGACATCCTCCTGTTGGCGTAGCAGGTAATCGACAACGGCCTCATTCTCTTCGGGCGCTATGGTACATGTGCTATATATAAGTATCCCACCGGGCTTGAGGAGCTGCCAAGCTTGAGACAGTATACGTTTCTGTAACTGTTGCAAACGCTTGATGTGCGCGACAGACCACGTAGTAAAATCCTTGTCGGAATCGAGTTGCATGAGACCTTCACCACTGCACGGTGCATCGAGTAGAACCTTGTCGAACTGCCGATTTCCCAATTTACATGCTAGTGCTGTTGCATCAAATAGTGTGTACTGGTCTATCGAAACCCCCAGGCGCTTCATGTTGGCTTGTAACTTAGCTAGCCGTGCGCGTGAGTTGTCGTTTGCCCAAATATGGGCCTGATTGCCAGTCGTAGCTGCTATATGACTGGTTTTGCCGCCTGGTGCAGCGCAGACATCCAAGATTAGTTCACCTGGCTTAGCATCAAGGGCGAGTACCGGCAGCCAGCTCGCAGCGTTCTGTATAAATACTCTGCCATCTGTTACCGCTGAACTGTCTCGCAGCTGGTCGATCGGAAGTTGATTCGTATATCCGTTGCCACACCAAGTCTGAGCATTTCCTTCCCAGCCTAAGGTTCGTAATTCCGTGAGCGTTTCTTGTAGGTCGCCTTTTAGGGGGTTGATGCGCAAGCTTTGCTGGCGAGGTGTACTTAACAACCTGCGCGCTTCGTCCGTACTTATGCCTAGAGTTAGTGCAGTACGTTCGACCCATTGCTGGCGCTTGAGTGGTGTCTTATCGATTTTTTTCTTACTCATTATGTAAAACTTGGCAAAAAGCAGGGCGCAAATACCCTGCTTTTTCGCTGTCTTAAGCCGTAAAGACTAACGCTTAGTGAACTGGCGCTGCTTGCGGGCGCCCTTGAGACCGAACTTCTTGCGTTCTTTCTCACGCGGGTCGCGACTAAGCAGGTCAGCGCGCTTGAGCGTACTCTTGAGGTCCTCGTTCATGAGGGTCAAGGCTTTCGCAATACCGAGACGAATCGCGTCAACCTGGCTGGCGTGACCGCCGCCTGTTACACGGACCGTGATGTCGAACTTGTTCTCTTGTTCGAGTACAGTGAACGGTTGGACCAATTCATGCAGTAGGAATTTGCTACCAGCAAGGTACTCTTCGGCTGGCTTACCGTTGACGACAATGCTGCCCTTGCCGCCTTGCAGGCGGACACGTGCAGTTGCGCTCTTGCGGCGACCGAGTGCGTAGAAATATTTCTGTGCGGTTGCCATTACTTACCTTCCTTTACTGAAATCTTTTCAGGCTTCTGAGCCTCATGCTTGTGGTCGGCGTCGGCGTAAATCTTGAGCCGTTCCAAGCGTGCATCACGAAGCTTGTTGACCGGGAGCATACCGCGTATAGCGTGGTACAGTGCGTGCGTCGGGTCCTTTTCCATCTTTTCAGCCAAAGTTGCTTCCTTCAGGCCACCCGGGAAATGACTGTGGTGATAATACATCTTCTGTTGCATCTTGTCGCCGGTAACTTTAGTGTTCTTGGCGTTGACGACAACGACGTAGTCGCCGCAGTCGATGTGCTGTGTGAACATCGGCTTTTCTTTACCGGTCAGCAGCGTTGCCACTTTGGTAGCGACGCGGCCTAGCGGAGCTTCACTTGCGTCGATGACGTACCACTTGCGAGTAACGTCAGCTGGCTTTGCAGAATAGGTCTTCATTATTTAGCCTCCTTCTTGGCGGCTGGTTTCTTTGCTGGAGCTTCCTTGGCTGATGCCTTAGCGGCAGCAGACTTCTTGGCTTCAGTTTTCGCTTCAACCTTTACAGCAGCTGGCTTTGCAACCGGAGCTTCGTTCAAATCGTCTACGAAGCTGACACGTGCCAACTGGGCGTTGTCGCCGCGTCGCGCGTGTGTTTTCTCGATGCGGACGTGACCGCTGTTGCGGCCTTGTAGCTTCGGTGCGATCTCGTCAACGAGCTTGTGTGCGCTTTCAACAGTCTGCAACTTGCTGATTACTTGGCGCCTGTTGTGAAGGTCACCCTTCTTCGCCTTGGTAATGAGTTTCTCAACGTAGGGAACCAATTCCTTGGCCTTCGGAAGCGTAGTCTCGATTGACTCGTACTTCACGAGCGAGTCAGCCAAGCCCTTCACCAGCGCGCGACGTTGATCGCGCTCGCGGTGGAATTTCCTTCCTTGATATCCGTGACGATGCATTTCTAGAGCTCCAGTTCTGCCAATTTCTCTTTAACTTCGTCCAAAGCCTTGCTTCCGAAACCCTTCAGGTCACGCAGTTCAGCATCGCTCAACGAGAATAAATCCTTGATAGTGTGGATGTCGTTGTTGATGAGTGCGTTAGTCGTGCGGGCGCTCAAGTTCAGATCTTCGATAGGCGTGTTAAGCGCAGTCGGCTCTTCACTCGTGTCGTCAAGTACCGAACCTTGTACTGATGCCGGTACCATTGGCTCCGGTGCGGCCACACGGGTCTTGCCAGCAAGCGCGGTGTATTGGTTAACCAAAATCGCTGCAGCTTCTTCAAATGCGTCACGCGGGGTGATGGAACCGTCGGTGTCGACTGTCAAAAGCAGTTTGTCGAGGTTGGTCATCTGGCCGACACGGGTGTTCTCTACCTTGTAACGAACGCGAAGAACCGGGCTGAAGATGGCATCTAGTGCAATCATGTCGCTGGCCTTCTTAGCGGTCGTTTCTTCGATAGTGCGGTAGCCGCGGCCGACTTCAACGACGAGGTCCATGACGAACTTCGCCTTGTCATCGTCGATAGTTGCAATGACGTGGCTCGGGTTAACGATCTCAACGTCTGCGTTTACCTGGATATCCTTAGCGGTGACGGGACCTTTGCCCTGCTTCACGATGCGAAGGCTCTGCGGCTCCTCAGAGAATACGCGGAAACGTACGCCTTTAAGTGCAATCATGATGTCTACGACATCTTCTTTGACGCCCTTAACGGTCGTGAATTCGTGGGTAACACCCTCGATCTTGAAACCGGTAACGGCTGCACCTGCGATGCTCGAGAGCAACACGCGACGAAGAGAGTTACCAAGCGTCATGCCGTAGCCGCTGTACAGAGGCTCAACCGCGAAGGTGGCGCTAGTAGCGCTGTGGTCATCGACGCTGACGAGGCCTGGTGTGTAAATCGTGTTTGACATTGTTTGTAATTCCTCCCTTTAACGCGAGTAGTATTCTACGATTAATTGTTCACTGATCTCTGGTTCAGCGTCGTCGCGTGTTGGCATGCCGACGACGGTTACTGCAAATTTCTTGCGGTCAACTTTCAGCCAAGCCGGAGTGGCACTCGGTGCCGGGCTGACATCATCAAGTTTCTTGAAGTATTCAGTGTTCTTGCTTGCGTCACGGATGACGATCTTGTCGCCTTCCTTCACACGGATGGACGGAACGTCAACGCGGACACCGTTCAAAGTGAAGTGACCATGCGTAGCTAGCTGACGAGCAGCGCGGCGTGATGGTGCGAAACCGGCGCGGTAAATCACGTTGTCCAAGCGGCGCTCCAGGAACTGCAGCAGTACTTGGCCTGACTGACCAGGCACGCGCGAAGCTTCCTTCATGAGGTTGCTGAATTGTTTTTCAAGCAAGCCGTACAAGCGCTTAACTTTCTGCTTCTCGCGCAGCTGCAAGCTGTATTGGCTTGCCTTGGCAGGTCGCCTGCCGTTACCCTGTTGTCCTGGCGGAGTTGTGCGCTTTACCAAAGCCTTGTGGGCCTTGGGGTGCAAAGCGTAGCCTTCGCGACGGGACATTTTTACGATTGAGTGAGTATCTCTTGCCATATCTAATCCTAGCTCACTTCCTAAATACGACGTGCTTTCTTAGGACGCACGCCACCGTGTGGCACGCCCGTCACGTCTTTAATGCTGTCTACATGAATGTCCAGGCCGTACAGCGCACGCATCGCGGCGTCACGGCCAAGCCCCACACCCTTTACGAACACATCAACCTTGCTGAGGCCGTAGGTCTGCTTCGCAGCCTGTGCAGCTTTTTCGGCTGCGACCTGAGCGGCGTATGCAGTACCCTTCTTGGAGCCGCGGAAACCGCAAGCACCAGCGCTTGAAGAAGTTAAAGCGCCACCATGTTGGTCGGTGAAAGTTACAATTGTGTTGTTGAAGGTTGCCAAAACGTGCATCTGTCCTGTCGGAACGCTGCGCTTAGTCTTCTTCTTTCTCGTGGTAGTAGTTGTCTCTGCCATATCTTTAAATCCTCGTAAAGACCTACGTCTTTGATGCTACCTTTTTAGCGGTACCGCCGACTGTAATCTTTTTACCACGGCGTGTGCGGGCGTTCGTCTTGGTCCGTTGACCATGCGCAGGCAGGTTTGCCTTGTGGCGCAGGCCGCGGTAGGCGCCGATGTCTTTCAGGCGCTTAATGTTGCCGCTGACGATACGCTGCAACTCACCTTCCACGGTGTGCTTATTGTTAATAACATCTTGGATGCGGGAAACTTCCGCATCGTTCAAATCGCGAACGCGGACAGTCGGCTCGACCTTTGCCTCTGCCAGTACCTCAACAGCAGTCTTACGACCGATGCCATAGACGTACGTAAGTGCGATTTGCACTTGTTTTTCGCTGGGAATAGTGACTCCGGAAATTCTTGCCATAACCTCTAACCCTGCCTCTGCTTGTGCTTCGGCTTCAATTTGTTGATAACATAAATCCTACCTTTACGGCGGACTATGATGTCATCAGGACTGATCTTTTTGACACTTGCACGCACTTTCATGCGGATCATGCTCCTTCTTTAGTGCACGACACACTGCTTAAATTTGATAATAACTTGTGAATAAATCACGATTTGCGGTAGGTGATTCTGCCCTTCGTGAGATCGTAAGGGGTCAACTCGACCGTAACGCTGTCGCCAGGGACGATACGGATGAAATGCTTCCGCATCTTACCGGCAACGTGAGCTATGATTTGATGGCCATTTTCGAGTTCTACACGAAACTGAGTTCCCGGAAGGGTCTCAATAATAGTTCCCGTTAGCTCGATTACTTCCTTATTGGCAGCCATAAATATAACTTAAAGCCCATTATATCAGTTAGAACATCGTTTTGCAAAGAGTTTTTGCACTTATGGCTTACGGCGGAACGGTAGCCGTGGAATGAAGCGGAAGCGCCGTTCGCCAGTGCCAGCTTCCAGTGGATCGGTCTCTGACTCATAGAAGAAATCCGGCTGGCTGTATTGGTCGTAGGTGACCATGAGCGCGCGCGATTCGACGGCACGCAGCGTTTGCAGCGAAACGGATACCAAAATGAGGATGCTGGTACCACCGATAGCGATGTTTTGGTTCACGTAAACCTGGGCAACAATCGGCAGCAACGCAAGAATTCCAAGACTTATCGCGCCGAAAAGGGTAAGTCGGTTAACCACTTTGCTCAAATATTTCTCAGTCTGTAGACCAGATCTTATGCCCTCGATAAATCCGCCCTGCTTATGTAGGTTCTCGGCAATCTCTTTTGAGTTGAACGTGATGCTCGTGTAGAAAAATGTGAAGATAAACACGAGCAGGAAGTATGTAATCGGATAAATCCAAGGGGTGAACCCGCCGGCTGCAAAGGTTTGTGCTGATGGCGCCTGGAACCATGTCACCATCTGTGTGCCGAGGTGCTGGAGCCGTGCGCTGCCAGCGCCAGTCATAAGTTGCCCTGCGAAACTTGGTACGCTCAAGAACGCGACTGCGAAGATGATCGGCACCACGCCAGCCGTAATCAACTTGACCGGCAGAATGGTCGTCACCCCGCCGTATGTGCGATTGCCCTGTACACGTTTAGCGTAATTGACTGTGATGTTGCGCGAGGCCTCATTCAGCTTAACGACGAGCCAGGTAACAACAATCGCCGACACAAGCAAGATGGTGCCTACATAGAAGTTGTGCCTATCGATAGGCAAATCTTTGCCAAACAGGTGCCAGTGGTTCGATTTGCCAAAGATCGTGCTGCCGATAGAAGCGAACGTGGTGGGCAAGCGACTGACAATGCTCACAGTAATAACCAGCGAAATACCGTTGCCGACGCTTTGTTCGGTAACCAGCTCACCAAGCCACATAAGTAACATTGAGCCGCCCGTCAACGCGGCGACCATCAGCACCCACTGCATGAGGGAGGAGTTCGCGGTTATATCACCGACACCACCGATACTCTGTGCGGACTGGCGAACGAGGTAAATCGCACCTACGGATTGAATAATCGCCAGCGGGAACGTTAGGATGCGAGTGTACTGGTTGATCTTCTTCTGGCCGAATTCACCTTCTTTGTGCAAAGCTTCAAGTTTAGGAATAGCTTTTGTGAGCAACTGCATGATGATCGAGGCGTTGATGTATGGTCCCAATCCTGCGATCATGATCGAGAAATTCGCCAGTGCCCCACCGCTCAGGACGTTAATGAAGTTCAAGAACTGTGGCGTGTTCTGCGAGTTAAACAGGTTGTCTAGAACCTGGCGCAACGTGTGCGGATCGCTCAACGGCACCGGAATATGTGCTAAAACACGGAATACCAACAAGATGCCGAGCACTGCAAAAATACGCTTGCGCATATCCTTGTGCCCGAGCGACTTTACAATAATTTTCCAGTTCACTTCTTTTACACCCTCTCTTAAGGTCAATCAAACAATACTGCCACCCAGTATACCAGACGGGCTACTTGCTTGCTTTGGATTCGGTCTTGGCTTTTTTCGTCTGACCGACGCGTGGGACGGCTTCGAATGAACCGCCAGCTTTTTGCACAGCAGCAACAGCTTGTTCGCTTGCGCCCTGAAGCTTAACGGTAACAGCTTTGCTGAGTTCACCCTTAACAAGCAACTTAACAATTACGTAAGCACTGCTGGTGAGGCCAGCCTCTGCGAGCACGAAATTGTCGACGGTTTTTGCCTTCAAGTCGTTCAATTGAGTAGTATAGACGTTCTCGACCTTCGGCTTGTGCGAGCGGAAACCGTGCAACTTTGGTAGACGCTGCATCAACGGGTTTTGACCACCTTCGAATCCTGGCTTGCGCGATGAACCGGTGCGAGCCTTCTGACCCTTTGTACCACGACCAGCGGTTTTACCCTGGCCTGCAGCGATACCGCGGCCGACGCGCTTAGCGCTCTTGTTCTTTGAGGCGTTAAGTTCGTGGAATTTCATAGTTATTTCTCCTCTGCTTTCTTGGCAGGAGCTTTCTTTGCCGACTGTTTGGGTGTAGAAGTGACCCAGTTCTTGGCCGGTTCAATAGACTGGAGCGCCGCAATGGTTGCGTACGCAGTGTTGGTCTTGTTGGTTGAACCAAGTGACTTGCTAAGCGCGTTGTGTACGCCCGCAACTTCAAGTACGGTGCGGACGACACCACCAGCGATCAAACCAGTACCAGCACTAGCCGGCTTCAAAAGAATGTGCGCGCCACTGACTTTAGCTTCTGCCTCGTGCGGCAATGTACCTTTGTACAATGACACGTGGACCATGTGCTTCTTGGCAGCTTCGGTTGCTTTGGTAACAGCTGCAGTTACATCTGCACCCTTAGCACTACCGATGCCAACCCGGTTCTTGCGATCACCGACAACCACGAGGGCGCGAAAACGGAAGCGACGGCCGCCTTTTACTACGCGAGCAACGCGGTCGATATTGAGTGTGCGCTCGTCAAACAGCTTCTCTTCTGGAGCTTCGACTGGGCGACGAGCTCGGCGATCATGCGTTCGCCTGTCATGTGTCTGTTGTTCTGCCATTTAGAACTCCAATCCTGCTTTACGTGCTGCATCAGCGAGCGCAGCAACTTTACCGTGATACAGCCTGCCGCCACGATCGAATACGACCGTTTTAACTTTGGCGGTCTTAGCCTTCTTGGCAATTTCAGTGCCGACCCATGCAGCCTTTTCAGACATAGTTCCGGCCGGAACCTTCTGGCCGACAGTCGTTGCGTACGCAAGCGTGTGCTGCTTGGAGTCGTCGATGATCTGTGCGCTGATGTGGCGATTACTGATGAAAACGCTCAGGCGAGGTCGCTCGCTTGTGCCAGTAATTCGGGCACGGATGCGGTGTTGACGCCGCGCGAGATTCTGCAATTTGTGCGTAAGATTATTCATGTACTATTTCTCCTTGCCTGACTTACCGCTCTTGCGGATGATGCGCTCGTCAGCGTATTTGATTCCCTTGCCCTTATACGGTTCAGGCTTCTTAAGCGCTCGGATTTCAGCCGCAACCTGGCCGACCTGCTGCTTATCAATACCACTTACCGTAATCTTGTTCTGTTCAACGGTTGCGGTAACACCTTGCGGTAGCTTATAAATCACGTCATGTGAGAAACCGAGGTTGAACTTCAGGTCTGTGCCCTGCAGGTTCACACGGTAACCGACACCGTTGATCTCTAGTTGCTTGCTAAAGCCTTGGCTAACGCCCTGAACCATGTTGTTCAAAAGCGCACGCATCAGACCATGCTTGGCACGAATCTTCGGCTCGTCGTTCGCACGAGTTACAATTACTTGATTCTCTTCTTGTTTGACGGTTACGCCCGGCATGGTGAATTGCTTGAGCGTGCCCTTCGGGCCAGCCACGGCAATTTCATTCGGGTCGACAGTGATTGTCACACCGCTTGGGATTGTAACCGGCAGTTTTCCTACTCGACTCATTATTTATTCCTTTATTAGTAAACCTTACAGATTAGTTCGCCACCGACGCCTTGTTTCTTGGCTTCGGCACCAGTCATCATGCCACGAGAAGTCGAAATGATTACGATACCTCGACCACGTTTGACGGTAGGAATTTCCTTGGCACCAGCGTAGTAGCGGCGGCCTGGCTTGCTCAGGCGGGTAATTTCGGTAATACGAGCGTTCTCGTCGACCGCGTTAATAGTAACGATCAGTGTTTTGCCAACAGGTGCTTTTTCAACCTTAACACCGGAGATGAAATTGTTCTGCTTCAGCAGGTGGGCAACGGTTTCCTTGGCGTTCGAGTGTGGCATCTGAACTTCGCTCTTGCGGACTGCAATTGCGTTACGGATGCGAGAAAGCATATCAGCGATTGGATCGGTTGTAGTCATCATAGTCTTATCTTTCTCCTTTCTACCAACTCGATTTAGTTACGCCTGGGATTTCGCCTTTACTGGCGTGTTCGCGGAATGAAATACGGCTCAAACCGAACGTGCGCATGTAGCCGCGCGGGCGGCCGGTTTCGACACAACGGTTCGTCCAGCGGGTTGGGCTGGAGTTGCGTGGCAGCTTCGCCAAACCTTCTTGGTCACCCAGGTTTTTAAGTTCAGCGCGCTTTGCTGCGTATTTCTGAATCATCTTCTGACGCTTCAGGTCTCGTGCAATGTTTGATTTTCTAGCCATTACTCATTCTCCTTCTCGAACGGCATGCCGAATTTTTCGAGCAATGCCTTAGCGTGCGCTTGTTCCTCGGCCTTGATAACGAAGATGACTTGCAGGCCGTGAACGGTAGTCGTCTCTTCGAATGTAAGTTCCGGGAATACGGACTGGTCGACGAAGCCGAGACTGTAGTTGCCGGACTTGTCGAACGCCTTAGCGCTCACACCGTGAAAGTCGCGCAAGCGTGGCAATACGACGGTGATAACGCGGTCCATGAATTCGTACATACGGTCGCCACGAAGTGTGACTTTCAGACCGATCTTGTTGCCTTCGCGCAACTTGAAACCGGCGATGGATTTCTTGGCAACCGTTTCTACCGGCTGCTGTCCAGTAATCTTGCGGAGGGTGTTCGCTGCTGTCTCAAACAATTTCTTGTCATCCTTGCCGCGGCCCAAGCCAACATTCAGGACGATTTTTTCGAGACGCGGAACCTGGTTGATGTTACCTAGTTCCAGCTCTTTCTTCAGTTCCTTGGTAAACTCGGCACTGTAGCGTTCGCGGAGACGTGCAGTAGTAACTGGTTTTTTAGTTGCAGTAGCCATTACTTGATCTCCTTTCCGCTCGTCTTCAGTACGCGAGTCTTCTTGCCATCTTTATCTACCTTGAAGCCGATACGTGAAGGCTTCTTGGACGTCGGGTCCATAATGCCGACTTTGCTGACTAAGATAGGCTTGGTTACCTCAACAATGCCACCTTGTGGGTACGCACGGTTCGGCTTGACGTGCTTCTTGACGATGTTTACGCCTTCGACTGTAACTTTGTTCTCAGTCGGGTGCGTTGCAGTCACCTTGCCGGTCTTACCCTTGTATTTGCCTGAACGAACGACGACAGTGTCGCCTTTCTTCAAACGGATCTTGAATACTTGCTTGTTCATTAGAGTACCTCCGGTGCGAGCGAGACAATCTTGGTGTAACCGTGATCACGGAGTTCGCGTGGTACTGGACCGAAGATGCGAGTTGCGCGCGGCTGCTTGTCGTCACCGATGATTACTGCTGCATTGTCGTCGAACTTGATGGTCGAACCATCTTTGCGGCGGATCGTATCGCGGGTACGAACGACCACAGCCTTGACGACTGTTTTCTTCTTTACGTTGCCCTGCGGGTTCGCATCCTTAACGGTTGCAACGATGATGTCGCCGACGCGAGCGTAGCGACGTCGCGTGCCACCAAGCACACGGATACACAGGATTTCCTTAGCGCCAGAGTTGTCGCAAACACCCAAACGTGATTCCTGCTGGATCATGATGCTTGCTCCTCCTTAGGCTCTTCGATTTCCTCGAGCGGGTTTTCCTTCTCGACATGCTGGACGCCAGCCTTCTGCACGATTTCCTGCAACTTGAAGTGCTTGCGGGCGCTGATCGGACGGGTTTCAACGATTGTTACCTTGTCGCCTTCTTGCGCTTCGTTCTTTTCATCGTGTGCCATAAACCGCTTGGTAACAGTGTATTGCTTGCGATAAATCGGGTGCGTCAGACGAACAGACTCGGCCACGACAATGGTCTTGTCGGTCTTCTTTGAGGCAACAATGCCGGTAATTGTCTTAGCCATTATTTAGTCTCCTTTACTAGCTGCTCGCTCAGGACGGTGAGCATCCGAGCTAGGTCTTTGCGCTTACCGCGCACTTGCCGGACATTCTGGACTTCGCCCAAAGCGACCCGGCGCTTCAATTCTGCAATCTCCTCGCGAAGCTTCGTGCTCTGAGTAGTGAGCTCGGTAGTCGAAAGCTTGCGGATTTCTACGATCTTCATGGTTTATGCCTCCTCCCGGACCAAGAATTTGGTCTTCACTGGCAACTTGTGTGCAGCTAGGCGCATAGCTTCGCGGGCGACTTCTTCGCTCACACCGCGCATTTCAAACATAATAGTGCCGGCGTGGACTTTAGCTACGAAGAATTCCGGGTTGCCTTTACCACTACCCATCTTCACGTCCTGTGGCTTGCGAGTTACTGGTGTGTGCGGGAAAATGCGGATCCAGATCTTACCACCGCGCTTGATGTAGCGGGTCATTGCTTGACGAGCAGCCTCGATCTGGCGAGAGGTAATGCGCTCGTTTCCTTGGGCCTGTAGTGCGTAATCGCCGAAAGCGATGTAGTTGCCAGTGGTGGCTGCACCACGGATCTTGCCCTTACGTACCTTGCGGTACTTTGTACGATTCGGAAGTAACATTACATTGCCTCCCCTTTGTAAATCCAGACTTTGACGCCGATGACACCGGCGACAGTCTGTGCACCTACTTGTGCGTAGTCGATGTCAGCACGAAGCGTGTGCAATGGCACTGAGCCAGCTACCTCTTTTTCGCGGCGAGACATTTCAGCACCGTTCAAACGACCGGCTACCTCGATACGGATACCCTTGGCGCCGGCGCGCATCGTTGCGGCCGATGCCGACTTGATAGCACGACGGAAGCTCATGCGGCGCTCCAACTGGTGGGCGATGTTTTCTGCGACAAGCTTTGCGTATAATTCTGGTTTCTTAACTTCTTCAATGTTTACACGAACCGGCACGCCGTAGATCTTTTCGATAGCGGCTTTCAGTTCCTGTGCACCTGAACCACCACGGCCGATAACGACACCTGCTTTCGCGGTTGCGATCGTGACGGTTACGAGGTTCGGCGAGCGTTCGATATCAACCTTGTTGATAGCGGCACGGCTGCCCAATTTACCCTGGATCAATTGACGCACTGCCAGGTCGTCACGAAGGTACGTCGCGTAGTCGCGCTTCGATGCGAACCACTTGCTGCGCCAATCCTTGTTGACCTGGAGGCGCATCGAAATCGGGTTTACTTTCTGACCCATTATTTTGCCTCCTTGGTTTCTGCTTTGGCTGGTTTCTTGGCCACACGTGCTTCACCGTCGACGACGACACGGATGTGCGAAGTCTTCTTCTGGTACGGCAATGCCCTACCGTGCGCAGCCGGGCGAAAGCGCTTAAGGCGCGGGCCGGCAGTTACGCTGATTTCGACGATACGAAGAGTGTCTGGCTTTAGGTTGTGGTTGTGGTCTGCGTTGGCTTTGGCGCTAGCGATAACTTTCTTAACCGGTGTAGCACCGCGACGCGGCGTGTAGTCAAGGATAGTCAGGGCATCTTCGACGCTGCGACCACGCACGAGTGAAGCTACCACGCTGACTTTGCGTGGGCTCATGCGAACTCCTTTTGCGATTGCTTGTACTGCCATATTACTACCTACTTCTTACCTTTCGCCAACTTACCACCGTGGTTGCGGAACTTACGTGTCGGTGAGAATTCACCGAGCTTGTGGCCAACCATGTTTTCGGTTACGAAAACCGGAACGTGCACTTTACCATTGTGTACAGCGATAGTACGGCCCACGAATTCCGGTGGGATGGTGGATGCCCGTGACCAGGTCTTAATAATGGTTCGGTCTTCATTGCCAAGTGCCGCCACCTTCTTGGCAAGCTTGAAGTCTACGAACGGTCCTTTTTTCAGTGAACGACTCATATCTTACCTACCTTACTTTCTCTTGGCCGCGTGACGGCTTCTTACAATAAACTTAGTCGTGGACTTGCGACGGCGGGTCTTGTAACCCAAGGTCTTCTGACCCCAAGGTGTACGCGGAGCTTTAGCGGTACCGTGGCGACCTCCGTCACCACCACCGTGCGGGTGGTCAGCAGCAGCCATGACGACGCCACGGACACTTGGGCGGATACCCTTGTGACGCGAGCGACCGGCTTTACCGAGCTTCACGTTCTGGTGCTGCTCGTTACCAATGACACCCAGGCTAGCCGTGCATTCTTGGTTGATCATGCGGACTTCGCCGCTTGGGAGGCGCACCTGTACGTATTCGCCTTCTTTGGCCATCAGCTGTGCACTGTTGCCAGCGCTGCGGACGAGCTGTGCGCCGCGACCTGGCTGCAATTCGATAGCGTGGATAACGCTACCGACTGGGATGTTCTTGAGCGGCAAACGGTTGCCTTGCTCGATCGGAGCTTCTTCGCCACTGTGAATGGTCTGGCCAACACGCATAGTCGTAGACGCGAGTACGTAGTGGTAAGTACCGTTCGATTCTTTGATGCGGGCGATACGAGCTGAGCGATTCGGGTCGTATTCGATGTGTTCAACCACAGCACTAGTGCCAGGGGCCAACTTGAAGTTAACGACACGGTAGAACTTGCGGGCGCCACCACCCTGGTGACGAGTCGTAATACGGC
>Ga0187809_10000363_pt1 | contig 24997 bp, 21 predicted proteins | sample NC_wetland_sal_i_8_FD_132415 | JGI IMG/M metagenome (GOLD analysis project Ga0187809, IMG submission 132415) | Wetland sediment microbial communities from Neuse River Estuary, North Carolina, USA - ASW_4 | ecosystem: Environmental > Aquatic > Freshwater > Wetlands > Sediment | place: USA: North...
ATCTGCAGATGGGCGCCAGCCTCGACAATCTGCGATATTTCGACGAGGACGTGGAAAAGGTGTTTACGCTTTTCCCGCGGCTCAAGGAGCGGCGCGCGCAGCGCGGCGGCACGCTTTCGGGCGGCGAACAGCAGATGCTATCGATCGCGCGGGCGCTGATGGCGCGGCCGAAGCTTCTGCTTCTCGACGAACCGTCGCTTGGGCTGGCGCCCCTGATCGTCAGGCAGATCTTCGACGCGATCAAGGAACTCAACAGGACCCAGGGTCTCACCGTCTTTCTGGTCGAGCAGAACGCATTCGGCGCGCTCAAGCTCGCCACACGCGGTTACGTGATGGTCAATGGAAACGTGACCATGAGCGGCAGCGGCAAGGAACTGCTTGCCAATCCCGAAGTCCGGGCCGCCTATCTCGAAGGCGGCCGGCATTGAAGGAGAGATGGTGATGAGCGGTATCCTTTATGACGAATCGTCGTTTTGGGAGTTTTTCTTCATCACTTGCGTGCTCGGCGGCTGGGCGGCATGGGTGACGGGAAAGGCGTGCGCCCAGACCTGGCGGCCTTATGGGATATTCGTGTTCTATATGGTGCTGCTTTCTTTCGGCGTCCGGTTCATTCATCATGCTCTGTTTGCGGGGACGATGGAGGTCATTCATTTTTATGTAACGGACTTCATCATTCTGCTGATCATCGGCTCGCTTGGTTATCGTTATACTCGCACGGAGCAGATGACGACGCAGTACCACTGGCTTTACGAGAAGACCTCGCTGCTATCGTGGAAGGCCAAGAGCTGACATTCACCAAACGAACCTGTTTCCACTGAAACGGGCGTGACAAGCGCGGTAAAATCGGCAAAGTATCCTTTCTGCGATTGGGGTGGGTGTCGCATGAGGGAAGTAATCCAACGAGCCACCCAATTGAATGGGAGTATATCGATGAGAAAATCACTGTTGTCCGCAGTAGCCGTTGCGGCGCTCTTCGCGCTCAACGGCGCTGCGAGGGCAGATGTGCTGATCGGCGTCGGCGGTCCGATCACCGGTGCGAACGCGGCATTCGGCGCGCAGCTCCAGAAGGGTGCGGAGATGGCCGCCAAGGACATCAACGCGGCCGGCGGCATGAATGGCGAGAAGGTCAAGCTCGAAATCGGCGACGATGCCGCGGACCCGAAGCAGGGCATCTCGGTCGCCAACAAGTTCGTCGCGGACGGCGTCAAGTTCGTCGACGGCCATTTCAACTCGGGCGTTTCCATCCCGACGTCGAACGTTTATGCGGAAAACGGCATTCTGCAGATCTCGCCGGCCTCGACCAATCCGCAATACACGGAGCGCGGGCTCTGGAACACGTTCCGCACCTGCGGCCGCGACGATCAGCAGGGCGCTGTCGCGGGCGCCTATATCGCGGACCATTTCAAGGACGCCAAGGTCGCCATCATCGACGACAAGACGCCTTATGGCCAAGGACTCGCCAATGAAACCCGCAAGGCTCTCAACAAGGCCGGCCTCAAGGAGGTTCTGGACGAGGGCATCAATGTCGGCGACAAGGATTTCTCGGCGCTGATCTCCAGGATGAAGAAGGCGGGCGTCAATTTCGTCTATTATGGCGGCCTGCACACGGAAGCCGGCCTGATGATGCGCCAGATGGCGGATCAGGGCCTCAAGGCCCAGTTCATGTCCGGTGACGGCATCGTCTCCGACGAACTGGCTTCGATTGCGGGCGACGCCGTCAACGGCACGCTGATGACCTTCGCGCCCGATCCGCGCAAGAACCCCGCCTCGAAGGAACTGGTCGAGAGGTTCCGCAAGGAAGGTTTCGAGCCGGAGGCCTACACGCTCTACTCCTATGCAGCGATCCAGGTAATGGCCGAGGCGGCCAACAAGGCGAAGTCGCTCGACCCGCAGACTGTCGCCAAGGAAATAAAGTCCAGCGGTCCCTGGAAGACCGCGATCGGTGAACTGAGCTTCAACGAGAAGGGCGATATCACCCGTCCCGACTACGTCATGTACAAATGGGGGAAGGGAAGCGACGGCAAATACACCTATACCGAGGTGCAATCGAACTGATCCCCTTCTTCGGGTTTCGGAAAACGCCCGGCCCGCGCCGGGCGTTTTTTCATGGCGGCAGGCAGCAATTCCGCGCCTTTTTGTTGCGCTGCAACAGGAACTCGGTAAACATTGTTGCGGAGCGAAATTTCGCATTTGGACAGGCGCGTTGTCCAAGGCGCTTTAAGATGCTCCTGTCAGCATGGCCGAGACCCGGAGGAGCCCCACTTGCCGATCGCCAAGATCCTCGTTGCCAACCGTTCCGAAATCGCCATTCGCGTTTTCCGCGCCGCCAACGAGTTGGGGCTGAAAACGGTCGCCATATGGGCCGAGGAAGACAAATATTCGCTGCACCGCTTCAAGGCGGATGAATCCTATCAGGTCGGGCGCGGCCCGCATCTCGATCATGATCTCGGGCCGATCGAGAGCTATCTGTCGATCCCGGAGATCATGCGCGTGGCGAAGCTGTCGGGGGCGGATGCGATCCATCCCGGCTATGGGCTCCTGTCGGAAAGCCCGGAATTCGCCGAAGCCTGCGCCGAAAGCGGCATCGTCTTCATCGGACCGAAGCCTGAGACCATGCGCCGGCTCGGCAATAAGGTGGCGGCGCGGAATCTGGCGATCGAGATCGGCGTGCCAGTGGTTCCCGCCACCGATCCGCTGCCTGAAAATCCCGAAGAAATAAAGGCGCTGGCCGCCGAAGTCGGCTATCCGGTGATGCTCAAGGCCTCCTGGGGCGGCGGCGGGCGCGGCATGCGCGCCATCCGCGGCGAAGCCGATCTTCTGCGCGAAGTGATGGAAGGCAAGCGTGAGGCGAAAGCCGCTTTCGGCAAGGACGAGGTCTATCTTGAGAAGCTGGTCGAGCGCGCCCGCCATGTCGAGGTGCAGATCCTCGGCGACACGCATGGAAATGCCGTGCATCTTTTCGAGCGCGACTGTTCCATCCAGCGGCGCAACCAGAAGGTCGTCGAACGCGCGCCGGCGCCCTATCTCGACGACTCCAGAAGGAACGAACTCTGCGGCTATGCCCTGAAGATCGCCCGCGAAACCCGCTATATCGGCGCTGGCACGATCGAGTTCCTGATGGACGCGGACAGCGGCAAGTTCTATTTCATCGAGGTCAATCCGCGCATCCAGGTCGAGCATACGGTGACGGAAGAAGTCACCGGCATCGATATCGTCAAGGCGCAAATCCATATCCTTGATGGACATGCAATCGGCGCGCCGGAATCGGGCGTACCGAAGCAGGAGGCGATCCGCCTCAACGGCCATGCGCTGCAATGCCGGATCACCACCGAGGATCCCGAGCAGAATTTCATTCCCGACTATGGCCGCATCACCGCCTATCGCGGCGCCACCGGTTTCGGCATCAGGCTCGACGGCGGCACGGCCTATTCGGGCGCTGTTATCACCCGCTATTACGATCCGCTTCTCGAAAAGGTCACGGCATGGGCGCCAACGCCGGGCGAGGCCATCGCGCGCATGAACCGTGCCCTGCGCGAATTCCGTATTCGCGGCGTGGCGACGAACCTCACCTTCCTCGAAGCCATCATCAACCATCCGAAATTCAAGGCGAACGATTACACGACGCGCTTCATCGACACGACGCCGGAACTCTTCTCCAGCGTCAAGCGGCAGGACCGCGCCACGAAGCTCTTGAATTATCTTGCCGACGTTACCGTCAATGGCCATCCCGAGACGCGCGGCAGGCGCAAGCCTAAGGCGGATGCCGCGCCGCCCGTCATCCCCTGGTTTACGGGACCGATCCCGGGCGGCACGAGGCAGAAGCTCGATAGGCTCGGTCCGGAAAAGTTCGCCGAATGGATGCGCGGCGAAAAGCGGGTGCTCGTCACCGACACGACGATGCGCGACGGGCATCAGTCGCTGCTCGCCACGCGCATGCGCACCTATGACATCGCCAGGATTGCCGGCGCCTATGCCCGCGCCCTGCCGGGGCTCCTGTCGCTCGAATGCTGGGGCGGCGCGACCTTCGACGTCTCCATGCGGTTTCTGACCGAGGACCCATGGGAGCGACTTTCCCTCATCCGTGAAAAGGCGCCGAACATCCTCCTCCAGATGCTGTTGAGGGGCGCGAACGGCGTCGGCTACGCCAATTATCCCGATAATGTGGTGCAGCATTTCGTGCGCCAAGCGGCGGCGGCCGGCATTGATCTCTTCCGTGTCTTCGACTGCCTGAACTGGGTCGAGAATATGCGCGTCGCCATGGACGCGGTCTCAGCCGAAGGCAAGCTCTGCGAGGCGGCGATCTGCTATACCGGTGACATCCTTGACCCCAACCGGGCGAAGTACGACCTCGCCTACTATGTCGGCCTGGCGAAGGAACTCGAGGCGGCCGGCGCGCATATCATCGCGGTGAAGGACATGGCGGGACTTTTGAAGCCCGCCGCGGCGCGCGTTCTCTTCAAGGCGCTGCGCGAAGCGACCGATCTTCCGCTCCATTTCCACACGCATGACACCTCCGGTATTTCGGCCGCAACCGTCCTGGCCGCGATCGAGGCCGGGGTCGATGCGGTCGATGCTGCAATGGACGCGCTTTCCGGTAATACTTCCCAACCCTGTCTCGGCTCGATCGTCGAGGCGCTGAAGGGAAGCGAGCGCGATCCCGGTCTCGATCCGGAATGGATCCGCCGCATCTCCTTTTACTGGGAAGCCGTGCGCAACCAGTACGCCGCCTTCGAGAACGATCTCAAGGGGCCGGCGTCGGAAGTCTATCTGCACGAAATGCCGGGCGGCCAATTCACCAACCTCAAGGAACAGGCGCGCTCGCTCGGCCTCGAGACCCGCTGGCACGAGGTGGCGCAAGCCTATCACGACGTGAACCTGATGTTCGGCGATATCGTCAAGGTAACGCCCTCCTCCAAAGTCGTCGGCGACATGGCGCTGATGATGGTCAGCCAGGATCTGACCGTGGCGGATGTCGAGAATCCGGCGAAGGACATCGCCTTCCCTGAATCCGTCGTCACAATGCTGCGCGGCGATCTCGGCCAGCCTCCGTCTTCCCCGGGAGAGATGGCGGGCTGGCCAGCCGCACTTCAGAAGAAGGCGCTGAAAGGCGAGAAGCCGATCACGGTCCGTCCGGGATCGCTGCTGAAGCCGGCCGACATGGCGAAAAAACGCGCCGAGATCGAAGCCGAGTTCGAGCGGCCGCTCAGCGAATTCGAATTCGCGTCCTGGCTGATGTATCCGAAGGTGTTTACCGATTTCGCTCGCGCGCAGGACGCCTATGGACCGGTCAGCGTGCTGCCCACGCCGGTCTATTTCTACGGCATGAAGCAGGAAGACGAGATTTTCGTCGACATCGAGCGCGGCAAGACGCTCGTCATCCGCTGCCTTGCCATTGGGGACGTCGACGAGAAGGGCATGGTGGCTGTCTTTTTCGAGCTTAACGGACAACCGCGGCGGGCGAAAGTGCCGGACCGCACGCACGGCGCCAGCGTACGCGAACGGCGCAAGGCGGAAGCAGGCAATGAGACGCATGTCGGAGCGCCGATGCCGGGGGTGGTCTCGACCGTCGCCGTGACAAGCGGGCAGAAGGTTTCGGCCGGTGATGTCCTCCTCTCCATCGAAGCGATGAAGATGGAAACGGCGCTGCACGCCGAGAAAGATGGCACGATCGCGGAAGTGCTGGTCAAGACAGGCGATCAGATCGACGCCAAGGATTTGCTGGTGGTGTTCGCTTCGTAACCTGCCGCCCTTGACTCCTCGCCGCTTTTCCTGTTCTACACGTGCCAATTCTGCGACGAGTTTGACTCCGAGCCGCCGACCGGGACCCCTAGAGGTATAAATCGATCCCGGAGGCCAACACCCGGCAGCGCGATGCGCCCCCGGGTGTCTTTTGGCTTTTGCGCGAGGTTTCAACTCACATGCGGAAACCCTACTTCTCGGATCAGTGGTCCGAGACATGAGGAATTTGGATGTTTGAGAGCTTACAGGAAAGACTAGGCTCCATATTGAACGGTCTGACGGGCCGTGGCGCGCTGTCGGAAGCGGATGTTTCGGCGGCGCTGCGCGAAGTGCGCCGCGCGCTGATCGAGGCCGATGTCGCGCTGGAAGTGGTGCGGCCCTTCGTCGATCGCGTGCGCGAGAAGGCGGTCGGCCAGGCTGTCCTGAAATCGATCAAGCCCGGTCAGATGGTCGTCAAGATCGTGCATGACGAACTCGTCGCCATGCTCGGCGAGGAAGGCCAGACGATCGACCTCAATGCGCCCGCGCCGGTCGTCATCATGATGGTAGGCCTGCAGGGCTCCGGCAAGACGACCACATCAGCCAAGATCGCGAAGCGGCTTTCCGAGCGCCAGGGCAAGAAGGTGCTGATGGCCTCGCTCGACACGCGCCGGCCCGCCGCGCAGGAGCAGTTGCGTCAGCTTGGCGAACAGACGAAAGTGCCGACCCTGCCGGTCATCGCCGGCCAGTCGCCGGTCGAGATCGCCAGGCGCGCCGTGCAGGCGGCGAGGCTCGGCGGTCATGACGTCGTCCTCCTCGACACAGCCGGCCGCACCCATATCGACGAACCCTTGATGGTCGAGATGGCCGACATCAAAAAGGTCTCGAACCCGCACGAGATCCTACTTGTGGCGGACTCGCTGACCGGCCAGGACGCCGTCAACCTCGCCAAGAATTTCGACGAGCGCGTCGGCATCACCGGGCTCGTCCTGACCCGCATGGATGGCGACGGCCGCGGCGGCGCGGCGCTTTCCATGCGCGCCGTTACCGGCAAGCCGATCAAGCTGATCGGCACCGGCGAGAAGATGGATGCGCTGGAGGAATTTCATCCGAAGCGCATAGCCGACCGCATCCTCGGCATGGGCGATATCGTCAGCCTGGTCGAAAAGGCGGCCGAGACCATCGACGCGGAAAAAGCCGCCCAGATGGCGAAGAAGATGCAGGCCGGCAAGTTCGATCTCGATGATCTCGCCGATCAGCTGCGCCAGATGCAGAAGATGGGCGGCATGGGCGGCATCATGGGGCTGATGCCCGGCATGGGCAAGATGAAGGACCAGATGGCGGCCGCCGGCCTCGACGACCGCATGTTCAAGCGCCAGCTCGCCATCATCTCGTCGATGACGAAAAAGGAGAGGGCGAATCCCGACATTTTGAAGCACAGCCGCAAGAAGCGCATCGCCGCCGGCTCGGGCACGGACGCAGCCGAGATCAACAAGCTCCTGAAGATGCACCGCGGCATGGCCGATATGATGAAGGCGATGGGCGGCAAGGGCAAGGGCGGCGGCATGATGCGCGGCCTGATGGGTGGGATGGCGCAGAAGATGGGACTTGGCGGTCTCGCTGGCGGGATGGGAGGCATGCCCGACCTTTCCAAAATGGACCCGAAACAGCTCGAAGCCTTGAAGAAGCAGGCGGAAGCCGCCGGCCTCGGCCAGGGCATGAAGGGTCTTCCCGGCGGCCTGCCGGGCCTCGGAGGTGGAGGACTGCCGGGCCAGGGTGGTCCCAAGCTGCCCGGGCTGGGCGGCGGCTTGCCCGGCTTTGGCAAGAAGAAATGAGAGGAACGGCGTGATGACGGACGACATGGAAAAAGCGCGCGCGCAACTCGCCGATTATCGCGTCTCGATCGACAATTTCGACGCGGCGCTGATCCATATCCTTGCCGAGCGTTTCCGCTGCACCAAGGCCGTGGGTGTGTTGAAGGCCACATATGGCCTGCCGCCGGCCGACCCGGCGCGCGAGCAACAGCAGATCGAGCGGCTGCGGCAGCTTGCGCATGATTCCCATCTCGATCCCGATTTCGCGGAGAAATTCCTGAATTTCGTCATCCGGGAAGTGATCCGTCATCACGAGCATATCGCGGCCGAAAATGGCGGCGGCGCGAGCAACTGACTTGCCTCAACAACCACCTGAACACACAAACACCAGGAGTAAGAAATGTCGCTGAAAATCCGTCTTGCCCGCGCGGGCTCCAAGAAACGCCCCTATTACCATGTCGTCGTCGCCGATGTGCGCAGCCCGCGCGACGGCCGCTTCATCGAGGCTGTCGGCTCGTGGAATCCGCTTCTCCCTAAGGATGGCGAGCGCGTGAAGCTCAACGAGGAGCGCGTGAAATACTGGCTCGGCAATGGCGCGCTGCCGACCGACCGGGTCGCTCGTTTCCTTGATCAGGCCGGCCTTTCCAAGCGCGCGCCGCGCAACAATCCGACGAAGGCTCAGCCGGGCAAGAAAGCGGCCGAGCGCCTCGCGCTGATCAAGAAGGCGCAGGAAGAAGCTGCCGCCGCCGCTGCCGATGTCGTCGCGCCGGCCGAGGGCGAAGCGCAGAGCTGATAGCAAAAGGCGCAATCCTTCGGGAGGACGAGACCTAACCCCTCCGGCTACCTGCGGCGCGTTGTTCCCTCCCTTCCAGGGGAGGGCGCCGGGCAAAGCGAGGCGGCGGGGTGAGCATGGCGCACGTAACGTCCGTGGCGTGATCCACCTTCGCCTCTATGGGTACTCCGCCAGCACGCGCTCGAGCAGCGGCTTGATTCGCGCCAACTCGTCCACATGGGCGCTGGAGAGGTCGGCGAGGTGCTGTTCGGCGAGGCTGGTCAGCTGCAGCAGGACGCGGCGCTGATCCTCATTGTCGTGGCTGCGGATGACGAGACCGTTCTCGCAAAGCCGGTTCGCCAGTTCCACGCTCGTGTTGTGGCGGATGCGCAGGCGCTCGGCCAGATCGCCGATGGTGATCGGCTGGCCGCGGCCATAGCCTTTGATGACGAGCAGGGCCTGATGGTGCCGCGGGGTAAGACCGGCGCGCCTCGCCGCGTCCTCGCTGAATTCGAGAAAGCGCCTGAGAATGTAGCGAAACTCCGCCAGCGCGGTATATCCAGCCTGTGTCAGTCTTGAATTTGGCATCGACATGCGTTCTCGACCTCGTTTGCTCTCCGGATTGTCGACCGACGGCGGTCGCCACGCCTTGACTTTTATATATCGTGTTACGATACATCGGCCACCATATCTCCATCCTGACATCGAATGACAAGGAATGCCCTAGTATGAGGCCCGCCCGCTCAGCCCATGCCGTTCTCGGCGATTTCACGACACGTCCGCGCGTGCTGGTCATAGCCGCGATCGCGGCCGTGGTCGCGACCGCAGGTGTCATTGCCGGCATTCTGCTCCTCGACCTGATCAGGCTCGTCACCAACCTCGCCTATTTCGGCCGTTTCTCGATCGCGACGCCGGACCTAGCCCAATCGCATCTAGGCCTTTGGGCCGTCCTTGTCCCCGTCGGCGGTGCCCTTATCGTCGGCCTGATGGCGCGCTATGGCAGCGAAAAAATTCGTGGTCACGGCATACCGGAGGCCATCGAAGCCATCCTGCTTGGCCGCTCGCGCCTTGACGCCAAGGTGGCGATCCTGAAACCGCTTTCCTCGGCCATCGCTATCGGCAGCGGCGGTCCGTTCGGCGCCGAAGGCCCGATCATCATGACGGGCGGCGCGATCGGCTCTCTCATCGCGCAGGCGCTGCCGGTCAGCGACAGCGAGCGCAAGACGCTTCTCGTCGCAGGCGCCACCGCCGGCATGACGACCGTCTTCGGCACGCCCATCGCGGCCATCATGCTTGCCGTCGAACTTCTGCTTTTCGAATGGACGCCGCGGAGCTTCATTCCGGTGGCCGTCGCGGCGATCATCGCCGAGGTGGAGCGCACCGCGCTTCATATGCCCTCGCCGCTCTTCGCCTTCCATGGCGAGATGGCGATCACGGCTCTTGGCCTCGTCTCCTGGATCGCTATCGGCATTGTCGGCGGCTTATTGTCCGCTCTCCTTACCCAACTCGTCTACGCCTGTGAGGACGGCTTCCTCAAGCTGCCGATCCACTGGATGTGGTGGCCGATGATTGGCGGCCTTGTGATCGGTATCGGCGGCCTCATCGAGCCGCACGCGCTCGGCGTCGGCTACGACAATATCGCGCGGATGATCGATGGACACGGCTTGGCGTCGGTGGCGCTTCTCCTCCTCGTCGTGAAAGCCGTCATATGGGCGGTAGCGCTCGGTTCGGGGACGTCAGGCGGCGTGCTCGCGCCGCTGCTGATCATGGGCGGCGCCATGGGCGTCGCGGTAAGCGGAATCCTGCCCGCCGCGCCGTCCGGCTTCTGGCCGCTCATCGCCATGGCCGCGACGATGGGCGGGACGATGCGCTCGCCGCTCACCGCGACTTTCTTCGCGGTCGAACTGACCGGCAACACCCATATTCTCCTGCCTTTGATCACGGCCTGCGCCAGCGCCCATATCGTGACGGTGCTGTTGATGAAGCGTTCGATCCTGACGGAGAAGATCGCGCGGCGCGGCTATCATATCGTCCGCGAATACCGGGTCGATCCGTTCGCGCTCGCAAGGGTGACTGACGTCATGACGCGGAATGTCGAGACCGTCCCGGCGAGCATGAGCCTGCACGACGCCACACGCTTCCTGACGGCGCCGGAACGCAAGCATCCGAGCTTTCCGGTTCTCGACGCGGACAGGAAGGTCATCGGCATCATCGATCCGCCGACCGTGCTCGGCTGGCGACGGGCCGGCAAGCACAGGGATGCGTCGCTTGCCGAGCTTGTTCAGGGCGCAAATGTCCCCCTCGCCTATCCCGACGAATATCTGGATAGCGTCGTGGACCGGCTGCTCAAGGCCAATGCCGCGCACCTGGTTGTTGTCTCGCGCCAGGACAACACGCTCGCCGGCTATCTCGGCTGGAGGGATCTCATGCACGCCAAGATCAGGCTGAAGGAAGAGGAGAGCGAACGGGCGGCGTTCCTGCGCTCACAACGCAAGACCAGCAGCTGAACCTGCAGCGGGGTACGGGAGGGTCAGCCGAAGCAAGCGGCCCTTCTCCACCCGGCGAACCGACGCATCAGTCGCAGCGCCCGGCATTGACGCCGGGTGCCCCCATGCCTACTTCTGCGCGAGCCTTTCCGCGCGGAGACAGAAAAGCGCATGTCCTTCCTGGATCACCTTCTGCCTCACCTTTCCTTCGTCACTTCGCCATCAGCATGGGCCGCGCTTGCCACCCTGGTGGTGATGGAGATCGTGCTCGGCATCGACAATCTGATCTTCATCTCCATCCTGACGAACAAGCTTCCTGAGCATCAGCAGAAGAACGCGCGCCGCCTCGGAATCGGCGGGGCGCTTATTCTCAGGCTTCTTCTCCTGACGACGGTTTCCATCATCGTTCACCTGACAGAGCCGGTCTTTTCCGTGTTCGGGCAGGATTTCTCCTGGCGCGATGTTATTCTGATCGCCGGAGGCGGATTCCTGCTGTGGAAAGCCACCAAGGAAATCCACCACTCTGTCGATCCCTCCGACCAGGACCGCGGCAGCGGGGTGACGGGCAAGGTTTCGATGACGATGGCCGGCGCGATCCTGCAAATCCTCATGCTGGATATCGTCTTCTCGATCGACTCCATCATCACGGCGGTCGGCATGACCGATCAGATCGGCATCATGTTCATCGCCGTCATCTGCGCGGTTCTGGTCATGCTTCTGGCCGCCGAGCCTCTATCCAAATTCATTTCCGCCAATCCGAGCATCGTCATGCTGGCGCTCGGCTTTCTCCTGATGATCGGGATGACGCTGGTGGCAGACGGCTTCGGCTATCATGTGCCGAAGGGCTACATCTATGCGGCGATGGCCTTCTCGGCGCTGGTCGAGGGCCTGAACATGCTGGCGCGACGCAGACGCGGCATGCAATAGGCTTTGCTGCAGCCGGAGGTGAGAATGCCGAACGACAGAGGAATGAGGAAGAACCTTGCGAATTACGGAGATGCCGGTTTCTCCGTCTTTCTGCGCAAGGCCTTCATCAAGGCCATGGGCTATACGGACGAGGCACTTGGCCGGCCGATCATTGGCATCGTCGATACCGGCTCTGGCTACAATGCCTGCCATCGTAACGTCCCCGACATCGTCGAGGCGGTCAGCAGGGGGGTGATGCTGAGCGGTGGCGTTCCGGTTCCCTTTCCCGTCATCTCCATCCAGGAGAGTTTTGCGCATCCCACCAGCATGTATCTGCGCAATCTGATGGCGATGGACACCGAAGAGATGATCCGGGCGCAGCCGATGGACGCCGTCGTCCTGATCGGCGGCTGCGACAAGACGGTTCCGGCGCTGCTCATGGGCGCGATCAGCGCCAATGTGCCGGCCATCATGATCGTCACCGGCCCGATGCTGGCCGGAAGCTTTAAAGGCGAGCGTCTCGGCGCCTGCACCGATTGCCGCCGGTTCTGGGCGCGCTATCGGGCGGGAGAGGTCAGCGAGGCGGATATCGAGGCCGTCAACAACGAATTGGCCCCGACCATCGGAACATGCTCGGTCATGGGCACCGCGAGCACCATGGCGCTTGCGGCGGAAGCGATGGGCTTCATGCTGCCGGGCTCGGCCGCCATCCCGGCGGTCTATGCCGAGCGGCGCAGGATCGCGGAGAAAACCGGCGCGCGGGCTGTTGCCATGGCCGCGGAAAACCTCACGCCCGACAGGATCGTGACGCCGGAATCGATCACCAACGCCTTGCGCGTGGTCCTCGCAGCCGGCGGGTCCACCAACGCCCTCATCCATCTGACGGCGATCGCCGGCCGCGCCGGCATCAGCATCGATCTCGACCGATTCGACAAAATGGGGAGAGAAACGCCGGTGCTCGTCGACCTCAAGCCAACGGGACAGGGCTATATGGAGGACCTTCATAGGGCCGGCGGCCTCGCTCCCATTCTGCGCGAGCTGCGGCCGCTCCTCCATGCCGATTGCCTGACCGTCGCCGGCCGCTCGCTTGGCGAGGAGATCGACGCTGCCCCCGACCCATTCGCGCAAGAGGTGGTGAAGCCGATCGGTGATCCGGTCTATCCCTCGGGAGCGATCGCGGTCCTCAGGGGCAATCTCGCGCCGGGAGGCGCCGTCATCAAGCAGGCGGCGGCGAACCCGGACCTTCTCCAGCATACCGGGCCGGCTGTCGTCTTCAGGAACCTTCGCGACCTCGCCGAACGGATCGATGATCCCGATCTCGACGTCACGCCCGAAAGCGTCCTCGTCCTACAAAATGCCGGGCCCGCCGGCGCGCCGGGAATGCCCGAAGCGGGCTATCTGCCGATACCGAGAAAGCTGGCCGAAGCCGGAGTCAAGGACATGGTCCGCATCTCGGACGCGAGGATGAGCGGCACCGCCTTCGGCACCATCGTCCTTCATATAACGCCGGAAGCCGCGCGGAGCGGCCCGCTCGGACTTGTCCGTTCGGGCGACAGGATCAGGCTGGACACGAAGAACAGACGATTGGATGTTCTCGTGGATGAGGCGGAGCTTGCGCGGCGCGCCGGTCAGTTGCCGTTGATCGAGCCGGCGGACTATCGCGGCTACAGGCGTCTCTTCGATGAGCAGATCCTCCAGGCGGACGAAGGCTGCGATTTCAGCTCCTTTGTACCCAAGCGGACGCGAATCGCGCCTGTCTTGGCATGAAGCATCCGCCATCAAGGCGATAAATCCGGGGAAGCAGCGTCATCCGCAGATCCTGAGACGCGTTCCTTTCGCAAGATGGGGCAGCAATCGCCGCATCGTCGCGGGGCTGACGGCGACGCAGCCCTCGGTCGGCTGCAGGCCCGGCCTCGCGATATGGAGGAAGATGGCGCTGCCGCGATTGCGCCTGCGCTCGCTGATATTCCAGTCGAGGACGATGCAGACATCGTAAAGCGGGTCGGCGCGCAGCATGGATTCGTGGCTGGCGTGATAGGGAAGCCGGACGGGCCGGTTGTAATTCGGATCGGACGGGGCGTCGCACCAGCCAAGATTTTCCCGGATTTCCCTGACAGGAAGCGGCGAGCGCAGCGCCGTCAGCGAATTCTTCCTGTAGCCGCAGAGCACCGGCAGCACGGCAAGAGGCGTCGCGCCGTCCCCCTCGCGTTTCAGCGCTGAAATGCCGCCGCGGCCAAGCGCGCAGGGAAAGACCGTCGAGCCGACGGCCATAAGGCCCTGCCACGGACTTGCTGGCCGCCGGCGTATGTTGATAATTCGGAACGGCATGCCATTTAGTTCATTCAGTTGATTGCCTTCACATTTTTTAGAGTATGATCGATTCGGTGAACAAATTGTCGCGAGCCGCTTTGCAGGCGCGTCCGTCCTGCGTAACGGATTGATCTCCCGATCCGCAAGAAATAGGTCGAAGCATGGCGTCACGTACCATCCTGATTGTCGATGACGACGAGGATTTACGCAGCACCCTTCATGAGCAGTTGTCGCTCTATGAGGAATTCATGGTGCTGCAGGAAGAAACAGCCGGCAAGGGCATACAGGCCGCCCGCAGCGGCATCGTCGATCTGCTGATCATGGATGTCGGGCTGCCCGACATGGATGGCCGCGAGGCCGTCAAGATCCTCCGCAAGAGCGGGTACAAGGCCCCGATCATCATGCTGACCGGGCAGGACACCGATTCCGACACCATCCTCGGCCTCGAGGCCGGCGCCAACGATTACATCACCAAGCCGTTTCGTTTTGCTGTCCTGCTTGCCCGGATAAGGGCGCAGCTTCGCCAGCACGAACAGAGCGAGGACGCGACATTCGGCGTCGGCCCCTATACATTCAAGCCGAGCCAGAAACTTCTGCTCGACCAGAAAGGCGGCAAGGTCAGGCTGACGGAGAAAGAAGCCTCCATCATAAAATACCTTTACCGGGCCGACCAGAAGGTAGTGACGCGCGACGTCCTGCTCGAAGAGGTCTGGGGTTATAATTCCGGCGTCACCACCCACACGCTGGAAACGCATGTCTACAGGCTACGCCAGAAGATCGAACGCGATCCTTCCAATGCGGAAATTCTTGTGACAGAAAGCGGCGGATATAAACTCGTTCCCTGATCGGGGTTTTCGGCCGGTCGGGCGGGAGGGGACGATCGTCAAGGGGACAGTGATTGGCGCTGGACGATGACATACGCACCTTGTCCGGCGTGAGTCTCTTCGGGAGTTTCACGCAAGATCAGTTAAGGCTTCTGGCTTTCGGCGCGGAGAGCATGCGGATCGCGGCCGGCAGGGATCTCTATCACGAGGGGGAGCCAGCAGACGGAGCCTGCGTCGTCGTCGCCGGCACGGTCGGTCTCTTTCACGAGCGCGAATCCGGGCGGGCGGAGGTCGGTCGCGCTGAGGCCGGAAGCCTCCTTGGCGAGTTTGCGCTGATCGCCGAAACCACCCATCTCACGGGCGCCGCCGCGTTGACCGACCTGGAACTCCTGAAGATCAACCGCAGGCTGTTCCGGCGCATCCTCGAGGAATATCCGGAGGCTGCCGCCGCTCTCCATCGTCGCATGGTCGAGAATTTCAAGAAGATGGTGGCGGAGATCGAACGTGTTGGAGCGCGCTTCAGGGACTGACGCGACGCCCCGCATGCCTGTGCTTTTCAGCCCGATTGCGGCACGATGCTTCGCCTCGCGTGGTGACTTGATTGAAGCCGAGGTATATGTTCGGGAGAAGGGACAGGGTTAAGGAGAAGCGGCGGACCGGCTGCAGTTGGAGCATGATCCGGGAAGCGGACACCGGTTTCCCGAATAGATCATGCTCGGCCAAAGAGGCAGGCCCGAAGGAAAAGATTCCGTAACATCTTCATATATATTGTGATGCTCGGCGACGGGCATTGTATGGCAATTGTGCGCGAGGTGCGGAACGTGGGCCAGAAGAAAATCATGCCAAATCGCTATTTCGGAACCGACGGTATCCGGGGCCGCGCGAATTCTTTTCCAATGACGGCGGAAGTCGCCATGAAGGTCGGCATAGCCGCCGGCATGTCGTTCCAGCGCGGCAATCACCGGCACCGCGTCGTCATCGGCAAGGATACGAGGCTCTCCGGCTATATGCTGGAAAACGCGATGGTGGCGGGCTTCTGCGCCGCGGGAATGGATGTGTTCCTGCTCGGCCCCATCCCGACGCCGGCGGTCGCCATGCTCGCCCGGTCGCTGCGCGCCGATATCGGCGTCATGATCTCCGCCTCGCACAATCCCTATCATGACAACGGCATCAAGCTTTTCGGCCCGGACGGCTACAAGCTCTCCGACGAGATCGAGCAGAGGATCGAAGGCCTGCTAGAGAAGGAGGGCGGGCTTGACCTCGCGGATTCCGACGGCCTTGGGCGCGCCAAGCGTATCGATGGCGTGCATGACCGTTATATCGAATTCGCCAAGCGCACCCTGCCGCGCTCCATGTCGCTCGCCGGCTTGCGCGTCGTCATCGATTGCGCCAACGGCGCCGCCTACAAGGTTGCTCCCGCGGCGCTCTGGGAACTCGGCGCCGAGGTCATCGCCATCAATGTCGAGCCCAACGGCTTCAACATCAACAAGGAATGCGGTTCGACCGATCCGCTCGGCCTCTGCAAGAAGGTGCATGAGGTTCGCGCCGACATTGGCATCGCGCTGGACGGCGACGCCGACCGGATGATCATCGTCGACGAGAACGGAACCATCGTCGATGGCGACCAGGTGATGGCGCTGGTGGCCGAGACATGGCACCAGAACGGGCGGCTCTCCGGCGGCGGCATCGTCGCCACCGTCATGTCCAATCTAGGGCTCGAGAGGTTCCTGGGCGACAGGGGGCTGGCGCTTCATCGCACCAAGGTTGGAGACCGCTATGTGGTCGAACATATGCGCGCCCACGGCTTCAATGTCGGCGGCGAGCAGTCCGGCCATATCGTCCTCTCAGACTTCTCGACGACGGGTGATGGTCTGGTTTCGGCGCTGCAGGTGCTGGCCTGCATCAAGCGTACAGGACGTCCGGCGAGCGAGGTCTGTCGCCGTTTCGAGCCGGTGCCGCAGATTCTGAGGAATGTCCGCTTCAGCGGCGGCAAGCCGTTGGAATCGGCACAGGTAAAGACGGCGATCGAGGACGCCAAGGCAAAGCTCGGCAAGACGGGCCGTCTGGTGATCCGCCCTTCCGGGACGGAGCCGCTCATCCGCGTCATGGCGGAAGCCGACGACAAGTCGCTTATCGAGAATGTCGTCAACGAAATCGTCGGCGTGATCTCCGAAACCCGGGACGCGGCCTAAGCACAGAAGACAATCTGCCTTCAGGCCTCAAACGGCCTCGTCCATCCGCGGCGAGCGCTCCCAAACCTCGACGGTGCGATAGAAATCGCTGAGCGTCTTGCCGCGTTCGGGCCGGAAGATGCGTCCGGTGGCGATCAGTTCGGCGATGCGGTCGATGCGGAAGGCGCGAAAATCGTCACGCAGTTCGCACCACGCCACCAGCGTCCACACCTTGCCCCAGAACCACAGCCCGAGAGGCCTGACCTCCCGCTCGCTCGGCCGGCCGGCTTCGTCGCGATAATTGAGCCTCAATATCTCTCGCGCTTCTATTGCCCGTTCGGCGAGATCCACCGACCGACGCGCACTGTCGGAAATCACATAGGTCGGCGCATGGATGCTCGTCTGCGCGATGCGGGATTTTTCGGAATCCGGCAGCACCGCCCCGATCTTGACGAGCGCTTCCTCCGCCGCGCGGGCCATGGTTGCGCCGCCGAAGGCTCGCACCATGCGGGCGCCGGCGACCAGCGCCACGATTTCGTCGCGCGTGAACATCAGCGGCGGCAGGTCGAAGCCTTCGCGCATGATATAGCCCACGCCTGCCTCCCCATCGATGGGCACGCCGGTCGATTGGAGGTCGGCAATATCGCGATAGATCGTCCGCTCGGAGACTTCGAGCCGCTCGCCGAGCATGCGAGCGGTGACGAGACGCCCGCCCCGCAAATGCTGGACGATCTGGAAGAGGCGGTCTGCGCGACGCATGCGAATACCTCTGCAATGTCTGCACTTGTGGCACGAGACGAGCTGCCCGTTTACGGGCAATCATACCGAAGCCATCAGGCAGTAGTCCACGATTTGATCTTTTGTCCGAACCGATCTTGCGGGCCTGAAAGCCGCTTTCCCCGATCAAGCTCCTACCGATTCCTGCGGCAGAATGTCACGAGCCTCCTGACAACACTATGTCAGGAGGCTTGGCAGTCTCAGCTTTCGTGAGGGGCGGCGGTTCAATCCCGCAGGTTCCGGATATCGTGGCCGGCATAGAGGTCGGGCCACCCTATATCCTTTCGGACCTCTCGCGGAAGGGCGTTCATCACCCTTTCTGTCCGGATTTCGTCGCGAAGAGCGCGCCAATAGGCAAAGCGACGCCCAATCCTTTCAAACATGCGAGCCGCGGCCATTTCGATATCTCCTGGTTTTGCAGGAGACATCTTCTCACACCCTTCCCGCCAACTTTGCGTCAGCAGCAAGGGCGCCCTTCACAAGGCGAGGCCGCGTTCCCTCAAGGCCGCCGTGATCTCGTCCAGGATCGCCGGATCGTCGATCGTGGCCGGCATCGACCAGTCCTCCCGATCAGCGATCTTCTGCATCGTTCCACGCAGGATCTTGCCCGAGCGCGTCTTGGGCAAGCGCTTGACGGTCACGACCGTCTTGAAGGCCGCCACGGGACCGATCTTCTCGCGCACCAGAGCCACGACCTCTCTCTCGATCTCCCCAAAAGCTCGTGAAACGCCGGCATTGAGAACGATGAAGCCGCACGGCGCCTGTCCCTTCGTCTTGTCGGCGACCCCGATCACGGCGCATTCGGCGACATCCGGATGCTCGGCGATAACCTCCTCCATGCCGCCCGTCGAGAGGCGATGACCGGCGACATTGATGATATCGTCGGTGCGCGCCATGATGAAGAGATAGCCGTCTTCATCGATATAGCCGGCGTCGGCTGTTTTGTAGTAACCGGGAAACTCGTCGAGATAGGCCTGCCGGAAGCGGTCGTCCGCATGCCAGAGCGTCGGCAGGCAGCCGGGCGGCAGCGGCAGCTTCGCCACGATGTTACCCAGCACGCCGCGGCCGACCGGATGGCCGGCATCGTCCAGGACCTCCATGGCATAGCCCGGCATCGGCACGCCAGGTGAACCATATTTGGTGTGCAAGAGACCCAGTCCCACCGGATTCTGGCTGATCGGCGAACCGGTTTCGGTCTGCCACCAATGGTCGATGACCGGAACTTCCAGATGCTCTTCCGCCCATTTGACCGTATCGGGATCCGCGCGCTCGCCGGCAAGAAAGAGCGTGCGGAAGCGCGACATGTCATGCTTGCCGATGAAGCTGCCTTTGGGGTCCTGCGCCCTGATCGCGCGGAAGGCGGTCGGCGCGGTGAAGAGCGCGACGACGCCATGTTCGGCGATGACGCGCCAGAACGTCCCGGCATCGGGAGTTCCGACCGGCTTTCCTTCGAACAGAACAGTCGTGCAGCCGTGAAGCAAGGGAGCGTAAACGATATAGGAATGCCCCACGACCCAACCGACGTCCGATGCCGCCCAGAAGACCTCGCCCGGATCGACGCCGAATTCGTTTTTCATCGACCATTCGAGCGCGACCATATGGCCGCCTGTGTCGCGCACCACGCCTTTGGGCCGGCCGGTGGTGCCGGACGTATAGAGGATGTACAGCGGATCGGTGGCGGCGAGCGCGACGCAGGGCACGTCACGCCCGCGCGTTCCGGCGACGCTCTCGGCATAATCGAGATCGCGTCCCCGAACGAGATCGCATCGTTCCTCCTCGCGCTGGAGAATGATGCAGGCTTCCGGCTTGTGCGCGGAAAGCGTGATCGCCTGATCGAGCAGCGGCTTATAGGAGACGATGCGCCCCGGCTCGACGCCGCATGACGCGGAAATAATGAGCTTCGGTTTGGCGTCGTCGATGCGGGTTGCAAGTTCGCGCGCGGCGAAACCGCCGAAGACGACGGAATGAATGGCGCCGATCCGCGCGCAGGCCAGCATCGCGAAGATCGTTTCCGGCGCCATCGGCATATAGATGATCACCCGATCGCCCTTCGCGATGCCTTGGTCGACAAGCACCGCGGCGAGAGCTGAAACTTCCTCCTTCAGTTCCGCATAGGTGTAGCGTCTCTTTTTCCCGGTAACGGGGCTGTCATAAATCAGAGCCGTCTGCTCTGCCCGACCTCCCGCTACATGCCGATCGACGGCGTTGTGGCACATATTGCAGACAGCGCCGACGAACCAGCGCCCATAGACGCCCATATGTGCGTCGAAAATCTTCTCCGGCGGGGAGAACCAGTCGATGGCGGACGCGGCTTCCGCCCAAAACCCTTCCGGGTCTCGCTGCCAATGCCGGTAAACCTCGTGATAGCGTGATGTCATCGCCGGACCTCCCTTCCGCGCTCCCTCGCAATGTTTCTAGCGGAACCGGCATGTTTGTCCAAGGCTAGGATAGCGCGCCTCGACGGGCGGCCTCGCAGACGGGCGAGATATGAGGAATTCCCGACCCTATTGCAGGCTGGACCCGAAATCTTCCCTTTCGCGAGCAAGTTCCATCTCCGTGATCGCGATAAGGGTCTCGGCGCGCGTCTTCAGGTCGGGGGCCTCCAGCAGCGCCTGCTTTTCGGCGGCGCCGTAAGGCGACATCATCGAGAGCGCATTGACGAGCGTTGCATTCTCGGCACGGCTGATACTGTCCCAATCCGCGTCGAGCCCGTTCGCCTCGAGATAGGCGCGGAACACGCGCAGCAGCGCCGGTCGGTCGACCTCGCCGCCCTGCCGTTCCTCGTCGAGATCGCCGACAAACGGCATGATCCGGCATTGGCGGAACGGAGTCTTTGCGTGGAGTTCGGACAGGATGCGGAAGCGGCAGATTCCCTGAAGCGAGACCAGATAGCGACCGTCGCCCGTCTCCGCGAAGGACACGATGCGGCCGGCGCAGCCGACCTGACAGAGTTCCGGCTCACCGTCCTCTCTTTCAGCGCCGTCAAGGCTCGGCTGCACCATCCCGACGATGCGCGAACCCGCGATCGCCGCATCGACCATCTGCAGATAGCGCGGCTCAAAGATGTTGAGCGGCATGCGGCCGCCCGGCAACAACAGCGCCGCCGTCAGTGGGAAGACGGGAATATGCGCCGGCAGATCGCCTTCTTTTCGGTAAGAGATATTTCCGGCCTGCACGCTTTGCCCTTCCCAGACCGTGACGCCCGCTGGGGTGCATCAGATCTTTCTTCATCCGGGCACGATCTTCTGGGAAGATCGATAGCCTCCTACAGGATCGTGCCTCAGACCCTTTCCTGGCGATCCTTCGAATTTGGCGCGGCGACGGCCGAACTCAAGGCCGCGTCGGGCAAAATGCCGCCGTATCAGGAGAAAAGAAGGGAGGAGAGTTTGCGCCGTGCGGCAAGCGTCGCCTCATCCATCATGCCCCACGCCTCGAAGAAACGCAGCAATTGCTGGCGGGCGCCGTCATCCTTCCAGCCGCGGTCGGCCTTCATGATCGCGAGAAGGTTATCGGCTGCCGCCTCACGCTCGCCGCGCGCGTTCTGTATCATGGCGAGATCGAAACGCGCCTGATGATCCTTCGGGTTGGCGGCCAGCTTTTGCTCGAGTTCCGCCGGATTGCCAAGCGCTGCGACTTCCTTGTCGAGCTCCATCCGGGCTCTGACGGCGGCGAGATCGGGATGGTCGGCCTTGTCTGCGGGAATGCCGGCCAGGATTTCGCCCGCTCCCTCGACATCGCCCGTTTCGTAGAGGATGCCAGCGAGGGCGGCGGCGGCGTCGATATTGTCCGGCGCCTCGGCAAGGACGGCGGCGTAGAGTTCCGCGGCGGCGCGAAGATCGCCCTTTCCGCGGGCCTCCACGGCAGCGGCCAGCGCCGCCTCGATCCGGTCGCCGCCGCCGGGTCCGGCGACCCTGTCGATCAGATCGCGGATCTGGCTCTCGGGAACTGCTCCCATGAAACCGTCGACCGGCTGTCCGTTCTTGAAGGCGATAACGGCGGGGATCGACTGGATGCCGAGCTGGCCGGGAATCGAGGGGTGCTCGTCGATGTTCATCTTGACGAGTTTCACCCGTCCTTTCGCCTCGCGGACGACCTTCTCGAGCGCCGGCGTCAGCTGCCTGCATGGCCCGCACCAGGGGGCCCAGAAATCGACGAGCACGGGCTGGTTGCGCGATTCGCGGATCACGTCGGCCGAAAATCCGGCCGTGGTGGTGTCGCGGACGAGTTCCGCCGCCGGAGCCTCGGCGCCGGACGGTTGAGCGGCGCCGAAACTCGTACGCGTTTCATAGTTCCCGTTGCCGTTCCCGTAAGGGTTCCCCTGGTCGCTCATTTTTGGCCCTCTCGATAAGGTGTCGCCATGGATTTGACCATGATGGATTTGACCATGACTTTCGGCTTGCCCGCAATGTGGCGATCACGCCGACAGTTTCAAGATAGCGGGCGCGTGGCCCGTCGCTTCGAGGAATTTCAACAGGTCCTGCCGACCGATCGACGTCGTCGCCTCGTTGGTCAGCGGATGCGCGTTGATGATGTCATGCATCATGAGGGATTCGTCGAGGACGATCCGGACCTTGCTCTCGGCATCGTTGATCGCGCCGAAGACCGTGACAGCGCCCGGACGGACGCCGAGCAGTTCCAGCAGCTGTTCGGGCTTGCCGAAGGAGACGCGCCCGGACGCGCCGATGACATGGTGGATCGTCTTCAGGTCGATCTCGGCGTCCTCTTCCACCGTCAGCAGGAAAAAGGCGTCCTTCCGGTCGCGCAGGAACAGGTTCTTGGTATGGCCGCCCTCGATCGGGCCACGCAATTCCCGCGAATCCGCGACGGTGAACAAAGGCGGATGGGAAACCGTCTTGACGGTGACGCCGAGGCCATCGAGGAAAGCGAAAAGATCATCCGGCGTCTTTGGCGTCGCCGTCGAGGGTGTCGTTGTGTTGAACCTGGATGTCTCGGGCATCTGGCCTGCTCTCTCGTGCGCAAAAAAGCATCTCTTCACGCAGCCATAGGGCGAAACGCCCCGCCGGAACAAGGCCCTCGGGATAGGAGGCCGCCCGGAAGGCTATTCCAGCCGCGGCCGGTCATCATTTCCCTGTTGCAATCGCGCGCCGCTTCGGTCATATAAGCGCGGCTTGCGGCCAGTCCGCATCGAGCGGGTGTAGCTCAGGGGTAGAGCACAACCTTGCCAAGGTTGGGGTCGAGGGTTCGAATCCCTTCGCCCGCTCCAGACTTTCCAAAAATTCTCAATCTGCGGAACTCCGCGGCTTTTCCGTTTTCCGGACGGTTGAAATCGCAAGGCGCGAAAGCGGCTCAAGGGCCGTGGTTACACGCGGGTTACCACTTTGCGGGACAGACGCGGCGTGAAGTCGCGATGTCGCTGGAGTGCGCGACGGTGCAGCGGAATACGAGCGGACCGTCACAAAGCCGATCTGCGCAACCTGGCCCTCCAGACCGGTCAACCGCTCACGGAGTTTCTTTTCTACTCCGATCGACATTCGCCGCTTCAACGCGCGACGAGTTTCATGCAACTTCTTGAGTTGTCGGTTTGGTGGAATAAGCCGGTCCCCGTCGACAATTACCCCGGTAATTTCTTCCGGACGGTCGATAAAGCGCTTTTCCTTGTGATAGCGCAGACCAGCACGGTGGATGGCCCGCTTGATGTTCCAAAGGACCTCAGGCGCAAGAGCAGCCCCCGAAATCGTCACGTCATCAATATAAACCGTCAGACGATACCCGTTAGCCTTGCAATGTGCTGCGATGCTCTCCCACACATCGTAGTGTGCATAAAACGCCATGATCGGGCTTAGCGGGCTGCCGGTTGGCAAATGCCCACGATAGCAGGCCAGTTTGGCAAGGGTGGCTGCGACATCCGTTTTGCAACGCATGCCATGATGAAAAAAACAATACACGCGCCGCTACGCCCGCGCCGCCATATGCTCCGCGCACCTGCCGGCCGGAAATTAGGAGGCTATCGACCTTCCTCGAGGCTCCTATCGGAGCCCCAGTGAGTGAGGGCTATCCCCTTCAACATACGATGGCTCTGTATAAGGAGATTCGCGCCTCAAGGTTCAGAATAAAATTCGCTGTCAGCGAACTTCCGTCTGTGGGTAAGTGCGATTCTGCTTTGCGTGGTCAGTCCACCAACGCGCTGAGCATTTTGCTGGCGCAAGCCAACTGGTCTTCATTCACGAGGCTGAAGCGATCAAATGCCCATCTGTTTTCAGGTCGTCTAAGCCTTGATCCTTTCCATCTTCGGGTCGTGGAGAGGCGCAAGCGTTACGCTGCAGGGCACGCGCTCGGTGGCGACGTCCAGCTCGTAGCGGCCTTCGGTGACGTATTCCTCGGTGACGCCATCCGGATTGCGCACATAGCCCATGCCGATGGATTTTTGCAGCGTATGACCGAAACCGGCGGAACTCAGCCATCCGACTCGCTCGCCATTGCGGTAGATCGTTTCTCGGCCGAGCAGAATCACATCCGGATCGGCAACGAAGGTCGCCATCCGCTTCTTGACCCCGCTTTTGCGCTGGGCTTCGACGGCGGCCCGCCCCTTGAAGGCGATAGCCTTCTTGATCTTGACCGCCCAGCCGAGGCCGGCCTCGTCAGGCGTGTGGTCCGGCCCGATATCTGATCCCCAGGCGCGATACCCTTTTTCGAGGCGAAGCGTCTCGATGGCGCGATAGCCGGCATTGACGAGCCCATGTCGGGCGCCGGCCTCGCGCAAAGCCGCATAGACGTTCGCGGCGCATTCGACTGGCACATGCAGTTCCCAGCCGAGTTCGCCGACATAGGTGACGCGCAGCGCCATGACCGGGCAGCCGGCGATGCCGATCATCCTCACCGTCCCGAACGGAAACGCATTATTGGAAAGATCGGCAGAGGTCACGGCCGCCAAAATGTCGCGGGATCGCGGCCCCATCAGAGACAGCACCGAATTCGACGAGGTGATATCGACCAGTTCGGCCCGCACGTTTCGCGGGATGTTGCGGGAAATCCAGTCGAAATCGTGCGTGGCGAAGCCCGTGCCGGTAACGATGTAATATTCGTCAGGCTTGGTCCGCGCCACGGTCAGGTCGCATTCAATGCCAGCACGATCGTTCAGCATCTGGGTGTAGACCAGACTGCCGACCGGCCTGTCGACATTGTTGGCGGCCATCCAATCGAGCGCTACGCAGGCATCTGGGCCCTTTAGCACAAATTTGGCAAAGGAGGTCTGGTCGAA
>Ga0187809_10000364_pt1 | contig 24983 bp, 17 predicted proteins | sample NC_wetland_sal_i_8_FD_132415 | JGI IMG/M metagenome (GOLD analysis project Ga0187809, IMG submission 132415) | Wetland sediment microbial communities from Neuse River Estuary, North Carolina, USA - ASW_4 | ecosystem: Environmental > Aquatic > Freshwater > Wetlands > Sediment | place: USA: North...
AGCGGCGCCCTGGGCAGCCACCAGCTGGCGGATAGGATTGGCCGATGGGTACTGCAGAAATATGGGCAACAGCCAATCCAAATAAGTCCTTGCACCCATTAAGGTCGCACGGTGCAGGGGGTGCTCCTGTCTTGACGCCACTTGCAGGGACTTCTCCACCTCACGAGCCAGGTGGCTCTGAGCCCCTACTAAAATTAGTCTCTCCTTGGCTCGGGTCAAGGCCACGTACAGTACCCGGGCCTCTTCCTCGAGAAATCCTGCCAAATTGGCCTCCTCTACAGCAATGGAGCACAGCGTCTTCCAGCGCCGCCCCAGATGGGAATCAATAAACTGCGGACCAAAGCCATAGGTGCGGTGAAGAGGAAACTTGCGCTCGTCTGGGGATTGATAGAACAACTTACCCAGACCGGCGAGGAATACCACCGGAAACTCCAGACCCTTGCTCTGGTGAATGGTCATGACCCGCACCACGTCTTCCTGTTCTCCCAGAGTCCTGGCTTCACCCGTGTCCAGTTCCTCGCGAAGGGTGGCCTGAAGCCTGCGACTGAAACCGAAAACTCCGTCAAAGGACGTTCTGTCGAACTTTCGCGCCTGTTCCAGCAGGGCTTCCACGTTGGCCTGCCGCGTTTCCCCGCCCGGCATACCCAGCAGGTAGTGCAACACGCCTGTTTCATCCATCACCGCTTTGATTACGTCGTAGGCACCGGCCTTTCGCGCCAGCCTCCGCCAGTGCCGCAGTCGGCTGAGAAAATTCGCGGCCTTATTCCGGACATCATCGGGGATTTGCGTATCGGCCTGCGCCGCCGCAACCACGGCAGAGTAAAAGTGGCCGGGACTGGCAAGGCGAATCCAACTCAGCTCGGCGTCCCTGAACCCAAAGAGCGGCGAACGCATCAGCACAGCTAGATGGACCTCTCGCCGGGGGTTGTCGATGACGGACAAAGCGCTGAGAAACCACTGGACTTCCAAAGCCGAGAAGAAACCTGTGGAAGTCGCCCCGTAAGCGGGAATACCCGCCTGCTGGAAGACGTTGAGAAAGACGTTGACGCGCCCTTTGGCCGATCGCAGTAAAACCACCATGTCACGATAGTTTAGCGGCCGATACGCCCTGGTCCTGGCGTCGTACACCTGCCGCCGCACGCCGCCATTGTGCCCCATGAGTTCCCGCATTCGTTGGGCAACCACGAGAGCTTCCTGTTCTGCGGCCGTCAGGTCCACCCCTTCTTCCGCAGTGTCGTTGTCGTCTTCCCCATCCATTTCGCCCTCTCCAGAGACGTCCGTCCCCTCCCATTTGTCTTCATTGTCCGGTTCGGTCAGCGTCTGTGCGTCGCCGTTTCCCGTGTCCGGGCTGCGTTCAATCAGGTGCAGCTCCACAGGACCCGCCAGGGACAGTGGCTCAGCCCCTTCTGGAGATGGGTTATCCACAGGGGTAGAGGCCTCATGGGTAGAACGGGATAACCCCTGTTTAACTGGCGAGATCAGGGACAAATCCGAGTCCTGGGGGTACAGAGCGCCAAACGTCATTCTTACGGTTCCGTTGTAGTCGATGCCACCAAAATCCTTGCTGAAAACGGCACCAAAGACGATGTTAACCAGGTCTACTACCTCGCGTCGGCTGCGGTAATTGGCGGCCAGGTCAAGCGCTCGTCCGGAACTGCCGACGGTTGCACCGGCACAGCGCAGCACTGCGTGATCCGTTTCGTTGTCGCCGTGCTCCAGTTGACGGGAGCCCGCCTGCAGAGCCTGTTGTTTCATCAAAAACAGTCCAGGTTCCGCCATGCGAAACCGATAGATACTCTGTTTGACATCGCCAACCACAAACAGATTGTTTCCCCGTTCCACAGCGCCCACAATGGCGTCCTGAATGGGACTGGTATCCTGGTACTCATCGACAAAAACCTGCCGAAACCGTTCCTGCAGCCGCAATTTCTCGCCGGTTTCCGGTGCTTCCATGGCCGCCAGGGCCAGGTGCTCAATATCGCTGAAATCCACCTGGCTGCGTTTTTGTTTCTCCTGCCATAGCGCACGTTGGAATCCTTCCACCAGTTCCATTAGCGCATCCACGTCCGGCCGCAGCGCCGTGAGGTCTGCCAACAGTTCCCCTTCGCCGCGCCCAAGCACCGCTACCGCCTCTTGTAACTGCTTTCTGCAGCGCAATCGCACCGCTTTTACCGTCTCTTTCAACTCACAGTCCTTCGCCCGTACATTGCGAGCAGTCAGGAGAGTCATTGCAGTGGCCAAATGGGCACCGGACTGGAAAATGTCGCGTCCGGCGCCAGTATCACTGACAAACGTAGCAATGGCCGTCTGGACCTGGCTAAAGTTGTCGGCGTACTTTGCCAGTTCCGCATCCTGCTGCGCCAAGGGCAGACCGTATCGGATGAACCCAAGAGCGCCTTCCGCCATGCGCAGCAGCCACGCCCTGAATGCCTCCGTAAACACCAGTTGCTGGATGGAACCAGCGGTAGCAGCCAGAAACGGCTCCCTCACGGCCTGGAGCCACTGTTGTGGCTGGTGCTGGCTACGTGCAAATTCGTCAATGCGAAAGACAAGTTCCTGAAGCTTGTCCGGCGCACTGACCTGGAACCGTGTGAGCATTGCCGAAAACCGTCGGGAATCAGGGCCCTGCAGGTGTTGATTAAGCAGGGCTTCCAAGACCTCCACTTTCAGCAACTGTTTCTCTTCTTCAGAGAGAATGGAGAAATAGGGTTCCAGACCCAGGGCAAAGAAGTTGCGGCGCACAACGTCCAGGCAGAAGCTGTGCAACGTGGAAATTTGTGCCCGGTCAATGCGAGACTGTTCGTTCCAGAAGCGTTGGGCCAGAGTGACGTCGCCCTCCTCCTCCGCCTGCTGCCGCGCATCGTTCAGTCGCGTCGCGATGCGTTCCCGCATTTCTGCCGCTGCGGCATCCGTAAACGTGACAATGAGGAAGTTCTCCAGGCTGAGACCCGGGTCGTCCTTGAGGAGCTTGACAACCCGCTCTACCAGTACAGTGGTCTTGCCGGATCCCGCCCCCGCAGAAACCAGTAAACTCATTCCCTGAAGGGAAATCGCCTGCGTCTGCTCCTGGGACCACTGTGGACTTGTTGCCGTCATTACTCGGTACCCCCCTCTGTGAAAAGACGGTCGACCAAATGCACGTTGCGTCGCCAACGCTCCAGTACGTCCTGGGAAACGCTCTGCAGCTTGCGAAACACCAACCCGTCGTACCTGCCGTCCACCTGGCAGAGCGCCCCATACGGGCAGTAGGTGCACGGCGTTTCCACACCCAAACGATAGGGGCTTATGCGGATGTCCCCCGCCAGAATTTTCTCCGCCAGTTCCTGAACTTGCACCATTACCTGCGCCAGAAGCGCCTTGAAGTCACCTTGGGACAGGACCGGCGCAGCTTTGGCCCACTCCCCGTTTTTCTTGTAAATCGGCTTGAACAAGTCCGACAATTGGCCGGCATTGCGCTCGTCCATCGCCGCTATCAGCTCCTGGTTCGCCCACATCCAGCCGCGTGCCCGCATCGCCTTAATCTGGTTCTGTTCCGCAGCCCGGGTGGCTACAGGGACCGTCGACAGTTTCATATCCATGGTTATCGGCAGATACAGAAGGGCTCCCAGCTTCGCATCCTGCCCCGCCCACTGAACGCTACTGACGGCGGCTGCAAGGCCGTAGACCGGTAACTGCAGGCGCAACCCGTACTGCACGCGAGTCACATCTAGGTCCAGCGGACTACTCTTATAGTCCAGCACCCGAAACACGTCTCCCTCGGCCAGGGAAGCCACATCCAGCCTGTCGATGCGCCCTCGTAGCCGTACTGCCCGCCCGTTTGTCAGCGTCACCGTGAGTGCCGGAAGGGTGTCACCCTTGCCGTCTCCAAAAGACACTTCCAGTGCCCGGGGCCGAAACCTGCCGTAGCGCAGGTGCCGTGTCAAAACCACGGCGGCGCGTTGGAGAAGCACCAGCACCTCGTCCGCCTGCTGGCGCCGCGACGGTTTTCGCGACCAGATACCCGCTCTGGGTTGTGCCAGTTGCAGCGCAAAGACCTCTGCCATGGCGGCCGCCGCTTCCGCGTCCGACGCCATGCTCCATGCTTCGGGATTGGCAGCCTGTTTCTCCACAAATGCCTGCAACGAATCGTGGATGAGCGTGCCCCGCAGCGCCGGTGTGACGTCCGGAAGTTCATCCGGCCGCAGGTGCAGTCCATACTGTGCAAAATGGCGGAAGGAGCAACCGGCAAAGGTCTCCAACTCGGCCACGCTCCCCGTGAGGGTCTGCCCGAAGAGGCGAGTGGCCAGTACCCCGTTCAGTGGCTGCGCGCCGGTCTTGTGAGCCAATCCCCGGACACCTGTGGTCAGAACCTTTCGTCCTGTTTCCGTCTGCAGGAGTGTACTCAGAACCGCACCCACGGTCGTGGCGCTCTGAGCAGGGAGGTTTCCCGTCCGCAGCCTCGGCAACAGGATTTCCAGCAGCCTGCCGGAGACCAGGGACGCACCGCCGCCGTGGCCGGTGCCACGGTCAGTCCCACCGCCAACTTCGCCGCCCTGGACACCGCCAACTCCGCCACACTGGACACCGTCGATTTCGCCGTTCCCTGGTTCGCCACTATCGCCAGTGTCCGTCCGGCCCTGACCCCAATCGGCGTCGGTTCGCGTCCACAGTTGCCGCTGAACCCCGCTGCCAAGCCATTCTTCAATTTGCGCAAAGAGCAGGGAGGGTCGCAGAGCCTTCCCCTCGGAATCTGCCAGTGGTGCGGAGAGTGTCAGTTGCGCCCGGCAGCGCGTGAGAATTCTGTAGGTGTGCCAGTGTTGAAAGCCCTGTCGCTGGGCGGTGGTATAACCTAGGGGCTGGCCAAACAACCTGGCAAACTGGTGGCGCTCGTCGTCTTGGAGCAGGCCTTGGTGACTCACCCGTCTGGGCAACACTCCGTCTGTAACACCCAAGACGAACAAGCGCGGGACATCCCATGCCACAGCGTGATGGTACGACATGACCCGAACTTGATTCAGGCCGGCGGGAATGGTGGTGAGAGATTCACCGGTGCACTGGGAAAACAACAACGACAGGAGGTATTCTCGGTCGAGGGGTCCGTCAATGCCGGTCTCCACAAGGTTGTCCAATATCGCCATCCACTTCAGCCAGGCCTGTTCATGCAAGCTGCCCTCTAACGGCCCCAGGCCCGACGGAGATGAAGCTTCGCTGTCCGGTTCGACGTCGGCGTCCGTTTCATTGGCCATCCACTGGGCCACCGTCCGCTTCGCACCGGTGGCAACCATGAGTTCCCAAATGGCTGTAGCCAGCTCCCTGGACGTCATGTGCGGGGTCAGGCGGTCAGCCAGCGGTGCCAACCACTGCAGCAGTTGTCGACGAATGTGTTCGGCCCGCGCATCCGGCGACGTTGGCGAAAGTGCATTGCTCCCAGGCGCAGCCCCGTTGTCCGTTTGAAAGCGCCAGGGCCTGTCCGACCGCCAAAGGAGACGGCCTTCCACTTCGTAGTCTCGCAGGTAGGTCTCAAACCAGTCCAAATCACTGGCGGCGAGACCACAAAACTCGGTTTTCAACAAACGCTGCACTGATTCCAGGGAATAGTCTTCTGTAATGGCCAACAGACTGGCAAGGATGAACTTGCTCAAAGGGTGTTGCGCCAGCGACGGGTAGACGTCCATGGTGAAGGGAATGCCATACGTTTCAAAACTGTCTGTCAACGCCGTGATGTAGGTCTCCAAGTCCGGGACCAGGACTACCATTGCGGCAGGTTCCGCAGCGTTCCTTAGTCGGGCAGAAGCAATGGCTCGCGCCACGCCGTCTGTCTCCGCCCGCAGGTTCTGGGCACTGGCCAGAACGACCCTGGAGCAGCCCCCCTCAGTACCAGGCGAGAACTGCTCCTCCAGATTCGCACCTCCTGTAAAAAGCCGCCGCTCCAACCGGGCAAGCACAGGGGATGCCAGAAAACGTCCCGTTTCCGGCAACCTGGGCGCTGGAGTTATCTCTATCTCCAGCCCCTGCTGTGTAGCCAGTGCCAGCAAACGCTGGTAACTGAGCCAGGGCTGAGACTCGGGATGCGGCGTTGACGAGGGGGCAGCGGTCCATTGCAAGGGGATCTCCAGGGACACCGTGGTTTGTTCCGCAGCCTGCGCCAATTGGACAATGAACTGGGCTTCCCTGGGCAATACATCGTCAAATCCGTCAATATAGACATGGGCGCCGCGTACCTCCGCCCAATCCCGCAAATGCGGCTCGACGAGGGTGGGGAGGTCTTCGAAATCGTACAAGTGGTGTTCACCAAGGGCTTTCTTCCAGCGCACGTAGAGCAGACAGATGTCCCGCAATTTTCCCAGAAGGGACTGGCCGGACAGACCGACGCGGAAATCGGAGGCAGATGTTTGAAGTTTTGCCGCAGCCACTTCAAGTTGCCCTTCGATGTGTTCGGGAGACAGGGCAAAGGCGGACATTTCTGCAAATACACCGAGAATGGCGTCCATCAGACCAGTGGTCAGCTGGGCGCGGCGAAGCACAGACAACTCATCCATGCTGGCCTGGTACACCCAGGCCAGTAGCAGACGTTTGCCCATCAGGTTGACAGGCCGCCCCGGAACGCAGCCCAGATTTCCGTTAGCCCGCTCTGCCAGACGCTGCAGGGGAGTCACTTGGGCCCTCAAGGTCCCGGGCAAGCGGCTGAGCAGCAGCCGTTCCGTGGTGTAGGAGGCCAATCCGGGTACCACCCAGAAGATTTGTGGGCCAATGGGGTTGAGAGCGACCTCGGCCGCAATCTTGTCTGCTACAAAGGTGCTCTTGCCGCTGCCGGCGGCGCCTGACAACAGTCTCAGCTTTCCTGTCACACTGGGTCACCTCGAGGAATCTCGTGCATGTTTGTGATATGTGCGCCGGTGAGCGCCTGAAACTTCTCTACCATGGAATGGTGGCAGGTTAAGTAGATGATTTGTGTACATTGAATCCGCTCCAACAAACCAATGCTGGCTGCCAGTCGGTGACTATCGAAATTAACCATGGGATCGTCCATGACCAGCGGCAGGACTACCCCTCGCCGGGCATAGTCCTCTACCAGCGCCAGACGCAGACAGAGGTAAATCTGCTCGCGGGTGCCGCGGGACAACTGCACCAGCGGCCACACTTGACCGTCCCCGCCCCGAGCCACGATATCCGCCTGCCCGGACTCACGCAATCTGGATTCTAGGCCGACATAGCCGTTCCCACTAATTTCTCGCAACAACCTACCCGCCGACTCCAGCAGACGCGGCTGCCGGTTGCGTTCATATTCTTCCCTGGCCTTGCGCAAAAGTCCTTCTGCCAATTTCAAACCCGCCCACTGTAACGCCAAGTCATTCACTTCCGATTTCGTCTGCGCCAAGTTCCACTGAAAATCAACCCGCGATTTCGTATCCCAGTGCGAGAGCCGGGCCTCTGTCTCGCCAATCTGCTTGTGCAGATTGTTCACTTGAAATTCTCTCTCTCTGCGTTCCTCGAGATTCATTTTCAGTCTCTCCTGCAGTCCTTCCTGGGTCCAGCCGGAAAGATGGCGTTCCCAGTCCACATTGCCACCCGCGGCACTGCCAGCAAACAGCGTCTGCAACTGTAGCCGAGCAGCCCTTAGGACTGCCTGTGTTTTTCGTAGGGCCTCGCCCTTTTCCACCAGTCGAGCAAAGGCCTCGGGACCATCCGCACCGTACTTGTCGTAGATGGCTGCCAGGTTGACGTCCACTTCAGCGACTTCTGACTCCAGCTGTTGCCTCTGGCTGTATAAATTTCGCAGATCCGAGGCCCGTTCGTTGCGATTGCGCTCCTGCGCTGCCGCCATCCTTCCCTGTTCCAGCCAGTTTTCCAAAACACCTGCGAGAGATGCCAGTGTCTCCTGCAACGCGGCAGTGTCTGCCAGGTGCAAAATCCAATGGAGCCTCTCCTGGGTGTCCTCCGTAGCGATGGCCGACGCCCCTGACCCCCCCTCTGCCACCTGCGTTTCTGCGGCCGCCGCGACTCCCCCTTGCGCTTCCCTGTCTCCCGCTGCTAAGCGCTCGGCTTCCAGGTCCCCCAACAGCATCCGTGCCGCATCTAGCCACTTGCCTACTTCCTCCAGGTACTGGCGGCTCCTAGTTTCCTGGCTATCGAGACGCATGAATTCTCCCTGAAGGTTAGCGAGAACCACCACCTCCTGCAGCCAGGCCTGCGGATCCGATACTGCAGCGAAGGGCCAGCCCATTTCGCGCTGCACCTCCAGGAACCTGGCCCTGAGTTCATCCCGACGTTCTTCTGCCAATTTGCGCTCGGCCAAGCAAGCCTCCAACTGTCCCGCACCGTCCCGCCACTTGCCTACAGCCCCTCGGGCTTCGGCCATGGCCTGAAGGGCAATCTGTTGTTGGCGGCGATGGCTGGACAGGTGCAGCCGCATCTCATCTACCGGCGGAAGAACGGCCAGACCTGACAGTGAACCCGTATGCGGACCCGCATGCGCACCCGTATGCGAACCCCGCCGTGGGTTATGGTCCTGGGCCTGGTCTCGGTCTGTCACACTCCCCTTCCCATAGACACTGCGCCGTGCCCATAGACTCCAGCCGCCCAGCAGGACTCCGGCGGCAACCCACGTCCATGCCATGTCCCGTGAACTGGACATCCACCACCAAATACCCATGACCAACAGCGCCAGCCCCAGGACCATGGGCACCAGAAACAGTCTCCTATTTGAACGCGTGGCCTCTTTCCCGCCACGCCGCCCAACCGTCCCTTGCCGTGATATCGCTTCCTGTGGCCCGGACTGTTGGACGAGCTCTTCCTTTGCCAGCTCCTCCAGGGTATACTGCCCTTCCTCCACGCTGCGCTGCCACGCCTCCAACTGCCCTTCGGCATGGCGAAGACGTGCTTCCAGGGTGGCTTCCGTCACCTGTATCGTCGTTTCGACAGGGGAATCCAGCGTGTCTGCCAGGTGCATCGCCCCAGCGTTTCCATCCGTCCCCCCGCTGCCGCCTTCCCTTTGCAATACAGTTGTAGCATCCGTTGTCAAAGCGAATGTGGCTGAAGGAACAGACTTGGTGAACTCCATGACGTCCCGCAGCCTCTGGGCAGCCTGTTGCAGTTGCTGGTGCACAACGGGCTTTAGTCGCTGGACTTCGCTGTCCAAGTGCCTGCAGTGCGCCGTGAGTTCAAGCCATTCATCCACCAGACTGCGACCTTTCGACACCAAGTCCAAGTTTAGACGCAGGCCGAGGACGGAGACCGGCGTCCAATCCCCGGAGAGTTGCCGTAACTGCCGCCCAGCCATCTCTTTCACCGCCAACTCATCCTGACGATGTTCTTGCAGCCACTGAGCCAACTGGCGAACGCTTTGGTAGCGGACAACGAGCTCCTCCACAGACGACAGCCGCCGCAGGAGGTTCTCCACCCTCGCATCCGGCACCAGCTCTTTCTCCACGTCGACAATCCCGTTGGAGACGTCTTGGATTTTTGCCAACAACTCGGGACGGCGCCGCTGCAGACTATCCACTTCATAAGCCTCGTTTTGAGGGATTTGGATTGTTTCTCCGATTTCTTGAATCTCCAGCGAGGCACGTTCCGCCTGACGATAAACGGGCAGAGCCTCCACTCGTTTCAGAAGCCCCTCTCGCTCCTCTTGCAGTTTTCCCACTTGTTCCTGGAGCACTACAACCCTTTGCTGCAGTTCCTGCAGGTTCTGCCGCAACGCCAGAAACCGGCCCATTTCGTCACTGCTCGACCGCTCCTCTAATCGCAGTTGGCGCGCGCGTTGAATGCACTGATTCAGGGCCGGCTTGCGTGCCCGAAGGTTGGGATTAAAAATTTCCTTGGCGCGGTTTTGAAAAACCGTTTCCATTTTTAGCGGTGACGTGCTGCCCAACATGCCCACGGTGTACAGTCTGTCTGCAAGCGCCTCGCGGTGTTGGGACAAGTCGTTCAACTCCGCCAGTTGGAAAGTGAAGATTCCCTGGTACAGACCGGCTTCCACATCACGCAACTCTGGAAATGCAGAAAAAAGCGCATCGTCGCCGCGACCCGCCCATCCCGTTTGCGCAGACACTTCTACCGGGCTGCGTTTCCCCAGAATTCGATTCAAAGTGTAAAGGGTTCCGTCCTGTGCGGTGGCCTTTAGGGTACCCATGGCAGCACGGCTCGCAATGATTTCCGGTTCGCGCCCCTCAAGCTTGCCAAACAACATGCCCCTCAGGGCCAGCAGCGTTGTACTCTTGCCCGCTTCGTTCGGACCGTAGACAACGTTCAGACCCTCCTGCAAGTGAGTCAGAACCAGTCCGTTGTGGGGACCGACGTGATGCAAAACCAGTTCTTGAAACCTCATGTGGTTACCTCTCCAGCAAAGCCCATGACGTGGCTCTGCGCAATTTTGACCAATTCGCGCAGTTGCTGTGGTGTCATTTCTTCAAGGGACAGTTCATTGCCGCTGTGAAAAACCTCCTCCAGTACACTGCCAAAGTCCTGGAGGATGCGCTCCGGCTGCTCCAGGTAGACGCGGGAGAGACGCAGAAATTCACCGACAAACTCCGCGCTGTGTTCCAAGCGGGAAAAGTCCAGATTGGGCAACGTGGTGGCAGTAAGCCGGGCAATACAGACCTGAGGCAATCGGCTGGAGATGTCCTCGGCCAATTCCTCGAGGACATTTTCTTCTGCCAGTAGGGCATGAACCTTCGTTCTTCCGGTCAAGGACAAGTGTACGACCATACCCAGGTCAGGATGAGTGAGTTTCCGCTCCAGGGCCTGGCACACCCGTTGCACGACCTGGGGAAATTCATCGCATCCGGACAGGTCAATTGTGTCTGTGTGCCACTCTACGGTGGCCGTTTGCAAAAACTCCAGTTGCACACCGCCGTCGTCATCCACCGTGACCAACGTACAACCCCGTTGTCCCGTTTCGCGCAGGCTGCGTCCCTGGGGGTTCCCCGGGTAGACCACCACCGGACCAAGCTGCCGCAGAATTTGCGGCTGATGCACGTGGCCGAGTCCCCAGAAGTCAAAATCCCGAGTGGCCAATTCATTCACGGAAGTCGCACAGTACGGCTCGTGGCCGCTGCTGTCGCCAATGGCACCGTGATACAAGCCAATGGCAAAGTCGGCCTCCGGATGGCGTAGGTAGGCCATGTGTCGGCTGCCGTAGAGATCCTTTCTGTGGTAACTGAACCCGCTCACTTGCACCCGTCTGCCGTCCCTGACGGTGAAGAGCCTCGACGGGGCTATGACCTCGTTGGCGCTTGACGGGTCCTGGTGATGCGGGGTTGCTGGGGACGAGCTTGCTTCGAGGACCGTGACATTGGCGGGCCAGCGAATCACCATCTCCCTGTCGCGGCGGACAAAGTCGTGGTTTCCGTGGATAACGAGGGCGGCGATACCCGCTTCCTGTAACCGCTGGAATCCTCTGAGCAACGCAAACTGCGCCCCCATGGCCGCTTGGTCGGAGTCGAACAGGTCTCCGGCGATGGTGACAAAGTCTACATCACGGCTTACAGCTAGTTCCACAATTCGCAGAAACACCGAGTCTGCAGCCTCTCTCAACCGTGCCGCCCACGGTTCAGAAAAACGTTTCCCCAGGCCTTGAAACGGTGTGCCCAGGTGCAAGTCCGCCGTATGCAAAAACCGGAACGTCATGGCTTCACCTACACCACCAGGGCATGGCCGTTCAGTGCAGAAAGGAGTACGCTTTGCATACCCTGTGCCGTCGTCTGTTGGTTGATGGCGGCGCGTAGGCCCGCCCCGCCCTCCAGCCCTTTGACATACCAGCCGGCATGTTTGCGCATCTCTTTTACACCAACGGACTCGCCCTTGTAATCTATGAGTAACTCCAAGTGGCGAATAGCCACTTCAATCCGTTCTTCCAGGGACGGGCGTGGCAGTTTTTCACCGGTTTTTAGGTAGTGATGGACCTCTCGAAAGATCCATGGATTGCCTAGTGCGCCCCGGCCAATCATGATTCCGTCGCAGCCCGTTTCCTCCAGCATTCGTCGAGCATCTTCCGGTTCAACGACATCGCCGTTGCCAATGACCGGCACCGAAACCGCTGCCTTCACCTGGCGAATAATATCCCAATCCGCCTTGCCGCTATACATCTGACTGGCTGTGCGGCCATGCACCGTGACGGCCACGGCACCTGCTTCCACCACCGCCTGGGCAACCTCCACTGCATTGACGTGACTGTCGTCCCAACCTTTGCGAAACTTTACCGTCACCGGCTTGTCCACCGCAGCGACGACACCGCGGACGATGGCGGCCGCCTCATCGGCATTGCGAGCCAGTGCCGCACCGGATCCATTTTTGTATATTTTCAGGACGGGACAGCCCATGTTGATGTCTATGACATCGGCATTGGTCTTTCCCACCATGGAGGCCGCTTCCATCATTGATTCTTTGTCGTAACCGACCAGTTGTAGGCTTACGGGATGCTCGTCAGGGAGTATGGTGAGCATCTGCTGCGTCTTTCTGCTGCCGTTCACCAGCGCCTTGTCACTGACCATTTCCGCGCACACCATTCCCGCGCCCAGCTCCTTGGCCAGTTTCCGAAAGGGGGGATTACAGACGCCTGCCATAGGCGACAGGATGACAGGGTTGTCCAGCTTCACGCCACCAATTGTCAGCATGGGGGTTTCCTCCTCTTGGATGCTAACATTACCAGAGGCCACGCCAAGATGCAACGTTCCCTGAAGCGGCGTCAGCAGTGGAGAATTGACTACAGGCGTAGACGCCGCCGGTACAGCAGTTGGCTGGAGACAAAGGCGGCAACGACCATCGCTGCGGCGATGCCGATGCGAAGAGCCACCGACGGGTTAGGCAACCACTGGTGCCCCAACTGCGAATGCAGAAACAGGGTGACAGCGGCCCAGATAGGCATTCCTGAACCCAGTAGAATAATCCAGCGGTGACGTTCGCACTCGTAGGAAAACAGGACGGAGACAGCAACAAACAAGGGGATGGTGATGAGGGAAAGGAAGACGAGCAACATGGTTCCACGGCCCATCTCCACGCCCAGCCAAATCATGTTGTCGATGTTGCCAACAGCCGTAAAGATGAATACCTTCCAAAATGCTCTCCACAAAGAAAAGCCGCGCAGCGCGCTCTCCGGCTTAAGTGTCTGAATCGCCATGAAAACAAGAACGGCCATGGCGGCATAGCGAAAAACATCTTGCTGCAGCAACTGCTTTGACATCAACGCCATCGCCACCTGGGAGATGGCAACGGCGCCGGCCACCAGTATCGACAGGTGGACTTTTGTCCTTTTGTCGACTCGCGGCAGCAGCAGTCCGGCGAGCAAGGCATTGTCAATGACTACAATGACCGTCACAACCAGCAAACTGAGTCCGTCTCGTATCATGGCAGCGCATCTCTCCTGAGACATATATATGTCTCTGAGACGTGACCATGACTCTCTTGTCCGACTACGCGGCCATCCGCGCTGTCAGAAACAAATCAATGAGCCACCATACGGCTACGATAAAGGACAAAATGTGCCCCAGAATCAGGGAAAAGGTCAGGGCGCTGACAACAGTACAGGCGAGCATCACCACTCCACTGGTCACCCGACCGCAGTACATGCGGTGAATCCCCAGGTAGCCAAGAAAGAACCACAGAACATAGGCCAACGCCACGGACTTGCGCATTGGGGTACCCCCTGTCTTCACAAATCCTGACTAAGGCGCCTTTTCAGGTGTTCCTAACATATGTGGCTACTGCTTGTTTCCATTCCTTCCTTCCCTGTCCGGTAGGTTCAGTGCGCCACCGTCAAACCAAAGTGACGCTGCGGTTGTTCTGGGCGAACTCAAGCAGCCGCCGGGTTTCGCGGTACATGAGACTCTTTCGCGGGGCGCCCAGAACAACGGAAATGCGGACATGGTCGCCCTGCCTTGCGGCAAAGGCCAAACAGTACATCGCCTTTGAGGTAAACCCTGTCTTTCCCCCAATCATCGTGCCAAAGGGGGCAGACTGCATATACATGAATCGGTTCCCGTTGCGAATGGCCTTACCCCCCACACTGTAGGAGGTGGTACGCATGGTCTCCACAATTGCCGGATACCGGATGGCTTCGGCGAGAATCAGCGCAATATCGTGGGCCGACGTCATGTGCTCGTCGTCGTGGAGGCCGTTGGGCGTGACAAAGTTGGTGTGCGTGCATCCCAGGAGTCGGGCTTTCACGTTCATCATGCGTGCGAATCCCTCCTGTGATCCGCCCACGGACTGTGCAACAGCATAAGCCACGTCGTTGGCGCTTTTCATCAAAATTGCGTGAAGTGCCTCGTCTGCGGTAATCTCTGTGCCAGGACGCAAACCCAAACGGACTTTGGGTTCTCGCGCCGCTCTTGAACTAACATAGATTTCCTGATTGGGATTCGTGTGGGTAACCAGGAGAATGGCTGTCATGAGTTTTGTGGTGCTCGCCGGGTACATGGGCTCATCGGCCCGTTTGGCGTAAATGACCTGCTTGGACTCTGCATCCATGACAATGGCGGCCTTGGCATTAATGCCTACGCGCGCCGGCTGGACACTGGCTTGGCTGTAGGCAGGTCCGGCCGAAAAACAGAAAAGCGCCAGCATGGACGTGACCACCAGCGCAAATTTATACCTGTATGCATGTCGTTGTCTTGAATACAGCCCCATGGTCTCACTCCTAAACGTAACTTCTCGTTTAAGGTGATCGAATGGCTGTAGAATTATGCCGCCTTGTTGCCGCAAACACATGTTGCAGGCTGGCTCTAGTTTTCTGTGAAACGGGCCGTGCCCCATGTTTCATCGTTAAACTTCAAATCCAAAACGTCCTCCGGCCCAATGGCACCCACGCCGGCAGGAGTACCTGTATACACAGCGTCGCCGCTTTTCAGTCCGAAATGCTCCCCAATAAAATTCAGCAGTCTGGCAAAATCGAAAATCATGTCACAGGCTTGCCCTCGCTGCACCTCAACGCCGTTCTTCAGCAATGAGAACGGTGTCTGCACTAGGTCATCCCAGTCTTCCACCTGGTAGAAATCAGTGATGACGGCCGAGTTTCGAAAGCCCTTGGCCAACTCCCAGGGGTGTCCCTTGGCCTTCAACTGATTTTGCAGGTCTCTGTCCGTCAGGTCCAAGCCCAGGGCCACGCCACCTATCAATTGTGACAAGGAAATGCGTTGGTCGTAATCCCGATGGAGGAATAAAACGATTTCCAACTCGTGATGGATGTTGTTGCGGCCCTGAGACAACGAAATCTTGTTTTCGCAGGGTATTAACGCGTGCGTCGGTTTAGTAAAAATCATCGGCTGCTCGGGAACGGCGTTGCCTAGTTCGGCAGCGTGATTGACGTAATTTCGACCCACGCAAAACACATTGCGAATGCGATTTTGCGCCTCATGTGCACTGATATACAGCAACTTGGGTTTGGTAAATGCGGCCATATCTCCGCCTCCTGCCTCATCATTCTCAACATGTCCATGAACTTCGTCTATTGTAGCACAGCGAGTTCCGGATGGAATGAGACAGGAACGGCAGTGAGAGACATGGCCGCGTCCGTTTTCCTGAAAACGTCACAATCAGGCGGCGCAGTACTGGGCAAACAAGTCCTGCAGACGCGCCGCAACGGTTTCAGCGTCAACTCCTTCAATATCCGAACGGTGCACAGCGCCAACCAGTTTTCCGTCCTTGAACAGAAAGATGGAAGGGGATGACGGCGGCAAATCAACCAGGAATTCCCTGGCTCGCTGGGTGGCCTCCTTGTCCTGACCGGCGAAAACCGTCACCAGTCGGTCGGGTCGGTATTTTCCCTGGAGTGCCAGCCCGGCCGCGGGGCGGGCAATGCCACCGGCACAACCACAAACGGAGTTCACGAATACCAACGTTGTCCCCTGCTCTTCCCCTAGGACGCTGTCTACCTCAGCGGCTGTTCTCAACTCGCGAAAACCAATCTGTGTCAACTCATCGCGCATGGGTTGAATCATCATGGCGTAGAAATCCAATTCCATAGACACGAAAAAACCTCCCTTTAGCCATTGACTTCATATTATTTTTCTTCGCAATTCGTGAAGTTAACTCCATTATACAGCTTGTGACAAGGTAATGACAGTTTCCTGATTTCACTGACATTTTCAACCTCTGCCCCACGCGTTCAGTTGCATCCTGCGGATGACATGGGTATAACTTGGTAGTGATTAGTGTCGTCGGAACTTGTCCCATGGACTTCGATAAACTGGAACCTGGAAATGAGGTCGACCATGAAAAACACCACTTTTCTCGATGCGTGTTGGCAGAAGGACACAGACTACACACCTGTATGGTACATGCGACAAGCCGGTCGCTACCAGCCGGAGTACCGGAAAATCCGCGAAAAATATTCGCTCTTGGAAATCTGTCAAATCCCGGAGCTGTGCTGTGAAGTGACCAGGCTGCCCGTGGCTCAGTTGGGGGTGGACGCCGGAATTCTCTTTTCCGACATCTCCCTACCCATCGGCGCCATGGGGCGAAACTTTGACATTGAGGAAAACCGTGGACCCGTTCTGGAGTCTCCCGTCCGTACGGCAGCGGACGTGGCGGGCTTGCGCTTGTTTGATGCGGATGAATCCTTGCCCTACGTGCTGGAAAGCATCCGGATGATTGTAGCGGAACTGGACGTGCCCCTCATTGGGTTTGCCGGTGCCCCTTTCACACTGGCGAGTTACATGATTGAGGGCGGTCCGTCTCGGGATTACCTGCGGACCAAGGGAATGATGTGGGATGCGCCGGAGTTGTGGCAACAACTCATGGATAAGCTGGCCGCGTCCACCAGCGCCTATCTGCGGGCGCAGATTGATGCCGGCGTCAGTGCCGTGCAACTTTTTGACAGCTGGGTCGGCGCTTTGTCTCCACAGGATTACCGGCAGTTCGTCCTGCCTGTGATGCAACGTATTTTTTCGGATTTACGGGGCCTTCACGTTCCAATGATTTACTTTGGTGTCGGCACCGGCGAGTTGCTGACCGATTTTGCCGAGACAGGCGCGACGGTCATTGGCGTCGACTGGCGCGTGCCTTTGCCGCAAGCCAGATGGAGAGTGGGGCCGCAGTTGGCTGTTCAGGGAAACCTGGATCCCGCTCTGATGCTCGCGTCCTGGCCCACCATTAAGGAGGCTGCCACTGAGACGCTGGACGCCGTGGGTTCCCAGCCAGGGCACATCTTCAATCTCGGTCACGGAGTGATTCGCACCACGCCGGTGGAGCACCTGCAGCGGCTGACAGATTGGATCCACCAATACACTTCCAGTTATAGGAGGATTGAGAAATGACCGCTTCACCCCTGGGCGTGCTGTTGATGGCATACGGCACCCCAAGAAGCCCCGAGGAAATCAAACCGTACTACACCCACATCCGCCACGGCAGGCCTCCCACGGCGCAGTTGCTGGCGGATTTGACACGCCGGTACGAGGCCATCGGCGGACTGTCGCCACTGAACGAAATTACCCAGAAGCAGGCACAGGGCCTGGAGCAACTTCTCAACGGAAACAGTCGCCGCCCCGTCCAGGTGTTTCTAGGCATGAAGCACAACCAGCCGTTTATTGAAGATGCAGTGGCCGCCATGGTCGCAGCAGGCATTGAGGAAGCTATAGCACTGGTCCTGGCTCCCCACTATTCCGCCATGAGCGTGGGCAGTTACCTCCAGTCCGCACGGGAAGCAGCCGCCAAACTAGGCGGCCCTGTGCTCCACGAGATTACCCACTGGCACCTTCATCCGCAGTTCATTCAGCTGCTGTCCAACCGCGTGGCAGCGGCTCTGGCCCAATGCCACTTTGCAGAGCGCCCCGCAACCGTCATCTTTTCCGCCCACAGCCTGCCGGAGCGAATCCTGGCCACAGGCGACGTCTATCCGCAGCAACTGCAGGAAACCGCAGACGCCGTAGGCAAGGAACTCCTCCTGCCTGACGTTCGTCTGGCGTGGCAAAGCGCGGGGAGGACCTCGGAGTCGTGGCTGGGCCCGGATATATTGGAGGTACTGAGGGGACTCAAAGAGGAGGGACAAAAACAGGTGGTCATTTGCTCTGCGGGATTTGTGGCCGATCACCTGGAAGTTCTCTACGACATCGACATTGAATGTAGAGATCTTTGTCAACAGTTGGGACTGCACATGGTTCGTACGGCTTCCATGAACGCAGACCCGGATTTTCTCGCCCTACTTGCGACACTGGTGGAAGGCTCACTCTAATTTTCAGCAATTCATTAAGATTCTGATATTTACACGGCTTCTTTACCGTGGTAAATTGATAACGTGCAGGTTTGACAAGCCTGTTTGTCACCCTTCGAAGGGCTGTGAATGGGTCAAGGGCCCCATTGACAGCCCTACACTTTTTTCCTGGCGTGTCCAATGAGTTTATCTAGATGTTGAAGTTGTCTCAGAACATCTCGCGTCAGCCACAGGGCATGCATCAATTCCTCGGAAGCGTCGCCTTCCATCAGCATACCGTTCTCATCCAGCAATTGATACACCGTTGACTCAGGCGCCTCTGTAACCAGACCCTCAAACACATTTAGCAGGCGCTCATGATACGCCATCACGCGAGCCATGTGTTGTGCAAATGCGGCCTCCGGCTGTTTGAAACGTTGCAGCAACTCCAACAGCCTCAGCTCTCCATTCAGCACTCCTATCATCCGCCGGATGACGACTTTCGTCCGCCACTTGGACAGTGGCAGGTGCAGCCTGAAGACCGGCCGCTCTTCCAGGTAGAGGCGATAGACATCGTTCAGTTTGTCCATGTCCCGCCGCACCTCTGCACTGGCCTTGGGCAGTTGGGTCACTTCCTGGGTCGCCCCTAGGCGTAGCAACAGGGACAGCCTGCTGCGAAGGTTGCGGATCCCGTTGAAGACGCGTTTCTGATGATTGGGCGGCAGCAGAAACATGTTGATGAGAGTGGCAAAACTGATGCCCACCATAATGAACAGGAAGCGGTGGAGTGCGTAAACGGCATAGTGATTTCCTGAACTGTACGCCAGTGCAATCACGACGAAAATGGACAGGTCCAGGCTTCGCTCCAGGTGCAGGCGCAAGTTTATGGAAATCACCAGTATGATGATGAGCCCAATTACGGCGGGGTGGTTCCCGAACAGGGAAATGCCGCCAATGACAATGGCCGCACCTACCAGATTGGCCTCTATGTTCTCAATCAGTTGGCGCCAGGAACGGTAGACAGAAGGCTGAATGGCCAAGACGGAGGAAGCCACAATGTAGCCAATGCCCGTGTCCAAATGAAACCACTGACTAATGTAGATGGCAAAAATAACGGCGATACCGGTTTTGATAATGCGGGCGCCTACCAGCATGGACGCACCTCCCACCCTATGATAGCGCATGGTTGGCAGGCGGCAACCCGTTCCTTGCACCAATGCCCACAAGACAGTGAAAAAAGTGCCCCAGGTACCTGCGCGATACAGGCCTCCGGGGCACTCCTCGGTAACACGGGAACTTCCCGTTGCCGTCAGTCCGGCTGTCTGGCCGCCTCAATTTCAAGGTCAATTTTGATTTCGTCACCTACCAACACGCCGCCAGTTTCCAGACCCACGTTCCACACCAGTCCAAAGTCCTTGCGATTAATCTTTCCATCGGCAGTAAAGCCGCATTTCTCGGCTCCACTCATGGGATCCTTAGCCACTCCCTCAAAGGTAACGCGAAAGGGCACCTGGCGCGTGGTCCCGCGAATGGTCAGGTCACCCACCACCTCGTAGGTGTCATTGCCGCTTTTGCGAATGTCGGTGGACTGGAAAGTCATCTGCGGATAGTTCTCCGCGTCGAAAAAGTCGGGTGACTTCAAGTGATTTTCCCGGTCCTCGTTATGTGTATCAATGCTGTTTACATCGACGCGAAAGGCGATGCTGGCCGTCGTCAAGTCCTCCACATCTGCTTTGATGTCGGCATCGAAGGTATGAAATGTACCGCGCACCCTGGAGACCATCATATGCCGCACACTGAAGTTGACACTGCTGTGAAACGCGTCCACGACCCATTTGCTTTGAGCCATCTATGTTTCCTCCTCTATTTGACTGCTTGCAAGTCAAAGATACCGTTATGCTTATTTTTTGTCAATAACTATACAAACATTTAACAAAAGTCACTTTAGGTTGGGACTGCTAGGCGGTATCTGCAGGGTGGATGTTCTAGCGGAAACTACCCGGGAGAAGCAATGAGCGGCTGGAAATTTTGGGTAGGCTGTGTGAAAGGAACGGAAGATTAGGATGATACCCGTAACAGCGCGTTAAAAGGTGGCGGGAGTGTGTGGGAATCGAACCCACCTGCGATGCACCACACCGCACAATGGTTTTGAAGACCTTGGAGGGCACCAGCCCTTCATCCACCCCCGTGATGACCGTCGCCACAGCGGCCCAAAGCAGACCGAATGAAACGGCACAGTCCAAGTATAGGGGGGATATCCCGGAGAATCAAGAACGTGCCTGGAATACCCGCAGCAACGGCGTAACGTGGAACGACACAAACCGATAACCAAAGCGCTGGCGAAGCCTGGAGTTGGGTGCGAACTCCAGCAGTTGTACGGTGGGTACGCTGTTTTGCCGACGCCTTGGGGTACGGACAAAAATCACCTTCATGACCTCATCTCCATTCCTGTACATTTCCTTTCCTGTCGTCTCTGATACAGTCTATTTCTGATGGCCCTACCCTTATGCCAAAGAACCCTTGTCTAGTCCCTTTGGTTTCATTCTGGAACAGAGGGGGCTCGGGCATACTTGAGATGCCGTTTTTGAATTTTCGTCAACGGCCCATCCGTCTGTGGTAAACTTATGAGGATAAATACAGAGACAGAGTAGTATATATGGGGATTTTAGGGAGGTTGCTATGGAAGCGGAAGATTTTCGACGCTTCCTTCACCAGACCAGGCACTGGTCCCGCGCGAAGCGCGACGTCGGTGTACTTGCCATGGCAGCGGAAGGCTTGCGTACCTATGCGAAAGTGGATTCTGGATTTTTCGTCTATCAACAGCAATGGAACGGTACCGATGAACCTGGTAAGCCGGTGGTCTATTGCGCATGGGGCGCTTTTGCCCGTGCCCAAAGTGAGTTAGAGCATCTGGTCGGCAACCTGCCAATTACAACGAGCGCACTGCAGCCTATGCTGGAGCAGTGGATGTCGGTGGCAAGGTTGAGAACACTGGAAATGACATACATCCTGAGGCCTTATCAATTGAATCTAATAGGGGTATGGCCAATTACGTCCCGGGAAAAGATGGTAGGCGCCATGGTGGTCGCCCGTCGTCAGCCATGGCCAGACTCTGCGGCGAATCGGATTGCCACTGCCATTGTGGACGCCTGCGCAGCCCAAATTTCCGTAGCTCTGGACTTGATACGCGCATTGAACCTAGCCGAGGAGGCTAGTCAATCGGACCTGCTTACAGGATTGTTGAATCGACGTGGCCTTGAAGTTCAGTTCCAGCAGACGGTGAAAGATGCAACGGCCAAGGGGCAATCTGTGTTTTTCATCATCATGGATGTGGATGGCCTTAAGGAAGTGAACGACGGGCACGGTCACCCCGCCGGCGATGCTCTGTTACGCAATGTCTCGTCCGCCATTCGCAAAGTCACACGCCACAGCGATCTCGCCTGCCGCTACGGGGGGGATGAATTCGTCGTAGTGATACAGTCCACCGAGACAAGCCCTGGTGTCGTGGAAAGACTCCACCGCGAAACAGAGGCCATGGGTTGTAGAGTCAGTCTGGGAGTCGCCCAGTGGGGCAAGGATGGCCGGACGCTGGACGAGTGCTACCGCATCGCCGATGAACGTTTGTATCGAGAGAAACGCCAGCGTAACTGCCTGTGACACCGCATCACTGTAGTCCGCTGCTGCCACGGTAGATTAGCTTGGCAGCAACGGTGCCGATGCATTGATACTGTTCAAGATGGGAGATTTTACAATGATTCGAAACTCATCCGTGGGAATGCTGGGATCCGGTCGTTTTGCAAATCCCCCCGGCCGCAGACAAGCCAAGACCATTGGCATTATTGGCGCGGGGCGATTTGGCACGGGGGCTGCGCAGGAACTGGTTCGCAACGGACACCACGTTTTAATTATTGACAAGGACCCTACCTGCCTAGAACCCCTGGCACAGACCTGCCACACCGCCATTGGCAACGCAGAGGACGTTGAGTTCCTGGCCGAGGCCGGCATCAAGGACGTGGATGCAGTCATTGTGGCCATCGGCGACAATGAAACCAGCTCCAACCACGCCACCATCAATTGCAAGGACTTTGGCCTGTACGTGGTTGCAAAAGCCACCCACAAGACCCATGGCAAGATTCTCGACAGACTGGGCGCAGACTTGGTGGTCTACCCCGAGCACGACTCCGGCGTACGCTTGGCTAGGCAACTAACCCGTTCTTCGATTTTGGAGACGCTGGAATTGTACGAAGAGGTTTACATGATGGAGCTTAACGCCGGTGGCGACTTGCTGGACAAGAGCCTAGAGAAGCTGAAGCTCTCCAACCGTTTTGGCGTTCAAATCGTTTTGATTGTCCGCGACAAGGAGACCATTTTTCCCGTAACCGCAGCACAGATGCTGATGTCTGGGGACAAACTCGTGATGGTAGGGCCCTCCGAAGGTCTGCATCAGGTTGCAAAACTGGCGGAAAAGTGAGCCTTCATCAACGCACTTTGGGAGCCCCGCAAAGCCATTAGGTGACGCAACTAGAGGGTATACCTGTCCTCAGCCCCATTGGGCTGGAACACCTCTGGGCGATTTACAGACACTAGCCATCCTTCAAATGATAAACCGTTTCTCAAAGTCCCCGGATGCCAGCGGCCGACTGTACAGGTATCCCTGCATGAAATCGCACCCCAAGTCCCGCAGGCTTTGCTCCTGCTCCTGGGTCTCCACGCCTTCGGCCACAACTTGAAGCCCCAACTGGTGAGCCAAGTCCACGATGGCCTTGATAATGACCCAGTCGTTCTTAGACGTTAGAATGTTGCGGACAAAGGACCTGTCTACCTTGACCATTTGAATGGGCAACTTGCGCAGGTAGCTGAGCGAGGAAAAACCGGTGCCAAAATCGTCAATGGCGATGGTGCTTCCCATTTCTTGCAGGCCTGTCAGAATATCCTGAACTGCCTCTACATGCATGAAGACGCTCTCCGTAATTTCAAACTGACAATACCTCGGATTCATTCGCGTCTCTGTCACAATCCTGTCGATAACCTTCAGAAAATCGGGTTGCTGCAACTGGAGAACGGAGAGATTTACGGCCATTCTGTAGTCTTTTAAACCGCGCTGTTCCCACATCCGAGCCTGCGTACAAGACTGGTAAAACACGTTTTCTCCAATGTGGCTAATCAGACCCGCATCTTCTGCCACGGCAATAAAGTTATCGGGATAGACCAGGCCGCGCTGAGGGTGTTGCCAGCGAACAAGCGCTTCCATCCCTACCAGATTCCCGCTTTCCCCGCACACCTCAGGCTGAAAGTACACGCAGAATTCGTCCGCCATAATGGCCCGGCGTAAATCGCTGGCCAATTGCAACCTCTCCGTAACTCGCTGGTGAAGGGCCTCCGTATAGCGTACCACTCCACTCTTGCCCCTTCGCTTCGCGGCAGCTACGGCTGTGCCTGCGTTTTGAACTAGGGCTTCTGGAGTACAACCGTCTGCAGGATACACTGCAATACCCGCGGAGAGAGTGAGAAATACCTGCTGTTCCTCCACAACGAAGGGCTGAGCAAACACCGTTTGCATGCGCACCAGCAGTTCCCGTTGCAAAGCATAGTCTCCATCCGGCAGAAGTACCAGAAACTCGTCGTCCCCCCAACGCGAAACGGTACAATTGGGCGGGAAACAGGAACGGATTCGGCGCCCTGCTGTCGTCACTACTTCATCGCCGATGTTATAGCCAAAGACGTTGTTAACCTGCTTAAAGTTGTCAAAAACAATGAATACCACTGCCGGACTGGAATTCGTCAAGCCAGCTTGCTTCAGGCGTTCGGTGAGCAGTTCCGTGAACCGCCTGCGGTTGGGCAGGCCCGTTTTATCGTCAAAGTACGCCATGGCGTGCAGTGCGTTTTCTAGTTCCTTGCGCTTGGAAATATCCCTTGCAGTCATGAAAATAACGTAATCATAGCCATCGGGAACCACCCTGATGGACAATTCTACCGGCAATAACTCCCCGCCGCGATTCACATGCACCCATTCCATGGTGGTGTAAGGCTGGTGCAGTACGTTTTCCTGTAACTTCCTTAGCTGCTGAGCCGATGTATAACCTTTGGCCAAGTCGTGAAAAGTCATGGTCAACAGTTCTTCCCTGCTGTACCCGGTGGTCCTGCACGCGGCAGGATTCGCCTCCAGGAACGGAGACACGCGTCCATTTTTGTAAGCGCGAAAGATAAAATAGGCATCCTCTGCCTTATCAAGGAGTTGACGCAGAAGGTCGTCCGCCACCACCGTATCGGCTGGCCCGCGTGCGCCCGGCTGAGTCGGGCCACCTTGAGCCCAAACGGTATTGTCCATTCTTTCACCCTATCCATCGAAGTACAGCCTTCAAGAAAGCGGTTTTCCTGCTACTCGTCTCGTTCAACTTCGACACTTCATGACGAATCCCTGCATCGTTGGCCACCGCAGCGCCCGTGTATTTAATGCGAAATTTCCGAACGTTTTCAAGGGCATCCGCTGCCTGGCTTCTTTGGTGCACGCTTCCAATTGGCGTCCATCTGGTGCCGAGCTACCGGACAACAAGACTACAGTCGGGACAGAAACGGATTCCCTCTTCGCTCCTGTTCCGTGCTGGTAGTACCCATGTGACCGGGAAACAGGGTCGCAGCAGGAGGCAGCGCCAGAAGCCGCTGCAAAGAGGTTTTCATGGCGGTGGGGTCTGATTCGGCAAAATCCGTACGCCCAATGGTTCCCGCAAACAGGGTATCGCCAGTGAAAACGGCTTCATCCGAGACAATGCAGACGCCACCCCGCGAGTGCCCTGGGGTATGCCAAATGGAGAACGCGACTTTGCCTACCTCCAGTGTGTCCCCATCGACCCAGAAAACATCAGGGGGCTGCAGCGGCTTA
>Ga0187809_10000365_pt1 | contig 24948 bp, 20 predicted proteins | sample NC_wetland_sal_i_8_FD_132415 | JGI IMG/M metagenome (GOLD analysis project Ga0187809, IMG submission 132415) | Wetland sediment microbial communities from Neuse River Estuary, North Carolina, USA - ASW_4 | ecosystem: Environmental > Aquatic > Freshwater > Wetlands > Sediment | place: USA: North...
GCACCGCCGGGCGGCAGCCGCAAGTGGAAGCTCGCTGCCGGGAGCGCGCTGATCTCGGCGGGAGTCGCGCTCGCCGTCAATCGGATTCTGGCCGCGATCTGGTTTCGGCAGCGGCCGTTTCTCGCCCACCACATCGCGCACCCCTGGATCAGCTCGAGAGACGCGTCCTTCCCGAGCGATCACGCGAGCGCTTCGTTCGCGATCGCATTCGCAGTCCTCGCATTCCAGCCCGTCGCAGGTGGGGTGTTCATCGTCTTCGCGCTCGTGATCGCCGTCGGCCGGCTGTTCATCGGCGCGCACTATCCGGGCGACGTCGCGGCGGGATTTCTCGTCGGGGCAGCGTCCGCAATCCTCGTCGTTCGCGCGGGCAGGCCCGTGGTTGGGTTCGCCGTGCGGCTGGTCGAGCGCGTGACCGATCCGCTGCTCCGCCCGATCTGGAGACGCGCGTAGCCCGTTCGTAACACCACCGTCACCAGCCCGTAACCCATGAGGTCGGGCCGGCAGGCGACGCTCGGCCTGTGACGAACCTACGGCGCTTCGCGTCCGCGGTCGCCATCGGCGCAGCCGGCGCGGCCGTGATGACGCTCAGCTGGTGGGCTGTCCTCGTTGCCGTTCCCGGCGTCGCCCTTGCGTTCGCCGTCGACGGCGGCGACTAAGATCGCCAGGTGCACAACCGTCGGCTGCTTGCGTCACTTGCCGTCGTCCTCGGCATCGCGCTCATCGTCATCGCGATCGTCTACTGGGTCGAGCCGGCGAAGTCGCTGCCGTCGTTCTTCCCGGGCCACAAGGCGGGCTCGAGCCACCACCACACGAAGCACGGCATCGCGTCGTTCCTCGTCGGCCTTGCCTGCTTCGCGTTCGCGTGGTTCAACACCGGACCGAAGCGCACGCGCGCGGCGTAGCGACCGATGCCGATCTCCTACTTCCAAGGGGCCATGCTCGGCCTGCTTCAGGGCGTGTCGGAGCTGTTCCCCGTCTCCAGCCTCGGTCACAGCGTCATCCTCCCGAAGCTCGTCGGCTGGCACATCAAGCAGAACGCGGACTACTTCCTGACGTTCCTCGTCGCCACCCATCTGGCGACGGCGCTCGTCCTCCTGGGCTTCTTCTGGCGCGACTGGGTCCGCATCCTCGAGGGCCTCGGGCGCTCGCTGCGCGACCGGGAGATCGCGCCCGGTGACACCGACGCGAAGCTCGGTTGGCTGCTCGTCGTCGGCACGATTCCGGCGGGCATCCTCGGCATCACGCTGCAGGACAAGCTCCGCTCGCTCTTCGGCTCGCCGCAGTACGCATCCATCTTCCTCGCGTGCAACGGCCTCGTCCTCCTCGGTGCCGAGATCCTCCGCCGCCGCGCTCCGGTCGCGGACGAGGACGACGACGCGCGCATCGCGCGGACGGTCGGCTGGCGCGACGCGGCGCTCGTCGGGGCGGCGCAGTCGATCGCGCTCGTCCCGGGCTTCTCCCGTTCCGGCGCGTCCATGGGCGGCGGCCTCCTCGTCGGCCTCTCGCACAAGGACGCGGCCCGGTTCGCGTTCCTGCTCGCAACGCCGATCATCGGCGCCGCCGCGGCGCTCAAGCTCCCGGACCTCGCCGGCTCGAAGGGCAACGGCGTCCGCGGGCCCGCCCTCGTCGGCGCGCTCTGTGCGGCCGTGACGGCGTACCTCGCGGTCCGATTCCTCATGCGCTACTTCGAGACGAACACGCTGCTGCCGTTCGCGTTCTACTGCGCCGCGGCCGGAACCGCTGCGGCCGTCTACTTCGCGGTTTCGTAACCACATCGACCCCGTACCGGGAGTATGGTGAGCCTTCCCCCATGGCCGCCGTACGAGCGAAGAAACGGCTTGCGCCCGGCGTCGACAGGCTCATCAACCGTGAGCTGTCGTTCCTGGACTACGACGCGCGCGTGCTTGCGGTTGCGGACGACACGACGCTGCCGCTGCTCGAGCGCGTCCGCTTCTGCGCGATCTTCTCGACGATGCTGGACGAGTTCTTCATGGTCCGCGTCGCCGGCCTGATGGGTCAGGCCGCCGCCGGCGTAGGCGTCCGGTCGCCCGACGGCCGGACGGCGCAGCAGACGCTCGCTGAGGCGCGCACCCGCGTGCTCGAGCTGTACGACGAGCAAGCGCGCATGTGGGCGCAGGAGCTCTGCCCGGCCCTCGCCGCGGAAGGGATCGTCATCTCCGGCGTCGAGGATCTCGACAACTCCGAGCTCGCCGAGCTCGAGCGGACGTACGACGACGAGATCTACCCGGTCCTGACGCCGCTCGCCGTCGGACCGGGGCAGCCGTTTCCGTACATCTCGGCGCTCTCGGTGAGCCCGCCGTCTTCGCGCGCGACCCCGAGTCGGGCGAGGAGCGCTTCGCGCGCGTGAAGGTCCCGGAGGGCCTGCCGCGCTTCCTGCCCATCGGGAGCTCCGGACGATTCGTGCCGCTGGAGCAGGTGCTCATGTCCTTCCTGCCGTCGCTCTTCCCCGGCATGGAGATCGTCGAGCGTTCGATCTTCCGTGTCACGCGCGACGCCGACCTCGAAGTCTCCGACGAGGCGGACGACCTGCTCGAGGCGGTCGAGCTCGAGCTGCGCCGCGTGCGCTTCGGCGAGGTGACGCGCCTCGAGGTGTCGAGCACGATGTCGCCTGCGCTGCGCGAGCGGCTGCAGCAGGGGCTGCGTGTCGCCGACGAGCTCGTGTACCCGGTCGTCGGGATGATCGACCTCGAGGACGCGAGCGAGCTGACGAAGCTCGATCGCCCCGATCTCAAGCTCGAGCCGTGGACGCCGGTCGCGCGACCCCCCCTCGCGAACGTCGAGGCGGACGAGCAGTTCGCCGTCATCCGTGCGGGCGACGTGCTCGTCCACCATCCGTACGACTCATTCGCCGCGAGCTTCGAGTCGTTCGCAGACGAGTGCGCGAAGGATCCCGACGTGATCGCACTGAAGTCGACGGTGTATCGGACGAGCGACGAGTCGCCGCTTGTGCCGGCGCTCATCGAGGCGTCGGAGAACGGGAAGCAGACCGTGTGCCTCGTCGAGATCAAGGCGCGCGGCGACGAGCGGCGCAACATCGAATGGTCCCGCGCGATGGAGCAGGCGGGCGTGCACGTCGCGTACGGGTTCCCGTCGTTGAAGATCCACGCGAAGATGACCCTTGTCGTGCGCCGTGAAGGCGGCGTGCTCCGCCGGTACGTCCATCTCGGCACGGGCAACTACAACAGCCTCACCGCGCGCGGCTACGAGGACTTCGGGCTATTCACCGCCGACGAGGACATCGCGGCCGACGTCGCCGACCTCTTCAACTACGTCACCGGTTTCGGCCGTCCCGGCCACTTCCGCAAGCTGCTCGTCGCGCCGTTCACGCTGCGGCAGCGGCTCATCGAGGAGATCCGGGAGGTGGCCGTGGCTGCGCGCGAGGGGCGGAAGGCCCGCATCCGCATCAAGGTGAACGGCCTCACGCACACCGAGGTGATCGACGAGCTGTACGCCGCTTCCGAGGCCGGCGCGCGCATCGATCTGTTCGTGCGCGGCGTGTGCTCGCTGCGACCGGGAGTCCCGGGGCTGAGCGAGAACATCCGCGTGCGCAGCATTCTCGGGCGATTTCTCGAGCACAGCCGCCTCTACTTCTTCGAGGCCGGCGACCGGACGACGTACTACCTCGGCAGCTCCGACCTCATGCCGCGCAACCTCGACCATCGCGTCGAGGTGGTGACGCCTGTCGAGGACATCGCCATTCAGGCCGAGCTGGCGGCGACGCTCGACACGCTCGCCGCCGACAACACGACCTCGTGGGAGCTCCAGCCGGACGGGCGATGGGAGCGCGTACGCGCGAAGAAGGACGACCGTCTCCGCTCCGCGCAGGCGACGATGATGCGGCGGGCGCGGCGGCGGGTGTCGCTCGCGCGCTCGCGCTGAGGGTCACGCGCACCGCTTTTACACGATTTCGTCACCGCCTGTTCACCGGGATGTTCAATCGTCCTCCGGCGGGGGACCTACCATGCATGGGCGTGCGCATCGGGGTCGTCGACGTCGGCTCGAACACCATCCGGCTCCTTCTGGCGCAGGTGGAGGGGCACGAGGTGGTGCCGCTCGAGAAGGAGCGGGTTCGGCTCGCTCTCGGCGCGGAGATCGAGCGGACGGGCGTCGTCTCGGACGTGAGCATCGCGGACGCCGCGAAGGCGGTCGGCAAGCTCTGCGGCCTCGCCCGCCGGGGAGGGGCGGAGACGCTGGACGTCTTCCTCACGGCGCCTGGGCGGCAGAGCGCCAACTCGATTGCGCTCGCCGACGCGATCTCGCGTGCCGCGGATCATTCGGTGCGCATCCTCTCGACCGAGGAGGAGGGGCGCCTCGCCTACGCAGGCGCGGTCGCCACGGCCGACGTCGCGTTGCCGAAGCAGATCGCCGTGTGCGACGTCGGCGGTGCATCCACCGAGATCGCCGTCGGCCGTCCCGGCTCGGATCCGCACTGGGTCGAGTCGGTCGACCTCGGCTCCGTGCGGCTCACGGAGCGCGCGGCGGACGTCGACGAACGGCGCGCGGAGGCTGCGAATGTGTTCGCTGCCGTCAAACCGCCGGCCGTCGATATCGGGCTCGCCGTCGGAGGCAGCGCGCGGGCCGCACGGCGGCTCGTGGGGCCGTGGCTCGGCGGACCGGAGCTGGCCGAGGCGATGCGCATCGTCTCCGCGAAGCGGGAGGAGACGATCTCGCGCCGCTATGGCGTGCATCGCACGCGGGCGAAGATCCTGCCTGCGGGGCTCGTGCTCCTCGCCGAGGTGCAGGAGCGCCTCGGCGTCCCGCTGCACGTCTGCGACGGCGGGATCCGCGAGGGTGCGGTGCTCGCGACCGTCGCCGAGCTCGCTGCATAAGCGCTACTGAATCAGCGCGCGGTCGCGCTCGTACGTCAGCAGCTCCGCCGCCGCGCCGTCCTCGACCCACCGCAGCTCGTCGACTTCCTGGTTCGGCGTGAAGCCGTCGTCACCGACGACGCGCATGCGCCACCACCGCACGCGCTTCGGCCTGCCGTGGGAGTCGACGTAGTGCGTGCTCGGGAGCTCGCCCTCAAGCGAGCAGCGCAGCCCGGTCTCCTCGCGCACTTCCCGCAGCGCGCAGTCCTCGTCCGACTCGCCCTCCTCGGCCTTCCCCTTCGGGAACGTCCAGTCGTCGTACCGCGGCCGATGGACGAGCAGCACCGCGCCGTCGCGTGCGACGACGCCGCCGGCTGCGCGGACCTCCTCCGTCACCCGGCGGTGCGCACGAGCCGCTTCCAGGCCTTGCGCCAGCTCTTGCGGGCGGCGGCGCGCGCGCGGTGCTCGCGCTCGATCAGCCGGCCGGCGACGATCGCCTGCTCGGGGCTCGCGGCCGCGAGCTCGCGGAGCGTCGCCTCGGCGACGACGGAGTCCTGGTGCTCGCCGAGGACGTCCTGGAACTTCTTCGCGCGCTTCACGACCGATCCGCCGCCGGCGAGCTCATAGGCGTAGCGCACGCGCTTGCCGCGCTTGCGCAGCGAGTGGAGCTCCGTGTCGGACGCGTCCGCTGCGGTGTTCCGGACGCGCTTGCGGAGCTTCTTCAGCTCACCGCGCGCGACGCCTGCGAGCGTGACGTCGTCCCCGCTCGGCGCGAGCCCGCCGATCTCGAGCGGGAAGCGCTCGAGCAGGTCGAAGTACCGTGCGCTGTTCAGCGCCTTCAACAAGGCGGCGCGTGTGTGACTGCGCCGTCGCTCGAGCGTGCGCAGGAGCCCACGTGCGTCCGCGTCGTCGCCCGCCTCGAGCGACTTCGCCTCCGCGTCGATGCGGTCGATCATCACGTCGAGATCACGGACTGCGCCGAGCTTCTCGCCCAGCCACCGCAGCTCTTCGGCGAACGTCGAGACGTCGTTCGTGAACAAGGGCTTGCTCGTGCGGAGGAGCGCGCGCGTCCGGCGGACGGCGACGCGCATGTCGTGCAGGCTTTCCGGGTTTCTGCCGAGGCGCGTGCCGGGGTCGTTTGCAAGCAGAGCGCGCAGCTGCTCGCGCAGCCTGGTGCGCAACGATTCGAGCGGCGTGTCCGGAGCGGGCGCCTCGGCGGAGAGCCGCAGCACGCGGAACAGCTTCGGCGTCCCGTCCGAGGGCTCCGCGCCGGCGTCGGCGAGTTCGCCGGCGATGAGGTCGAGCCCCTTGGGCGTTCCCTCCTTCAGCTCCACTTCGACCTCGACGAACTCCTCCACGACGCGGCGTGCATCCATGACCGAGACGTCGTCGATCGTCACTTCCGCCTTCGTTCCGTTGCGCGACACGAGCGCGCCGTGGCGACGGGTGCGGAGCTCGGCGACGGGCTCGACCGGCCCGTTGCGAAGATGGGCGCTCAGGAGCTTCGCCATGGTCTCGGGCGGCCCGGCCGGCCCGCCGGGCTCCTCGAGCTCGAGGCGTGCGTCGTCCGCGGGGAGCTTCAGCTGCCAGACGCTGCGGCCGCGCTCCGTCCGCCGCCGCAATGTGATGCCCGCGCGCGCGAGCGAGCGGCCGTCGGTGTCGTAGTAGACGGAGGTGAAGACGCGCGGCTCGAGCGGCTCCCCCCCGAGGTCGGGGAGCTCGAACCCATCGGGGGCTTCGAGCTTCCGCTCGTGCTCGGCGGCCGCCTCCATGCCGGAACCGTAGCCGGAAGACTCGTTCACCAGACCGTCACCAAACCGCCGCCCACCGTCTCCGCGCCCCGGCCGTAGGGTCGCACCGAACCCTCCGTAGCACGCGTGACGACAGCGCCCGGGCCCGACCGGGCGCTGTCCGTTTCTCCCAGGTCTAGGCGGCTTCGCTGATCTCGGCCGGTGCGTCGATGCGCGCGAGGAACGTCGGCCGCGGCGAGCGAAGGTAGGAGACGACGGCGCCGGGCTCCTTCGTGCACGGGAGGAGGGTCTTCCAGCCGTGCATGTGCTCGGGCCGATGGAAGTCGCCGTTCGCAACGGCCGGGAGGCCGCGTTCCGCCGTCCAGCCGTACAGGTCGTGCCGGTTGAAGAGCTCCCAGCGGTCGACGAGGCCCTGCAACTGCCTCCAGTCGCGCGACCAGCGAAGCGTCAGCCGCGACGGAAACGGGCCGCCGCGGCGGGCGCGATACGGGTGGGCGGCGACGAGCGCCGCCCCCTCGCCACGCGCGTTCGCGAGCGCGACTTCGATTCCGTCGTCGACGCCGACGAACCCGCGGCAGCCGACGGCGACGGCATGCGCGGCGAGATAGGGATCGAGGTCGTTGTACGTCAGCTCGATGCCGGGCAGCAGCAGGAGGTCGTACTCGCGCTTCGCGCGCTCTGCCTGCGCGTCGAGCTCGGCGAGATACTCCGCATGATTCCCGGCGGTGACGCCGCGTGCGGGCGCGTCCGCAGGAAGCCACGGGTCGTCGCTGCGATTGACGTGGTCGGTCACGCAGAGGACGTCGAAGCCGTTGCGTCCGTACAGGTCGACCAGCTCGGGGAGGGTCAATGCGCCGTCGCTCCAGCGGGTGTGCGCGTGGAGCTCGCACAGCAGCGGCTCGATCTTCCGGCGCATCGTCTGGACCAGTGTGCGCGCGTTTGTCCACAACGTGGTCGGACGAATGGTGACGATGTGGTGCAGGAACGGTGTCCTGCGCATGAGGAGCGCGAGGCCCGCGCCGCCGAAGGCGACGCTCGCCGCGGTCTCGACCCCGTGCAGCACGAGCGCCGTCGTCATCGCCCGCCCCAACGGCAGCCCGTGCGCGTGGAGCGCGAGCGCGGCCGCGCCCTCGGCCACGCCGAGATTCGCCGGCAGGACCGAGACCGCGCCCGCCAGCTCGAGCGCCGGGACGACGAGGAGGGCGGCCGAGAGCGATCCGGTCACGAGGGAGACTCCGCCGATGCGCGCGGCGAGCGACGCCGACGCGAACCCGAGCGCCTTGGCGTACATCCACGGGGTCGCGCCGCAGCGACGCGAAAGGGCGACGGCGAGCGCGATGCCGATAACGGGCACGACGAGGGCCTCCGGCGGCAGGGCCGATCCAGCAAGCGGGAGCAGTGTCAGCCAGCGTGCGGCGCTGAAGACCGCCGCCGCGGCCGCGGCCGCGAGCACCCCTCCGGGGACGACGCGTCCGAAGAGGTTGAGGCGGATGACGTTTCCCGCCTGGGCGGGCAGGAAGGTGTTCGCGAGCGATCCGCAGCCGAATCGCGCACACGCGTCGGTGGCCCGCGGCCCCCGCGGAAGGAGCGCGCACCAGCCGCCGGCGCTGAGGGCCAGCGCCGCCGCGAAGCACGCGCCCGCGAGCACGAGCAATGCCATCTGTCTCGGCGTTCCCCGCGCAGGCCGGGTTTCCAGCCCTCGCTCCGGAACTGCTACCGCCTCGTCACCAGTCGGCGACCGTCCGCGGTCGCCTCGCGCAGCCGCGCGGCGAGGTCGTCCGTGAGCGCGCCTCGCTGCAGGCGCCACCGCCAGTTCCCGTGCACGCGCCCCGGCCGGTTCATTCGCGCGTCGCTGCCGAGGGAGAGCACGTCCTGCGCAGGCACGATCGCGAGTCGGGCGCGCGACGCCATCGCCACCCTGATCAGCCCCCAGGCGGGATCGCGCGGATCGAGGCCGGTCGCCTGCTGCTTCTTGCGCGACAGGCTGTCGAACCAGCCGGCCGCGGTGTCGGTGTCGTGCGTGCTCGTGTATACGACCGCGTTCTCCGGATGGTTGCGCAGCGCGTGCACGTTCGAGCGCGGCCCGTCCCACGCCCATTGGAGGACCACCATTCCCGGCAGCCCGAATGCGTCGCGCAGCATGTACACGCGCTCCGTGATGACGCCGAGATCCTCTGCGATGAGCGGCACCTCGCCGAGCGCCTGCTCGACCGCGGTGAACAGCTCGTGGCCGGGCGCATGCCGCCAGTGTCCGCGCTGCGCGGTCTTGTGTCCCGCCGGGATCGCCCAGTACGCGACAAAGCCGCGGAAATGGTCGATGCGCGCGACGTCGACGAGCTCGAACGTCCGTGCGAACCGCTCGATCCACCAGCGGAAGCCGGTCGCACGGTGCATCCGCCAGGCGTACAGCGGGTTGCCCCAATGCTGGCCGCTCGCGTTCAGCGGATCGGGAGGTGCGCCGGCGACCTCGCCGTGCTCGAACAGCTCAGGCCATGCCGCCACGTCGGCGCCTGCGTCGGAGACGTAGATGGGCACGTCGCCGATGAGCCGGACGCCGCGGTCACGTGCGTACGAGCGCAGCGCGCTCCACTCGCGCTCGAAGCGCACCTGATCGGCGAGTGCTCCTGCACCGGCGAAGGCGGCCCACTCGGCCGACCAGTACGGCTGTCGCGCGACGAACGCTTCCACCTCCTTTGCCGACACCGGCGCCTTCGGCTCGGCGAGGAGCGCGGGGGAGGCGGCGAACGCCGACGTCGCGCGATACGGGGACCCGAACTCGTCCGGAGGGCCGAGCGGCAGCATCTGCCACCACGACTGCCCGGCCGCCGCGAGCCAGTCGACGAATCGATACGCCTCGTTGCCGAGCTTGCCGCCCGGAAGCGAGGTCGGATGCAGCAGGATTCCCGCAGAGCGAACGAGATCCATGTTCCATCCTCGCGGATTCGCGAGACTTCCGCCGACGTGCCCTTGCCCAAGAGCGCCACACCCCCGCCACGCATCCAGATCCTGGAGGTGAAACCACTCGTCGATTGCGGTCGCTTCCCGGTGAAGCGGACCGTCGGCGACCGCATCGAGGTCGGCGCGCGCATCTTCCGGGACGGGCACGACGTGCTCGCCGCCGCCGTCCGCTACCGGCCCGCCGGCGCGACCCGCTGGCAGGAGTCGGCGCTCGAGCCGCTCGGCAACGATCATTGGTCGGGCTCCTTCACCGTCGACCGGCCCGGCACCTGGTCGTTCCGCATCGAGGCCTGGACCGACCGGATCGCGTCGTACCGGGACGAGATCCGCCGCAAGGTCGAGGGCGGCCAGGAGGACCTGACGAGCGAGCTCGCGGAGGGCGCGGCGCTCCTCGGGCGCGCGTCGCTGACGGTGGAGGATGCGCTCGTCGCGCCGGGCAGCGACCGGTCGGGGACTGCGTCCTCGGAGGTGTACGACGTCGACGTCGACCGCGAGCTCGCCCGCTTCGGCTCGTGGTACGAGCTCTTCCCGCGCTCATGGGGCGGCTTCGAGGGTGTGCGCAAGCTGCTCCCGGACTTCGCCGAGCTCGGTTTCGACGTCCTCTACCTGCCGCCGATCCATCCGATCGGAGTGACGAACCGCAAGGGGCGCAACAACACGCTGGTCGCGCGTCCGGGCGATCCCGGCAGCCCGTGGGCGATCGGCAGCAAGGAGGGAGGCCACGACGCGATCGATCCCGGGCTCGGCACGCTCGCAGAGTTCGAGCGGCTCGTGTCGGAGGCGAAGGAGCACGGCATCGAGATCGCGCTCGACTTCGCGATCCAGTGCTCACCCGATCACCCGTGGCTGAAGGAGCATCCCGAGTGGTTCAACCGCCGGCCCGACGGGACGCTGAAGTACGCCGAGAACCCTCCGAAGCGCTACCAGGACATTTACAACGTCAACTTCGAGAGCGAAGACTGGAAGGGCCTCTGGTCGGCGCTGCGCACCGTCGTCCTCACCTGGGTCGCGCGCGGGGTCACCGTCTTCCGCGTCGACAATCCGCACACGAAGCCGGTGCCGTTCTGGCAGTGGCTGATCGACGAGGTGCGGCGTGACCATCCCGACGTGATCTTCCTCGCGGAGGCGTTCACACGACCCGCGATGATGACGACGCTCGCGAAGGCCGGCTTCGCTCAGAGCTACACGTACTTCACGTGGAAGAACACGCGCTGGGAGCTGCTCGAGTTCATGGGCCAGCTCCTCGAGTGGAAGGAGATCTACCGCCCGAACGTGTTCGCGAACACGCCGGACATCCTGCACGAGTACCTCCAGCACGGCGGGCGGCCCGCGTTCGAGGCGCGGCTCGTGCTCGCGTGCACGCTGTCGCCGTCGTACGGCATCTACTCGGGCTTCGAGAGCTTCGAGAACGCACCCGTACGGGAGGGAAGCGAGGAATACCTCGACTCGGAGAAGTACGAGGCGAAGAAGCGCAGGCTCGACGGCCCGTTGCTGCCGCTCGTCGCCAGGCTGAACCGCATCCGCCGCGAGAACCCGGCGCTGCAGCGCCTCGACGACGTCACGTTCCTCGAGACCGAGAACGAGCAGCTGTTCGCATATCGCAAGCAGCTCGCCGAGAACGACCTCGTCGTCGTCGTCAACCTCGACCCGACCGCGACCCAGCGCGGCGTGTGCATCCTTCCCGCGTCGACCGGGCTGCCCCCGGCCTATCCGGTGCGCGACCTGCTCACCGACACGGAGTGGACGTGGCACATCGGCCGCAACTTCGTCGAGCTCGGCCCGGGAAAGAGTCACGTGCTGAGGGTTCTGTGAGATGGTCGCCGCCGAGGCCTTGGCATGAGTGAGCAATGGTTCGAAAGGGATCCGCTGTGGTTCAAGACCGCGGTGTTCTACGAGGTCCACATCCGCGGCTTCTTCGACGGGAACGACGACGGCTCCGGGGACTTCCGCGGGCTGATCGAGAAGCTCGACTACCTGCAGTGGCTCGGCGTCGACTGCATCTGGCTGCTGCCGATGTACCCGTCGCCCCTACGCGACGGCGGCTACGACATCGCCGACTTCTTCGGGATCCATCCCGACTACGGGTCCGTCGACGACTTCAAGGAGTTCGTCGAGCAGGCGCACCAGCGCGGGATCCGCGTGATCGCGGACCTCGTCATGAATCACACCTCGGCGGACCACCCGTGGTTCCAGGAGTCCCGCACCGACCCCTCCGGCCCGCGCGGAGACTGGTATGTCTGGGCCGACTCGGACGAGGCCTACAAGGACGCGCGCGTCATCTTCGTCGACACCGAGCCGTCGAACTGGACGCTCGACCCGATCCGGGGACAGTACTTCTGGCATCGCTTCTTCAGCCACCAGCCGGACCTGAACTACGACAACCCGGAGGTGCAGGAGGCGATGCTCAACGTCCTGCGCTTCTGGCTCGACCTCGGCATCGACGGATTCCGGCTCGACGCCGTGCCGTACCTCTACGAGCGCGAAGGGACGAACGGCGAGAACCTCCCCGAGACGCACGCGTACCTGAAGCGTGTGCGCGCGGAAGTGGACGCGCGCTACCCGGACCGTGTGCTCCTCGCCGAGGCGAACCAGTGGCCGGAGGACGTCGTCCAGTACTTCGGCGACGGGGACGAATGCCATATGGCGTTCCACTTCCCGGTCATGCCGCGCATGTTCATGTCGGTCCGGCGTGAGGACGCTGCTCCGATCTACGAGATCCTCGAGCGGACGCCCGGGATCCCGACGAACTGCCAGTGGGGGTTGTTCCTCCGCAACCACGACGAGCTGACGCTCGAGATGGTCACGGACGACGAGCGGGACTACATGTACACCGAGTACGCCAAGGACCCGCGGATGAAGCTCAACCTCGGCATCCGCAGGCGCCTCGCCCCGCTGCTGGACGGCGGCCGCGACGACATCGAGCTCATGCACGCCATCCTCTTCTCGCTGCCGGGTTCACCCGTCCTCTACTACGGGGATGAGATCGGGATGGGCGACAACGTCTACCTCGGCGACCGGGACGGCGTGCGGACGCCCATGCAGTGGACGGGCGACCGCAACGCGGGCTTCTCGCGGGCCGATTGGGCCCAGCTCTACCTCCAGCCGTTGATGGATCCCGTCTACGGGTACCAGGCCGTCAACGTGGAAGCCCAACTCCGTTCGCCGACGTCGTTCCTGCGGTGGCTGCACCGCTTCATCGCGCTCCGTAAGGAGCACCCCGTCTTCGGGTTGGGGAGCTACGAGCCGCTTCGCTCAGACAATCCGCGCATTTTCGCCCACATCCGGCGGTGGGAGGAGGACATTGTGGTGTGCGTGCACAATCTCGCGCGCTCCGCCCAGCCCGTCCAGCTCGACCTCTCCCGGTATGGCGGTATGGTCCCGGAGGAGATGTTCGGCCGGACCAGCTTCCCGCCGATCGGAGAGCTGCCGTACCTACTGACGCTCGCACCTAGGGGGTTCTTCTGGTTCCGCTTGAGGCCGCAGGCATGAGCTGGGACGAGTCTCAGCTCATCGAGCACGTCACGCGACAACGGTGGTACGGGGCGAAATCGCGGCAGGTCGGGCATGCGGACGTGCTCGACGCGGTCGGGCTGCGCACGGCGGAGCCGCAGTACTCGATCGCGCTCGCCGAGCTCCGCTACGACACGGGTGCGCACGACGTCTACCAGCTGCTCTGTCCGGAGGAGGAGATCTTCGGTGTCGCGCGCGAGCTCGTCAGCGCGATGCGCTCCGGCCTGACGCTCCAAGGCGAGGACGGCATCGTCGAGCTGCGCCCCCTTGCCGGCTTCGCCGGTCTCGGCCGCGAGCTGATCGACGCGCGCGACGTCGGCACGGAGCAGTCGAACACGTCGATCGTCTTCGACGACGAGCTCATCCTCAAGGTCTTCCGGCGACTCGAGCCCGGAGTCAATCCCGAGCTCGAGATGCTGCGCTTCCTCACCGAGCACGGCTTCGCGAACATCGCCGCCCTCGGGGGCTGGTATCAGTACTCGGGCGGCCCGCTGTCGGCGACTCTCGGGATCCTGCAGGAGTACGTGCGCAGCGGCCTCGACGGCTGGGAGCTCGCTCTCGACGAGCTGGCCGAGGAACCGGAGCGCTTCCTCGGCCGCCTCCACCGCCTCGGCGAGGTCACCGGCGAGATGCACCGCGTGCTCGCATCCGACGCGAACGATCCCGCGTTCTGCCCCGAGACGCCGAGCGTCGAAGCTCTCGGCCTGCTCACCGCGACCGTGGACGAGGAGATCGCGAGGGTGTTCCTCGATCTCTCCGACGACGAGTTGGTCGCGCCGATCGCAGGCCGCGGCGAGGAGGTGCGCGACCTGCTCCGGCAGATGACGTACGCAGGCGCCGCCGGGCATTTCATACGGACGCACGGCGACTACCACCTCGGCCAGACCATGTGGGCGGACGGCGACTGGGTCATCCTCGACTTCGAGGGCGAGCCGGCGCGGTCGCTCACCGAGCGGCGGCGCAAGCGCTCCGTGCTCCGCGACGTCGCCGGGATGCTGCGCTCGTTCGCGTATGCGGCGAGCGCGGTCTCGCTCCTACGCGACACGGAGCCGCCGGAGGACTGGGAGGAGCATGCGCGCTCGCGCTTCCTCGAGGGCTACCTCGAGACCGTCGACCCGGCGCTGCTGCCGTCGGGCCAAGCCTCGATGGATCGGCTGCTCGCGGTGTTCGAGCTGGAGAAGGCGGTCTACGAGCTCCAGTACGAGCTCAACAACCGGCCCGACTGGGTCGGCATCCCGGTCCGCGGCATCCAGCGCCTCCTCGAGGAGACGACCACCCCGGCATGAGACCGAGCTCGCAACGGCCGCGGCGCGACGCCGTCGAGGGACGCGCGTGATCGAGCTCGGAGCCGACCCGCACGCGATCCTAGGTGCGCACGAGGCCGACGGCGGCGTCGTCGTCCGCGCCTACCGGCCGGAGGCGCAGGCGGTGCGGGTACAGCCCGCCGGTGTCGAGGCCGCGCTGAAGGATCCGGCAGGGCTGTGGGAGGCGATGCTTCCGAAGGCGCGGCTGCCGCTCGCGTACGAGCTCGAGGTTGAGTATCCGAACGGCGATACGTATACGCTGCGCGACCCCTATTCCTTCTTGCCGACGCTGGGCGAGGTCGACCTCCATCTCGCGCTCGAGGGCCGGCACGAGCAGCTCTACGAGAAGCTCGGGGCGCACGTCCGCGACATCGACGGCGTGGCGGGCACCGCTTTCGCCGTCTGGGCGCCCAACGCCCGCTCGGTCTCCGTCGTCGGGGACTTCAACTCCTGGGACGGACGCCTGCACCGCATGCGCTCGCTCGGCTCGTCGGGCATCTGGGAGCTCTTCATCCCCGACGTCGAGCCGGGGGCGAACTACAAGTTCGAGATCCGGACGCAGGAGGGACGGCTTCGGCTGAAGGCCGACCCCGTGGCGTTCTGGGCCGAGGTCCCGCCGGGAAACGCATCGCGGGTCTTCCGTTCGCGGCACGAGTGGCGCGACGGCGCGTGGATCGAGCGGCGCAGTGCATCCCAGCCGCTGCGCGAGCCGATGTCGATCTACGAAGTGCACCTCGGCTCGTGGCGCCGGAACACGCTCGAGGACAATCGCCCGCTGACGTACCGTGAGCTCGCGGACGAGCTCGCCGACTACGTATCCGACCTCGGCTTCACGCACGTCGAGCTGCTGCCGGTGATGGAGCACCCGTTCTCCGGATCGTGGGGATACCAGGTCACCGGGTATTTCGCGCCGACGTCGCGCTTCGGTGATCCCGACGACTTCCGTGCCTTCGTGCAGCGCATGCACGAGCGAGGGATCGGCGTGATCCTCGACTGGGTGCCCGCGCACTTCCCGCGTGACGACTGGGCGCTCGCGCTGTTCGACGGGACGCACCTGTACGAGCATGCCGATCCGCGCCGCGGTGCACATCCCGACTGGGGCACGCTCGTCTTCAACCTCGGGCGCCGCGAGGTGCGGAACTTCCTGCTCGCAAATGCGCTCTACTGGCTGCGCGAGCACCACGCCGACGGGATCCGCGTCGACGCAGTGGCGTCGATGCTGTATCTCGACTACTCGCGGAAGGCCGGCGAGTGGATCCCGAACGAGTTCGGCGGGCGCGAGGACCTCGAGTCGGTCTCGTTCCTCAAGGAGATGAACGAGACCGTCCACGCCCGCGTGCCGGGCGTCGTGTCGGCCGCGGAGGAATCGACTGCGTGGCCCGGCGTCTCACGGCCGACGTACCTGGGCGGGCTCGGCTTCGGGTTCAAGTGGAACATGGGCTGGATGCACGACACGCTCGTGTACTTCCAGAAGGAGCCGGTCCACCGCCAGTTCCACCATCACACGCTGACGTTCTCGCTGCTGTACGCGTTCAGCGAGAACTTCATCCTTCCGCTGTCGCACGACGAGGTCGTGCACGGCAAGCGTTCGCTGCTCGACAAGATGCCCGGCGACCGCTGGCAGAAGTTCGCGAACCTGCGCGCACTGTATGCCTACATGTGGTCGCACCCCGGCAAGAAGCTCCTCTTCATGGGCGGCGAGCTCGGCGAGTGGGATGAGTGGAGCGCAGAGGGATCCCTGCACTGGAATCTGCTCGAGTACGCGGAGCACGCCGGCGTGCAGTCACTCGTGCGCGACCTGAACCGAATCTACCGTGAGACGCCGGCCCTCTACGAGCGCGACTTCGACCCCGCCGGCTTCCGCTGGCTGGAGGCGAACGACGCGGCGAACAACGTGCTCGCGTTCGCCCGGACGGACGGGGACGGTGAGCGCCCGCTCGTCTGCGTGCTCAACCTCTCGCCGGTGCCGCGCTACGACTATCGGGTCGGAATGCCCGTCTGCTGCCGCTGGCGGGAGGTGCTGAACACGGATTCGCCGCTCTACGGCGGCTCGGGTGTCGGCAACCTCGGCGCGGTCGTCGCGGAGCCCATCGGCTGGCACGACCAGCCGTACTCGGCCACGCTGACGCTGCCCCCGCTGGCGGCGGTCTGGTTCCTTCCCGAATAGCTCATGTGGTTCGGCCGACGGCCGATAAACACTGTCGGTAACCGAACCCGCCCGCCTCCCTGGAGCGTTGTGCTCGTGATGCGCAGGTCTCTCGTGCTCGCGTTCGTCTCGATCTTCGCGGCGGCGTCGGTCGCGCTTGCCGCGACGGGGACGAAGGCTTCGAAGGTGACGCTGGTGCAGGCCGTCAGCCGGACGAACCATGCGCCGACGCTGCGCTACGTCCTCGACATCACCGTTGCGCGGACGGCCCATCCCATGACGGAGCTGCACGTCAAGGGCGTGCGGGGCCGCGGAACGCTCTTCGTCCACGTGCAGGAGCTCGCCGCCGCGCTCGCCGACGGCGCCGCCGTCCCCGGCCCGCAGCAGTCGGCCCTCCTCGACGGACCGTTCCTGTACGAGGGCTCGCCGAACGGCGTCGCGATCGACGGCAAGATCCGGTGGCTCCGCGTCCCGGTCGCCCGGATAGGGTCCGAGGCTTCGGCGATCACGGCGATGCACAATCTCAGTCCGGCGCCGCTTCTGCGCGTCTTGGACGAGTGGTCCAAGGCGAAGACGCTCGCGCCGAAGGGCGTCTTCCACGGCACCGTCGCCTACGACGATCCCATCGTGCAGACGGCCCTGTCCGGACTCGGGGGCGGCGTTCAGTTCCGCGACGTTCGGTTCACCGCGCGCGTCGGCGGCGACGGCTACGTGCACACGATCCACGTCTCCGGCCGGACCGCGGACGGGGCGCGCACGCTCTCCGTCTTCGCACGTCTCTCCGCATTCGGGCAGCCCGTCCACCTGACGCCTCCCGGCGAGGGGACGTTCATGGATCAGAAGACTCTCGCCCTCGCCGAGTAGGAGGCACCAAGGCGGCGCCTTGCGCCGCCGACCAGAGGAGGCCGAGCCGGCTTTGCCGGCGCGGCCGTTAACCTCCGAGCGTGTTCACCACGCGCCCGGAGCTGCGAGGGACGTTCGGCATGGTCGCGTCGACGCACTGGCTTGCGTCGTCAGCAGGGATGGCCGTGCTCGAGCAGGGCGGCAATGCGTTCGACGCAGCCGTCGCGGCCGGCTTCACGCTCCAGGTGGTCGAGCCGCACCTGAACGGCCCCGGCGGCGACCTGCCGGCGATTCTCTGGCCCGCATCGCGCGAGCCGCTGGTGCTGTGCGCGCAAGGGCCGGCCCCGCGCGCCGCGACGATCGAGCGGTACCGCGACGATCTCGGCCTCGACCTCGTCCCGGGGACGGGCCCGCTCTCCGCGGTCGTGCCGGGCGCCTTCGGCGGCTGGCTCGTCCTCCTCCGCGAGTTCGGGACGATGGCACTGGCCGACGTCCTGCGCTTCGCGATCGACTACGCGGAGCGCGGCTACCCGGTCGTGCCGCGGATCGCCGGCGCGATCCGCGACGTCGAGGCGCTCTTCCGCGACGAGTGGACGACGTCCGCCGACGTCTACTTCCCGGCGCTCGACGCGCAGCTGCACCGCAACCCGCAGCTCGCGCAAACGTACCGCCGGCTCGCTGCGGCAGCCGATCCGATGGACGAGTGGTACCGCGGATTCGTCGGGGAGGCGATCGTCGCGTTCCAGGAGCAGGAGTGGATGGACAGCTCCGGTGTCAGGCACCGCGGCCTGCTGTCGGAGGACGACCTCGCGACGTGGAGCCCGACGCTCGAGCCGCCGCTCGCGGTCGACTATCACGGCTACGACGTGCTGAAGGCGGGACCGTGGAGCCAGGCGCCGGTGTTTCTGCAGCAGCTGCGCTTGCTCGAGGGCTTCGACCTCGCCTTCATGGGCCATGCGAGCGCCGAGTACGTGCACACGGTCACCGAGTGCGCGAAGCTCGCCTTCGCCGATCGTGAGGCCTGGTACGGCGACCCCGAGTTCGTCGACGTGCCGCTGGAGATGCTCCTCTCACGCGACTACGCCGAGGAGCGGCGCACGCTCGTCGGCGACGAGGCCTCCGCCGAGCTGCGTCCCGGCGGCGACCACCCGCGGCTGCCCGGGCCGGTCGCCGCAACGGCGGCCGCGCCCGGCGTCGGTGAGCCCACCCGGGGCGACACCGTGCACGTCGACGTCGTCGACCGCTGGGGGAACATGATCTCGGCGACGCCGAGCGGCGGCTGGCTTTGGGGCGCGCCGGTGATTCCCGACCTCGGGTTCTGCCTCGGCACCCGCGCGCAGATGTTCTGGCTCGAGGAGGGGCTTCCGAACTCGCTCGAGCCGGGCAAGCGCCCACGGACGACGCTCTCGCCGACGCTGGCGGCGCGCGACGGCGAGCCCGTGCTCGCCCTCGGGACGCCCGGCGGCGACCAGCAGGACCAATGGACGCTGCACGCGTTCCTCGCGCACGTGCACTTCGGGATGGACCTGCAGGCCGCGATCGACGCTCCGAACCATCACACGGAGGCGTTCCCGAGCTCCTTCTACCCGCGTGAGACGCGTCCGCGTCACGTCGCGGTCGAGTCACGTGCCGGTGCGGAGACGATGGACGGCCTCCGCGCGCGGGGTCACGACGTCGAGGTCTCCGACGCGTGGTCGCTCGGACGCGTCAGCATGGTCGCGCGCGATCGTGACGGACAGCTGCGCGCCGGCGCGAACCCGCGCGGGATGCAGGGCTACGCGGTCGGCCGCTGACGTGAACGTCTGGCCGGGCAGGCCGTTCCCGCTCGGCGCGACGTGGGACGGGCAGGGGACGAACTTCTCGATCTTCTCGGAGAACGCCGAGCGGGTGGAGCTGTGCCTGTTCGACGCGGGCGGGCAGGAGTCGCGCGTCGAGCTGACGCAGCGCACCGCCTTCAACTGGCACTGCTATCTCCCGGGCGTCGGCCCCGGCCAGCTGTACGGCTACCGCGTCCAGGGCGCGTACGACCCGAACCGGGGAAAGCGCTTCAACCCCTTCAAGCTCCTCATCGACCCGTACGCATACGCGATCGAAGGCCCCATCCGGTGGGAGCGTGCGAACGTCCTCCCGTACGTCCCGACCCTCGACCCCGACGGCGACCTCGAGATCGACGACGAGGACGACGTGGATGCGATCCCGAAGTGCGTCGTCGTCGACACCTCGTTCGACTGGGAGGACGACCGTCCGCCGGCGACGGCGTGGAACGACACCGTCATCTACGAGGTGCACACGAAGGGGTTCACGAAGCTGCAGCCTCATGTCCGCGAGGACCTCCGCGGGACGTACGCCGGCCTGGCATCCGAGCATGCCATCGCATACTTCCGGGATCTCGGCGTGACTGCGGTCGAGCTGCTGCCGATCCACCACATCGCAGACGAGCAGTTCCTGCACGACAAGGGCCTCACGAACTACTGGGGCTATTCCTCCATCGGCTACCTCGCGCCGCATGCGCTGTACGCGGCGACCGGGACGCGCGGCGAGCAGGTGTCCGAGTTCAAGGGCATGGTCAAGGCGCTCCATCGCGCCGGGATCGAGGTGATTCTCGACGTCGTCTACAACCACACGGCGGAGGGCAACCACCTGGGGCCGATGCTCGCGTTCAAGGGCGTCGACAACGAGTCGTACTACCGCCTCATGCCGGACGCGCCGCGCTACTACCAGGACTTCACCGGCACGGGGAACTCGCTCAACCCCGTCCATCCGTCGGTGCTGCGGCTGATCATGGACTCGCTCCGCTACTTCGTCATCGAGTGCCACGTCGACGGATTCCGCTTCGACCTCGCCTCCGCGCTCGCGCGCGAGTTCTACGAGGTCGACCGGCTGTCGACGTTCTTCGACACCATCCACCAGGACCCGGTGATCTCCCAGGTGAAGCTCATCGCCGAGCCGTGGGACGTCGGCCCCGGCGGCTACCAGGTCGGCAACTTCCCGGTGCTGTGGGCGGAGTGGAACGGGCCGTACCGGGACACGATGCGCGACTTCTGGCGCGGCAGCGGCAACCTCGGCGCCTTCGCGTCGCGCTTCACGGGATCGAGCGACCTCTACCAGGCGGACGGCCGCGAGCCGTTTGCGTCGATCAACTTCATCACTGCGCACGACGGGTTCACGCTGCGCGACCTCGTCTCGTACGACCACAAGCACAATGAGGCGAACGAGGAGGGGAACGAGGACGGCACCGACGACAACCGCTCCTGGAACCACGGCGCCGAAGGCGAGACGGACGATCCCGCGATCAACGCGTTGCGTGCACGGCAGCAGCGCAACTTCCTCGCGACGCTGCTCCTGTCGCAGGGCGTTCCGATGCTGCTCGGCGGCGACGAGCTCGGCCGCACGCAGCAGGGCAACAACAACGCCTGGTGCCAGGACAGCGAGATCTCCTGGTTCGACTGGGAGCATGCGGACGGCGACCTGCTCGAGTTCACGCGCCGACTGATCCGGCTCCGGCGCGACCACCCGGTCTTGCGGCGCGAGACGTTCCTCACCGGGACCGAGACGCGCGGATCCGGCCTCCCCGACGTCTGGTGGTTCCGACCGGACGGGCGGCGGATGACGATGCGGGACTGGCAGCGGCAGCCGGGACGAACCTTGGGGGTGTTCCTCAACGGGGACGAGATCGCCTCGCGCACGGCGCAGGGCGAGGAGATCGTTGACGACTCGTTCCTGATCCTCGTCAACGCGCACGAGGAGCCGGTCGCGTTCACGCTCCCCACCCGCCGTTTCGGCGCCCGCTGGGAGCTCGTCCTCGCGACGGGGCAGGGCGCGCCGGAGGGCTTCGTCGCCGCCCGAGCGCAGGTGACGGTCCAGGACCGGTCGCTCACCGTGCTGCGCCGCGTGTAGCGAGGTTTCCCGCCCTCGCACGCCGCGCATACCGCTTGCATCGACGACCGCCGTCACGAGGAGCAGGTGCGGATCTTCCTGCGCCCGATCGGCAGCGCGCTCCCGCTGGGGTTCTTCTCCTTCGGCATCGGCATGCTCCTGCTCGGCACGCAGGCGCTCGCGTGGATTCCCGTCCACGAGCAGAAGGACGTCGGGATGATGCTGATGTCCTTCGTCTTTCCGCTCGAGCTCATCGCCACAATCGTCGCGTTCCTCGCGCGGGACACGATCGGCGCGACGACGCTCGGTCTCTTCACCACGTCGTGGCTCGCGCTCGGCTGGGCCGACATCGCATCGCCGGCGGGCACGACGAGCGTGACCACCGGCATCTACCTGTTCGGGTTTGGGACCGTCGCGCTGCTGCTCGCGATCATGTCGACGCTCGGGAAGCCGTTCTTCTCGGTGCTGCTGACGATCGCGGCGACGCGGATGGTGCTCACCGGGGTCTACGAGATCGGCGGTTCGCACCAATGGGGCCGCGTCGCAGGCGGCTTCGGGATCGCGCTGGCGGCGTTCGCGCTCTACGGGGGGACCGCCCTCTCGCTCGAGGATGCGCGACACAGCGAGGTGCTGCCGCTGTTCCGCCGGGGCGCGGCCGACCAGGCCTTCCAGGGATACGAGGAGCAGCTCGGGCGAATCGCGGCCGAGCCGGGCGTGCGCCAGCAGCTGTGAGACCGGTTTGTCCGGCGCCTCCTCCAGCAGGGGAAGGAAGAGGAGGAGGCGCCGGACGTGGAGGAACCGGTTGGAGGGAGGGTGCAGTCATTGCACCACCCGGAGATGAGGCTGCTCTAAGAACGGAGGCGCCCGAGTGAATCGACGCCCTGGAGCATCGCGAGCGACGCCTAAGCGTTGACCAGGCGGAGCCTGAGGACCGCGCCGCCGCCGGGCGCCTCCTCGGCGACGACCGTGCCGCCGTGGGCCTCCGCCACTTCGCGGACGATCGCGAGGCCGAGGCCGGAGCCTGGAAGCGAGCGGGCGGCGGCCGACCGATAGAAGCGGTCGAAGACGTGCTCGCGATCCTCTTCGGCGATCCCGGGCCCGTGGTCGCGGACACGGAGCTCGCCGTCGGTGAGCGTGACCTCGACGCTCGAGCCGGGCGTGCTCCACTTGCCGGCGTTTTCCAGCAGATTCCAGACCGCCCGCTCGAGCCGGTCGCTCGACCCGTGCAGGGTCGTCGGCTCGAGCTGCGCATCGAAGGTGAGATCGGGGAAGCGGCTGTGTGCCCGTTCCAGGACCCGCTCGACGAGCTCGTCGAAGCGGAACGTCGTCTTCGCGAGGCGGGGATCGTCGCCGCGCGCGAGCTCGAGGAGTCCGCCGATCAGGTCGCGCATCTCGTGCGCCTCGCGCTGGAGGTCGTCGAACAGCCGCTCGCGGTCGAAAGCGTCCAGCCGTTCCTGCTGCTTCAAGACCTCGATGTTCGTCTGCATGCTCGTGAGCGGCGTCCGCAGCTCGTGCGACGCGTCGGCGACGAAGCGGCGCTGCGTCTCGATCGCATCCTCCAGCGCACCGAGCATGGTGTTGAAGGCTGTCCCGAGACGGGAGAGCTCGCCGCGGCCGCCTTCGGGAACGCGCTCGCTCGGGTCGCCCGTCTCCGTGATCCGCTCGGCGGCTGCGGTGAGCCGCCGCACCGGCGCGAGCGTCGCGCGCGAGACGAGAGCGCCTCCGAGAGCGGCGACGAGCACTCCGCCGAGCGAGACGAGGATGAGGATCAGGCGCAGGCGCGAGAGATCGTGGTGGAGGTAGTCGATGTTCCTCGCGACGACGACCGCGCCGACCCCGGGGACGGGCGCGACGATCTCGCGGAACGAATACCCCTCGATGGTGGTGTCGCGGTAGAACCCGTCCGCGCCGCCGGCGACGGCGCGCACGCGCGAGTCGACTGGCAGCGCGGCGCCCGCCGCCTGTCCCTTCGGGCCGACGAGCGCCGTGTAGTCGCCGGCGAAGGGGCCGAATCCGCTGAAGGCGAACCGCGGGTCCTGCTGGATCCGCCCTGCATGCTGCGAGATGGTGTTGTCGACCTGCGAGTACAGCTCGTGGCGCATGACGAAGTACGTCGTCACCGACGCCGCTGCGACGACGACGGCGACGACCGACGCCGCGACGATGGTGAGGCGAAGCCGGAGGCTCATTGCTCCCGGAGGACGTAGCCGGTGCCGCGCACGGTGTGGATCAAGCGCGGTTCGCCCTCCGCCTCGAGCTTGCGCCGGAGGTAGCCGACGTACACGTCGAGCGCGTTCGACGAATGGCTGAAGTCATAGCCCCACACGCGTTCGTAGATGAGCGAGCGCGGCAGCACCTGCCGCGGGTTGCGCATGAACAGCTCGAGCAGGTGCGCCTCCGTCGTCGTCAGCTCGAAGCGGCGGGCGCCGCGGCGGGCGTCCATCGAGCCGAGATCGAAGCTGAGGTCGGCGAAACGGAGGACGTCGGCCGGCTCCTTGTCGAGCGCGCGGCGGAGCAGGGCGCGCAGGCGTGCGAGCAGCTCCTCGAGTGCGAACGGCTTCGGGAGATAGTCGTCGGCGCCCGCGTCGAGGCCTTCGACGCGATCTCCGACCGCGTCGCGCGCCGTGAGCAGCAGGATGGGGACGCGGTTGCCCTCGCGGCGCAGCCGGCGGGTGAGGTCGAGCCCGTCGAGGCCCGGCATCATCACGTCGAGGACGACGGCGTCGGGGGTCCGGCGCTCGATGGCGGCGAGCGCCGAGTCGCCGTCGGAGGCCAGCTCCACCTCGTAGCCGTTGAGCTGAAGCGCCCGCTCGAGGGCCTCGCGCACGGCCCGGTCGTCATCTGTCACCAGGACGAGCATGCTCGGGAACAGTGTGCCGTGTGGGACGTGAGACGACGGTAAGAGGGGGCTCGAACCTCTAGAATCCCACGGGTATGCCCAGGTTTTTGATCATCCGCAGCTTCGACGTCCGCGAGGATCAAATGCCGTTCATCGGCAGGCGTTCGCGCGTCCTGACCGAGGAGGACTTCCCGGAGATCATCTGGGAGCACAGCCACGTCGTCGTGAGCGACGAGGGCCTGGTGAAGACCTTCTGCGTCTATGAGGCGCCGACCGAGGAGGTCGTGCGGATGCACGGCGAGAAGCTCGGGCAGCATCAGGTCGACGGCTTGTACGAGATCGCGGGCGACGTGACGCCCGCCGACTTCCCGCCTCCCGACGCTGCCTAGCCTCCAGCCGAGGTGAGGATCGTCCCGGCGAACAAGGCATCCTGGGACGACCTCGAGGCGGTCCTCGGAGGCGCGAGCTGTCACGGCGGACGCTGCTACTGCCAGCGCTTCAAGCTGGGATGGAACGCGTGGCCGGGCGACGACCTCGATCGCGCGCACATGCTGCGCGAGCAGACCGATTGCGGGCATCCACGGTCGGCAACGACGAGCGGGCTTGTCGCGTATGTCGACGACGAGCCTGCCGGGTGGTGCAACGTGGAGTCGCGCACCGCCTTCCCGTACCTCCGCAGCGTTCCCTGGCGGAAGCGAAAGGAGGACAAGACCGACGCCGGCATCTGGGCCGTCCCGTGCTTCATCACACGCGCCGGATTCCGTCGCCGCGGCGTCAGCTATGCACTCGCGCGCGCAGCCGTGGAGTTCGCAAGCGGGCGCGGAGCCCGTGCCCTGGAGGGCTATCCGATGATCCCCAAACCCGGCAAGGACGTCCCTTGGGGCGAGCTCAA